>JAABUP010001730.1_pt1 | contig 44846 bp, 55 predicted proteins | sample 5559201 | NCBI WGS metagenome assembly JAABUP01 (sample SAMN10711887, study PRJNA513373) | rock metagenome | isolation source: Antarctica rocks | place: Antarctica
CATAGCTTCTGATGATGCAGAGGGTGCTGTGCCTGCTGGAAATCATACCATACCAGATATAATCAAACTCAAATTGATAGCATCGTCTATGGTCACTGCGCTGCCATGCTGCAGCCTGAAATGGTTGTGAACTGTTGCTCCACCTTGTTGCTCAAACATCTGGGCCTTTGACTAGCAGTGTTAGCAGTCATGCAGTCCCGCCTTGACACACATCTGCTCTGCATGTGCAGACTGTTCAGAAGTGTTGAACAGTGTCAGATGGTAGCTTTCATCTGTTCAAGCTGACTCCAAAAGCAGCTTGCATTTGCCTGTCAGCAGAGTCATATAGAAGGTCCACATGTACATGGGCTGAGGTCAGGCAGATCGAGCTCACACATTTACTTGTTTGTGTGCTATGTTTGCTACAGTCAAAGGCTGATGGCGCTGGCAGCTCTTCAAAGGACCAGTTCCAGAAGCAAAAGCAGGAGGTGGTGGGCGAGTCCAAGGAGAACATCAAGGCGGCAGAGAAGACTCTTCAGGTGAGCAAGTCTCTGTCACCAGGTGTGCTGTGGCAAATGGCAAAGCTGGCAAATTGTCATCAGCTTGAAAACCAGTTCTTTTCCCCTGGAGGGAAGCATTGCACATTGTTTCAGCTTGTGAATGGTGATGGTTGCATGGCTGACTAGGGCTCTCATTGCAGCACATGATTGCTTGTTGATTCTGACAGCAACTTTTGTATGCTTCTGTGTCTGCCTTCCTGTTCCCTTGAGTCATTGCATGGTTGCACAAGGCAAGCACCGAATGATGTCCTTTGGTTCATGTAGTAGCAAGTGTCATTACCAGATGTGCTTTGCACTAAGTTTGACCTGTCCCGACCAGATGTGCTGTGCGCTAAGTTTGACCTGGCGCAATTGAATGTATATGCCCTGCAGAAGAAGGGCAGCTCAAATAGCAGCAGCAATGGTGGTCCAGATGTGCCTTCACAGCAGGATGTAAAGCAGCAAGCAAAAGAGGCGCAAAATTGGATAGAAGCATGGAGGAAGAAGCAGCCTGTCAAAACAAACACATAAAGTCATTCTGGATCTGTGATGCTAGGCGGAATTGAGACCAACAAGCAAGTAGTGACCACAGGGTCGAGGCAGATGTTTAGCCTGTTCATTAGGCTAGACAGTCTGTGTACATATATGTATAGGGATACTATTGTGTGATTCAGCATATGCTTTAAAGCAAATTTGCATTTCAAATGACGACCTATACATATTCAGTATGAATAATGAGTCATGTTGTGTGCATGTACAGCATTTGATATGCTTTGCATTTCATGTAACGACCTACATGCATTCATGCTGTGTGCATGTACATGTACAGCATGTCTTATCACATCATAATCAGACAATGCATATATATGCCTAATTTGCATCTTGCACCTGCCTGAGTACCTGTTGCAAGCAACACTCGTTTCTGAGCTGCTGCATGTGTTGTTGAACTCCACCAGTCGGGAAAGGCTACAAAGCCCCTTCAGAATGGTGCAGGATCTGCGACAAGTGCAATTCCAGCAGGGGAACTGCTGGCTACTGAATGGCTCCAATTTCAAGCTCAGCCAGCGATGCCGACTCATCGCATCTGCATCAGAATCTCAACCTTCATGGCGATCAGTACTTAGTGTAGTGTTGGCTGAGCAGAAATTCCGAGCATGAGCATAAGAGCTGCAAGCAGTTGCCTGAGGTTGGTTGTTCCCGAGTAGCAGACTGTGAGAGCAACATATAGCAAGAGTAAGCCAGGCTATGTATAAGGCGCCCGGTCATGCTCTAGATAGCGCCAAGGCTCAGACAAAAGCTTCGCTGGCGGCAGAAAAAGACGAGGTCGCTAAAAGGTTTGCAGGGGCGCTTATTATCCGCACGGATGGCGCAATTAGAGCCCCTGTTGTCACTCTTCAAGGAGAGAAGGCAAACCTCTACAGCGTTATCGAAAAGCACCTACGTCCCGAAGTGGTGGTCGGTGCTGAGCGCTTCTGGAAGCTCATACGCGCGATGTATAACCCTAACCTTGACACTTGGAGGCCTCGAGTGAATGGAGTCCAGCTGAAAGCTTTGCAAGGGGCGCGTTTGCCTGAAACAGAGCAGGAGTGGCATTGTGTCAAGGTCGTTCTGGACACAATCGCGGACTGGATACGGGAAGACTCCACACCCGAAGCATTTTTACAAGAGCTGAAAGAACTGGTTGCATACTGTGAAAGCTGGTGGGACAACAGGACAAAGCGTGAAGGTAACCTCCGACTGTATACCATGCTGTCTTCAAGGGTAATGGGCAGTTGACAGCAACAGCACAAACGTAGCGCAGCAGGGTCCCTGAAGCATGCACACTTCCAAACTCTGCGCCTGTGCACTCAGACAATATCTTTCCAATGCAGGTGGCAATGGTTCCATGAGTCATGGCGGCTCAGGTGGCAACAAGCGTGCTCTGCCAAATTCAGCAATTGGTTCTTCAAAGCGACAAAACATGAGCATTTTCCCTCCACATGGTACGTCAAGAACAATATGGTTATCATGCATACTTAATCTTTGCTGCAATTGCCAGGTGGCATTTGCTCATTGTCTGAAGGGGCATGCATGGCACTCTAGTTGATCCATGTCTCCTGCAGTATTACACACTGCAATGGTGCTGCACTTGCATCCTATGTTGAATCTATGTTGAATTCTGAACAACTGGTGCTGTCTTCTGTGCTTTTAGGCTTCCCAGGTGGTGCAGACCTTGTCAACCAGACCCAGCACCTGTTTGCTTCCCATCAAGGAGACTCATTGCGGGAGCTTGCAAGCGTGGCTGTTGACCACCCCATGACCAGTGAAGGTCTTGTTGATGCATCAGCAGGTGACTCACACCGCTCCTCAAGGCTGCCTAGCACAGGTTGCTCGTGCATGATGTCTGCATCTGGAATTGCAGCCACCATAGGACCATATGGTTTCATTGCATGTGTGTCAAGTCACACGTTGCTTGCATACCACATGGTGGTCATCTTGCGGCGTGCTGTGTGCGTGTGCCTTGAAAGCTTTATCGGTGTCAGGACAGTGCTGATTGTTTCATGCGTGGGGCATGACTCAATGCAGGTGTGATGAAAACATGCTGCTGTGTCGTGAGGCAATGGACTGCCTGATCCGTCCTGCTTGTTGCGCCACATTCTGTAGTGCAGACAGGACGAGTTTAGGGGTTTGTGATCAGGGAAACGGATACAAATGACACAGTGCAAAGCTTACAACAAGCAGAAAAGGAGTTAACATCAAGCTTTTGGGTCACGCAGGGGGCTACATGGACTTGATGACTGCTGAGCAAGCTGGTCACTTCCTGCAGTCCCAAGCCAACCACCAGTCCAGCAGTCTAGCCAATGGAAATATGCCTCACGGCCAGCATGCTCAAGCCACGCACAATGGTCATCAAGTGGCGGCTGGTCTGGCTCAGGTGACTGCCTGTTAGAGCCTCCCTGCCTTTGATTTGTGCCTTCAAACTTGTTTGTGCTGTGGCGTCACAATTGTTCTGTGTGGAAGTGCAGCAATACGTCGTTGTAAAGCAAGCCTTCTTTCACCATGTCAGCAAGAAGCTAGCTTTTCAGGCATATATTCTGTTTACCCCATCACAGTCACTGCCGGATGCACACCTACGTGGACAGCTTTGCTGTTGTGTATCATAGGACAGTATGAAGAGCAGAGCTGGCACAAAACAATGCCTATTACACTGGAGTTACAGGTTGCCATGTAGGTTCGCAAGCTGCCAGAGCAGGATCTGGGATAGTGGGGCACTCAGGGCTGACTCACAGACAAAACCCTTCTGTTGAATTGTTGATACAGAAATGGTGCTTTCTTGAATGTAGGGCCCAGGCCCGCAACCTCTGGAGCATCATCCCAGTCAGCACCATCACCAGTCCCATGAACCTGGGGGGTCAGCTCGCAACAGTCCCCATGGCCAAATGCAGCATGGCCAGAAAATTGTCACCCTGAACGTGGGCGGCCGCCGCTTTGTGACCACTGCTGCCACCCTGTCGTCTGTTGAGGGCTCGTTTCTGTGGAAGCTGGTGACAGCGCAACAGCAGTCTGCTGCAGCCCCCAGAGCCTCTTTGTCTGGGGAGTTTTTCATTGACAGGAATGGCAAGGTGTGGCAAGCCTCGAGTTTGTGATTGCTGTTGGCATTGTGGGAACGCTTGGCCTGTAATGTCATGGGCTAAGCAACCCTATTGTCTTGAAAGAACGGGTCGTGTGGACAACTGCCTGCTGAGAAGGTGTATGTCCTTCCTTACATCTCTGCTGCGTCTGTGGCAACATAGTTGAGCGACCCCCCGAGCACAAGCTCACGCGAGGCATTGGTCCAGTTCTGCAAATGCACACAGGTTACATGTGTGTAGTTCAGCTGTATCCTTGAAACCAGCACCATTGGCTGCAAACAGCAGGTCCTGGGAACCACTTTTCTCTGGTCTGCTGCTGCAACCAGGACATGGAGCAGTTTGTGCTCCAGTGTCACAGCTGCTTGGAAGCCAGTCAGCATCTGCATCACATGTGCCATATGTGCTGCAGTTGTTTGAGTACATCTTGGAGTACCTGCGCACTGTGCGGTTTGGGGAGCCAGACCACAGCCTAGCGCTGCCTGCTGATCAGACAGAGCTTGCCCAGATTGTGCGAGAGGTGAACACCTGTGTTCCCTGCTCCAGCAGCTATGACATAAACATAGCTGCATCTATGCTTGGCTCTGCAGCGTATTTTTGGCGGTCCTGTGTGTGCTGCCCTTGTTCAGAGCAACTTCCACATGCTGCTGTTGGTTGCACCTTACTGCATGTGATAGCTGTTCAAGCATTGCAGCTCTGCATGTCTCAGTTCTGGACAACACGTCTTTCCCATTGTCAGCTGTTCAATTGTGAGCAGCGCTTGTGCTGCAGGCTGAGTTCTTTGGGCTCCCTGGACTGGCAGACAAGGCGTCAGCAGGCGTGGATGCTGACACTGCACGCATCCATGGAGAAGCTGCCGGTCCTAGCCATGCCAGCCCAGCAACTCACATCCAGTTTGACAGCGTGTACCTAGAGACTGGCTTTCATCCTGTAAAGAGCGAATTTGATGTGCTGCAGCAGCAGCAGACAGCAACAATGGAGGTGGGAATATGTCAGTGAATGATTGACATGTCGCCTTGCCATCTCCAAGCCTTCTGTTTAAACTCAAATTTGCAAAACCCGTCCTGATTCTGGGGAAAGATGTTTTTTATCCCCGTCATTTTGGGTGCATGGCAAGTCTTGTCTTAATCTTGTATGACTTGATTTATGTGGTCAGTGCTTTGAGCTTGTCTGTACCGAGATGTCAATGTATTTGCTCTGCCATGATTTTAGTTGAAAGTTTGCTATCTGCAGGAGTTGAGTCGACAGATCCAATTGAGGCAAGCAAACGGCTACACTGTAGCAAAGTACAGCAGTGGGGTTGCGCATGATGCATCAGACATGCATGTGCCACTTGCAAACCTCCACTTCCTGGTGTTGCTACAGAAATCAAGCCGATAGCTTGCGATATTTTACGTTGTCTTGTTTTGACCTCCTGAGATTGAGATTGATCTGGCTGGTCTAAGCATAGTAATAAGTGTTGTTGTCCTAAGTTTGACAATGTGCAGCTTGCCAGTCAAGGGTTTCTGATCATGTTGAGGCCTGATTGCCATTGAGCCTTTTGCTGAAAGTATTTTTAGACAGGACAAATGCTGGTGTTGAATGTACTTTTATTGCTTTGGCTAAGGCCAGCTCCCATATCCCATAGTGATCGTGTGTTTCCTAGGGTCTACATGTGTTGCCCAGTTGCTTTCTGCGTTTGTCTTGTAGTCGACCCCAGCATACGCACCCAGCATTGTCATCAACTGATGGGTCTACCACTTGTTGCTAGCTGGAAATGTATGTTTGAAAATCAGGTTTGATACTGCAATGCATTCATAGGTAGATTGTAAGGTTATCGGCCTGACCAATTGATGTTTTACATGCAAAAGTAGCAAGGACTGTACTCAAGAATTTCCACTACTTGTTGATTAGCACACTCTATGCAAGCAGGCCCGATGCTGAGCACCCACATTAACAACTCACCATACCAAGACACATGTCTGCTCTAAGTGAGGCTTCTGACTGCCAAAAGCCTGCATACTGGTACACTACATTGAAATGAAAGCAACCTGATCAGATCACCCCAGCTGAAGCCGCTGAATAACATTTGCTGACCTTGCTACTGAAGCATGGAGAACAGCTGGCGGCAGGTTACTGCTATGCTCTGACAGGGTAGCCTTGCAAGGTGGATGTTCCATAGGCTGCCTAGCATGAGCCTGCTGCAAGGTACTCATTGATGCCAGGTCCTTGTCTGTTGCTTCTTTGTCCACCTCTTGTGTGTTGAGCACTGAAGTGACATCGACATCACCGTAGTGCGCCTCTTCAGATGGCTTAGAATCAGACTGATCAGCAACGTCTTGATGTGTGCTCTGATAGGCTTGTTGGCCGAGATATGCATGCTGCTGAGGTGACTTAGGTTCTGCAGAGACTGCTGCTTTGTCGTGAGCTTCTTCTTCAGCTCCATCTTCTTCACTGAAGTCATCATCGTCCGATGATGATGGAGGGAGGTCCATGTTTGACATGTAGTCTTTGCCTGCCACAAACATTTCACGCGTGTCAGCAGGTGCCCTCATAGACAAGATTCAGTGATAATCTCCACTCTTGAGACAAGAGAATGCCTCTGCAGACAGGAGCTGCTGCCAATCTGGGCAGTCAGACAAACACATGCAGTATGATCTCTCAGTCAGCAGAAGAAACTGGCTCACCATCAGGGACTTTAGCAGGGATGTTGGTCAGCTGATCAAGATATTCAGTCTGGACCTGAATGACCTCAGCGCTGGTTGGACATGCCGCATACCTGTCCAATAGCTCCTCATTGGTTGACAGAAAGCTGTGACCCCTGTCATAAGAATTAGTACTGTTACATGCAGCAGGCTTTGAGCTGAGGAAGCAATGTCTTGCATATCTGAGACTACATGCATATAAGTGGTACCATTTGAACCTGGACAGCACGCTGATGGCTGCGTCTGGCCAGCCGCAGATGAAGAGCGCAGCAGCAAATGCCTCAGCGCAAGACAACTTGCAGGGTTTGCCTGTAAAATAGGCAAGATACCTTGGTGACTCATTTCTCTCACAAAGCTGCCTGTTTTCAAGAAAAGATGCTAGCAGCAAGGCATGTCAGAGCTCTCAAGGGAAGTCAAAATAGGCTGGTAGTTTTTGATTGCATGCTGAGCACCTGCTCAATAGCTAGACAAACAGGATTCACCATAATTGACAGGATTTGCAGCTACCAGCCAGGGCAGTAGCCTTGGTGCAGCTCCACGTATCCGTCCTGTCATGCACAGACTGTGTCAGTCTCCGTGAAGCCGCAGGCAAAAGGAAGTTCTGGGTAACCTTCAGGTGGCGTACCAAACGGGACCTCGTCAAGCTTGTTCCAGGAGCAATCGACAACAGCTAGTCCCTTGACACCTATCAGCTCTTTGTCCTCGTTGGATACACAGCACTTGCCGTTCGGGCTGAGTATGACTCCAGGAAAAGGAGTGCCCAGCCGTAGCTCCGAAACAACTTGCTGCCTGACTAGCTTAGTTCCCGTGCACCGTTTCTTGTCACACTGGCCAAGATCCCACATTGCCAGACGAAAGGGGATCGAATTTTGCACATCAGAACTCTCGCTGCCCTCTGGGCTGACCGAGCTTCTGGTGTAGTTGCCTCCAGCCCAAGCTTCCCGGAGGTTGCTTCTCCCACGATCAGCTGCATCGTCTCTGTCTTTACCTATTTTCACTGGCTTGCCACCTTTGCCTTTTGGTCGGGGCATGATTGCAATAGCAGAGTGTGGAAGCCCTGTGCACTGAGCCTGCTGCGCCCTCTGCCAAGTGATGAGTCATGCAGCTGCGGATCAAGCTGACATTCCTCTTCAGCAATTTCTGTGGCCAGGCATGCAATCGCATCAATAAACTGAGGCACTTAAACTGATTGGAAGTCGCTCCTTGCTTGCATCAGAGCAACAAGGGCGACCGAAGTCCTCACCTTGGAAAGGATTCTTACAGCACCATTTTCACTATGTCGATGTTGCAATCACGCTCTACCTTGACAGCTTCAAATGCCCAGCAGGTGAGAGCATTCTGGCAAGTCTGCACATGGCAGCTGACTCGGGGGCTGCCAATTCATTGGTCTGATATTCTTCAAGCACTTCTGATATTCCATACGGAGGCATCCGAAAGTAGAAGTCCATGCCCATGCTGCAGTTGAAGGCTGCTGCTTTCAAGCAGCAACTTCCCCGAGCAGTGAGAAGTTGCCCACAAGTTGCACGATGCCAAGCGGCACCAGAAGGTGAGAGGAATGAGTCGTGATCATGATCCAGCTTATGTCAGTTTGCTAGGTGTACTGGCATGTGTGCAGAAATGCCAAGCTATGCTGCAGAGTCACAGCAGGTGTCGCGCCGACAGGTCATGCAACTCTGCTCAATAGCTGGGGCTTTTGCAATCTTGCCACAGTCAGCTGTGGCTGCTGCAAAGGGTACGTCACCCAACTATCTTATTGTTGCATCAGTCCTCAGTCAGCTGACAGTGACCTTTCTGCAGGGCCTCCTGGATTCAATGCTGCAAAGGATACACAAGATAGCTACCAGTTTGTATATCCATTTGGATGGCAAGAGGTATCAGTGGATGGCACAGATGTAGTCTATAAGGACATCATAGAGCCACTTGAAAGCGCTAGTGTTACAATCTCCAAGACTGACAAGGCCAGCGTGACAGATTTTGGCAACCCTTTAGAGGTGAGTGACCTGCATCACCATCACCGCCCCACAATCTGCACAGTAGCGTCTTGTAAAAGGTGCTTGTCCAGCATGCATGCACTCATCCACCATTCATTCCATTTCAGAGGTTGCTGGTCATCCCACTGAGATGCAGTTATGGTCACCACAATCATGCCGCTGACAGGTCACATATCACGTATTCAGGTAGCACAGCAGCTGACGAATGAGGTACTCACTCCCAGGAGTCAGCAAGCCAAGGTACTTGGCGTAAACAAGGTGAGGGGCTTCTGCTTGTGTCAGCATGCAATGAAGTCGGCTACATTTCGATATCCCTGTGATGTTAACCCAATGTTGGCTTGTGTGCAGCGTGAGATAGATGGCCGGACATACTATGAGTTTGAGTTTGCAACCAAAGCCAACACATACATCAGGCACGCCCTGGCGGTCGTGACTGTAGGAAATGGTAAGCTACTGTTACTGCCAGAGACAGCACACTATGCTTGTTGACAAAGATTGTTGACTACACTAAGCTGCATTGTGGCATGACAGCTGTCTGACCTGGATGCTGCAGGCAAGTTTTACACCCTGACAACTGGCTCGAATGAGAACAGATGGTCAAAGATGAAGGAGAGATTAGTGGAAGTTGTGAAGTCATTTCAAGTGTCAGAGCGGTTCACAGGCTAAGTATCAATGGTTGCAGGCCACCATGGACAGCAGTGATTGCAATACACTGTGTGACATCCTTCACCAACAGTTTTGGCAATTCTTGTACAGTTTCAGCAAACAAATGCGACAGTGTGCCACTCAGTGACAGTTTGCAATTGAGTTATTGGACCAGTGACACCAATTCATTGATTGTTGCTCAAAGGCCAGCCTTCAGTATTGACACGAAACTAAGGCTCAGCACATTGCTGCTGATGTTCGCGAACTGTTACAGTAAGAAACTGCACATTGGGGTACTTGAGCTAACCCTTGAGATATATGAAAATGGGCTGATATAGCATGCCCATTTACTCAGCTGGGCTGTCCATCTATGCTGTTCAGCATTGCGTCTGTACTCATTGCTGCCTGACAACTCACTTGTGACACCCGACTGCGTGAACATGACATGCACTGAATGTCACAGTCGCTTCATATTCAAAGCCTCTGGGTGGTAGAACGTCATCTCATCCCAAACTGCTGCACGAACTCCAGCCTCATTCAGCTTGTCCTCCTCCACATCATACACAAACGCTCCTGCAACCGGGAAGCACGCACTGTCACATGCTAGCTAGATCTTCAGGCGAGCTACATCCTCAGCGAGATGTGGGCAACTAAAAGATGTTGGTATTCGTCAAACAATGCTCACATGCGCAAGCGCACAATGATGGACACACGCATAACCTGCAACATGCATTGTACATATCAGGTGCTGAGATGCCATGCTCAACATCTGCGCACTGTAGCATCATGCCAGATGAAATAGTCAGAGCTTGCTGCTTGTGAGCAGACTTGCAAGTCAGGCTCACTTGGGGCGGAGGGCTCAGAGGCAGGGTCATGAAGCTGGGCTAGGTAGGGGTGCTGCAGGGCCTCCTCTACTGTGATGCGCTTGCGAGGGTCAAACTGCAGCATGCGCTCCATGAGGTCTATGGACTTTGGGGTGGCATCCGGGTACATATTCCGGAAGTTCACCCTCTGCACAGGCACAGCACGTGAGGTGAGCCATCAAGTTTGTGGATTTGGTGAACACACAGAGCAGTGGCACTTGCGCCAAAACCAACAGGGCAGTCATGACAGCAACGCACTGGTACAGGCGCAAGCGCAGAGGTGGTGATTGTTTGTCTGTGCAGGTCATTGATGCAGTCAGTAAGTAATCAGCTGCAGCAACAGGCTGGCGTATCCTGCACCACAGTCTTGCCTTTTTTGGAACCTGATGACCCATGCACATCAGAAACTGCAGATGCAAGGTGGATCAGCAAATCAACCCAGCTGTGTTGCAACCATAGCTTGCAGACATGCGATACATCACAGTGAATATGCTATGCAACCAATACGCATGAGGGGTGCTTTTGTTGGGTACAGCGTGCATGGACCATATTGGCAATGAAAGTTTGCTGGCAGACCTGAGCCTTGGGAAGCGCCTTGATGTATTGCTGGGCCTTCTGACTGTTGATGAAGGACAGGTCAGTATCAGAGGGGGAGCCCAGGGTCTTGATGATCAGCTTGAGCTGGTCAATGTAGTCCTTGCCGGGGAACAGTGGCTTCCTCTGCAGCAGCTCCGCCAGGATGCAACCCACAGACCTGTCCAGGGCAACAGTCATGCTTACCTGTCATCATTCATTCATTCATTCATTCATTCATTCATTTTGTATGTGTCTTCCCATGTGCTCAAGTATGTACAGTCCTGAGTAGATGAGGTCCTTTTGATGTCTGGCATCAGATGTCATACAATTCATATTGCGTGTTGCACAACGCTGTTTGCCAGCACACATGGATATGCAATGCAAAGTAGCAGACTGCATTCTGCATTGCATGCAGAACAATGAAGACCGATAATGTAATTCCATGGCTGAACTAGGTTACCAGCAAGAGGAGTTACGCTTTGCCAGAGGCTTAGTACCTATGCAAGCAGGTGTATGGTGATGGACAGGGTTCAGTAGAGAAGCATCCCGCTTATGGTGTGGCAAGAACTGATGCCTTAAAGCACATCTCGCTGTCTGCTTTATCTTGTAAAGAAGCTGCTGAAGCATTGATTGTGATGCATGCAATTGAGGTGACTCTGAACAACCCAGTTTACATGCTTGAACCCGCTGCTACCCAAAGACCATGTCATACCTTTTGCACAGATATGCCAGCTGCAAGTGATGCATGCGCGTCAATGGGAAATGAGTGACATATCAGTCACACACAAAACATTAGCCTGCTCACCAGATGTCAATGGCAGCTGTATAATGCTCACAGGACAGCAGCAGCTCTGGAGCCCGGTACCATCTTGTCACCACATACTCTGTCATGAAGTTACGCTCTGAACTGCAGCACCGACACATAAGGTGACAATGCATCAAACCTCTTGCGCTGGACGCAACAGCACTCATAAAAAAGGCAAAGTGTCTGAAGCAACATCGCCCCTGAGCATGGGTCATTGAGTGAGCTGTCGTGCAAGAGTGGCAAGGATTTTGCATGCGCATGGCATAGCTGACCTTGTCCTGGCCAAGCCAAAGTCACAGATCTTGAGATCACATGATGCATTCAGGAGCAGGTTGCTCGGCTTCAGATCTCTATGGAGAACATTAGCAGTGTGGATGAACTTGAGCCCTCTCAGGATCTGCAGCATGGACGCAAATTGTGTCTGGCTGACATGACACAATCAAGACTGCAATGCATGCATGGCTGGAGGCGCACCTGGTACACAAAGTACTGATAGTGATCATCTGATAGAGGCTGAGAAGACCTGATAATCTGGTGCAGGTCTGTGTCCATCAGCTCATTCACCAGATAGACGTCATTGAACTTGTCCTTGTTGGTTGGTTGCATGATGTCCATAATGGCAATAATGTTCTCTTGGCGCAGGTGCCTGAGCAGCTTGATCTCTCGAAGTGTGCGCTTAGCATCTGTCAGGTTTTCGAAGGCGTTGGTTATCTTCTTGATAGCCACTTTCTCGCCTGTGGCTGTGTTTTTGGCTGAGCATACAACACCATAAGCCCCTTTGCCTATTGCCTTAATCGGCTGATACACCTCATCGATTTCGAACAGTGTATGCCAAAGCATCCAGCACTGCTTGCCAGGAACATTACACTCTTTCCTGACTGGAACATTGCTAACTTCAGACTTTGCAGCCGGCTGCGGTTGTTGCATTACTTTCTACGGCAGAAAGGTAGCAACCCTCACATCTGCGGTAATGAAAACCGAGGACACCCTAAGCTTGAGGTAAGGTTCAAACAACGCTTAGACTGTGAATCGATGTAAGTTGGTGTTCTGCACGATACCCTAAGCATTGGTTACCAGACTCCAGTCATGAATGAAGGAAGTAAAATATCGCCCGTTGCTTGCGATCCGTGTGCATACTTTCGAAGGTGTTCGAACAAGAATCAAAATGCTTAATCCCAACTCGGGACTGCTGCCTTTATTACCGACATATGGGGACAGTCTCGCGTCCCGAAGTCAATTAGTCATACGCCATGCTAAGCTCGACACCTTTCGACAGCAGTGCAGGAAGCGCTGGTGCTTGGTGCATACTGCCTTGTGTGAGAGGGTGACACTTTACTGAGAGCTAACGTTTGAGCTGGAAAAGGGTGTCTAGCTCGGCGACAACAACATCAGTCCCGACTGTCGCGCTTGAGCGGTTGATGAAGGATCTGCAGTGAGCCGTGTTATCGCTGACTACCCTCGTTCAGGCTTAAAACCCATCATGGGATCCTCAGGACAGAACAGCAGCGTGGTGTGTCCACAGCCTACTTCATCATTTCCCGAGGTTGCAACTGCGACTTGGACTCGGTTAAGGCCTGTTGCGATGACCGTCCAGCACGACCTCGAAAGCTTAGGTGGTCCTGTGCTGGCACATCTGCAGCCACACATGAACAGAGCGACTGCATGGACAGATAGACAGCTCGAAAGCCTGCAGCCTTGGCAGATAGCTTTGCTAGCCATTGGTGGTACCTGGGTTGTCTTGAAGCTACTCAGGTGGCTTTCGGATCTGGTAGCAGACGTCCGGGACGTAGGTGAGACCCACTTTTCCTGGTGCTGCTTCACTACCACAATGACTGGCCAGCTGTTTTTGAGCAATGGTTTTGGCTATGGACGTGGCGTCGCAATACCGTAGGCTTGTCACAGGTGTAGATGCAGAGTCACCCATGTGCTCATTGCCTGCAGGGGTGGTTCAGACATCATTGAATGTCTTGAAGTCCTTACCAATCCTGAGTGGCATTGTGCGACGAGAGGTTGACAAAGTGCTGGTATGTTACCAAGGAGCCTCAAGCTCTTCTGCCTGTGTGCTGTGCTGACTGTGCCATGACTGGATCAAGCGTGCCTGCATGGGCTTCATGCATTTGTGTTGTCCCAAAGTTTGTGGCCTGCTCAGACGTCGTTGTATCTTTATGTAATTGTGAACAGAAATTAGACAAGAAAAAGGTTGACTCAGCACCGTCCACTGCAGACCTTGAAAGCCTGATCGAGCACACTGGGAAGTTAATGTTGTCCTGCATGACCAATACATTCGAACAGCGACATTGATGCTGTCAACATCACATGTGCAAGCTCATAATACCAGTGGTATGTGTGTTTCAGGACAAGGTGGTGAAGAGCATGCCGAAACAGGTAGACCCTCAGGACCCTGAGCTACGCCAGCTACCAGTGCAAGGCCTCCCTGGGGATGCCATACGTGACAAGCTGAACTACAAGGTAAACATACTACTGCTGCTGCTGCTGCCGCTTCTGATGAGTGTTGACGTTTTGACAGCTATTTGTTGACAGCAGCTGGTCTGGCTCACAGGTTTGATTCTGGTTCAACCACTTTGCACCCTGTCCTGCTGCATCGCTTTGAAGTCTCAACACTGACTATGCTTGAGGAAAATACAGTCTGAAGTTTCAGCTTAACTATGGCTTGTCATTCAAGGGGCTGTCTTGCGGCTCTGCTGATGCAGATGCTGCTGCATTTTCTATAAACTTCGTGACTGGTGATGGCCATAAGACATGACAAGAAGTGCTGACCTGCGCCAGCCTTGCAATCACACTTCAGTGGATGGTACTTGGGCCCACGGACCTCCTCAGCCTTTTGGACCAGCACGCTGACTGTCTGTCTGTCTGTCTATGCAGGCATCTAAGAATCTGCAGATCACAGAGGGCAGCAGCAAGGTGTCAGGAGCCTTGTATATGGCTGGCAAGGAGCACCTGGATCTGCTGCTGGATGCATACGGCACCTTCAGCCATACCAACCCCCTGCACACTGATGTCTGGCCCTCCATGCGCCAGCTGGAGTCTGACGTCATTGCTATGACTGCCTCCATGCTTGGAGGTGTGTCCGCTGCAGCCACATTTTGCCTTGCATAACATCGTCACAATGCATGACTCCACTAGGTGAAAGAAAGATGTGCCGTGACTGCTGCTGCATGAGAGTACCTGCAAGCATGTAGTGTATACACTAAGTGGCATGGCCTGTTGTTTCTTGAACTGATGAGCTGCATCACTCATGCATGTCATTTGCAATCCTGTACCAGGTGGGATAACTCATCCAATGCTGTTTGCATATGCAAGTGACCTGCATCTTCATCAACATGCATGTGCTGGATCCTCGTTTCCTACTCCCTGCTTACAAATACAGGGCATCAGTAATCAGCACTGATTGCTGCTGACATCTTGCTGTACTGTCAGGTGGTGTGAATGGCAACCCAAACGTCTGTGGTGCCATGACCGGTGGTGGCAGTGAGAGCATCCTGACTATGATGAAGGCCTGCCGTGATTACTCCAGATATGTGAAGGGCATTTGCAACCCCGAGATGATCATTGGGGACTCAGCGCACGCTGCATACTTCAAGGGTGCTGAGTACTTCAAGATCAAGCTGGTGATGGTGCCTGTGGGGGCAGACTACAGGCTGAGTGGCAAGGCTGTCAAGAAGGCTGTTACGCGTAATACCATTCTGGTCATTGCATCCGCTCCTGGGTTCCCTCACGGAGTAGTTGACCACATTGAGGACATTGCTCAGGTTAGACAATCATATGTAACATTTTCAGGAGATTTTGATGCCAACTGTAGTTCATGCTAGACTGATCATTGCGTGAGGCAACTCTGAACCAAACGTGCTAGTTATGTTTGCTCTAAACCAGAACCTAGTCAAACTTTGCTGCTGCAATTTGCAGCTCAAAGGTGGCTAATACTCTGCAGCGATTGTGCTTAGTGCACAGCGCCCCTGCTGCCAGCAATGGTCACGATGTGATGTTCTCCCATTGCATGGGGCAATTGTGGCTAATAAGCCTGTCATGATCGTCGCCTCAATGCGTGGGACAACTGTGGCTAACAAGCCTGTCATGGCTATCATGCATGACACTGGCAACTGCATGTGCAGGTGACAAGGAGGTACAACATCTTGCTGCACGTGGATGCCTGCTTGGGGGGCTTTGTCCTGCCCTTTGCCCGCAAGCTGGGGTACCCCATTCCTCCCTTTGACTTCAGCGTGAAGGGGGTGACTAGTATGTCTGTGGACACCCACAAGTTTGGCATGGCGCACAAGGGCACCTCTGTGGTGCTGTACCACAGCAAGCAGCTGCGGCAGTACCAGTACACCAAGATCACTGAGTGGACCGGAGGCCTCTACATCTCTCCAGGTCCGTAGCACCTGCCAGGGGTTTTCTCCCACTTGTAGCTTGTGGCCAATTAGAGTATATATAATGTACCCCAGGGTATCATGTGACAGAGCCCAGTCAAATATGCTGGGACTCAATCAAGCCCTTCGTGATTGACAATGTCAAGCCTTTTATGATTTTTCAAGCACAAGGCGTACAGCATTTGTAGCAGTTTAGTCTTCATGCCAGATTTGCCTCATGATGCCAAGCATGCCCTGGTTCGTTCTCAGCCATGAACAGCTGTTGCTTGCCTTTACCACAGGCCTGCTTTTTCATATGTAACACCAGTATGGGCATTGTGATGAGTTTTTTTGCCTGCCCTCCATCATGCAGCTTGTGTTGGGAGCAGCCTGCAATTCTGTGTTACTGCTTGGAAAGGGCATGTGTCCAAGCTCGCACGACTGCAGTCTTTCTTGCAATGCAGGGTTTGCTGGGAGCAGGTCAGGTGCCTTGATAGCAACAGCATGGACCAGCTTGGTACACATGGGGGAGCAAGGCTTCATGCACATCACTCAGCAGCTCATGCAGGTACCGCCTGATGACAGCACAACCTCTCTGCATGCTACCTGCAGCTTCAAATTGCAGCATTCTTGTAATTTCAGCTATCTGCTTCCTAGCCATGTGAGCTGGAGCAGCTTGAACCTGACAAGCCCTATGCTTGAATTTGACAAAATCTGACTGGCCATGCAGAACCCTGTATTCAGCATGCATGGCTCAGAGCTTGCTGAGCATGGAAAGCGTGTTGACTGGCATGACAGTCAACTTCAGCTGCTGGATTGCGCAACGCCTGCATCAGCTCTTTTCAGTCAGTCAGTGTTGGAAGCAAACATTGCTCCAGACATAGAATTGTGCCTGTTGACTACATACGTTTCGCAGCTCTGATGTGGAGTGGACTTCAGCTGACGTGTGGCAGTGTCCACACAGGCAGCGCAGCAGTTTGCTGAGGGCGTAAAGCAGATTGATGGTTTGGAGGTGGTAGGCAAGCCTGACATGTGCCTGGTGGCCATCAAGTCTACCTCCAAGAAGCTGAACATCTACAAGGTCAATGACCTCATGTCTCAGCGGGGCTGGCATCTGAATGCCCTGCAGTTCCCCTCCAGCGTCCACATGTGCTTCACAGCACAGCATACTGAGGTGGTGCCTGAATTGCTCAAGGTAGCCACCCTAAATCTGCCATCAAATGCATTGCACGTTTATACGCAGTTGATGTCTCATATGAATCTTTTGTACATGGCCAGGTACGCAATACATCAATGTTGATAGAATGCAGTGTTTGCCTTTCTATGTTTTGCTTGAGTGTAGTACCACTGTGAAGGCAATGTATGCCTTGTGCTCACGAGCTGCTTCTGTGATGATCACTTCGAGCTTTTGACTGCAGGACCTGAGAGACTCTGTGCGGGCTCTGAAGGAGGACCCTAATTGTGTGAAGGATGGGAAGGCTCCAGTGTATGGCATGGCAAACATCAACCCTGACCGATCAATGGTTGGTGAAATTTTGGTGGCTGTTCAGGACAACTTGCTGGACTAACATTGCTTAGCAAAGCATGAGAACGAATCCAACTGAATGAATGAATCCAAAGTGATAGGCCGCAAGTTCCAGATTTGCTGCACAGGTCTGCACAGTCACACAGACGGCTTGTAACCCAAGATTTGAATTAAACAGACAGCTGCAGTTGCCTGTTGCCCAGTAACCATATGGAGAAGCACAAGCCTGGGCACAACCTGCGATACAGCAACTGCTTGCTTTGCGACAATGGCTGCGCGATATGATCTGCGTTCCAAGCAAGCTAGATTGCATGCATCTGCAGCTGATCGTGCCTGGAAAAAGAAGCCAAAATCACCAGGCATCGAGCAGGTGGCAGACTTCGGGGTGTTACCCACAGCATTGTTGCAGCCTATCCTTGCTCAAGTCCCGTTTAAGCAGAAGATGACATGTGAAGCAGTGTGTCGTGCTTGGAGAAGTGTGTTGCGATGTGCAGCCTGTCCAGACAGCTGGCAGCTTCTCTCACAGAATGGCGTGCTATTATAGACTCTATAGACTATGCTCCAGGAGAGCCTTTGCAACTGCATGGTGTTCGGCACTTGAGTACCCTCACCAAGCTGACAAAGCTTACCCTAAAAGACAATGCAGCAGTTGGAAATCTGACAGAGCTGAAGCATCTGAGACAGCTGCAAACGTTGACTTTGATGAGCTACATGGAAAGCCCTTTCCGAGCCTCCAGTCTCACAAACATCCAGAAGCTGACCTTGTACATGGGAATGGGAACAGCCCAGACTGTGAACCTGAGCTGCTGTACCCAGCTGACTTTCCTGCGCTTTGAGGACATCTCTAGCAGGCTGCAAACAGTTGCTCTGCCTCAGGGCCACTCTGTACAGTTGCGTTCATTGCACACGACAAGCAAGGAAGGCATCAAACCCCTGCTGGTGATGTCCATTGTCGTGTGCATCACGCTTAGTCACCCTTGACTTCGATTCAATCCATCCAAGCAACTTGCGGCAGGGTGACTGGCCTTTGTGCATGCCAGAGCTTCAAGTAGTCGTGTTGAGGGGGCTGGACTGCCAACCGCCTCAGCAGCTGTGCAAGTACCCCAATTTGCGTGACCTGGATCTTTCTGGACTTGGACAACCAGATCTGCCTGCTTGGTTTGCTGAATTGACACAGATCACAAGTCTGCAGCTTTCCTGGTCCGACCTCACTGCTTTCCCATCAGCACTTATCCAGCTGTCACAGCTCTGTAGGCTACACCTCAATGACATTGTGCCACCATTGGTCATTGGACCTGAAATTGCAAGTATCTTGAAGTGGAAATCTCTTAAGCAGATCGATCTCACTGCTGGTGATTATAGTCTGGACTCTCAGCTGTACCTCCTAGAAGTGTCATTTGAAGTCTAGGAAAGTTGAAATGACTTTGTCAGATGGGCCATAGGCTTGAGTGATCAGTGGTGTTTTCAGGTACGGTCTTGCATGACATTTAGCATTGATAAGCCATGTCTGGTGCATTCACATTCAATAGTTTGTCAAAGCTATCCTATCGTAATCAAGACCTGGTCTTTCTTCAGCCTGCAAGGGGTGATTTTGTTGCCTTTCAACTCTGGTACAAGGATTTGTCCAGCTATCCTGGCCACAGCCTGTCAAAGAGGCATTGCCACATGTGATGGCCAACCGTGTACGATCAAAAGGACGTCCATGCTGAGCATCGCAATGCTAGAAGGTAGCAAATGTTTTCGTTTGAAGGTGTTAGGGTTTTGCAGGGTCTTGACCTAATCTGGCATGCTTACGCGCAGACGGGTTGGCTTGCTCCTGCTATTGTGCAGTCGAAAGCGAAGTTTAGGCGGCGGTTTGAGCGTAGTCTGTACGCATTTGACAATCAGGCTAATCGCCTGTGCCCAAGCTTCTAAGGCGCCATGGTCAAGTTCACTATTGAGCAGATCCGTATGCTCATGGACCTTCCCAAGAACATCCGTAACATGAGTGTTATTGCTCATGTTGACCACGGTGGGCGCACCAGCGCAGAAGCCAGCAGGTCAAATATAGATATGCTTCAGGTCATGAATCGTATGTATCTGATTCCCTGCAGGCAAGTCTACCTTGACAGACTCCTTGGTGGCTGCTGCGGGTATCATAGCTATGGAAAACGTAAGTCAAGTCTCAATTGTCTTGATCTCTGTTCTTTCAGCTGCACACAGCCTTCTCAGAGGGTTATAGGGCAGCGACAGGAACAGCAATACCTTGAGTAGTGCTTGACTGAAAGTTTACCTGACAGGCTGGGGATCAAAGGCTGACAGACACCCGACAGGACGAGCAGGACAGATGTATTACCATCAAGTCCACCGGTATTTCACTGTACTATCAGATGACCGATCAGATGCTGAAGGACTTGCCCGGCAGTGTCGAGCGTGATGGCAACGACTTTCTGGTCAACCTGATCGACTCTCCAGGACACGTCGACTTTTCCTCAGAAGTCACAGCTGCGTTGCGTATCACTGATGGTGCTTTGGTGGTGGTCGACTGTGTGGAGGGTGTCTGTGTGCAGACCGAGACAGTTCTACGTCAGGCACTGGGAGAACGTATTAGGCCTGTCATGACTGTCAACAAGCTTGACAGGTGTTTCCTGGAGCTGATGGCTGACCCAGAGGAGGCCTATGGTGGTTTCAGACGTGTCATTGAGTCTGCCAACGTCATCATGGCAACATACGCTGATGACCTACTGGGAGACACTCAGGTATGTTTAGGCATGCAGCAAGCAAGATGTTGCATCGTTAGCGTCGTTTTGGAGCGGCATGTGGTATCATACGTGGCAACACACTTGCAACTTGAAAGTCGTACATGCAAAGCTTGGAGCTACATCCCCAAAAGTATCCAGTGGCAATACGCCGCTCCACCAGACATATGACTTCAGCAGAGTGCTTGACAGACTACTTCGTTGCATTCCAGGTGTATCCTGAGAAGGGAACTGTCTCCTTCAGTGCTGGTCTCCATGGCTGGGCCTTCACCTTGACATCTTTTGCCAAGATTTACGCCAAGAAGTTTGGGACTGATGAGGTCAAGATGATGGAGAAGCTGTGGGGCGACAACTTCTTTGACCCCAAGACCAAGAAGTGGACGAAGAAGCAGACTGACAGCCAGAGCTGCAAGCGCGGTTTCTGCCAGTTTGTGTACGAGCCCATCAAGGTCATCATTGAGGCCTGCATGGCTGACGACAAGAAGAAGCTGTTCACCATGCTGGAGAAGCTCAGCATTGCTGACAAGGTGAAGACTGAGGACAAGGAGAAGACTGGCAAGCCTCTTATGAAAGCTGTCATGCAGGCAAGTGCTTCTTCACCTCAGGCTTGATGCCCAGTGACATCCAGGTCAGCAAGTCAACATCTGTACTGTGTTTTCAGAGTAGAGCTACACTCTCAGTTGTCTGCTTTCTCCAAAACCCGTCTCTCCAGTTTCTCATTTTGTCATTTCGTGTGTGCCTCTGTGCACTCTACACAACAGCACTGGGTCACCTATCTTGACTGTGTCCTGCCTGTTGTGTCACAGGCAGCTTTCATGTGCACGCACAGGTTGTCTGGCTGGATGCTAGTGCTCTTTGGCATTGTCGTGACATGTACTGATTGCTCAGATGGCCCAAGGCTGAAGTTGTTAGTATACTGCAGGCATGGTTGCCTGCTTCAGAGGCCTTGTTGGAGATGATGATCTGGCATCTGCCCTCTCCCGACAGAGCGCAGAAATACAGGGTGGAGAACCTGTACGAGGGCCCTCTTGATGACAAATACGCCACTGCCATCAGGAACTGTGACCCCACAGGTCCCCTCATGCTGTGAGCATCTCTTCCTCTTTCTGCAAATGTTCCTGCTGCCTCACAGCCCAACTTTCCCAATGTGTGCTGTACTTGCATGCCTTTGGACTTGCAAGGACACAGCAATTGCACTATGTCACGCCATCATGTCATATGCTGAAGGAGTTGCTGCTGTCTGTGGTCTGGCAGCTCTGAGCATTTGCTCCCCTTTTTGCTGCCAGCTTTTTGCTCAGTGTCACCATGCTTGATTGGCCAGCAGATTTTCAACACAACTTGAGTCTGATGTCCTGAGAAACAAAAGGCTTTGCTGAGTTTGCACTTCCATGACCTATGCAGGTACGTGTCAAAGATGATTCCCGCCTCTGACAAGGGGCGATTCTTTGCCTTTGGCCGTGTCTTTGCCGGAAAGGTTGCCACTGGGCAGAAGGTTCGCATCCTGGGCCCCAACTACGTGCCAGGATCCAAGAAGGACCTGTATATCAAGACTGTGCAGCGTACTGTGCTGTGCATGGGCAGGTCCGTTCTCCCAATAACTCTGCCTTGATTTGAGAGAGTGCACCTGCCTGTACAACCTCAGCTGTTTGCAGTTGTCTCAAGGCACTCAGCAGGCGTCAGTTGCAATCTTGAGCAGCAAGTGTCTGCCCTGTGTCTAGGATGCAGATGGCAGGCTCACACGCATGGTCAGGCTTGCCTGTGCTGCTGCTTCTGTGCGCCCTGCATCTTGATTTCCTACTGCGTTGAGCAAGCATGCGTTCTACCATCAACCAGGGCATCTTGCCTGTCACAATGCACCTTGTGTCACTATCTCTGTGTCAAAGCAAGCGTGCGCTTTGTCACCCAAGCAAGGCATCTTGCCTTTCACAAGTCTCATCATGCCAAATATGCAGCGGCAACAGTTTATACATAATGAGAATTTGCCTGGAGCTAGGTATGTACAGTCCTGCACCTCCCTGTGGTCCAAAGATGCAGCGACACTCGCTGAGTAGCTTGCATATGACTACAGGCGTCAGGAGGCCGTCGAGGACGTGCCCTGTGGAAACACAGTGGCCATGGTTGGCCTGGACCAGTTCATCACCAAGAACGCCACCCTCACCAATGAGAAGTGCGACGATGCTCACCCCATCAAGGCCATGAAGTTCTCAGTCTCCCCTGTGGTGAGTAAACCTGTTTAGGAACAAAGTTGAATCATCTATTGTTGTTGTGAACAGCCTTATGGACCCACTTATGCCTGGAGCGAGAGCTGGATCTAGACCTACATGCAGCTATTTGCAAGATGCAGCTTTTGAGCACAGACGGGCACTGCCTGTGTATGACCTGTGTTTGGTTGCTCGTACACTTACTAGCACTTAAGGAGTGGCATCCTCTGGTGAGGTCAAAATAGGAGAGTGACACCACTGGCACTTGTTATCTGGCTGCAGATCTTAATAATGGTGCTGAGCGCATGCCAAGCACTGCCTGTCAATACTGCAAGTAAAGCCTCATATTCCAAATGCTTGAGCATTGAAGCAGCCAGCTCTTCTGCCCGTGCGTGAAGTCAGCCTGGCTTCACCACAAGGTGTGCTGCTTGGTTCTGATTGCGGTGCTGTCTTGCAGGTGCGTGTGGCTGTTGAGCCCAAGGTTGCCTCTGACCTGCCCAAGCTGGTTGAGGGGCTCAAGAGGTTGGCTAAGTCTGACCCCATGGTTCAGTGTACCATCGAGGAGACCGGCGAGCACATCATTGCAGGTCAGTTAGTCATCTGCTGGCAGCACAGCCCTGACTTTGCACAGGAACATACAGCAAACATGCGTGATGTCTGTGCGCATGTAAGTAAGCTACCCGTGCTGAGACATCTTGTGTGTTTGCTATATCTTTTTTGTGCAGTTTTGAGTGCTCTGTTTGTGCTCTTGAACACATCAGGTTCACGCATCAATCACAGGTGATATTGCCAAACCTGATTCACATCAGACCCAAAGCCTACATGTTCGTCGGTGTCAAGCCAATATATGTGTCATCATGAAGTTCAGGTCTTACAACTATGACCTGAACTTCAAGATGAAACAGCTTGGTCTGTACACAAGCGCTGCTACACACCAGCTTCAGTCCATTTGGACCACTTTTACTGTTGCGCATCCTCTACAGCTGCAAGGCAGAACCACAGCTGAAATTCCCCTTGCAACCACCACTGCGCTTGCAACACCGTGTGTTGGCACATTAATTTCAAGACGGCCCAGGTTGGCCAGACACACTATAAGCACACATGTGGTGTGAATTTCTGTACACAGGTGTCATGCGTACAGACAGGCAGAGATGTGCGCTATCTTGCATATGTGTTCGTCAGGACTGTTTACAACACTTGGGTTCTGCGACATCAGCATGCCTGAGGCAGTCACTGACTCTAATTGCATTGCCAAACTGACTGTAGCATAGTCCCAATCTGTGTCTTGAGCTTGTGTGTTCCTTGATGCAGGAGCTGGTGAGCTACATTTGGAGATCTGCCTGAAGGATTTGCAGGAGGACTTCATGGGAGGAGCTGAAATCAGGATTTCAGACCCTGTCGTGTCCTTCAGAGAGACCGTGAACCAGATGTCTGACCACATCGTCATGTCTAAGTCACCGAACAAGCACAACAGGTTAGCAGAGTCTGCTGTGCTGTGACAGTGACTGCTGCATTGGACTAGTGTGCCCCCCCAGCTTGATTTGCTACAGTAAATGCTTCTCTACCGGTCTATACCAGGTAAAGCAGCTGGTGGATCAACCTCAGGTCATCAAAATCTAGATTGGTCTTATAAAACAATCGAGCAGCTGCAGGCAGACAAAGCAGCTCTGACAACCTCATGCCCTTTTGGCTGAGCACTCGTTGAGTTTGTTAGGGTTTTACTCTAGCTCATTGGCGCCATTGTGAAGCACGGTTCTCTTGTATTGACGCTGTGTGATCATGCGCAGCAATGTTGTACATTGAGTTACCTGCTAGCTTTGAGCATGTGGTGCAGCAACATGTTCTGGCATGTGAACACTGCCAAAGGCTGAGTCAGTCTGCCAATTCGATTCCAACCCAGTGCTGCTTTGCAGGTTGCATTTTCAAATGCTGCCGCAGGCTGAGACAGTCTGTCAAAGCTGATTCTGACACAATGCTGCCTTGCCCTGCAGGTTGTACTCTCAATTGCTGAGACAGTCCGCCAATCTGGTTCTCATCCAATGCTGGCTTGCCTTGCAGGTTGTACTTCCAGATGCGACCTATGGAGGATGGTCTGGCAGAGGCCATTGACGAGGGCACGATTGGACCCAGGGATGAGCCCAAGGCCAGGAGCAAGATCCTTGTGGACAAGTTCGGCTGGGACAAAGACTTGGCCAAGAAGATCTGGTGTTTTGGCCCTGACACAACCGGCCCGAACATGCTGACAGATGTGACCAAGGGAGTGCAGTACCTGAATGAGATCCGGGACTCCTGCATAGCTGCCTTCCAATGGGCTTCCAAGGAGGGTGTTGTGTGTGAGGAGAACATGCGCGCCTGTGTCGCTGAGGTAATGGCCTGTGAAGTGTAGTGAACAAATGCCATAGAAGCATTCATCAAGATGTACTTGATAAGCTAGCGCTGGAATCTGTTACTGCTATAACTGGTCTATTTCAAAGAAACAGCTGCCTCTGCTTGTGCTGCCCAACCAATTCAGACCAATGCGTTCTCTGTTCGAAGTACAAGCATAGGTTTTTAGTGCTGCTGCATGACTGAATGTGTTGTATACTATACTTTAGCAGCAGACTGTACACCACATCCAGCCAAGCAGCAGCACTAAACAGCTGATGTTTGTACTCCAGACAGTGAACGCATTGGTCTGAATGGCTTGCGCAAGAGTAACTTATGCTGCTGCATATTGCACAGCGTTTAGCAGCTGTCAGTGCTCCCTACAAGCGACAGCCTGAATGCACCTGCAGCCTCAGCAATACATCATAAAGCTCTTCCCCTTGTAATGTAGCTTTGTGCAGAATCCCAGGCATGAGCAGGTGACTTTGGGGGTAGGATTGCATTTGGGAACCTTCGAATCCAAACATCCTCCCAAGACTGCTCCGAGCATTTTCTATATCTGTGCAGGTGTGTGATGTAGTGCTGCACACAGATGCTATCCACAGAGGAGGTGGACAGATCATCCCCACCTGCAGAAGAGCTATCTATGCTTCCCAGATCACAGCTGGCCCCCGCCTGTGTGAACCAATCTACCTTGTGGAGATCCAGGCTCCAGAGAACGCTCTTGGAGGTATCTACAGTGTGCTCAACCAGAAGCGTGGCCATGTCTTTGAGGAGATGCAGCGACCAGGTCAGACTGTTAACCACTGCTGTTTGTCACTGTTGCACTGTCAATCGTGTCTGCAGGCATCTGATCCATGGCGCTGCCACTGATATCGGTCGGCATGTGATCCATTGCACTGCCAATGATTCCTGTTGTGCACATGATCTTGGCAAACACTGATGTTGCTAGCTACTGGTGCGCGCCACTGTTACGACTTTCAGTTTTATGTTGAGAAGGCTGACATTCCAGTACGTCTCATCCCAAGTATGTTTGCTAGCTACTGTCAAGTCTTACATACTTGTCAAGAGGAGTATCGGAATGTTGCCCTTAACATACAATTGTAAGTCACATGTGACAGTGGCTAGCATCAGCATCTGCTGAGATCCTGCTACTTCTGCTTCAATCAATGTACTCAGTCCATGCTGCAGTATACAGAAATGTGTTTAGCTCATGCCTCATGCAATACATAGCATGTTGTGTTTGTGTGCATGTAGTAAAGCTACTCAGACAAGCTCATGCTATTTTGTGGTCTCAGTGTTACTCGCCAGTCATGCTGCATGTCTTGGTACTAGCATTCTGGCAAAATTCCATCGACATTACCATTCACGCAAAATTGGTGTGCAAACTGCATTTAAAGCACCCCCCTCCTGCAGACCTGAGCTGCAGTTCATGCGTCTAACTGAACTGCTTGTGTGTAGGCACCCCTATCTTCAACTTGAAGGCGTACCTGCCTGTCATTGAGTCCTTTGGATTCACGTCCACATTGCGTGCTGCAACCTCAGGGCAGGCCTTCCCCCAGGCTGTCTTTGACCACTGGGAGACCATGTCACAGGTACACCAACTGTATATACAGCGTGCACCTGATGTACTGTTATGTACTGATATGGGCCAATGCTAGTGCAAATGCATTTGTGGTGGCTCATCTGCACACAGCAATATGTTTGATGTATGCTATGCTCGTGTCATGTTTGGGCACTTACACACAACATGTATGCTATGTTCATCTCATGTCACGTCAAGCTGTAGCTAAATGAGGTGGTTTTGAGGTTTGCCATATGCTGCAAGATGCATTTGACTGTGACTGTGTTGCAAACATTTGACTTCATTGTGCAGGACCCCATGTCAGATGGTAACCAGGCCAATGTAATTGCATTGGACATCAGGAAGAGGAAGGGTCTCAAGCCCAACCCATCACCCCTCAATGAGTATGAGGACAAGTTGTAGACTGGCTTTGTTGGTGTTTGGGAAAGCACTGGCTGAGTCTGTCAGCTGCTTCTGCATGTATTTTTGTCTTGTCCATCAACCCTAAAGCAGCGTGGCGCAGCTTTTCATTTCATGTGTAACTTTCATTGTTTGTAAATGAGCTCCAACCTTCAGTGTCTTGAGTGTCTCCTACAGTCGGCAGCTCATGCCATCTGTGCCATGGCTTTGGCTCAATCTGTCCAACGCTTGCTCCTTCTTGTGCACATGCAGTGCACGTTCTTCGTGAGTGTTGTGATCGGTTTTCTGTGTATGTAGTGTTAAACATATCATGACAGTGACGACTGTACCGGCAAACCCATAAGCCAGCAGACTGTTCTGTGCCAGCTGCTGCAGCGATATTGGCAGCCTTACACGTAGTGTTACGAGTCACAGACTAACGCAGGACACAACTTTATCCCTGTGACTTGAACCACTTGAGGTCCCACTCCACAGTTTTGGAATGGGCCATGAGTGTCCATTAGGGGAGAAGCCATTATGGTTTGGGCCGTGAGGGCCAAAATCTGTACATTTGGTCCATTTCCATACAGGTATTGTATGCCATTAAAGACTACAAATGGTGCAACATCTCAAGCACAAACAGCACGGAGCCGCATCTCTGAATGGCGTTTATAATTGTCATGTGTACACACAGCAGCCAGCGATGTCAGAAGGATTGTATGAATATGACAGCGGCTGACTTGAGTGAATTTGTGACTGACAGGCTTAGGCACTCAGAATACGCAGGTCTCTCAAAGCATTATCTCTGCTTACTGCCTGCACATTGCACATCAGGATTAGAAACATCACAGAAAACATCAGGTGAAGCATTGCATGCCACATGGACATTGTGCTGTGTCCTGAGCAGTTGTGGCGCACCTCCTGTAGGCATTTGACTGCTATATGTGGCTGCAAAATCTGCCTACTGTTCCATTTCAAAGATGTCTCAACATGGACGCACAGCAACGGTCCCTTGATTGCTTGCTGATGTCACCTTTCTTCTCCTTGTGCTTCTTATGCTTCTTGCTGCTGCCACTTGGAGCAGGATTTGGCTCTGAAGGTGCAGCTGCAACATGTGTGTTTGGCACTGGCTCCTGACTGATTACAAGACTTGGCTCTGTACTCAACCACAGCACTTGTCAAGCATTTCGTCTATTAGCACACAAGCACCTGTCATGTAACTGGACAACCTCACATGTCTTCAGGATCAGCTGCAATTGACCAGCTGCAACTCATCCTGAGGGCATGTGAAGTTGTACATCTGCACAGCAGGCAATGCAGCAATGTATGCAAACCCCACTAAAAAGATATTATGCAAGCTTCATAAGATATTGTGCAAGGCAGACGCCAGCAAAACCTCCAAACAGGCCAACACTCAGACAGAATCCCAAGCATGCCAAAGGCTGTCACTGAGCATGTGCAGATGTGCATAGCAGAGGACAGTTCACCTGGATGTGCAGATGCTGTCACGGGTGAGGCAGCAGGCTTGTCAATTTCCCGCTTCTTCTTCTTGTGAGCCTTCTGCTTGACCTTCTTACCATCTGCAGCTGTGCAAGGCCACTCATGCAAGCACAGTGAACAGTTCATCAGAGCCACTGAGCAGTACTCAGGCTGCATCAGGCCATCGCTTGCAAGCACACTGTGCCCAGACATTGTCGACAGCTGACAGATACTGAACATGCTATTTGTCTATCGACGCATTCAACTGATGCATGGAGGTGAACTGTCTTGCACAACATCAATTCTGGCTCCGTCACATTGGTGGTGTGAGCATAGCGTGACAGTCCACTGCTGATGTCATGAGTGACTGGTTCTTGTTCTACTGTAATATTGTGCTGCAATGAACACCAGAGGCTGACTGTACCTTGTTGTGAGTCAGCAACACCGTTCTGGATTACTGCAGAAGGCTGCTGTGCAGGAGGCCCGCTAGCAGCAATCTGGTCTGCAGTGGGTGTACTGGTAGCTGCCGCTTGAGCCACAGCAGGGCTGTGTGCAGCAGCCCCATATGCAAGGCCATTAACAGCAGGGCTGTTTGCAGTTCTGTGCTGAGCATTGCTGGCAGGGGCAGCTGGAGCTTCAGCTAAAAGCGTAGAAGGGCCAGCCTGTGAAGGGGTGTCTTGATGCTTTTGCCTCTTCTTCTTTTTGGGGGAAAGCGTTTGTGCACCATCACCTGCAAGCATCGTCCCTGAATGAATGGCTGTTGTAAAAGAATCTGCGCCAGAGTAAGTGATGTTTGCAATTTGAAAACATGTTGCAGATCTGCTCAGGACACGTGCAAGGGCTCACAGGGGGTATTCATCTTCTTGAGTGTATGCTGGGGGGACTTGGTGGCTTCCCTGGCCACAAACGATGATGAACAGCGACACATCCCATGCAACACCCCACTTGCCTGGTCCATCTTTGCTAGCTCCAGCTCTGCCGTCACCACTGTTTGGTGCAGCAGCAGCAGCAGTGGCTGCAGTCTTGGCAGGCTCTTTGTCAACTGCCTTTGCAGCTGCTTTTGCAGCCTTCTTATCTGCTTTGGTAGCTGACGCATCCACTGCAGCTGCCTTAGCAGCAGAGGGTTTGGCAGCTTGCGCAGACACAGGTGGGGTTCTCACAGCTGCAGCTGGGGTCTTGGCAGCAGCTGCAGTTGCAGCTGTACCAGTAGGTGCAGCAGCAGCTGCAGCAGCAGGTGCATCAGTGGCTGCTGCCTCTGAGTGGCGCCGCTTCTTGTTCTTCTTTTTGGCCTGCTGGCTGACATAGGTCACATCTCCGGTGCCTGGTACCAGCAAGGATCCGGCCAGAGTGAAGAACTCACTCTCATCATCTACCCTGCAGGAGGAAACATTGAAAGGCTGTAAATTTGCATGAAGCAACAGCGGTGTTGCTAAAAACTGGCTGCAGCCACTTCAGATGGTGCCTAGAAAGCTGACTGGCATTGTCAGGGCACAGTGCAGTGTTGCAGGCACTGCAAGGGGTGAGGATGAATGTATTGCAGCTGCAGCTCTGGACACAGAAAGCTCTTGGATGACACCAAGACAGGTGACCATTAGCTACAAAGCTCTAGAAGAAGGGACGGCAGCACATGGGATGGCAGCAGCAGCTCACTTATCAACTTTGAAGCGCAGGGCTGTGCCAACTGCAATGCGGTGGTCTTCATGCCTCTGACTTTGCCAGCAGTTTCCCTGTATGCAGCAATGGGGATCGGCTGGCTTGCGCTGAGCAAGCTGATATGCCCGGTACCCAGTGCAGCGTGCTTCTGCTGGCAGCAGTTTGCAAGACAGAGTTGCATGCAGAGTGACAGAGGAACAAATGGTGGCTTACAATGGCATCGTAGTTCAGATCTGCTCGTATGTGTTGGCGTCCAATGGAGACGTTGAACAGACCCAGGACCAGCAATCCAATGAAGTCATGACTGACCATGTGAACCTTGCCATCTGCAAGAAGGCATTGTGCAAAAAGCTCTTGCTAAGTGTGCCAGAAGCTCTAAGTAAAGCCGCTGAGGTGACAAAGCCCCAGCCTTGTTGCCAGTTTGTTTACCTAGGATGTGACCAGCAGCTGGCTTGAACAACACACAGTCCGCAAGAACATCGACATGAAAGTATGGGAAGTATGGGTGAATTCGTGCCTGCACCATAACAGATGCTCAGGACGCACTTCATTTCTTCACATCATGTGCGCTACAACGCTGTGCCAAGCCCCTACCTGCTGTGAGAGGATCCTAGGCTGCGTGTAAGATATCAAAACACCTTCCAAGTATGTGCTATACCTGCAGGAACAGAAATGCAGTTCTCTTTTCCTGACAGCAAAACATGCTGTTGAGATAGGAGTTGCTGCACAGAATTGATACCTCAATAAAACCGCATTGAGCTGGTCTCGCACACCCTCCATGACATCTGCAGTTGCTGAGGGGTGCAGGTCAAGGGAGAACTTGATAGCGGCTTTATGCAGCGCCTCCCTCTCCATCGATCATGTGCATTGCCTGATCTGCATCCTTTCGTGAACCGCAGACTTTCTTGCTGCTGGATCGCGCCGTTACAATTGACCAGCGTCGAAACCAAAGTTGGAAGAATGCAAAGGCAGCGTTTGACTGCTTTGACTGCCAAACCCTAGTCAAGCCCTGTCTGAACTAGCAGCCAAGCATGCATCGCCATGGGGCAACATCAACATCACGGCTTCTAGGTCTCGGCAAACTGTGCTTCTCTGATTCGGGCATTGGTCTCCAGTCATTGGCCTGCTTGCAGCATGGTAGAAACTAGTGCTCAGAAAAGGAAGGCCGAAGATGAAACTGCTGCCATGGCCACTGATACACTCGGTGAAACTGCTCAGCCTGCAGCTAAGAAAGTCAAAACTGAGCACGAACAAGCACCAACTACCAGCGAGCCAGCCGCATCAGATGCTGGCATGACCGGAACTGTCAACGAGGTTCACGACGCAGCACAAGCTGTAAAGCAGGAAGACAAGACCTCAGCACCAGAGACTAAGACAGAAGTAAAGTCAGACGACGCTGATGGTGATGCAAATATGTCATCAGAAGTGGCAGCAGAGTCAGACCCCCCTCAGACTCTTGGCTACAAGACATTCAAAAATGGTGACGACGCTTTCCAATACTTTCATGACCTGGTCCATGACCTTAGGCACGATCAAGATCTAAACGAGGTGGGTGCAATCTAGCTTGACAATAGCAGCATGTGTTGACATGGACAGCATGTGCAACATGCTTTCATTGCTGCAGTATGAACACAATATTGTACTAGACTTGGTCAAGAAAGGTCATCCAGAGCCAGACACAAAGGTATGTACAAATTTGTGTCTTGCGCAACTTGCATCCATCCTAACCAGGAGACTTCTCACGGAGCAACAACAGCAACTGACAATCTTTGTCTGAACACATTGATGCAGATTGGTCCAGGAATCAGAGCTTTGCAAGTACGCGAGCATGCAGAGATGACATCCACCTGCTTTTACCTGTTGCGTGAAGATGGAACTGATGACAACTTCAGCATTAGGAAGTGCGTATGTAAGCTATTTCCAAAGTGGGGTGAGAAGAATGCCAGACAGCCCAATGATTTCATGCCTAGAGGGGGTGGCAGAGGCGGTAGGGGTGGAGGTAGGGGTGGCACCAGAGGTGGCAGGGCGCCCATGAGCAACCGTGGTGGCAGGGGTGGGCGCAGGGGCAGAGGTCGTGGCCGTGGTAGAGGCTGATCTGACTAACACACATAAGCTTTGCATGCTCTGCATGAATCACTTGGGGCTTCAAAGAGCAAGATGTGTATGCATGCCATGGCATGTGACAATGGCTGCCAGTAGTGTAAGTAGTTGTCTCAGCACAGGTCATGAGTCAGGAGCATGTGCAAGCACACCCTTGTTGCGCTGCGGTGTTAGCAAATTTACAGCTTATCTGGAAACAGTCATGCAAAAATCACGGTTTTTGTGCTGCATTGCGTGCCATAGTAAAGTCAATGATCTTGTGTTGGTGTAGGCTATTGTACACAACTTCGGCTAGATTTAGACAATATTGAATATGCTCATATGAGCTTGTGAGAAGCTTGAACCATTTGCTCTGCATCCTTTCAATTGACTATGCAGGCTTCACATTGAAAGACGCTTTCCAAAGCTTTGATGTTTGAGTGTCAAAGAAGCCAACGCCACTAATTAATGTGTAATGCGGACGAGCTTGTGCATTGAATACCATCCTTGTATACATATATTCATATTCAACCTAGGTGTACGTGTACACAAAGTCACCAAATCGGGGTGCCAGAGCCTCCCTCCAAAATTACCCGTTGCAAACTTTGCAGATCCACAACTACAGCACACGAGAATAATGCAGAATATACTATTGTACAGCACCAGACTTTTTTAGACAATACAGTACACTGCAGTGTCAATCATACATATACATGTACTAATAAGCCACGACACGATCTAGCTGTCTGATGTACAAGAATCTGTAGCTGAGACCTAGCAACACAGTGCAAACAGCAGCAGCAGCAATCTTCACTGCTCCATGTTAGTCACACCAGACTGAAGCGAAACTGTATTCTGCTGCTCAATACTGCCTGCCACACCTGCAAAGCATAAAAGTCGCCGATCTGAGGCAGGAGTCTCTGAGTTTATTCTGAGATTGAAGAGCTTCACCACTGTGCTCAAGCAGAGCATTGTCAGCTTACCAGGCAAGGCTGTGCTTGTTGCCTGTCCGGGCGCATTCATTGCTAGAGCGCTTGAACTGTTAGGTGCAGTGCTTGCCCCATGAGCTATGGGTACTTGAACAGCTGCTGAGTCAGCTGCTGCACTGGCTGTGGCTCCCTCATTGTCAGCAGTAGCATTACTACCATGAGGAGAGACTTGCGTAGCTGCTGCTACCGAGGCACCAGTGGTATGACTAATGGCAGCAGTGCTTACAGGGTTGCTATTTTGGAGAGCAACATGAAGTGCGGTCTCATTAGGAATATCAGATACTGGTGTTGCTGCTGTACCAGGTAGCGAAGATTTGCTGTGACCAGTAGCATCTGTGGCAGAAGATGCTAAGGCATGAATCTCTGAAGTGGCAGCAACATTTGTGACAGAAGCTGGCGCTGACGCCTGTGCAGCAATTGTGTTTGCTGCTGGCATTCCTGTTGCAGCTACAGGAGCAGCAGATGCTGGTTCTGGCAATGTATCTGCACCACTATCTTGCACCGCACCACTGTCAGTGTGGTGTTTAGCATCGCTATCAGACATGGCTTGCTGCACAGAGCGAGGCACGCTGGGAGCCCTGATGGCTTGTCTCTTAGTACGCTTGCCAGTCATGATTCCCCTTTTCTCGTTCTGCAACCGCTGCTTCAGCTCTTTGTAAGCCTCTAAGTCTGCATACCCATACCCGCTGACAGGGTCTCTGTAGCATGCTGCCTTGCCAGTGATTGCACAGCGGAGCTGTGCAGGTGGCTTCGGTGCCTTCATAGGAAGCATGTGTGGGGGTGGGAGCATATTCACTACCTCCACCATTGTCTGCAACTCAGTAGTCAGTCAACTTACCGTCTGTCATCATTCATACAAAGATGGCACGTCTGTTATTCCAGGCTTGTTCCAGGTTGTGCACAAACAGAAAGCCAAGCCAAGCGCTTTAGAACCATTCTCAGAAAGCCAAGCTAAGCACTATGGAACGTCTGAGAACCAAACAACTCAGCCAAAGTGCCCAGGAAATGTATGCTCTCAGCTGCACAAAATGTGCTGAGTGTCAGCTTGAGATTGTACACACAAGGCCAATTGCAGGTGCAAAGGCTCACCAGTGCAACCTCTTCTATCCTCTTGGAGTGAAATCGTATCATAGGTCCGGAGTACTTGCTTCTTTTGTACATGGCTTTCTTTCTGGTAGCCTCCTCCAAAGCAACCATCTGCTCTAAGTCCCTCAGGTTGTCCAACTCAGTGCGAGCTGCCTCAGCCAGCAATTCATCTTGAGTGAGCGGCCTTAGCTCCACTTGTGGCCGCACCCTCTTTGGCTTCACCTGTACAACAGATGTTTTGTTGAGCAATGATCTGACAGTGCTAGCATGCAGCAATGATGAGCAAATGCAGCAAGCGTGTTTCGAAAGATGGTGAATCTGTGGTGCAGAGTCCAACGGGAATTGAAAGCAGAGCATGAGATGTTGACAAGAAAGACCCAAAGCAATGCTCCGTCGTGTCGCAGACATAGAGAGGCATCGTAACCCATCTACCAATAAAGACACCCTGTCATTACTTTGCGCATCCTCTTGTCCCAGTGCTGTCTTGTCTAGGCACTGTGATGGTTGGGAGGCGCATTGCATTTATGTACAATATAGATAAGAAGACAGCGTCAAGATGTGGTCCCAACATTGCAAATGACGCATAGGGCAACAAAGGTCACACCTTTTCAGCCCTTTGCCTGACTTGCTGCGCTTCCTCAACACGTATCCTGGTAGAATGACGCAGAGTAGGGGCTTCGCCAGGCAGAGCCTGTTGTGCCAACCTCTCAGCCTTCAGGTCTGCCTGCAGCGCTTTGGCTTCTTCAGACAGAGGCTGCTTGGGTTTTGTGACAGACACTTTCTTTGACCCTGGTGGCTTCAGGGGTTTGTGCCTGTAAGCAGCAGAGCAATTGCCGTGGACTGGATGTCAATGCCAGATGAGATCAATTGTGCAGTTTGCAAGAGACCAACGTACAAACTGACCTTGAAGTCCTGACAGATTCTTTCTGCTCTCGTTCGTCTTCTTCGTCGCTCTCTGACTCCTACAGGTCAGACGATGATGGTTGGAGCAATGTGAGGAGGAGGTATGCATACAGGAAACAAAGTAAGTGCCATAGCATCCTCCAGCGGATTGAGAGCCAATAGATCACGGTCGGTATCAACCCTACCGATTCTGAAAAGTCTGTGTCCGCCTCATCTTCCCCCTCGGATGATTTCTCGTATTCTTCATCTTTGCCCTCTTCTGCAAAGAACTCCTGCTGCCAAAAGTCCTCATCGGCTGAGTCCTCGTCGGCGATCAGTGTGTTCATGCGGTTGCCGCGGGTGCCCCTTGCTGGAAGGACCTTGGGCTCAAGAAGTGCTTGCTCCTCCTCAGATTCTGAATCTCCACTTTCTTCCATTGACTCGTCACCGCTGCCAGAGACTTCTTCAGAGTCTGGTTCCGAGCCTGACATCGACTGAGACTCTGAAGCTGACATATATTGTACTGGTATGGCAGCAAGTTGACTCTGTACAGCGGAAGACACGAAGACAGTTGACAGCCACTGACGCGCTTCAAGCAATTTTCTCAAAGTGACGGCCTGAGCAGACAGATGTTTGCCTGGCAGCACAAAACCCATCTGTTTACTCGTGTAGGGTTTTGGCATCACACTTGATGTGATTGCGCATGGTCAAGACGCTGAACACTCCTAGATATCACAAGCGCAGAATCACTGAAGCTTTTACAACCTAGCAGTCTGCCCTTGCTAATCGCGGATGGAACGGACAGTGCTGATGTGATCTTGCATGCTGCAAAACTGATGCACACGTTGTTCTGTGTTTCGACGTTTCGTAAAGTCATACCCCCTTTTTGCGAGCTTTCAAGCTTTCCATGGCTCCGAAAAGCTCTCCTGGGCCTTCGTCAGTGCTCAGAGGACACCGGACAGACGTTCAAGCTCTCTGCTGTCACCCGAAAAAGGACTTACTGTATTCCGGGTAAGCTGTCTTGCCCGAGCATTCCATATGTCAGAGCTCTGATGGCAAACTGACCTTCAACTGATTGTCTGTTGAGCAGGGATGCTGATGGGGAAGCAAAGCTTTGGGATTTGACAACAGAAAGAGCATTGTGGTCGCAGCGGTGCGCAAATGCATCAGGTCTTGACGGCGTGTCTGTGACAAATGCAGCACATGAAGCCTGAGCTGCACACATGCAGGCTTCATGCCACACATGCTGGAATTACAGCACTGCATTTCGTGACCCGCAATCATAGCACATTACTGAGGTGAGAGTGTGCGCGACACATCTGGCTATGCTCATTCAACCTGCCAAGCATTGACAGCTGGCATGCTTCAGCCAAGGCCGGGATGGAGCAATCAAGCAGTGGAATATGTCTGCTGAAGGCACCTTGTCCGGGTATACAGCATGACAGTTCAGATGCTGCTTGAGTACAATCAAGCTGCATTGCACCAAATGATGTTGCCATTGCCAGCTCTGCGCTAGGTCGACAGGCCTGTTCAACATGTTTCCACACATGCAGAGTGCCACTGCAAGTCATTGAGACAGGCTCTTACAACTTTTGCCGCATGGCTATCTATGTGCCTGAGGGTCCGGCCAGCAACTTGCTGCAGCAGCAGGCCAGGCAATCCAGCCCTGATGACATAAGCCCTAACTCGTATGCAGAAGCTCCAGAACATCAGCACAAAATTAACGCACCTGCAGCAATGTCAGACATGGCAAATTCCAGCCAGCTGCATACTGAAATAGCAAGCAGCATACGTTCAAAGGAGGATACAACTGTTGAGAGTGCAGCACTAGTTGCAATTGCAGGTCATGACCCTGCTGTCTTGGAAATCTGGAACCTGCAGGTGACCCTATTATTGCTGCACACTTTTGCTGTTGAATGCCGCATTGACAATGCCTGGCAAAATGACAGGTCACTGGGCGTCATCTACATGATACACGGACTGTGTAAAGACACCAAACACAACATGAAGCTCTGAACGTCTGCCTGCTGAAGTTGCATGTGTATTCGCAGACAGGTGCTCCAATGAAGCAGCTGCACCAGCCCGAAGGAGTGAAACATGGAATGTGCATGGCTGTTCAGCTTTTCAATCAGCCAGCTCGACATACATTGTATGCTCTGGTTGGCTATGAGGATGGAGAAGTAGCTGTTTGGGATGTATTCCAGGGCGACTTGCTGATTAGCAAGCACCTACATGATGAGCCTGTCATGGCAGTTGCTGTAGATGCCACAGGCGAAGGTGCCTTTCAATCACACATGTATTTGTCTGTGCGCCTGCCGAAACCACCTTGATGACCTACACCTGACCTTGCTTGCTTGGTAACACACATGCTGCGTGGACAGATGCTCAGAAGATGACTGTGCTGCTTGCTCTGTTGACTGCATGCATCTGAACAAGCAGTATCAGCTTTGCAGACAATGCCGTAGATGCAGATGCATTGCAGCAAGCTGTCAGCTGACATGAGCAGCTGATCATTCTGATTTGCACAAAGCTAATCAAGAGTTTGAGGAGTCCACACCGCAGGTCTTGCAAGTTTCTGCAGGTGGAATTTGTGCAGCTGCTGACAACAAGGTGCACTGCTTCTCCCTGGACCTACCTGCTCAGCAATTCACCCTGAAAGCAACACTGGAGGTCAAGCAGCAGGGTATTGCAGACATCTGCATCAGGCAAGACCAGCGCCTGTTTGCCACTGCTGGCTGGGACGGCAAGATCCGAGTGTTCCATTACAAAAAGCAGAAAACACTTGCAGTTCTTCAGGTGAGCTTTGTGGTTTCTTTTTTCCGTGCTAGAGCCTGTGACATCATAAGCTTGAATTAGCTCTGCACCTTGTGTGAGGCTGCCTCAGCAGCCCTCTTCTTCATGCAGACCATCCATAAAAAGGATATATTTCAGTCCCTTCTTGGGCATGTCTCTATTGGATCCATGCTTCAGACATGCTGCAAGTCTCCTGTATGCTTTGCTGCAGACTGCAATTTGTCAATCTTGATGGTTGTTGGCTGAAACAATACGCTCATGTTGGTCTCAAAGCATGCTTGTGGATTTTGCCATGCAGTACCACAAGAAAGGCCTGACTGCTCTGGCTTTTGACTCCAGAGCTCAGCGCCTTGTTTCAGCTTCCAGGGACGGTAATATTGCTCTATGGTCAGTCTTTCAATCAGACAGCATATAGGCACTTCTCCTGTGGGTTGGACAGTGTTTCACCAGATGAAGTTCTGTGTTGTATGTCCGTATGTCATGTAAGCAAGAGCTGTGCTGAACACAAAGCAATTTGTTTAGCTGCCCAAGCCTTTGTCAAGCCATTTTTAAAGTCGAAGCGAGGCAGTTTTAAACCTGACCACGCAAGCGGACGCGTCATCCAGGTGTCACCTTTTGATGAGTCGATAGGCCCAGGCTATTGTTCACACATGGCAGCGGCTAGCTTGCACATCGCAGCGGCGAAATGCCGGGTGAGCTAGCTGTGCTGTCTGGACTCTGAGGCGGCCGCCCCTTACAATCAAAATGTCACTGGACCAAAAGCCACGAATCATTGGCTGCAGGCCCTTCTCCGGCTTCACGCAAAGCTTCGCCTTTTGACATTGCTGTCATCTCTGCGCCGCCATTATGCAGGCGGTCTTGCCTTGACGTCCTTGACGGGGCCAGCAACTTGTGCCACGACGTCTTGGCGCGGAAGCCCTTTCTTTTGGGTGTATTCGCTGTGTCTACTCTGTTCGCCTGTTGCTAGACGTGCCGTTTTCACATGACACGAGTCTGCTACACTATCATCCCTATGGGAAGACCCTACAGCAACCTGTTTCCCTGTGCGTCCTTCAAGCAGACAGATAACTTCTATGGCAAGGCAAGCCAGAAGCTCGCTGAGCAGCAGCCACACTGCAATCTACAGATACCAAGCATGCCTCAGCTGGACAATGCAGCAGGTGGCACAGCCTCCAGCACTCTTCAGACACTATCTGAAGCCTTGGCAGACTTGAACACAGATATTGAGAGGATCATCTCAGATCCAGCTGCCATTGTCAACAGCCTGGCAACCACCAGGTTCTGCTCTAAGCAAGCACTGAAGCGGTTTGCCTCTCAATTCAAGCCAGCAGCCAGCAAGAGTGCATTCGTATGTCAACCTCTTGAAGTCAACAACTGGGACAAACTGAGTGTACGAGATCTGTTGGACAGCATGCCTTCACACAGTAACCTTGACGGCTGCTCTGCCATTGAGCTTGAGACCCCTTCAATGCCTCCGACAGCCCTACAGGTATACTTAGTCCCTACCAACTAGCATCTGCGTCATGTTGCACTCTCCTCACTCACTCATCTGCCTTTTGTCATCAGAAAGATATACTTCAGAATGTGTGCTGTGTCATGGAGAGCAGCACCAAATCAGTCTTGCAGGAGCAGCTACTGCTGGTGATTGCAGAGCTTGTTGAGACAGCAGTTGCTGGATGACTCAGACCTACAGGCAATTCCTGATCTTTTTGCAAAAAACATCACCAAGGTAGGTCAATTTTCCCTTCATGGTACCCCCTTTGCTGAGTTCGCCTTGTGTGCTTGACATTTGCTCAAGGGCCTGAAGCTGACTTGCGTCTTGACTACAATTGACAGCTGTAGATGATGCAGGATACCTGGTGACGCAAGTGTTGCCAAAGCAGGCCTGACGGTGTGTCACTTATGCTATTCCAGAGAGTGCTTGATGCAATGCAGGAGCTGCAACAGGCCGGCGTCCAAGCAACGGCACAGTCAGGAAGGCAGAGCGGGCTGAGCACCACAGCTGCACAGCCAGCTTCCCCACCTTCTGTGCTCGCAGAGCTCATAAGTGGAGACTCCAGCACCACAAACTTGTGGGATGCATCACAGCTACCACAGCCAATCATGCTAGATATTGTCACTCGGCAACTGGACTTGCTGGGTACATTGGTACCTTGGGACACACTCACAGCTGACTTGAACGCTGCTCTGGATACCAACCAGGAGCATGCAGCTGCAGCCTCTGTGCCAGTGCTCAAAGATGACTCACATGGAGAGCTGTGGCTGAGCGTCATGGCTTCTCATACTCCGTCAGCTTCTTGCACAGCCGCTGATGACAACCAGGGTGCTGTCGATGATGGTCACATCAACTCTAATAGCAAAATCTGTCAAGAGATCAAAGCAGAGATTCTCTCCTCAGTTGCTTGTTCCATGAAGAAATGCAGAGCGCGGGTGGAGACAGCCGCACCAGAGCTGGAGGTGCCGATGTTGTGTTTCAAAATGTCCGAGCAAGGTCTCATGACCGAGGTCTTTCAGGCAGAGCAGTGTCCCAAAGCTCCTGAGTATGTGCCAGCCTCAGTGGCTGACTGCAGGGTCATGGGCGGCAGCATGCTTACATACCACAGTTTGGTTGCTCAGGAACTGACTCTACAGGAGAGCTTCTACACCCTGCCAGTTGTGCTGTTTGATGACAGCAATGACTGTGGCCTGGACGAAGCCCAGTCTAAGGAAGACATGTGGCAGCAGTGCATGGCTGAGTGCCGTTTCAGGCACCTGAAGACCGGCCACCTGGACCTGTACATGGACTGGTCTTTGGTAGACAAAGCTTACCCCTGTTATGCATCCCTTCAAACCTTCAAGCGTCGGCTCAAACTGCACTCACAGCCTGACAGCCTGCCTCCTGTTGCTGCTGACTCAGCACTGTCTGACTCAGCCACCGCAGCATCAGTCATCAGCAGCATAGCTGAAGGTGCATGTGGCATCCGTGAGATCCTGTACCATGCAGTGCAGCAGCCAGAGCAGATTCCCCATGCAATCAAGCTGAGGCTATGCAAGCAAGCAGCATCCCAGCAAAAATCAAACACACTCATGCAAGCTGCAACAGCAGCCAGCAGCCAAACATCAGCTGCCGACCTCATCAAGCATGCAACTAGCAACCACATCAGGTTGCATACTGCATCCAGAGCAGCAGCTGATGATATGCCATTGCCACAGCAGCCCACTGAAGCCAAACCTGCATTGCAAGCTGCGCCTTCAGGAAGTAAGGCCAGGGCTTCAGGAGGTGTTCAGGCCACTGGCGTCTTTCAGCAGCGAGCAGAGTTTGCCAAGACACCAGCAGCTGCAACAGCTCCCCAAGCAGCATCAGCAGGCAATGACATGGCCTTCTTCCTAGGGCTGCAATGCAGGGCAACTGCCCCTGCTTCTGGAGCTGCTGCACCCTTGTCTAACCAGGCATGTCCAATAGACCTCTGCAGTGATGGGGATGAAGAAGCAGAGGAGGAGGCGGCAATGCAGCTGCCAGATGTACAGTATGTTTCTCTGCAGCTGCCAGAGCAGCATGCAAGGCTGCTGAACATAATGCAAGGGGACCAGCGTGCTCTGCTGAGAGAGGCTGATGGCATTGATGCAGAGGTATAAGACATGTTTTTGGCCCAGCTATTGTGCTCAGTAACACATGCTCCTGTGTATGCCTATGTGCACACTCATGTTTCAAGTGAATGACTTTGCCTGCAGAGGCAATTACAGGCTTGTTTGAATGCATTATGCATGCTGTGAATGCATACATAACAACAAGACTACATAACAACAAGACATCCATCTGCAAGCCGCATTTTCAACCTGTATTGCTGCACAAACATGCCAGTGGATTTGAGCTGGGATCTTGTCACAAATAAAAATGCCAGAAACATACATTTCAGGCGAGATCTGTTGCTATTTTGCATGGTCAAATTGCCAACTCCAGCATTTTGAAAATTCAGGGGGGCGAAGGGGAAGGCAATGAATGCTGCAGCTGCAACCGCTGATCATCATGAGCACAGGAGTGCTGCAGGCCTATGGTGAGACCTAGTTATGTGTTATACATTCAGGTGGCAAAGTCCAGCATTCTGAGCGTTCAGCCTGTAGAGAAGGCACTCAATGCTGCAGCAGCCACAGAGCGTCAGAATCCAGGAAGCTGCAAAGAAGCCCTGAAGGCATATGCTGCACTGGCAGTGATGCGACAGGCGGCACAAGCCCTCACTCAGTATGGCATCAGATACGCTCATCTGTACCTACGCCACAACCTAGAGGCCTTACCTATGCTCAAGAAGTGAGCCCTGCCTTCATCACCTGCACAGGACTCTTGCACTGCAGCTGTTCTGGAGTGTGTGTGCTCCATATGGGCTAGCAGGCCTGCATTTTGCAGGAACAAGCTTGATGTCTTGACACTCTCAGTTCAAGGTTGCATTTCATCTGTAGGTGAATGTTGTTCTCAAAGACTAGTAGTTACCCAAGCTTTTGCGGATGTCTTGGGAAAAGTTCGTTTTGCTTTGGCAACGACCCAACACCAGCAATATATTGTTTGCCAGCTTGCAGGCTGGCATCCAAAGCAGACCTCTGCAAGTTGCACTGGAAAGCATGTGCATCTGTTCTGAGGACAAGAACTTTAGTTTGTCAAGCATTCATGGTAACATGCCCGATCTGTCTTCCCCAATGTTGCAGTACAACCCAGCGCATGTCTGTGCATGCAACATCTAATCCCATTTCATACACCATGCCTTGGATTCACTCAGCAACCTCAGTGCGAGTGATGAGGCAAGCCTGCATGGACAGTGAAGCTAGGTTGTGATATTACATTGAGCTGCTGGCCACTGAAAGGGTAGTACTCTATCTTCTCTATAGAACAGTAACATCAGAAAGGGTAGGAATGTGCTGCAGGTGGTGTGTAAAGGTGGCAGCTGCTCTGGAAGCTGCCTACAAGCAGGTAGAAGCTGGCAAGCTGGAGGATCATCCAAAGCAGGCAGCTTTGCAGAAGGCTCTCACAGGCATTCAAACAGTGCAGCCGGTGGGCATACCTTTCAATTTACTGCATGACATGGTTGGGCAGTTATCATACATCTGCTGGTTCCTCCCAATCAGACTGTGAATGGTGACATCTGCATGCTTTTGGGTAGCTGTGCTGCCCACAGATCACAACTTCTCTACCTCTGATGCTTCATGCTGTGGATTACTTTCAGCCCATGGCAAGCCTTTTTCAGGCTATGCAGGCAAACAAGTTGCAGCCCATGTCTATGCTGCTTGTTCATGCAAGTCTGGATATCTGCAATTACATGCTACCTGTGTCAAGCGACTTGCAGCCATGACCCTCTTTGTACTCGCCTGCAATCTGTGTGCAAGTGTTGGAAGCAATCAGCGTCCCCTGCAGGATGCAAAGATGCTGCTGCTAGGAGATGCAAGGGCCTTTTTCACCATGTACAAGGCCATTGTGGATGTGGGTCTGAAGCCCTTCCAGTTGGACAGGGATGAGAGGCTGCTCAAAGCAGGCCTGCCTGCAGAGGAGCTGAAACAAGCTGCAGGGGAGGCAGCCACAGCTGCAGACTGTATACTGGTCACTCATCAGCAGCTGGTGTCCCCTGGCTTCCCATTTGAGCGGTATGCTTTGTATGTGTTGAAAGGCTTTGCATAGTACAAAAAACATGACGGGAGGCAGCCACAGCTGCAGACTGTGTTTTGGTTGCTCATTAGCAGTGTATCCTATGCACAGCAGACCCTCAAATGGCGTCCTCCTGGCTTGCCATTTTGAGGGTATGCTGTGAATATCTTGAAACTGTTGGTACAGTACACAAACAAGCCTATAGCTTGAAACGCAAACTGAACACATGTGCTGCTGACCTGCTGTAAAGCTGGAGTGCACACAGCAACAAAGGCTAATCATATAACACATTTGCATGGCTCCAACATTGGCATCACCTACCCTGCATGATGCAGACTGAGTGCCACTGTGGCACTCAAGAATCATATGATGATGCGGGCTACTGTACACAGAACCTGCAACTTGTCAAAGCAACCCTTCAGCAACTCTGCAGCCTGCACCAGTGCTCTGCTAGTGTTGGCTCACACCATTGCGTAAACAAGAAATTGCACAAGAGACGCCATGCCCTTGCAGGTTTGGTTGTTTGCTGGAGTACGTACAGCAGCCCTTAGCCAAGGCTCCAGCAAACATAAATGAGGTGCTCAGTAAAATGCCCTGCCCCAGGCACATATTCCACATGGATCTGACTACAATAGAGCCAGAGCTAACTGCCCTGACTAGGACTCATGCTAGCTGTGGGCTTCCAAAAGTACCACAGCTACAGTCTCAGGCCGGCACCCAGCGTGCAGCCCTCTTGCCAGGCATGCATACCAGCAACGTGCTGATGAGTCAAGCACAGTTGCACCTAGTCTCAGAGCATGGTCATTCCAACAGGCCAGACGCCATGGCTTCAGAGGAAGGGGTTGCAGAGCTGACTGCAGCAGACGACTGTCATGCAGAAAGGCCAGGCGCTGGGGTACTGAGACAAGGGGCAATGGGCAGCAGTGTCAGACAAGGCATCATGCCTATAGGTGATCCTGCATCCTCATCTTGTGCAGTGCCATAATGCAGACCTGCATGCTGTTTCTGTATGGCATGAGGCCAGTTCAGTCTGCACAAACCTATGGGAGCAGCATGAGGGTGCTTACATTTCTACAGGGAAGCCCAATGTACCTCACCCTGGCGCTTTCTTTAATCGATGTCAAAAATTGTTTTAAGGAGAAATTCATTTCTCCCTTTAGTTTTGTGCTTGCATTCCAGCAGGCCCCAAGAATGATGGGCTGTGCCAAGCAATGCTGCAGCCAGCAACAGCACATGTATAGAAGTCTTGTCCATAAACGGAATCAGCCTGTGACATATGACTTGGACTAACAGTCTGCCAGGCATACATCGTTCACATCAGCAATCTTGCTTGCGGCATTGGCTTGTACTGTTGTGATTGTGGCTACTGTCTTGCTGCTATTGTTATCGTCATCGTGATACAGTTGCAACTCGTTTGCATGCTTTTGTA
>JAABUP010001732.1_pt1 | contig 44819 bp, 62 predicted proteins | sample 5559201 | NCBI WGS metagenome assembly JAABUP01 (sample SAMN10711887, study PRJNA513373) | rock metagenome | isolation source: Antarctica rocks | place: Antarctica
TTTCCCTGTCTGTATCTTTGCAGAGCTTCCGCAATTTCAGCTGCCAGGCCCACTTTGCAACAACCCCCCTCTCCCCCACACCCGCTGCAAGCCCATACTGTGCGTCTGTGCAAACCTTCAGCAACTTCAGCTCCCAGGCCCACTCACTGACACCTCTGGCCCCCCCTGGCCGTGCTGCAGTGGGCCACATACCAGTGTGTGCGTGGTCCACAGCTCTATGCACTGTCGTTACACTGTCTTGTCCATCAGTCTGGGTCTGTGCAGAACTTGGGTGACTTCAGCTCTCAGGCCCACTTCCTGACACCCCCCCCCCCCTTGCTGTGGGCCCCAACACCAGTGTCTACATGCTGCACTAGCTGTGTGCACTGTCCTGGCAACCTGTCTGTGCGTCTGTGCAGAATTTTGGCAACTTCAGCTCTCAGGCCCACTTCCTGACCCCCCCTGCGGTGGGCCCCAACACCAGTGTGTACGTGCTGGACACTGCTGACATGGGTCATGCTGAACCAGACGGCAGCAACGAGTGGGAAGACGACCACAATCAGCGTCTCTACAATGCACCAGGTGGGTCACGCACATGCACCTAGACAGACCGTCAGGCTTCAGTAAGCAGCAGTGTAGACTCTATTACCTGGGCTCTGCAAAAGGCTTTTGGCACTGACTTGGATGCAAGCTGGACTAGCCTTGTCAGCCCTACAACAGTCTTCATACCATAACTCACACAGGGCGGCCTGAGATTGTGGCAGTGTATGCCTTACCTTTGCATTCCTCATTTATAGAGCTTTTTGCTGAGTTTGCAGATTGCAGCTTTGTAGGGTTTCTAGCTGAAACAGCATTCATTGTTTAATCTTGCTGTGCAGGAAGCATTGCAGAGATCCTGTCCAGTATCACCAATCAGTACAATGGTAATGGGCTGCAGCAGGGCGCAGGCTTAGTCATCACTGGCATGCTTGAAGCTGAGCTGAAGAACAACCCTGTTCTGCTGTGGATGAATGGTGATGTCAACTATGCCAGGTCAGCAAATGATGATGAGTCACCTGTTGTAAACAGTTGGTAATCATGGTTTGGATAGATGCATGGTGACATCAACCATGCCAGGACAAGATTTGAAGTCATCAAGTTCCAGGTCAATTTTTGTAGTTACTATCAAGTTGGGATTCGATACATTGACTCTGTACTGAATGCAGAGGCTTTGAGACTCAATGGGATGTGGGCTTTGACCAGTACGAAACCATTTCCCGCCAAGTTCCCACCATGGTCGCGGAGGGAAATCATGAGACTGACTGGCCCGGAAGGCGACCAATTGGCGCGAGTGACCGTTTTGCCAACACCGCCACTGACTCAGGTAGGCCCTTGGTAACTCTGCTCCGTGTACAATTCATCTGCCCATTCATATGTTCAGTCATCTGTTCGTTTATGCATTCACTTGCTAGCTTGCTCAATCAGTCTCTGCTGGGTCAGCTCACACTAAATCACTCACTCAATCACTCACTCACTCACCTTCTCTCTTACTCACTCACTCACTCACTCACTCACTCACTCACTCACTCACTCACTCACTCTCTCACTCACTCACTCACTCACTCACTCACTCACTCACTCACTCACTCACTCACTCACTCACTCATCAAAGGCGCTGTATGGGCTTTTCTCGTTTCCTCTGAGCAATGTAGCGTATTGCACCACACCACACCACACCACACCACACCACACCACACCACACCACACCACACCACACCACACCATACCAATCATGACACATCATACTTAACAGCATATTGTTTATTGCACTATGACACTCTGCAAACTCCTTTCTGCAGGGGGCGAGTGCGGCATCCCCTTCTACAAGCGCTACCAGATGCCCTCAGAATACCTGAAGCTGTGGTACTCCTTTGATGTTGGTCCGATCCACAACCTGGTCTTCAGCACAGAGCTGGACTACTCGCGAGGCTCTGAACAGTTCAACTTCATCCTCACTGTAAGTGCCCTCAACCTGACCCTGAGCACACATCCTCAATCCTATCCACCATATCCAGTGAGAAAGATACAAAGTCACAACTGTTGCTGTTTGGGAGCTCATATATTACGCTAGGTACACAGCAAAGGAATCAGCAGAAAACTTCGTTGGAAAGTCGGCACTCAAGCACATTGTGTAAGGCAGAACAATGGTCTCTGTATGCTTTCAAGTTGCATTCCCTGCCACTGCTTTCAGTAGTTGCTGCATACTTGCAAAATGACAGATGTCGACAGGAATGCAGCTGCATGTGCGTGTGTGCACAATGATGTATCTGCCTATGCAAGACTGACCTGCACACTGCAAGTACAAAGTTTCGCTGCACATGCACAGGAATGTGCCCTGTTTTACACTTCTGTTACAAGATTCTGCTGCTGGAGTAGAGCTGTTGAGAAGACTGACTGGCACAAAGACAGTTTATCTCGTCTGTACACATCTAGGCAGGGCCGGCAGGTTACCCAAGAAATTGTGTAATGAGAATGATGATCATGATGGTGCAGGATAATCATAAAAACAATATTTATAACGATAACAATAATATACTAATAATGCGGTGATGATGATGATGATGATGGTACTAACAATGTTGATGATGATGATGGTGCAGGATTTGATGAATGTCAACAGGAATGTGACCCCATGGGTGATTGTCCACGGCCACAGGCCTGCCTACGCCACTGTCGTGGACACTGCCAGTGTCATTCAGGCACAGGATCAGCGCAATGCCTTTGAGGACACCTTTGTACAGACCGGGGTAAGACTTGCTGGCTTACGGCAGTATTGGTAGTAAATACCAACTTTCTGCAACTCCTGATTTTTTTTCAGGAAAAATTGACTCTTTTTGGAGCTTTGTTAGGGTGGGCTGGGCAGCTGAAGCTTCAGCTGACTATCAGAGGCTCCAGTCATGGCCAGCCGGCATAGACATTTTTTTTCTGTTTGTAGTACCTTCAGCTTTGCTTTGTGTAATTTGCAATGTGAAAGATGCCCCTGGGCTGACTTAGTGCTTAGGGCTTACTTCCTCTTCTCTTTCCTGTGTCTTCTTCTTCTTCAGGAACCTCTGCGTACACAGGGAGCTTAGTTGCCATCACAAGCTACAGCGTTCCCTGTGTTGTAGGCACGGTAGACACCAGCAGTGTCTGGTCTGCAGTCTGGCCTGTCTCCATCTGGCTGAGTGTACGCTTATCATCGCCCCTGTGAATTGTTCACGAGCACCTTAATGTCTTGTGCAGTAGACTTGCCACCGTCGACTCATGGTCAAAGCTGCGATGTAGGCAGAAGAGGCAACTTTGCTTGTTTGCAGGTTGATATGGTTATGTATGGCTGTTTGAACGTTTACTAGCACACTTGTGCAGCGCTCAAGCACGCCTGTTCACCATATGCAGCATAATCCACTGCAAAGTCATCAATTGTGTCCACCTATAGTGTCAACTTACAACAAACTACTGATGTATACTGTTCACTGGTACTGTCTTTTTACAGTGAAGAATTGAAATGTGGCTCATGTGCCAGACCACCAGCTTACATGTGAAGTGTTCAAGAACTAATCAGCGGCACAGTTGCAAGAGCAAAGCCAAAGTTGTCTACCTCCGCTGTAGACATGATTGAAAGTCACAATGTGGCTGTGTGCAGGTTGACATGGTGCTGTCAGGTCATGTGCACAACTACCAGCGTACATGTGAGGTGTTTAAAAACACCTGCGTGCCACGCGCAGCAGACGGCTCATCCCAAGCACCAGTCTGGATTGTGAATGGCAATGCTGGCCAGTGGTTGAGCACGGCAGAGCCAGTCATCCCTCCATTCTTTGAGGCTGTAGCTATTGAGCACGGCTACTTGAGATATCATGTCAACCAGACCACTCTGTTTGCTGAGGTGAATCCTTCATGCTTGTACCATGTGCTGTGAACCATGAGCTGGTTACTTCTGTCAAGACCTTGCCTCTTTTGCTGAGGCGAGCGTTTTGCTGTTTTGTTCAAACGGTACATGAGAACCTGAGGTGTCATTTTGGTTGGACCAACCTTGATGCTGGCTAAGCCTTGTTGTGACCCCCAACAGTCTTGGCTGAGCTGGCATTCATCTGATGCGGTCAGAAGCGCAATCTTCTGGACCGATACCATGCATGCTGACTTTTTCCGGCAGCTTCCTGGGCAGCTGCTGTGACTCCTTGAGCCTCTTGTCTGGCCTGCATTGCATGCTAAGGTGCCATTGTTCTGGTAGTGAACCGGTAACGCTGACTGCCAATGCTCAGTTGGAATAAGCAAACAAGGCTGTGGAGTAACATGGTACTTTAAACCCTTTGCTCATGGCGACTTACGAGCATGTTGCAAGCGCACTTTGACCGATCTAACCCCATGACTGACTTGAGATCAAACGCGGCAGCTGTCCCTGTTGGGTGCTTTCTGAGCATGCACCTGCGCACTACAAGCACAATGATATGTGTGCGCTGTTGACAATGTCGCTGAGGGCTGCACATTGGAGCAAATCCAGATAGTCGAGACTTACACTTCCGTTCTGTGTGTTGAGCAAGTCCATGTGCAGATTCACACCGACAACCCCTGTCATCATGGCACTGCAGATGGTCTCAGCCCAGACCGGCAACGTCTTTGACAGCTTCACACTGACTAAGCCCGTGGGCTGGAAGTTCAACACGACAGCCAAGGCGGCCTTTGTCAGCGGCTTCATCCCCACCTACCAAGAAAGCCTGGGGCAGCGGTATGGGTACTCGGGGGCCAGTGCTGCTGCAACAGCCATCCTGACTGTTGTGTACAACAACCCACAGCTGTTCACTGGGCTTGCCAATGCGACCCTGGTTCAGGACATCAATGTCATGGACACTTTGGCCAACACACTGCAGGTAGGGAGTGATCTCACCCCTGTCAACTGCAGAAGTCCTGACTACATGTCGTCCTCAAAAACCAAAATGTCATATAATTATATCAAATCATGTTGTGAAACAAATGTGCTACAGAAAAGTATTATTGGTAGAGTAACTTTATTATAATATCAAATAATCACATCAAGTTATGTCATGAGACAAGTGTTCTACACAAGGGTGTTAGAGATGTGTGTTAGAGAAGTGGAAAAACTTAGTGGAAATATGTGTACTGACCTACAAGCAATATGGCGTCCAGGCAACCTAAATCACTGTTCTATTGCTTTGAGGGAAGTTGTGCTCATGAGCCAGCCTGCCACATTCAAAAGGTTCATAACTGTACACGCTGCAGCCTGCACGTCCCTTGCTTATGGCCGTACTGCAATGGCCAACCTCGTTCAAGAACACTACCAACCATGTGTCGTATGGGCCTTTTCTGGTGGCACACATGGGCCCTTTCTGTGTTTGAGCTCTTTCTTTTGTCACACTCCTGAGTGGGACCTATGTGCTGCAGATTCTGGAGCCAACATTCCCCTTGTATCTATCACCAGAGCTGCAGAACAGCAATCTCACCTCGCCAGCGGCCAAACTGTACCTCAATGACTTTCTCATTCCTCAGATTCCAGTGCTGCGTGCTGCTGTGCAAAACAGTGAAGTGGGTGATCTGCTTCTGGGCACTGCCAACAGCACCGATCCACTTGCACAGGCGTTTTCTTACAAGTGATTATTGCAGTGGTTAGCAGGATGATCTACCGTAGTATGCAGTGAGGCTGCGCTGAATTGCGGCCATGTACTTTTTTAGTATATAAATTCATTATCAAGTACTGTTGATAAGTTGCTTGTAAGGGCAAGCTGCAGGCACTTCTGTGCAAGGCTCAGTCAGAGCAGAAATGACATGATGTGATGATATGTATTAGAGGTGACTTGATCACCTTGCAGCCTGCTCTCATTTAACTACACTGGTGCCTTGACCGAAAGGTCTGCTATAGGCGTTTATGACGGCAGTGGACCCCACATAAAAAGGTGTGCTGGTTGCATTGCTGTGCTAAACTGCCATATAGAGCTGAGCTGGCACCTCTGAAGACATATGTCATGCCTGGTGGTTGATAGTGGTGACCTGCTGTATGAGGGCAGGTCCCTATTACAGCTGTTCAATCGCGTACTTGCCACTCAGCTCCATGCGTGTTTGTCTGCTGGCGTGATTACAGCATTTATCACCCCGTGAAAGGTCTGGGGTGAGCAAATACAGGGGTATCGATGATATCATAGCCTTTGCTACGCTGTTTGCAAACATGTTGGAGTGCAGGCTTGCCTCATGGGCTGAGGAGCATGGCATCAAAGCCAGAGGTCAAGCAGGCTTGTAACATGTGAAACCACACCATTGACAACACTCTTGGTCTTAGGTACCCAATATCACATGATATATTATAGACAAGCAAATACAGGCTAGACGGAGGGGAGAGGGCGGCAAGCTGTGCTGTTGTATAACCGATATCAACACAATGACAGCTGATATTGTACTGTTGCTCTGCTGCGGCAGGTGCTAGAAAAGCTGAGGGTGTTGGACATCATTGAGTCTATGGATGCACATGACACTGCAGTATGCTCATCAGAAGGCCTTTCTGAGATCGTCAGATGCCTTATGGGATTCAAGAAAGGATGTCTCTTTGATTTAAATTCAAATTGTATGTTGAGATTTTGGATTGTATGTTGAGATTCCTGGAGAAACATGTGTCGGAGACCGCTGGCATTCATGTGCCAGAGCTGTACATTGATGACCGCATTCTGATGTCCACCAGTCCAGAAGGACTCCAACACCAACTTGATGCACTGCCCAATTAGGCAGCATTTTAGCCCCATGGCTGCTGTATCATGCTGACCTCTTCTAATATCCACCAGTCTGCCTCCAGCAAACACTTGATGCATGGACCAGCTTCTGTCAGCAACGCCAGTCAACTTCAGCACAGCTCAGGGCTCAGGGCTTTCTGAAGCCCAACCAACTTACTATAGAGCTTTCTCCTCAATGGCGCAACTGTAAGTGTCAGAAAGAGGCTCTTGAAAGAGCTCTCTGTATAGCGTCTTTCTAGCTGATGGTTGCCCCCACCTTTGGATGTCTGCTGCTTAGGAGAAAAGGTTGAAGGGCCACCAAGAGTCCCTGGCCTCCGGATATGCTTTGAACGTCCTTGTTGGCTCTGCATGCTAACAATAGACTGCTGCTCATAGCGTAGGAAACACTGCACAAGCAATGACATCATGATGAAATGTGCTGCCAGCCTGTTCTTGCAAATGCGCTGCAAGGTGTGTTGTGGAAACATCTTGCAAGATTTCACGCAGTTGGCTTCACCCCTCTTCTTTTTAATCTGGACCTGGATTACAGTGCCTGCCTTGAACTTGCTGCGGCTCCGCCCATTGCAATCACAGCTGGGGATTTTACCGTCCAGCAGGGAAAGCACCCAGCCCTCCATTACCAGCTCCTTTTTTATAGCATTCATATCCAACCTTCCGTCATGCAGAGTGGCTGTAACCTCCTTTCTGTCTTGAGTGACGATCAGGACCTCTTGCTCAGTACGCGTATCCGTAACAGTGTCTACAGGAGCACGTAAAACTGTTGGTAAGCTGCACCAAACTCATCGCTGTAAAAAGTTGCGGAGCAAAAATGAAAATGCAAGTGTAGATGAGTCAGAACTCTGCAGTCAGGCATGAAAGGAAAGACAGAAGGACAACGCATCTTTGCTCTAGTACCTGTGACAAAACATCCCAGCAAGCTCACTGTGATGTCAGATCACAAGCCCACAAGGTGCAGAGAAGGCTGAGACTTCACAGTTTGAGCGTGCTCAGGTACAGCTTTCCAAAAATGCGGTCATGCAAGATTTCCTGGTGACACGCTTTGCAAACCTGCCAGTCCGTGGTGCTGGTCTCAATAACATATACAATTTGGGTATGCACTGCGTTCACAGTCCCAGTGCCAAGCCGAGGAGTATCACATACGGGCATAACTGAGCAAGCGGTGATGGCAGCAAGCACAGCTGACCTGGTGCTAATAGTATTTCCAGGAGAACGTTCTGTTGTTCACGCAGAATGCGCTTTTGTTCGCCCAGCTGCAGCACCCGTTTGCGTTGAAGGACTACTTCAGCTCCATCCCCTGCCTGCTCTGCTGCTGCAAGTGCCTTCTTTGCATCCGCTTGCCTTGCAGTGATGCCACTTATCTCCTGCTGCAGTGCTTTCAACTGACTTTGGGCCGACATCCTGCAGCAGGATCACATGCGGGGTGACGGCAACAGGTAACAGGTAGTGTGGCAAAGTCGAAATCCTCCTGAAAGTTGCAGCGGAAGCTTCATTTTGCTGCCCAGGGGAGACTTGCACAGCTGAATGTGGTCATATTGATCGTAACTTGAGACAATGATGCAGCGGGCTGCAGCGTCGTGCAGCTGAAATGCGGACCTAAGTGTACTTAGGCTTCCTGCTTGCCCTGCAATTCCGGGGTCCTGAGCTCTGCGGAGCCAAGGCTTGCTGCTTGACCGAATCCGCTCAACACGCTTGGAGACGACGCACGTATGCACGATATTAGGTAACCATATGCCAAATGCGTAGCAATGCATCAGCTCCGTGCAGAACAGAGTGTTCATGTGACCTTCGAAGTGACTGAAATGAAAGGACGGCAATCAGATCCGACAGCGTCAGGCGCATCGCCGAAGGCACTCACCAGGCAGGAGCTCAAACGTGTAGACGTCTGCCAAGCAGGTTTCATTCGCGCTTGGCTAGCCAGCACGAAATGTGACCGCAGATCAGTCAAATTTGGTTGATCACTCATATATCATGGCCTCGCCTAAGGTCGGAAGCAATAGTCATATCGATATTTACCTCAGGGTGCGACCTGTCAAGCAGGCATCAGCATGTCTGGCTTTGGATGCGTCAGAAAACAAAGTTGAGTTCAACATACCTCGGACAGCCTCTCAAGGGTAAGCTGTGTGCTACTTTCCCCTTGCTGCTGACACTGGCGAGTCACTTGTGGCCCATGCCATGTCAGGTACGTGAACAATCAGAGAGAGCACTATGAGTTCAGATTCAATGGCACCCTGGGAGCTGAAGCCAAGCAGGATGAGGTACAGTCTGGCATTGCTTTTGCACCAACTGTGTTTAAAGCTTGCGTTGGTGTCAGCATGTGTGTTGGTGTCAGCACAGGTTTTTGAGAAAGTTGCAAGGCCTGTTGGGCTTGGTGCTCTGCAAGGCTTCAATGGAACTGTCTTTGCTTATGGTCAAACAGGGTCAGGAAAGACCTTCACAGTCACTGGAGGCCCCGAGAGATATGTGGACAGGGGTATCATCCCTCGCTCCATCTCATTGGTATTTGGCGAGGTCGCAAAGCGCGGTGACTATCAGTACACGGTAAGTACTGTGCACACATGCTCGGCTAGCTTTTGCAGCATGGACAAACTAGCAACAGACTAGATGCACCTTGACTCCACTGCCTGGCTGTCACCACGATGAAGGCTTGCTTCATGTCTTTGTGCAATGTGCACGCAAATTCCCCAAGCCCATCGATCCCAAAGCATTCAAGCAGCATTGCAATGTCCACTGCAGGTACACATCTCATATCTTGAGATATACAATGAAACAGGGTATGACCTGCTGAACCCTGAGAGGGAGGTCCAGATGCTCGAAGATCTGCCCAAGGTAGCCATCATGGAAGATGAAGAGTCAAACATCCACATGCGCAACCTATCTATTCACAGGGCCAACAACGAAGAAGAAGCACTGAACTTGGTGAGATTCTTGCATGTACAACAGTACATCAGGAAGCTTGCATGCTGCTCATAACATCAATGCAAGCTTCTATGGCTTATCACTCAGTTCAAACCCTGTTTGATCAGTCAGGGTGACATTGACATACTTCCCATCTACACTACAGCCACCACGGCTTGATGTGTCTCATGCACATGTGTCCATACCCTTTGTGTTGACTTGTCATCATCCCTTCCTGACTGTACAACTGGCACCTGAAGCCAAGCAAGCTATCACTTAGTCACTGGACAATAGGCCGAACATTGTAAGCACAAACCAAACAAACATACTTGCGCAGTATCATATAAGCGTCGCATAATCATGCATGCAAAGAGTATCGGCATGCTTCAGCCATGCTGTGTGTGCCAGATGCTAGTCATACACGTCCCAGGATTGAATGATGGGGTAACATGACATCAAAACACCAAACTAGAGCCGTTATGCCACATCATAATGTCTGTGTGTGTGTGTGCAGCTCTTTCTGGGAGACACCAACAGGACAATTAGTGAGACCCCAATGAACATGGCCAGTTCGCGCTCCCACTGCGTTTTCACTATCTATGTGGAAGCCAGACAGGTACTATTTGGCCATCATGTAGAGGCAATATGCATGCAGAATCCGCTGGGACTTCTTGTGCTTTCATCATACGCACGTTGCTGTTGGCAGGCTGACAGCATTTGATACAGGGAGCTGCTCAGGGTTGTACATACCTGACCCTAGGGGTCAATACGTTTTCGTTGAATAACTGAATAAGTTCACCAAAATGCACCATCTGTCGACACACGCCAAGGTTGTGTCTGCTCACTAAAGTACACCAGCACCACAATCAGCATCTGATCCTGCCTGAAAACCTACAAATCCAATGAGAGGCATCTTTTCAGGCCGGCGAGGAGACAGTTCGGCGGTCAAAGCTGAATCTGGTGGACCTTGCTGGTTCAGAGCGTGTCAGCAAGACCAACATCGACGGCACAATTCTAAGGGAGGCTAAGTTCATCAACCTGTCCTTGCACTACCTAGAGCAGGTCATCATAGCTCTGCAGGTGGGGCTTCAACCACCTTTACTGCAAGCTATGCGTATAGCATCAGTTAGTTGTGTCGTATTGCAAAGACCACAGTACAAAGGAAAAAAGGATGAACAGGTCAGGTCCAGAACAACTCTTTCTAGCACGCATGGTGTTCACTTGCTACCTTGTTTGCACAACACTCAACAGCAAGACGTGTAGCTCACGTTTGCATATCCTGCCGTACAACAGACATATGTTTGATATGCTGTGAGTGCAGCGTGTTGCACTTATATGTCAAAGGATGTCAGCTCAGCAGCAGCCCAAGGGTCTGTCTAGTCATTTGTGTCAGCCTGTGGTGCACGACAAAGGCATCCTGATCACCTCTTGCCAGACTTTTTGCGAGTCTGTTGCATGTCTCCTCATGCAATTCGCATCTGCAGATGGTCTTCTCCAGGGGAAGTTGTTGGATCTATCTGATGTACTTCCCCCTACTCCCAGTCTTTCTAAAGTGGGCTGCTGTTGCTGCTGAGTAGATTTGACAAGTCAGGCCTCATGTACCATGCAGACAGTCTGTAATAACCTAGACGCTGGAAGATGGTGTGGAATGTGCTTGCTGCGTCGTCATGAATGCCACAGCTGATGCTGCCAGCGCACCCCCCAAAAAGAGCGTCTGCCAAACAGGCTTGTATGTATGTATGCTTCAGGAGAGGAGTATGGGGCAGCAGAGACCTCACGTACCCTACAGGAACTCGATGATGACACAGGTGCTGCGCGACAGTCTAGGCGGCAACTGCCGCACTGTCATGATTGCCAACATCACAGCGCAGCATGAGCAGCTAGACGAGTCCATCTCCACCTGCAGGTTTGCACAGCGTGTAGCTATGGTGTCCAACCAGGTATGGTACATGCCATGCACGAATCTGCAACTGCGTCTCCCATGCCACATCCAACTGGATCTGCCAGTGACGCTACTCAACATGGCCATCATGACAAGTGCATCCTGTTACGCACAGTGCCAATGCATGAAGTTATGGCGTGTAAGCAGGTGAGCAGAGGCAAGTACAGGGAGCTACTCAGACAGCATGTGCGTGACGCTGAGGGACATGTCTTGAGTGGTTGAAAGCATGAGCGTACAACAAAACAACTACATAAACAAGTGAACGAATGATGGACTGAGTGAGTGAAGTATTGAATAAATGATCAAGCAACTGAGCATATGTGATGTGCCCATTCAGATGTTGCAAACCATCCACTGTGCATCATCAAAATGCATAAACGCCCTCGCGCATTGTCAGTCCGCTTGCTTGCCACAGGTGGTGCAGTGATGCAGTTCCCCTTTGCCTTGTGCTGTCTTACATCTAGCATGTTCACACTTGAGCAGCACTGCAGGTGATGGTGAACAAAGAGGTGGACCCAATTTGCAGTGATGCAGTTCCCCTGTGCCTTCTCTTGGCTTAGACTTGAGCAGTGCTGCAGGTGATAGTAAATGAAGACATGGACCCAAGTTGCAATTCCCCTGTGCTGGTGATGTCATGCATCTAGCACATTCACACGTCAGCCTTGGTGCAGGTGGTGGTGAATGAAGAGGTGGACCCAAGCCTTGTCATCAAGCGCCTGAAGCAGGAAATCAGAGACTTGAAAGATGAGATCAGGTCATGGCTCAACCTCAGCATATTTTACATATACATGATGATGTCATACACATCAAACTGTCTATTGGACCAAACGAACATGAAGTATATACTGCAGGTAGTGTATCTTGAGCATCTGTCAATTTATGCTGACAAGTTCTTGCATACCTCGTCATTGTGGAGCTGCAGCATGTTGTCATGTGTGATGAGGACAGCAGATGCAGTAGCCCAATCAAGCTGAGACCCCTTTGGCCAGGCCTGCATCACATGTGGCAGTTATTAGAGAGCATTGCTTGAGCAGATGCCAAAACAGGACCTCAAACAGGGAGCTACTCAGGACTGTACATACTCAACTCTAGGAGAAGAGATGGAATGAACGAATGAATGCACAAACGAATGAACAAACAAACAAACGAATAAATGGTTGAATGAATGAATGAATGAAGTGAGTGCACAGATACAGCCTTTGTGGAGACGCATGGCTGGCTCTGCACCTATGCTGCCCACATTGACAAGGGTGTTGTTTCTGTCATTGCTACAGACTGCTGAAGGGGGGGTGTGGAGATAGAGGCCCCTTGACCCCAGATGAGCTTGCTCGGCTGCAGTCACAGCTGGACGCCTGGGTGTCAGACTCAGCCCCAGGTGCAGTGCTGGAGCTGGGGGGAAGCATGCTGCACATCAGGTTCTCTTGCTTGCCTATCACTACAGAAACATGAACATGTAGTTACATCATTGTGTGACCAATTGTGCTGTTGGCTGAAAGGCGCATCATACATCAACGGTGCTGCAACCCTTGCCTCAGCCAGGTAGCCCCTGCATGTGTTGTCAAAAAGGGAAAATAAAGAAAATGAAGAAGAGTGTTCCATTCAACACAGTGGCATGACATAATTGATGCTATTTTGTGAGACCCAAGGAGGCCTCCTGCAGCTCGAAGTCAATATATGCTGTTACACCAGTTGCGGAGGTAGCTGCTTGCCATTGGAACCCCTGCTTCATGGGAGACTTTAGGATGAGGGTTTATGAGTGCTCTGCTTGGCTGTGCTCCTGGACCATAACCTCACACCTATGCTTCCAAGCCAGGATGACTGATGAGTCACAAATTGCTCCCTTCATCAGATTGTAAAGATCAAAATGAGAATATGGCAAGACCGCAACTCAGGACCTGCAGTGAGCGCCGCCTGGCGGCAGTCCTTGCATCTTGCCCAACCTTTGCAGCTTGTCCAGAGCCCATGACTGTCACAACATGACATAATATGCAGGGCTGCACTGGACATGCTGAAGAAGAATGTGAGGCAAGGAGGTGGACGTAAGCTGGGGGGTGGGAAGGACTCAGACGGGGGTGATGCACCTGAGCAACTCAGGAAGCTGCAGCTGCAGGTGAGCTCAGCCTGAACATCTCACTGATGACTCGTCCTTGACAGCCTTGCTTGCTTGCAATCAACGTTGCACCCATCTGTACTGCAGAAGTGCATCCTGTGTTTGCCCAACATAATTACATGGCAGACCTTCCTCTGCATGTGTGTGTGTGCATGTGTGTGTGTGTGTGTGTGTGTGTGTGTGTGTGTGTGCATGCATGCGTACGTGTATGCGTGTGTCAGTCTGCAATGCTGAGACAAGGCTGCCTGCTCTGCTACATAACTGTATGTTCAGGGTGAAACTGTGTCAGGACTCTTGCCATCGCCACGCTAACCTCTGTCTGTGCCCATGTGTGAACACAGGTACAGCAGCGTGACAATGAGATTAACATCCTGGTTTCCATGCTGAAGAAGCGCGAGGCTGCCATGGGCCTAAACGCTGCACCAGCCCTGCAGTCAGGCCCTGCTCCCAACCCCCATCTGCCACTGGCACCAGCCCAACCTGCACCCTCCACCTCCTATAGCCCACCAGCACTAACCTCAACTCTACACCCTTCTGCACCATCTGCAGCGTTTTTGAACACAAAAACAGTGCCAGCTTCTTTGTCAGGGGCTGCTGAGCCTCATTACGGCAGCAGCACTAGTAACATGCTGCCAGTGAACTCGTCATCTGCGCAGCTGCCAGGGCAGCTTCCAGGTAGTCATTTCACTGCGACTGAGAGTCATCAGTCCAACAATAGTGCACCTGGTGGTCAGCAAGGTCTTGAATCTGCTGGCTTGTTGGACACCAGTGTGTTGGCGGACAGAGGCAAGGCATTTGACCTGTTCAGGTGAGCCTGCAGACAGTATGGCACAATAGTGCAGCACCACTGACCAGTGCTGTGAAGACTGACACTGTACCTTACCAACATGAAACAAAAGCTCCTGTTTTACCGACCTTTGCCAAGCAAAGAGATGTGTTTGCTCTGCTGTAGCCTAATCTATCGTGTACACCTCAAGCTGCAGCATCAGTCTTGAGCCAGCTGGCAGGTGGCATTGCGTTACATTTGATCACGGTTGTGTCACACTCCAAGTTTCATAGCATGAGCGTCAAGGGGGCACAAGTGCTGGCACAAGGTCAAGCCATGCACTGCTGGATGTGGAGACTCCCATCAGGATGGAAAGTATGGCTAACAAACATTGATGACTAGAATCTGAGTGTTATGGTCAATAGATTCTTTTATGTGGTAGTAAAGGAAACACCCTGGTCCAGTCTGTAGTTAAGTAGGTGCACGGCTAATCTTGCTTCTGCAAGAAGGCTTGTCCTGGGAAGGCATGGCAGGCATTCATGGCACACATGGCAACTCGGTCGGAGACACACTGGTGACTTTTCATGTTTGGAACAAAAAGCATTGCCATTGTGTTACTGTTCCAGGTGTCACTGTCATTACCAAGCAACCATTTTTGCCACACAGGAGGAGCTACCGCAAGAATGAGGTCATTGAAGAAAACAAGGCCTTGCTGAAGGAGAAGTATACCACTGTTAAGGCTCTAGGCAAACAGGTGTGCTCAGATACTGCATCTAAGGCTTTTTGCATTCAACTGCCACCCAAATACCATTCATGTATATAACGGATGAGACACAATGGACAGCTGTTGAATAGTTGCATCATCAGCAGCAGCAAGGTGGTAACAAATTGCAAGGTCTATTGATGCTCAACAGGGGCACGTGTAGCCCTTTCTGTCTGTAATCAAGAGTGTTGTAGGGGAAAGAAAAAGCAAAAAGCAGATCAACAAACTCTTCACAACATAAAGAATGCTGTACGGTAATGCTGCTGTCAGGGTGAGTCCAACCCTAGCAGTTAGCAAACATGACCATGGCAGTATTTGACTACCACGCAACACTAGTGGGCAGCAATCACAGTGTGAGTAAACAGGAAGCAGCAGCGGTAGCAGTTCAGGCCACACCTTCTCTGCGCCTCAGATGTACTCTGGCCTGCATGTGGTTGGCATGCCCGATTTGGCCTAACTTTTTGCACTTTGACCTATTTGGAGTTTTTGGCACCTGTCATGCACAGGCAATTGATGACTAACGCACTGTGCAATTGTGAGATGAAGGGCAGTGACAAGCTGCATCATGTGTGAACTCCATTATTGATTCGAATGCTCTCGCTGTGTTCAATCTGGCCTGTCTGTGGTCTGCAACCAAAGCAGCCTCTTCCCATAAGAGTCCTATGCATAAGCACAGTGTCACGCACAGGTGACAGACCAAGCAGCACGCCCTATGCAGCAGCATATGCTGAAACCCCATGCACTTCAGCTCTGTTTGTGTTGTCCTGCCTGACTGCTTGTGCTGACGCTATCTCTGCAGGTGACTGACAACAAGCAGCGCATCAGTGAGCTGAAGGCGGTGATTGAGCAGCGGCGGGTGCAGCGATCCATGGCCAGCCTGAACGACCCCACTCCCGCCTTCCAACCTGAGCAGCAGCCAGACCCCACTGAAGAAAGCGCCAAAGCACAGATCGAGCAGGTCAGTTTTTGTCTGAGTTTCTGTTTCTGTTTCTGAAGAAAGCGCCAAAGCGCAACATGAGCTGGTGCGCGCTGCAACTCTGCCTATGACATTTGTCTCAGGCTGGCCATTGTGGCGCTCCGATATCACTCTTGTGAGCACAGTTGACAGCTGTTGCTGTGTCGGTCCTCTGTTATTGGTTGTCTGTCAACATGCTGGGCCACTCAAGCTCACTCATATGAGCCCGACTTGCACTTGGCCGTGTCACCTCTATGGATAATAAAATGAGCTGTTGCCTACTGATCTGGGCATTCACAAGGGGTGATGACAAAACAGCACAACATGAGCAGCTTTGCAGCAAGCAGTCACAATGCGTTTCCATAGTAGTTACCAAAGCCTGATGGGAAGAACTCGTGTTTGTGGTGAGCTGCAGGAGAAGGCAGCCTACAAGGAAGCCTTTGCCAGGCTGCGCGAGCTGAAACAGGAGATTGAGCACTTGCAGATGCTGCTAGAGCAGAGCCGCACCAAGCTGCAACGAGACTTTGAGCACTGGATGAGCCTCATGCTGCGCCAGCAGCAGGCAGCTTCTGCTGTCACAGCTGCTGGTCTCTCACAAGCCAGCACAGCCTCTGTGTCTCCTGTCAGAACTGTACCCAGGTAACAGTATAAGCTCGTTCTGTCACAGCCGCTGGTCCCACACAATGAAGTAGAGCCTCTTTTGAGTGTGTGTCTGTGTCTGTGTGTGTCTGAAGCAAGGCCCCTTTCAGGAATATACCCAGGTACCAGCATAGGCCCCTGCTGTCATCAGACCAGTCTTGTGAGGGTGCAGCTCGGCACATTCCGTCTCCTCTGCATGTGGTGCACCCCCACAATAGCAGGCAGCTTCTGCTGCAGTTGCTGCTGCGCTGACAGACAGTCACCTTCCTTGCTGTCTAGAAGCCTGTGGCTGTGCAATGAGACGTCAACATTCTCAAATAGACGATGCAAGCCCTGGCTGAACACGACCATTGTTTGCAAAGGGGGCTAAGTGTAACCCTGTGACAGCTTCTCAGTGCACTGCTGCCTGGCCATGCAGCTGACATGCTCCGCATGCATGCTGTGCATGTCTGCTGTTGGCACAGTCTTCAGTTTTCTTCAACCAAGCACCCTGATGTTTTGATCATGTGCAACCTGTGATCTTGCAGGTCGCTGTCAGGGGCTGCTGCCGAGGCTCAATCTAGCATGCCAGATCCTGCGCTGATGCCCAGGATTCAGAATTCGGATCGCAGTATGTCCACCAGCAGTGGGCTTAGAGCATCTGACAGGATTCAGGTGCGCATGCAGTGCCTGCAAGGCAGTGAGCTACAATATTAGGCATCCTTTCATGAGCCTGGGTCTGTCTTATGCTTTTGAGTGTCGTTCATGTTAAGATGTGCTGCCCTGCATTTGGTGTGGGCATCAAAATCTGATGGCAAGCTCAAGGGCTTGAAGCTGCTCTTGCGCGCCCACCTCTTCCTACAGATTTACTTGACCGTATGCTGTGCCTTTGCACAAAATTGGGTGTACTCAAGAGGCATATACAGTACCAGAAAAGCACCAGCTTCAGGAAGCGTGCCATGAGTGACATCAAATGCACTTCAGGTTGCTGAATTGTCTGCAGGGAGGCTTGTATGAGAATGTCAGCCCTGAGGTGATGGCGTCTGCAAGACCACTGCTGACAGGCAATCCAGCTGCAGATGCTGACATCATCAAGTTCTATCAAGCCAAGGCTGCCTTGCTAAGCTCCCAGCCAGTTAGTGGTCTACCTGTGCATTTGACTCAGCAGCAACTGTAACATGGTACAGGCAGGGAGGATGTGTAATGCGTCAGCGTCTGTGACGCCCACTGTCTACCATCTACGATGAGCTTGTGATTGACACAGAGAGATGCTGTATGCTGCTGCAAGTCCATCATGACATGTAGCATGACATACATTGAGTTCATGGGTCTAACTCACACAGGGCTAATTCAAAGCTTGAGCCCTAGGATGGGTACTGGAAAGAGAGCCACGCTTCTTCTTGTCTCCAACTACGCTGTCAGCCGCCTTTGAGAGGCCCAGGCGCCTGATCAGATCTTCTACAAAAGCTTCCTTCTCAGCTGTGGCTGCATGGCCTGGCATGCGTGTGTGAGCTGCCATCATCAAAGTCTCCCTGCAGCAGGCACTTACACATGTGTATCCTGAGTTTTGAGGTGTGCCATTGCTTTGAACCAGGCAGGTGTGGCTTGTGCACATGGAACAGCTACTTGCAACACTGCCAATGTAGCACTGCAGGGCAGATGCGGTCCTGCTTTATCACTTCTAGCATGCTGCAAGCTGAGCGGTGCACTGCAGGAATAAGGTGTAAAACATAACATGCTGCATACCTGACTGTCAGTTGCGAAAAGAACATGTCCTCCTGTTGGACGTAGCCTTGCCGCACATTGGCTGTCTCAATAGGCTGCCCATTGATTAGTATCTCCCCTGTCAGGTCTAATTTCTTCTGACAAGCTACCTGTCTAGCTAGTGTATTGAGTAAAGTGGTTTTACCTGACCCTGAGGGGCCCATGATGGCTAGCAGTCTGCAGTCAGATAGCAACTTTTGGCACTTTGTCAGTCTGCGCAGATTCATGCATTGCAAGACCGAACAATGATGCACCACCCGACTAAGATGGTCATGCACATATGGATGATTACCTGTTGGGCTTGGCGATGGCGCTTTGCTCTTGTAGGAGTTGCTCAACCTCCCCATTCTTAGTTGTGATGCTGCAACTGACGTTGGACCACTGGAGGCTGACCTGCTGCTTGCCGTTACTGTCACACCTCTGGTCAAGAGGGCCAGGGGCATTGCGTTTGCGAGATTTAAAAACGAGCTTGCCAAGTGCTGACGCGAGAAACACCGGGATACCATATTGGGGTGCTAGGATCACTGCCGCTCCCACAGCAAATTCTAATTGCTGCGCCATGACCTGAAGTGATGTTTGTGTCTCAAACAGCAGGGGCACGATGCATTTTGTAGTCGACTACTGCCGAAGAGTATCGGACGTGATGGACAAAGGATGCATGCTTCAAACTCGACTCGAGGTTCGAATATTTCCCTCTGCTGTTGACAGTCGAAAGAGCAGGATGAATTTACCGCAAAAGGGCAATTTTGCATGTTGTCAAGCGGCGATTTGTGTGGCACATGCCGAAGCAACTTCGAGATGTAAATGTGCTATCCATCAGATCCAGTGGACAATTAGTCACATTTTGCTAGCCGATCGTCTGTACGGTTGCCGTCACAGATGCCGTCAAAGCACGCGTGAAAGGTTTCAAACGTGACATGAACTGTTTCTCTCAAGATAGGCGTCCCGACCAGGCCAGGAGTTCCGTTGCTCATCATTGCACTGGCATTCTTTCAGGGAAGTCTAACGCGCATAAGGCAACTGTTGTCGCGCTTTCCGCAGCTCCCAGTCTTGCTGACCTAACCGGCTCAGGCAGAGATCGGCAACTGAACCAGGTGCAGCTCGAGCATGACAGTTAAGCGAAGTCTAAGTGACGACAACCAGCATCACAAAGCAAAACGTCTTTGCCAGGACACTGGTGCCGTTAGCTGGTCGTATGACCGTGCGGATCTTGACCTAAACCTAGAGGATCTTTCGACCCAAGCAGACCGATTCTTGGAGCAAGTCGGGGTATGTTCAGGCGTCCATGCTGCTGCGGACAACATTATCTCCGCCCAATTCCGTGCCGAGAGTGTCCTGGCTGACTACAGCAGCTGGCGAGGCCTGTCCGAGCAAGCTTGGTGAGTTCTGCCTGTCTCTTCAGAATCCCTTCTTTAGTGTGAAAAGTCCAAAATTGCATGGGACACCGAGAACTTCTCTGATCTTATAAATTGTTGTTTGCACGCAGGAGATGCTGTGCAGAGCTGAACATCTTGCTACACCTGTTCAAGCACATGCTTGGTGAGGTGCCCTTGGAGTCATATCACTCATGGACTCGTGCAAGCAAAGCCATCACTCATGCTAAGCTGCGTCAGCATTATGAGCAACAGCATGAGCCAGGATCTCAGATGCAGCTTCAGATGGTGGCTCACTTGTTGAGCAGTATCAGCCTGAAGCAGCAATTTCCAAGTACACTTTCAACCTTAGACAATTGTGTCCTGAGTGGCTGATGTCATGGTGCTTGCGGTGGGGGTTCACTGGTGGCTCTGTCAGCATCCTGCGCTTGGAGGCGTACTCTCAATCTGTACCAAAGCTGGCTGGCTATGACTTCTTGGGATACCCAGATCATGTGAGCCGGTCAGACCAGGCAGCAGACATGACCTTGTACATACCATGTATCTCCTGACTGTCAATGCGGACAGGCAGCATTCTCCCGTATGACTCAGCAAATGGTCTTGTCTGTCAGCATGGTGATTGTGTCTGCCACTTTCGACTGTATGCAGTTGGATGATGCAGTGAGGAAAAGGTATCTAGAGCAGGATTTTCTAGAACTGCTGTAGATCTTATATATGATTCAGTCTTCCTCTTGTTTTTTTGGCAGTAGCATACTTACCTAGACTTGTCCGTCTAGGTCAGTGAAGCCAGATCATCTGAACGCGCAGCTGAAGCATGGGTCTCTCAGCTTGGACAGCGAAGTATGTAGCGCACCTCAGCAGCGTAAGTCACCTGGATTGACTTTGCAGCTACTGGTGACATAGAACAGCACCCCTCACAGTGAGTGTCAAACTAGAACAAAAGCCAGACATTGTCGTGCAGAGGAAAGCTGTGTGACGGAAAAGCCTTAGGCTCGTGTTCCTCTGTCCAGGCAGCATTTGGGTAGTGCATTTTACATTTGCGCAGACTGCCAATACGTTTGTACAGCTGTATTGCCATTCAGCATCCAGAGAGATCAAAGACAGGATGCTTGCTTCCAGAATCTGTCACCAGTATGTTACCTCATAATTGTCACAGTGGCTCACCTTCAACCTGTAAAAACTATGTATATGGACATCCCACGTATGCCTATTGCAAATCATTCACAAATGCAGCTGTGCGGCACAAAGTCACACTACGTCATGTCAACGAGGTTTTTGCACTGGTCAATGTTGCTTGAATGCTCTTGCAAGACCAACTGATCAGAGCTGCTTTGCAGTAGTTTGTGCATTCCTGTGCCCATTGGTCTGCCGACGCTCAAGCTTGAGGCTAGCAACAGTACTTAGCACTTTAGGTGGTGGCCACTTGGAGGTTCAAATTTGGCATATGCATGCATGACTGCTTCTGTTCCACCCTGTTCTGTCAACAAAGAAGGATACACGCTTGGAGTCTGCCGCTGAACTTATAAATTTATAAGTTTGAACCTCCTTTCAGATGGGGTAGTAGGGTGATCAAAGTTTTGCTGCTTGTGAAGTCATTGTGTGTGTAGTTTGCAATCTGTGCACACGTGACGACAATTAAACAAGACGGAGGTCAACTCTGGTTACCAAAGTGTTCACAAATATTTAATGTCAGTTGGGTGCACCTCCGCTTTAGTGCTCCAGTGTCACCTTCGATTGTCACCTTCAGCTTGAGAGGGGCCTTGATGCTCTCGTAATACCTGAAATGGTGACATTGTCTGCCAAATGCCAAGAACAGGTTTGCTATCAGGACTCCACATGCCTTGCTAGGCATTGCCGTAACGCTGACAATTGTAACTTGCCGAAGGAGTACTGGGCTCGTGCCCAGGCAAATGCGCGCTTCAAGCCGGTGCTCACAGGGCAACGAAAGCTTGGACCAAGAATTGAAGTGACTGGCTTCCAATCGCGATTCAGAGCTCTCGGTCAAGTCGACATTACAACACGGATCGGAATGCAAGAGCTACTGGCGAAAGAGCAACAGGAAGAGCAGCTGCTGCGCGACATTACGGGCGTACAGGTAACGAAAATATCGATTGGCATCTGTCATGCAGTGCTGACAATGAATGCAAGGCCACACCGAGCTTCTCTCGTTCATCTTGCTGTACTGCAGAGGCTAGAAGATGTCACGTTCCTTGACGCTGTTGTGGATTGCACTGAGACATCTCTCAGCAATCTTGGAGAGGTACGCAAATGCTGAAGAGATGCAGATCTGTAGCTTCCTCACACTCAGCAACTTTCTTTATGCAGAAAATGCCTTTGCTGCGAGAGCTAAAACTGAACAACAGCGCTCTCAACTCTGTGCGGGATCTGGGATCAAGACTGAGACACTTGCAGGTGATGTCACTGAATGGCTGCTGCTTTTGCTCTAAAACAACTTGAATGACTGCGCTCTGTTATGCCGCAGGTGCTATGGGTGTCACACTGTGGCCTCACAGGGTTAGATGGGCTGAATGCTTTGCCAAGCCTCAAGGAACTGTATGCAGCTTTCAACCAGATAGAGAATTTGGAGCCAATTGCAGGCAAGCATCGAACTTTTGATCGCCTCAACAGGTTATCTAGCCGTGTTATGCAAATACACATTTTCAGAGATTCCTGCTTTTGGAGATGCACATTCTGGTCCATTTCAGCTTGCCCTTGTACAAGACAACTACAATGCAAAGCAAAGCAATGCAATGGCAATGGCAATGGCAATGGCAATGGCAATGGCAATGGCAATGGCAATGCAATGGCAATGGCAAAGCTGCATTGTCATGCAGATATGGAAACACTTGAAATGTTGGATCTGGAGGGGAACAAGGTGGACGACTTGGGGGCCCTGCAGTATCTCAGCTGGTGTCCTCAGCTGGCTGTTCTTACTTTGGCTGATAACCCTGTTGCTTCAGACGTCGCTTACCAGGCCCAGGTGATCAAAGCATCAGGCCATTCTAATGCTGCATCATCTTACATGTGCACACAATCTGGCCAAAGACATTGAATGCTTGCTCCTGCACACCAGTTTGGAGCCCTTTTCTTCAATATCCTGCAGCAGGAATACAGGCTCACTTGCTAACTCAGTACAATCTTTTATGACAATCTGGTCATGCAAGTCAACCAATGTCACCGGGATTGCAGGTTTGCAAGATCCTTCCCAAGCTGCAAACACTCGATGACACCAAGCTGGTTCGCCCTGTGTCCTTGGTCTCGAAACCAGCTCCTGTTCGTAGTGAAATCTTGCAGAGTGATGATCTGTGCTTGTCTCCCACAAGCAGTCCTTGGTCCTCAGCAGACACAGATGGCAGCTTGAGTCCTGCCACTGCCCTATCCTCACCTTGGCAAGACCTCAGCTCAGATGCAGCAGGCCTAAGCAGGGCTCATGTTAGACAGAACAGGCTGCAGCGGCCAGCATCAGCAGGCAGGTTGCCCCAGCGTCTCCCACCTGTTGCAGCAGGGCACAATCAGCCTGGCAGCTACCTGTTATACAGCCTGAGCCAACAGCCATCAGATCTGTTGCTGTCCCCTGTATCAGAGAGTCAACACATTCATCGGCCCAAGACAGTGTCCAGTCAGGCTTCAGAGCCTGTTGTCAGCTCTGCAGAGATGCCCTGCCACAGCACAAGGGAATATGTTGATCACACGGCAGCATGTATTGACAGCAATGCTGATGATGGTGAGCTTGTGAGTGGTGTCAAGACAGCTGCAGTTGGCTCTGTCAAGGTGGCGAGACCATTCAGTGCAGGCATCAAGCACGCAGAAAGCCGTCTGGGCAGTCCAGTCCATGTAGAGACCACCAGCAGGTGTGCCTGCTTGTCACCTGGCCCAGTACATGCATGAAGCACCTCATCTGACATACACACCAGAACTTGCCTTGGCAATGTAGCATGTCTATCATGCAGCCAATGCCAGATGTACATATGGCATGTGTGTGTGCAGGCCATCTTCTGCTGAAGGAGGTCCAGCAGGCTCAGGCAGTGCAGAGGCAGCGGGCCTGTACTGGCGCAAACACAGGCTCATGGTGCCTGCTGGCTATGCCATATCAGAGGCAGAAGCCCACACAGCTGCCACTGCCACTACATCCACCGAATCTGCACAGCAGCATCATGCTGATGACAGCCAGGCGCCAGCTGTACAAGCTGTTGAGTCAGCAGCTGCGCAGGAGGCTGTGGCGGAAGCTGTATCAAACCTCAACAGCCCAGGCTATGCTGGCCAGGCTGAGGCGAGCAGCTCCTCAACATGTGACATTCTGGTCATTGAGGACGCTGCAGAGCTGACTCATGACAGAGCTGCAGCCATTTTGAGACAGCTGTCATATGAGTGTCAGGCAGCAGGCAAGCATGATGCTAGCTCACTGTATGCCAACCAAGGAGCAACGCCGCATTTGCAGTCATCATGTCAAGCAGCAGCAGCCTCTGTGTTTGCACATCCAGAATGTGCTGATGCAGACGTCTCAGCAAGTGTGACTCAAGCTCCTGAGTTTGATCTGACAACTCAGCAAGACAGGCTTTCACAGCAGCCTGAAGAAGAAGAAGAAGAAGAGGATGGTGATGGTTGCCAGCACACAGCTCAGGCTGCCAATGCATCACTGCTGCATTATGTTGGTGATGCTGTTATCACTGCTGCAGAGCATCACTCACAGGCACAAACTTTACCGACCCCCAAAGATGCAGCAGGCTCGCCAGCATCACAACAGCTGCCTGCTCAGCATCTGGCTGTTGCGGCACAGCCTCAATTTGGGATGAGCAATGAGGCCATGGCAGTGGCAGATAGCTGTCATCAGCAAGAGCAGAGTCAGCAGTCAGCTGCTCAGGCAGCCATGGATTCTGCCCCTGCAGCAGAGTCTCCCTTTCTACAGAGGCTTCGGATGAGCAAACAAGCAGGCAGCACCGCCCCATCATCTACTGTGATGCAGCCATCAAGCATGCCAGGTCAGCACTTGAGATCACCATGCAATATGCTTCCTTCTGCCAATCACCACTAAGCTACAGACAGCTGTTTGCTGAATGCAACAAATTATGGACAAGATGTGCACCATGATGCCAACAGATTGCTAGTCAAAATCATCAGCTAACTCTCTTGCTTGTTGTGTCTCATCATGTCTGCCCATAGACAGTACAAAGTTGTGATGCAGCTTGTATTCGTCCGACGTTTGTCTGACTTCATCTTATCCTGCAGGTCCATTTACCTCTCAGCGCCCTTCAGCATTGTCAGCAAGGCCCCCAAGCCCTGAGAGGCCACCTACCCCCTCCTCCAGGCCTGCAAGGAGACGCCACATCATAACTGCTGCTACAGAAGATATTCCATCTCCTGCAGTGTCCACAAGTTGGGCTGGATCCAATAGACAATTTGCTCCGATGCAACAAGAGCTGTCATGGGATCCTGCACAATCGCTGCTGACTGTCAGGCCAGCAAGTGCTGGTGTTGCTGAGTCACAGACTCGTCATCTGGGTTCGGAGATGTCATGGACTGGCTCGATGCAGCTGCCTGCTGGACTGCTGAAGCTGACTGCTAAGCCTCAGCCACATAACGCAGGGCGCAAAGGCAAGCACCAGTATGACTGGGGCTCTGGCAATAGCAGAGGGGTGATTTAGTATAACAGCAATACATAGAGACATTGCAAATTCTTCAAGTGTTTGCTCTATGACAGGAGGTCATCTTGAGAGATATCACCAGCTTTGCTGAGAGAAAGCCACATGCTGTGATGCAAATGGCAAGCAGTGGCATCAAAAATCTTAGCAACAGCTAAAACGCAAAACCGTTACGTTTCGGCCGAGCGTTATGCTCGCTCGAGCGTTACATTCACAGTCCGAGGTACTAAGGTATGCTTGTCGACCATCGACGCAATCTTCATCATTCGTAGAACATCTTGTTGGAGCATGTTGCAAGCAGATATTGTCGCCATGGCCGCCCATTGGGATGATGAAGAGCTAAAGGGACTGCAAGCAGACTTTCCTGACATGCTTGGCGTTTACGACAGCAGCGCCTCGAAATACAATCCTCGCCCAGGTGTGCGGAGTTGTATATCTGTACTTTCGGCGACCTCAGCCTTTGTATGTTTGACCGGTCGATGCTCATCAACGACAGCTGTTGCTCTTGTACAATATATTGTTGTAGGTGTTGCTCTGCAGGTACCGGCAGAACCGGGTACCTGCATGTTGCTCCCAACAACTACCCTTTCTACTCGGAAGACGAGAAGTATACTCCTATCATGCAATCGGACGGAGGGCAGCTGTCTGGTGAGTAGTAGCTTTGTAGATCTGATTTGTGATCACTACTGCAGTGCTACAGAGCCACATACGAGCAACTAAAGTAGCTTGCCCTTACCCCTTGCTGTAACCTGACGTACAGACTGGAAGGCAATGTACCAACCAACAACAGAGCAAGCAGAAAAGGACAGGCTGGCTGCCTATGAAGCAGGAGTGCCACATGGTAAGTATTAAGTGCAGACAGGAAGCTGTGGCAAGAGCTTTTGAGAACTTCTAAAGGATCATGCATAAAGGCAGCAAGGATCTGAACAGTGCAGTTATGCTTCAGGGTATGTTCCACCCGGCAACAAATACACAGACCTTCCTATCATCCATCTTCAGGTTGTGAGTGACCTGGTAAGAATGCTGGCGGTTTTACCAGTAATTTCAAAACATGTCTGCTTACCATCACAACAGACGAGACACTGTTCAAAATATTTTGCTGTGCAGCATGACAGCAGTGAATATGGAGCAGAGATACAAGAAGATGGGCAGCACTGCAAAGGTCCCTTCTACATTGATGTCAGCCCCAGGATGAGAATTGAGGACCTGAGATTGGTCATTCAGGTACTACAATTTATCGCATTGCCTGCTGATGGTTGTGTTGTAGTGCAGCAGTTGCACAGTGTAACACGCAGCAAGATATCTGAGCAAGACCAGACATGCAAATCTGCATCGGGTGATTCTGGTGTGCAGAATATCTAGCTTCTACAGTGCACATTTGTTTTGCAGTATTGATCTGCTTGTTACAATTACCAGCAGCCTGGTGCCAGGTTCCCTTCTGTGTTACAACATCCTTATGCTGTTGGTTGACAGGAAGTTGGGGGTGTGGTGCCAGCATTGCAGAATCTTTCCTATGCAGGCAAAAATTTTGAGGACTCCCAAAGAAGCCTTCAACAGTAAGTGTTCAGTCAACAGTCTGCATGATTGAAACTGGTGCATTCAGCTTCAGGCCTTGTGAAAGGCAACTTGGCATGGTTGATGCTGACAGAAGTGCATGCCTAATTCATGCAGGTACGGTGTGGCATACTGGCATAAGAAGTTTCCGCACTGGCCAATCAAGATTCGCGAATGTAAGTGGACTAGCGTGGGTACTGCTGAGCTGAATTGTTGCTGCATCTTGCAGCATGAGAAACTGGCCACCAATGCAGAATGCTATTTCAAGCTGACAATGTGAGCATGATGCAGGCTAACTCCTCTACCCACTAGTCATAGAAGCCATTGAGAACAGCGAGGAGCTCCCTACGCTTCCTTTCTGCCTCAACATCTGCTTGTGATTTATCAACCTTCATCTTGATCTGCAAGCCACAAGCCAAGAATACAGGGCATGTGCTAATTCAGCATGAAGCCAAGCAGCATGCATGAAGCCAAGCAGCATACAGCTCCTCATGCAGTACAATGCAATAAGCACCACACTTGCAACATACCTTTTGTCCAGACACTGAACTGTATCGACCTTCAGCTTTGTCCTTATCGCTTTGAAGAAACTGCATCGAAATTCCAGAAAAATCAACAAACCAATCTTTGTTTGGTAATGCTTGAAGGTCAGCCTGGAAGCACACCTTGCTCAGCTGTACAGGGCCAGATGGCTCATCTTTGTCTCTGCTCTTGTGTCTATGCTTCTTGTGTTTTCTCTTCTTGGAATGCTTGTCGGAGTCCTTTTTCTTCTTGTGTTTTGACTTCCTGCTCTTCTTTGTTCGCTTGCTATCTGTGTCGCTGTTGCTGCTGCTGGAGTCTCTGCTGGGGCTGTTGCATTACACTAAAACACAACAGTATCAGCAGCTGCCGACAAGTGACAACCAGCAAAAGCGCTGACCAGCATGGCACTGTATGTTACCTGCGTGACCGTTTTGTCTTTCGCTGTGACTGCTTTGCAGCTGCCCGTTCACCCTTTCTGCCTACAGCACAATGCACTGTTTATACTCACGGCTATAAAGCAGAGCCTGCTATACATGCTTCACTAGACTTGGTTTGCCTTTTTCGGGACCACTGGCAGCACTGCTATCATCCTCGCTGCTTATGTGTGTAACAGCTCTACTTGCGGCAGCCGCTGCACTTCCCTCAGCAGCTGCCATTTCTGACTTTTCAAATGCCACCTGTCAACACCCGCTTCTGAAGCTGGCTGACGGTTTCGAGATACAAGTAGTAAAAAGCACCTGCTCTGTCCGGAAAGGGGCGGGGAGAAGGGTGAACAAGCACTGCAGGTTCACTGATTGCTTGTGACTGACAACGATCAAAGCTCAGCAGCCATGAAAGGAGCGTCAAGTCAACAAGCCAGCGGGAATGGGTCAACTCGCTGCAGTAGGAGCTATCGGAAACCTCACAACTGATTGTGCTTTCGTCTTGCAGCTGCAGGGGCGGTGAAAAGTGTTCGCTCCCTCGCGTGTTAGGCCGATCTGATCTCTGTCTTTCCGAAGCAATGGCGGAAAAAGTGCCGACACAAGGGCACCTCCATTCGAGCATGTTACAATTCCGGTCTGCGCATTTCAGGCCCGCCTTTAGCACCGCGCAGCTGCGAAGTCATTCTTCAGTTTATACTGAACCCGTAACAAGAGGTTGTAGGACACGCGGAGCGACACGGGCTCAAGCAGGAAAGGGCTTTGGAAAATCTCAGGAAGCTCAGGTGACAGGCGCCCGTAGGTGAATGATCACCTGTCGGCGTTGTGGTCACGTTCAAGCTGGATATGTGCTGCCATAGCTCACAGATTGTTCTGTTGACCAGGATGTAGTCGAAAAGCCTGACTCCAAGTTCAAGAAAAAGAAGTCAGTCAAAAAAGCCAGTCGACGGTCGTCAGGTCCCCAGACAAACAAACTCGAGAAACAATTCAGGTGTGCATACAGGACAGCTAACGTGCATGCTGCTCCCCAGCTCTGCTGAGGTTGTGCTGTGCCACACATGCATCTCCACTGCTCTGTGGTGTACAGGTCTGCAGCTGAGGATCTACAGGAAGGTGTGCAAGAATTTGATGAGACATTTGAGGCCCGACTGAAGGGCCTTAAACAGCAAGCTGCTCAGCGGAGTTTGGTGAGCTCTCATCGCCTGTACTCTTGTCTGAGCTCACTTGTGCCTGACTGATTGGCACCAAGCATCTGTAAGCTGGTGCAGGAGTCACCAAACGCGCAACCAGCAGAAGAAGCCAACAGAAATATATATGCTGAACCTCCACCTCTTTCCCAAACGTTGTTTGGCAATAAGGACAAGGACAAGGCCAAAAAAGATGAACCTTCCACGTTTTTCAATCAGGCTGCGCTGACAGTGGGGTCGTTGCTTCTGATCGTGGTCTTTGTTGTTGTCAGTGGCGGAAGTGATCTGGCCAACATTGCATCTCCAAGGCAGTCTGCGCCACAGGTGCGCTCCATGCTAAAGCTAGGCCATTCTCCTTTAGACACTTATACTCAGCGCCCATCCAGCATATGATCAGTCTTGTACACTGCATCTGTGTTTGCGCACACCACTCTGTATCGGAGCATGTGTCATGGCTACATATAGCAGCTGAGATCTGCACCACCAAGCTGTAAGAAACTGCCAATGGCGTCTTGCCAGCTGCACAGTCAGCAGGCTTTGACTTCATGCATCATTGTCTCATGTCTCCCACTGCCCTGCTGCCCCTGAATTCCTGCCAACATGCTTCTAAGCTGAATGCTCATGCTCCTCGCACATGTGTGTGTTGCAGAGCAGGGAGCTCAGTGCAGATCAGAAAGCCCAGCTGAAACAGCAAGCTCAGCAGTTTGAGACGCAGCTTGCCAGCAATGCACAAGATGTTGAGGCTGTGGAGGGAGCAGGCGTCAGCTATGCACAGCTAGGAGACTTCAAGCGTGCAGAGGCTCTCCTTAGCAAGCTGACCAGTGCAAAGCCAAAGGACCCAGAAGCATGGCGACTGCTGGTATGGTCCACCCAAGCAGCTGGGAAAGGCCTTTGCTCTCATTGCTTGATTTGATCCTGATAGGCCTATTGTACAAGGCATACCCCAATGGTTGCCGGCATAGATTACAAGTCTTGCTGAGGCTAAGGCCCTGCCCTGTGAGGGGGCATAGGCTCTTGTAATTTGCTCTCATCCATGCGCTGGTCGTATGTTTAATAATTGCTGCCTTAGCAAGACAGAGGGCTGTCGCGGATACAATGAAAGCTTGCATGTCCAATAACACGTGCTAAGTGAAGTACTGTGACCTCAAATATACACTGGGAGGTGCGTGTGTGCAGGCAGAGACGCGCCTTCAGCTTCTGGACTATAAAGGCACAGCAGCAGCCTATGAGCAGGCCATGGCAGCAGCTCCAAGCATAGATCTTTTGCAGAACCTAGCTGCTGCATATGTCAATGACGGCAAACCACAGTCGGCCATTGATGCAGTCAAAGCTGCTGGGCAGCATCTCCCGTCCAGTCAGGAAGAGCTGGCCACAATGGGATATGGTGAAACTGAGATCAGCCTCTTACTTGGGCGCGTGTACGCTCAATGGCCCGGCCATGATGGTCAAGCACTGGATATCTACGACAAGCTGATACAGAAGAACCCAGATGATTTCAGGTAGGTTATTCTCTGCATTGCATGCTTCAGCACTTGCATTGTTGAGTTTTTTAGTCATTTTACTATCACACATGGGCTCCTACATGAGCATTCACAGGGCAAAGTTGTGAAAATTTGCTGAAATATTTTCTGCCTTGCAGGGGTTATCTGGCAAGGGGTGTGCTGTTCAGAGGGGAAGGCAGACAGGGTGATGCAGAGCGCATGTTTCTACAAGCACGTTACATAGCACCCAAGGAGTCTCGGGCTTTAGTAGACCGAGTGATAGGCCCTAGTTGACAGCCAGCATTACATTCCTGAGAAGGCAGAGGAATGGTGTGGTTTTGTGATGCTAGCAGTAGTGATGAAAGTTGTGTATCTTCAGCAAATGCTTGAACTCACACATGTTGCTGAGATGTTGTAAACAAATAGCATGATCAGCATCTTGAATGGAAAATGTCGCAAAGAACAAGCGCTGAACCAGTGGTGAATCGTGTCCACATCATGCTATCGAACACTTCAGAAACCTGCTCGAGGAACTGCTTTTTCCCTTCTTCAAATTGACAACCTGTGGCTGAGATATTGGACCATTCGCAACTGGAGGCACAGGAGACGCCATGTCTGGCAGCAGTGCCTTAGGCAAAGACCCAGCTGTGGTCAGATTGGCTGTTACAGTTGCTTGTTGACTTTGCGGTTGAGCTGATGCTTGGCCCTCATTCTTCAGGAACTGTTCTGCCAGGTAGCTGAACACTGCAGGACATAAACAGCAGCATCACTCCGCTTGTTCATGCACTAGTAGTCTAGGATATACCATCATCTAAAATGTCTATTTGCCACTTGTGCTGGTAGTGTCTGTCTGGGCGTCGGTTTCACCTTCTGATACATTCAGATTGTCCTTGACACAGCTCCTATAGAATCTCAGCTTGAGCTGTCTTGTGAGCGCCTCAGCCTCTTCGCTTGTGACCTCAGCCTGCAGTCATGCATGCCAATCATGCCCTTGATCGTGCACTCTCAGTTTGCAGTGCCTTTGCGAAAAACAAATGCCAATGTCCTAAGAGTCATGTTCAAGTTTGACATCTGGTGCATTACTCTGCATGCGCTTGGCATGTGACCGACATGCACAGTCTCAGCAGAATGCCACCTGGTCCATCAGGTCAACCTTGTTCTGCACCAGAGCCATTGGGATGGGTCCAGACTCAGCTTCTATCTGCATCATGTCAAGCCTGAGATCACTCTCTAACCTACAGACTTGTTGCATGGTGTGGCCAATGTATTGCTGGAGTCCTGAGCAAGGTGTGCAAACCAGCTTTTGCAGCCTCACCTTGTCCTTCCACCTTGTGATTGCTTGAAAGGAGACCTGATCTGTAGTTGAGAAGACTAGGACCGCTGCGCAAGCTCCTGTAATGCAAACACTGAGACTGACCATACTATTAGTGTACAGTGCACAGTGCTGTGGCTGCAGCATCGCAGCACTAGCGGAGTCTGCACCTCTGTAGTATGTCCTGGTGATGGAGTCAAACTCCTCCTGGCCGGCTGTGTCCCAGACCATCAGTTTCACATCTTCCCCCACTGACTCTACATACTGTCGCTTCTCCAGGAAGTCTACCCCTATAGTCTTCTTGTATTCATCCGTGAACTCTCCTCTGTACAAGTGCCATGAGAGTCCTTTTTGCATCTTTTCCCATATTAGGAAACAGTCTCGGAACAGAACAGAATTGGCTGGCACCTACTTGCACAAACGTTTGATCATACTGCTTTTGCCCACATTCCCGTTGCCAACTACCAGCACCTTGATCTCCCTCTGCAACAGAACAACTGAAGATGAATTGCTGCCGTTGCCTGCTCCAGGAGTTGTAACTGTGGGTGCGTTCACCTCGAAATCGTCTCCTTGCATGTTAGCTGGGACCTGCAAGTACAGATGTCAGCCCAGGCCCTGACTTCTGCAACCACGCAATCAACTCCAGCAAGTCTGCCGTTAGTTCCTCAGGTTTGAGCACAAGTGCCTGCTCCGCAGTCAGAGCGGTGCGGTGCATCGCTGGTCAACATTTTAGCTTACCGTGTTAGGAATGTAAAGTGATTGTCTGAAAGTCCATGCCCTCTGAAAACGGTCCTTCGATTGGACACACGCATAGTCACAGCGTCTATCGGACCCGGTGGACAGGATGGACCTAAGTCAATTTCGTATTGCCCCGCACAACGCTTGCAGGGTTGAGTCCCCTTGAATTTTACAGGTAAAGCTTTACAAGCCTATCCCTGCGTGTATGTAAAGATTAATCATTAAGTGTTTGATATTAACTCTTGTCAGATATGTGTAGCGATATGCATGTTTCAGGAGCACGCATTCGATCAATGGAAAGTCGACAGGAGCTTGCATGCTAGTAGCAGCCTTTTTACAACAGCTACTATCATAGCGGAGTGTGCTTATACAGGTCACAGAGCTTCCTTTCTGTGCCATGTAATGCTGTTGGTGCATCGTGTTGAAGCTGCATTGCATCTATGGCTTGAGCATGGCGTGCAAGTCAGCATAGCGCCTATGTGTGTCGCCTGCACAGATGCTGAAAAATGGCCTCTGCTGTACTCAGCTCAGTCTCATATGGTGCTCAAGGCTCAGTACTACGAATCACGACCTGCAAGCATATGACAAGTTGACTGCCGGCGAATACAAAAGCGTGAAGCACCATTTGCCCCCGGCGATCTACAGGGTAGACTGAAAGTGCTCGTACTCCAAATCAGCGCATTGTCTGCGACCAAAATATAGCAAACCCCAAGTCATTCAGAGCTTGAAACGAGCGTGGAGCCATAGACAGGATGCTGGGCGCAATTCGCCAAGCTACCAGGAGAGTGGCACAGCAAGCCTGCAGGGGTCGGCTGAGTTCTTCGGGTGACAACTTTTTATCATCGCTCAATGACTTGACTTCCCACACTCACGACCAGACCCCAATGCATGGACGGCTGTATTTTGTCTCTCTGCCAGCCTGAATGTGTGTCAACAATCCGTTTTGTTTGCAGCTGCTTTCTGCACGGCCGGAAAGGCATATGCAGGCGGCGCCGCAAGCTTGTTGGGTAACAGCAAGGCCTCGACAGTCACAGGCACACTGTTTGCTGCAAGCATCGCTGCCAGTAAGCGCCTCCGCTTGTTGCATCCCATGTGAGCTCAGTAAAGCCTTGGATGAGCAGCATCCCCTTGGATTCACTTGAACCTCACAGTCAATGAACCTCAGTCCATCTCACAGTCAACCTCACAGTACACTCTGTATCTGTGTGCAGGCATTAGCCCAGCTGTATGGGCTGGCTCAGCAGAAGAAAGGTCTTTCATCATGGTATGTGTTCTTGCAAAAGCCGTAATGACTGTTTAGTTTCCTCAGGGATGTTTGTTTAGACAGAATGTTGACCTGCTTGACTGCTCTGCATTTGCTGTATTTCAGACCAACAATAATGTTTGGCGCTTGGTGCAGATCAAGCCAGATGGTGTCAACAGGGGACTGGTGAGCTGCTGTATACCTGAATTCACTGCTGTTTGCCTGCATTCCAAAGCAGTTCATTCGGCCGAACCACAACTCTATTGTAAGCTCAGGTCATGGATATTCTCAAGCGCTTTGAGCAGAAGGGCTACAAGCTGGTTGCCATGAAGGTGAGATGGCACGCAGGTGCTTACATGGGTGTGAACATGCCATGATTTGTGCAAACTACTTCAAATGAATGTATCAAGAATGCCCAAGAAACAAGTCAGGATGCCTCATCATCAAGTGTAGCTATAGACATCCATGAGCCTCGTCTGCAACATCCCTTTTTCTTGCAAGATCTCTGACAATTGACATTATACAACATTATATCAGTGCATGATGCTCATGTAGCAACCGTTGCTGCAAGTAGATGACATCAACTGACGAATGTTGAAGCTTGCAAACCTGCTTTGACACCTATCACACATTCACTTGAATGTTGCTTGCTCGCCAGTATTGCAAACATTCAACAGCATTGCAAAGTACAGACGTCACACATGGAATGCAGCTCCTGGTGCCCTCCAAGGAACTGGCACAGAAGCACTATGCAGAGCATGATGGCAAGCCTTTCTTCCCCAAGCTGGTGGACTTCCTGTCCAGTGGGGCTGTGGTCGCCACTGTCTGGGAAGGCAAGGAAGTTGTCAAGTTTGGACGCACCATGATTGGGGCCACCAACCCCCTTGCTTCATCTCCTGGCACCATCAGGTTGGTCTGCACACTGCCACCACTGCACAATGCCACCACTGCACAATGCAAGCACTGCACAATGCCACCACTGCACAATGCCACCACTGCACAATGCAACCACTGCACAACAGACCATGCTGCTGCAATCAGGTTGGTCTGCACACTGCCACCACTGCACACTGCAACCACTGCACAATGCCACCACTGCACACTGCAACCACTGCACAATGCCACCACTGCACACTGCAACCACTGCACAAGGCCACCACTGCACAATGCAACCACTGCACAACAGACTATGCTGCTGCAATCCGCAGGCTCCAAACAACAGCTGTCAAGATGCTGTACTGCTGTGCAACAGGAACATCCTCGGCAGTAATGCAAGGTTTCTGTCTTGTTGCCTGTGTATGAGGTTTGGTGGGCTCTGAAATGATAAGGGACAACACCTACTCAAGCCAGGAGTCACTAGCAGCTTGCCCTTGTTATGTGTGTCTCTCCAGCAACTAGTTTGAGGCCATCTTTATTGCGCTGTGGTGCTGCTGCAGGGGGGATTATGGGATCGATGTAGGCCGCAATATCATTCATGGATCTGATGGTGTAGAGGTGAGGCAGCCCCATACACCTGCCATGCAACCTGACTGTATGCCATGCATGTCAGCTGGTGACGTATATGGCCTGAGACCTGTCCTACTCTGAATGTCAGATTGTGGAAGGGGCGAGCTACCTACTTGCAAAAGCAGCGCCAACCAGCCTGCTTTCATGATTGCAATTGTGGCAGCATGTTTCTTGCCTACAAAGACTGTTTGGTCAATGTTGGTTCGCTGATTGCAGAGTGCACAAAAGGAGATCTCCCTTTGGTTCAAGTCTGAAGAGCTTGCTGACTACAATGTGATGACCAAGGCTGCCATATATGAGTGAAAAGCTTTGGCAGATGTCACGTCCAGCTGAGGCTGCTGAGAGCACGGCTCTGCTAGCAGCTGCTACTCTGTGATGAGTTGCAGTATTTCCAGAGTGCTTGGTGCTGTATGCTGAGTCTGTGTTTGCGACTAGCGTTTTCAAGAATTTGGTTGAATGGACTGCCAGCAGCTCATTTCTCAATGCATGAGCACTTAGGGTCAACTCCATCAAGCAATGTCAGTTTCTCCCCTAACAGATGTCAGTTTCAGGAGTCAATGTCGGTTTCTTCCCTAAAAGAAAAAGGATTTGCAGGACACCATTGTTTTGCAATGTTATTTGCCGTATCAGTTTGGGCTGTAATAGCATCGCAAGCATGAGTGAAAACATCCATTACCACTGGATCTCAGGCATCCTCGACATCTTGACACAATTGCTACAAGCACACACAGATATCATGCTCTTGTTTGGAATGCCTTCGACTCACTCCATAGGAAGGACCCATCATCATATGTTGCTTTCACACAAAAGATGTACTCCATGTCTGGACGCAGCCCTGTGCTTCTGAAGCGTGTATGCAACCCCTGGTACACATCCTTGACAACACCTGTGGTGGTTGCCAGCATGAGCTTGAACTTGCTAATACGGTCAGCATTCTTGGTAGGCGGGCGCCAGGCGACTTCGATGGAGCTTGGAGTGCACACTGCTTCATCCATTAGATCCAAAGTGTCAATGGTCATGTTGCCCTTCCTCCTCTCATTCTTCATCCTCTCTATATCCTCTGGAAGTGTAAACTCAAAAGTTTGCAGCTCGTCCAGCTTGTCATCCCTGCAAAGTAGCAGTCGTGGCTCTCAGCCTTCAAGACACACAAAGCTTTAAGGCAATATTTTCATGTTGTGGACTTAATCACCACACACAGGGCAACCATATGACACAGGCCTGCAGCATGAGCAAGGCACGTACAAAACCAATCTTGCCACGACATGATGGCAGCATGAGAGTCATGCACACAGCAGCATGGCCTCACTTGCTAGGCTTGAGCATGTACAGCCTGTTGCCATGGAAGACGCAGTACTGGGCCAGCATCTGTCTCCAGGTGGAGCTACTAGCCCAGGCACCATCATCTATGCACTCCCAGCTTGGGGTGGCCATGTCCAGAATGTGGGTGTCTGCCAGCCGCCTCTGGCTGCCAGTGCTGCTGGTGTTGATGCCTGATGAGATGAGCAGGAACCTGCTGAGGATGCATGCTGCATGGCCCTCCCGCCCCACTGGAGAATTCCCTGCCACTGTCACCTGAAAGCATCAAATTTGACTGAGTCTGACTTCTGACCCTCATCTTGGGGTTTACATGATAAGATAGCTCGGGACTTGAAAGGTGTTCCCCCAGGATGCACTGACCTGCAGAGCCCTGTGAACTCTGCCTGGATCATTAGTATGCATCTCATGGAGTTTGCGTTGTTTTGATTGGTGATGAAGTGCATTCCTGAGCATCATTGCCTGACCAGTCAGCCAGCTGTTGCATACAATTGCACAGCTGCCGCCTCGTGTCTGCTGCTGCCAGACAGTGTGTTGCTAGTCCTTGGATTAGCTTCCCTGACTGATGCTTTGGTGCCAGCCGCATGCTCAAGTTGTGCAGAACATTTGCTGTTCATGCCCACCCAGCTTGAGCAGGCAGCAGCCATAAAGCAACAAGCTGACCAGAGCCAACATGCCGCTGTGACTGGGTTTCATCAGAGGCAATGGTACCGCTTGAGCAGCATATAGACTTGACGTGAGTTCATTCCAGCAAGTGATGAGCACCTGGCTCCAGGTGCGAGTCTCCAGTTCCAGGCAGTAGAGGTCATTCAGGCTGGCGCCGCCTGCAGTGCCTCCAAAGAGCCACACCCGCCGCCCATCCTCACTGCCGCTCAGGCTGGCCCCCATTCTAGCGCTGGGAGGCTCCATACTGCACACACAAACCTCCTTGTTTTCTTAGAGGTATGAATCCAATTACCAATTCCCGAAACTGCACTCTTCAGCAAAACTCGGTTTAAAAAACACTCCTTTGCCTGACACCTGGTTCCTTTTCCATCTTGAGATGAGCTGCTTGCAGACCCCATCTGTACAAAGGCTGACCGCGCTCTTAGACTGGGATCAACCTCTCATGTAGGCCTATGCATGTTGACTTGCCTACCAGCTGTTGGGCACAAAAGCAATGCAATCAGATGTTGCACACAGCCCAATTGATGTATCTGCTCAAAATGTAGTTCTACCCTTAGACAGAAATGTAGCCGTCCTGAGTGCATAACACATGCATGAGAACCAGTCGCATACGGCAAAGGTGCTTCATGGACAGTCTGGTTTCTGCAAGGGGTCATGTCATGAGCACCATGTCAGCAAGGCTGGCTGTTACACAACCACAAACATACACAAACATACACATGGTGGTGTGACATGTGGCGGCAAACCTGTGGCCGCCTGCAGTCTGGAAGTCCCTGACAGGTGTCCAGTGCAGGGTGTCCATGTGCCACTCCCACATGTCATTCAGCAGCACTCCCCCCTCTCCCTGCTTGTTAAACAACAAAACAGAACTTAGCTTGACTGGATGAAGTCAGGGAAGTTGTCTCCTGTGAAAGGCACCTGGCATCAAGATGGCGGCACACGTGTGCCAGCAGCCTTATGCATAGCAGGCTCAGTGCTGAGGCAGCAGCTGCCATGCCAATTGTTTGTTGCTGATGTGGATTTCACATGGTATCATGCAAGCTTTGCACCGCACGCTTGCGCCATATGTTTGCACCAGATGCAAACACCGCCCATAAATAAACAAAGGCCTGCTATGCCTACAGGCTTCAGCCTATGGTAAGTGGCATCTAAGAGGCATCTGGCCTGGGTGAGAGGCAAGTGACAGGCAGAACATTGCACAGCATGTTGCTCTTACCAGCCCCCCAAAGATGAAGACCTTGTCTCTGCAGCAGGCGGCAGCATGACCCACACGAGGCGGGGGTGCAGACCCCCCTCGGATGATGGGGGTCACCCACTTCATGCTGTCAGTGTGCAGGATGGTGACATCCTCTACCAGTTGGCCAGCCCTCTGTCCACTGCATTGCATCTCATCTCGTTTGGTCCAGACTTGTCAGGTACAAATTGTGCCAGGTGCAGTTTCTCATGCATTTCATGTCTGGCATAGGTTTGGCTACCCTCTAGCAATGCTACAATAGCCTGCTACACCAGATGCCAATTGCAGCAATCCTTGAAAGAGAAGCAGCTGCCATTGACTCGTGGAGTCCAATGATGCCTCAAGCATGTGACTCAACCAAACCGCATCAATTGATCACAGTGCTATCACGGTAAAAGCAGGCTTCTTTGACTGGTGCACAAGCCACAATATGGGATGTTGCAGTATTGCCATGACTTTGTTCAATGAATAGTTTATGTTTTGCTGAGTGTGGTGTGCAAAAGGCCCTGAGCTCAGTACACTCTGCTTTGCTGCACCTATATGACATCATCTTGGTTCTGGCCACTGTGACAGCAGAGTGGGCATTGATGAAGTCGGCAGTCTTGGCTCCTAGAGGGCGCTGCCAGGCCAGGCTGTCCAGCTGCAGAGGGTTCACCTCCCTCTGCTGACCACCCACCCCATCGCCATGATTCTGCCCCCCGTACATCACCAGCAGCTTGCCTCCTGCAACCATAACAGCCATTTTTTGGCAAGAACTTGATGACGCCATACAGTTGCAGAACACAGATTCTATGCATGCAAGAACTGGAAACCCAGAAGGACTGAATGAGCGAACTAAGCATTGCTGAAGGCTGCTGCAGTGCTTTGCTGCCTGATAGGCTGGCTGAAAAGTCAATGCTGTTCAGTAGTAATCGTTGCATCTTGGTCAAGTGCAGCACGTGCATGCTTCGCACAGCATGTAATTGGGACTTAGAGTAGAATGCAAAGGATCCATGATCACAAACCACCACAGCTTTGCCATAACACAGAGGAAGGAATGCAAAGGGAAATGTTCAGCCCTTTACCAAAGCAGCATAGGGTGTTGCCCTCCCGTGCAAAGGGCACCTCCCCTGTCAGCCTCTGCCTGCTCACCCCAAACAGCCAGGCCTCACCAAACAGAATCTTCAGCTCTGTACCACCTGCATGTCCCACATTCATGCAGCAACAGCAGTGGCATAAGAAACAGCCTGGATGTATTCATGTGGTCTTTGTTGCTGTGCAAGAAGGTTACAAAATCTGCATGTGCAGGAAAACATAGGTCATGCATGCATGGCATCACCCAGATTACTGATGTCGCTAATGGCTCATGTCGCTAATGGCTGATGTCGCTAATAACTGCTGCTGCAGACATGTGATGCTGCAATCATGCACCATGCTGAGCAAACACCATCATATACAGGAACAGTTAGTGTGGCAGATGCCATCTGTTCTCAGGGGACAGTCCTGCTAGACCTGCGGTGTGGTACCTGAAGACTTGAGGGTGAGGTCTGCAGTGCGGTCTGCAGCAACCATGAGCTGCTGCTGCAAACCCACGATCTGGCCTTTCAAGCTGCTGATCTCCTCCTCCTGCCTGGCTATAACTGAGTCCTGCAATTCCAAAATGTACCTGGAGAGCTGATCAATCTTTATGTCCAGTGCCATCAGGATCTGAGCTCATGGACCAGCTGTTGGTCTAGTACCAAGGTCCGGATGCTTGCCTGGGCACTGACTGTGGTCTGGGCAAGCCTGGGCAGCTTGTCTGATGGCATGAGGTTCAGCCACCAGGACAATGAGAATCTGTCATGCTTGCTATAATATGAGCAACCAGATACAGGTAGAGCACAGGAGTTGGATGGTTTGCTGGTGGTGAGCAACTCTTGCAGCAGGCCAGGCTGGCATTGTTCCAGCTGTGTGCTGCATTGCTGCTGTGCGTGGAAACCCTGTCCAGCTGTTGCGGCCACCTAGCTAATATGCAGACGATGGTGATGCTTTGAGACTGTGAGTGGCGGCTGTAGCAAGCACCCATACACAAGTGTCATTCAGGAGTGTGACCACTCATAGTGAGCATGAAGTGTGACTGAAGACTGCCAATAAAGGCTGTAGGGTTATAATCAGTACCGCATGAAAGAATACTATGAAAACCGCGTTAGACCAGAGTGTTACTTTGACAGATCTGACTCAATCTCGACACAAGATTGTGACTTGGAATTGTGATTTGAGGGCTGCACCTGTTTTCTGGCAGCCTCTTCTAGTTGCTGCTGCTGGCCCAGAATGCCAGCACTGGACTCTAGATGAGCCCGGTTCACCTCAGCCTCTGCTATCAGTGTGCTCATGCGCTCCTCCATCCTGCACCACTCACATCAGGCCCTTATGCATGGCCACATGGGCAATTGTCAATGGTCATGGGGGAGTGGTCATTGGCATTGAGCAGCATGCGCATCCTGTTGCTCCATCAGGGTGTGCTTGTGCAGCCGGGCCATGCAAATGGGATGCAGACAGCATGCATCAAGCAATATGCGCACTATATTGAGATGACATAATCAGTTCATCAGGAAATTCGCCAAAAACCCTGGTCTGTTCGACATCTACCTGCCCATCTCAGACTGCAGCTGCTCCACCTGCTGCTCAAAGGTGTGTACGCGCCTCTCTGTACCCTTGAGCTGTGTTTCCTTGTGCTCAAGGATGTCCACCTGCATGCACCAGCTAACACCAAGTCGCAATGATTCCAGAAGTGCCGCAGTGCAGCAAATACTCAGCTCCATGACTGCATGATGCCCTGGATGAGTTTTGGCATATTAGTTGAAAATTCAAGGTCAATGGCAGTCTGTATCAAACAACATCACTGGCACATTTGCTTGCAGTGTCTTAGGCTGAACAACCATAGCGACTGTTTGCAAAGTGGTTGCTGCTAACACGGCTTACATAGTCCCTTGTTGACTTATCAAGCTTGGCGCCAAGCTCGAGCAGCTCTATCTCCAGAGTATCTGCAGTGGCTGTCTTTTGCTGCAGTTTGTCCCTGACAAAGGATAGCTCCAAGCTCAGGTCAGATTTCTCGTTTTCAAGCCGTGTGATGTCTTGCTTCAACTTGTCTCTGCACCGGGATGCGGGCCGGATTGAAAAGATAAAAGATAAGGTGTATCCCTCGCACGTAGCAAAATAAAACAAACATTGCTCACTCCGGAGAGAGTTCTCCTTCCTTTCCTCCTTTCTTTTTGTCATCCTTGCCCTTCTTCTTGGGCGGCATCTGACACGCAGAAAGTCACGGCCTTTCCTTAACAGTGTGAAGCTATGCTGAAGACATGAAATGCTACACAGGAAGCGACGGGATACGGAGCGACATGACCAGCCAAGAGTTTCGACTGCCTGGACTCCAACAAGCAGTCTGACCTATTTACCTTGGAATCTAAACAGCTCGTGGTCAACAGTGCCAAAACTGCACTCATGATCATGAGCAATTGATGAATGTGACAATGCTAACAAGAGGGCTTGTGCCATGTGATATGCATGTAAGGCATAAAATATGCTAGCTGTAATACTAGGCTTGCCGTGCAGCTGACATGTCTATATATCGTTCCTTTTGTGCTATATCCAAGCAAGCTGGCAACAGGACAATACTCTACCAGGGAAAATAAATCCCATCCACCCGCCCTTGACTGTCTCCAATTGCCCCGGTACACTTTCGGTTCATACCAGTTTTGTACGACCAGGTTAGTTTGCTTGGCGGTAATGTTCACATGTTAACAACGTTGTGATCTGAGAAAATAGCAACAGATGGTCTACACAGGACAGGCATGGTTGCTCCACTGAAATAGATGATTGCGATTACCAAATTTTGCCTGCTGCAGCAATGATTCTACGCCAGCGCAACACGGCCATGGCGTGCCCACCCACGGCAAACACGTATCTGAAACTAAGCACTCGACCAGGACACAACAAGCAGTGGAAGTGGATGAATATGCTAGCCTGTTGCACTCCTGTTAGCCGATAACCGACACAAGCACAATTGATCACTGGATGTGACATTGAATGATCGTGTTGTACAGGCAGTGAGACTAGTCTAGTCCTGTGAAGTCAGTAATTAAACCCTGCAATATGGTACACATACCTCTGTTCAAACAAATTCAAACCACTGTGCCTTCACCGCATCAGCATGTCCACTTGCCTATAACTTATTTCACTGTACTGTAATGGAAAAGGGTTGACCATCGATTCAAGAGAAAGCTGCACTTGCTTACGTGCCAGCTTGTGACACCTTGACCTGTGTCTTGCGCCATCAGGGCAAACAAACAGACAAGTGTGGCAAAGATGTACTCCATCCCTTGTGGGTCTCAAGTGGCTAGCTTGCAATCAGCCCAGATCTGGATGGTCCTTTCAAAATTGCAGATAGCCTTTCAGAACACTGGCTGCACAGATTTAACTTTCTTCGCTACCTCTTCATAGGACGTCAGAAACTCTTTTGACTCCTCATCATCAGTGGGGTTCTTGAGAGCTTTTGGAAGCACAAGCATGCAACTGGTTGGTCGCTTGGTGAGACCTGCTGCTCCCAGCTCCTAGCAATGGCAAAAGTGTGTCAAGCAGCAAACACAGAAATGCCAGGCAACAGCAGCATAAGTAATACCTCTTTTGAAGGCACATATATGTATGGAATGTCGTGGTCCTCACACAGAACAGGAAGATGGGTCACAACATCTATGGGAGATATATCTCCTGCGATTATGCAAATCCTGCAGAACAAGTGAAGCACTTTGTAATAGTTGACATCTGGCCGTCAGCAAAAACAGAAGTTTGGCACTTGAAGAAGGGAACTGACCCTTGTGTGTTCTTGCGCAACGCTTTGACCACCTCCTTAACCCCTCGCTTGATTTGCTTTCTTTTTGCTCCTTTCTTGGCTAGCTTGAGTACTTTCTTGCACAGCTTCTCGTCGGCAAGAGGTTTGGCAATGACGCTAATAGCTGACTTGGTGGCTATCTCGGCGGTCATTTGACAAGCAGCAAAGTCGACCTTAGTTGAACATCAAGGCCGGTCTTCGTTCCGGAAGTGTGCAGCCGAGACGCAGCCAGGCAAATTCAAAGCCAGGGTTTACTCATCAGCATGAACCCTAGAGGCGATTTAGTAAAGTAGTAAGCTTCACCTGCAAGCACTCTGTGGGTAGGTGATGGAATCTGTCGATGAGGTGACACCGGGACAGACAAGCTGCTGTGTGCAAGATCGCTGGTTTCACGACGCGTTGATGTGATCCAAGCGTGAATTGAAGCCGGTCAATATCCTCTGCAGTGCTGCAGTATTGTCTGGAAGGACTTCACTGATCTTGTGAGCTACAACCATGCCAGCAGCAAGGCAACGCCCGCAGCAGACCTTATCGACTTCTCTGGCGGCTCACGTACGTCGGCAAGCTCCCGTCAACATTCTGCCTCTGAACTATTACTACAGATCTGGACACTTCTTGCTCCGCCAGGTGAGTCTGTACTGCAGGCTTGACAGCTTCATCCTTTCGTCAAGCACAGTTGTATCTGACCTGTTCTTCTTTGCAGGCTGATGAGTACCGATCTGCGGGAAACCAGGAACAGTTGTTTGTGATACTCATGCGGCTATGCAGGCAAGTCTCTTTCAGTCATCATCGGCACATGCAAATTGCATGCAGTGCTTGATCACAGCACTCACTTGTCATGTGTTGCTGCAGTCTGATTGTGGAAACAATCCCTTTTCACAGAGATTTTCAGGATAACTCACCACAGCAGCAGAAGTTCAAAAAGGTTTGTCCCAGCGCTTGCATGCTTGCACTGCTGAGTTGTTAGCCAATGTCTACTCATAATCACCAAAAGCGCTCTTGCTGAAAAAGGATTCCTGTTTGCCCAGCTGCTAGCACTGCAATACCTGCCAGAGCTTGAGCGCTTGAAGGCGTCCCTGGACATCAAAGGTCAATCAGCTGATACTTTTTTCAGTCCGCCGCCTCATGTACAAGGCTCAAACACAACACAGCTGGCCACATCCAACCTGCCAGAGCTAGATTGGGGCCAGCTTGACCACACCCCCTCAGCTCCTCAGCTTCCTGCATCAGAGCCTACAGCATCT
>JAABUP010001733.1_pt1 | contig 44807 bp, 59 predicted proteins | sample 5559201 | NCBI WGS metagenome assembly JAABUP01 (sample SAMN10711887, study PRJNA513373) | rock metagenome | isolation source: Antarctica rocks | place: Antarctica
ATCATGCAAGCTCACCAGGCTGTGACTTGGCCTGGCAGAAAGCAAATACAAGACCGCCTGCATCAGATGCTGTCAGAGATCGCAATAAAACATAGCTGTTTCTGCTGATCTGACAAATGTCAAGAATACATGGCAGAGGCGCTAAATGCTGCCTGGACATAAGCTCTGCGCATGTCGCAACAGGTCTATGGACAAGCTAAATTATCCCTAAACATACATCTGAAGATGGGTCTACAATTGTTGCAGCAAGCTTGCATGCGCTTGGGCAATCGTGACACGTGGTGCATGCCTGTTTCTTGTCATGGCGGAGCAAGTCCCTGTGCTGTGAAGCAGCAAACATTGCGGATGGCATACAGCTATACAGATTTGCTGGCTGTGCAGCGACGCTACCCAGATGCAGACATGCAAAAGAGGCGTCAACTCATATGTGTAGTCCTTGCATTCACAGGAGTGTAATTGCTGACCTGGGCCCTGCTATGTAGCCCCCACAAGACCCAAAGGACTTAGTAAATGTGCCCATCATGACATCCACATCTGCAGGAGACACGTCAAAGTGCTCACATACTCCGCCTCCCCGCTTGCCCATTGCTCCTATGCTGTGGGCCTCATCTAGGAAAAGGTATGCCTGCAAGGGACATGATTTCAATGCACTAAGTTACATGCAAAGTGAAAAACTGCCCAAAGTTACATGCCATTGCTGTTCATTATGCTCACCCCGCCCCCCAGCGTGTTGAGCGTGACTTTGTGTAAGTTCATGTACATGCGCATATTCCAATTGGTTTTAGCTGATTACTGCCAGGTACTATCAGCAGGCTCATCCATTTGCCAGCCGCATTGCTGAGCTTCTACTCATGCTGCTATAGACCACCAGGTGCAAATTTTGGCACACAGAACAGGGTTGTTGTGAGGCTGCTCAAAGCAAAGTGCTGGGTAATCAGTCAGAACCGCAAGTATCATGAGATGTGTGCAGGTCTCAATTGTGTGTACAATGTGCTATCTTTCATGAGCATTTGTCTCTAAATGCATTTGGCAAGCCCACCAAATTTCTGCTCCTGCATGATGCTACCCACATTGCTGCAGAGCATTGCGCTTTTGCACAACTGCCGTGTGTCTGAAAGGACAATAACCAGATCTTGGCTAGGATAGCAAGAAGCTTGTATGCAGAGACTGCAGCTTCAGCACAGCACCTTGTACTTCTTCTTGATGGCAACCACCTCTCTGAGGGGACACATCTCCCCCTCCATGCTGTATATGCCCTCTATGATGATCAGCACCTTCTTCCAGGGCTTACGCGTCCTGGGCTGCCCGTACGCTATGCTCTCTTGCAGCAGCTGCTCAAGATGTATCACATCATTATGCCCAAACACCTGCATGAACAGCCAAAGCTGTCCATCACATGGCCCTAATGGTGTGCTGATAGAATGGCTGGTCCAGACAAAGCCATGCAGTGCCCACAGGCTTTGCTGGATGTGCTTGATGATGACAAGCACAGTGTCATCATGAAGCTTCATCTGTGACCAACCAATGGTTGCACGTGGCTGTATTGGTCTACAGCTCCTGAGTGACCTGCATAACATGTGTGGGAGGCATAGCAAGGCTTGCATCAGGCATATGGCTGTATGGAGCATGTCACTCACAGATGAGGCTGGCATGGTACGCAATAGACCATACAAAAGGATGTGGCCATGTCGCTGGTGGCGTACAAACAGCCTGATGCTCGATACCTCCCAAGCTTCTGACAGGGTGCAATGCACACACGGTGGTCAGTGCCACATCACCTTCACTTTGGCTCCTGAGCCTCGCACGCCTGTCACAATTGAAGCATGATTCAATGAGTCACTGAGTACTAGGCACTCCTTGCCAACCAAGGCAGGGATGATGATACTATTGGTGGCAAAGCCCATGCCGAAGGTGATGGCGTCCTCCTGTCCGACAAAGTCTGCAACCATGCGCTCCAGATCCACATGCAGCTGAGTGGTGCCTGCATGCCACCCATCAAGGCTGCATGCCACCCATCAAGGCTGCATGCCACCCATCAATGCACACCAAGTGCAGAACAAGTGCATTGCAAAGACACAGCATGTTCTGCACTTGGTGTGCATGGTCTGCAAAGCATATTCTGAGGCACAAACAAAAGATGCGTCTATAGCCAAAGCAGCAGAAGATGTGTAGTGAATCAAGCTGCTTAAGGCAGGCAAGGCATTTGGGCTACTTGCAGGTTGTGAGGGTTTGCAATGCTGCATGCCGGTGCAAAGGTGAGTCATGTGACGCAAAACGGCAATGTTTGACTGCATATGCAGGTAGCACTTTGTGGCATTGTGATGCAACAAGCCAATGCTCTGACCAGATTGTGCGTGCGATGTTGCAGCCAAGCTGGGCTGTACATGATGTTTGACCTGGTGGCAAGCCATGATGCACGCATACCTGCTGCTATGCGGCTGCTGCACATGCCACAGCCATACTCACTCAACACCTTCCTGACACGCGGCGTGCAGTACTCGTCTGCTGCTGCAAATCCCAAATAGTTGTATGAGCCCAGATTGAGACATCGCCTTGTCTTGCCTGTAAGGTTGAGTGCCCTGCAATGGATCACCGACTTCTGTTGTCCCTCTTGTGATATCAATATTCCACACAGGAATTGTTCTTGCAGCCGCGCAGATTGTGCGCTTACTCTTGGCCACAGACTGGTGTGCGCTCCAAGACATCAATCCATGCGTCTGGCGCGCTGGCAATAGGCCTGTTCCAGCAGTCCTGCAAATTGCAAGAGCATCAAGAGCAGCCCACAAGTAGCAAAACATCAGTCATGATGAAGCCTTGTTTGGCAGCGTCCAGCAGTGAATTGAAGTCATGATTACGTGGATTCTATAGTACATTCTCCTGGTGTAGAAGTCCTCATAGTCCTGCCGAATGGGTGCATATCCCTGTGCATGAAACAGCAGCCGCTCAATTCTCAGGGTCAGCAGGCTGTGCAACTGTCTTATCTTGCTTGCTGATCATCCGGCAGTCTGAGGGCCGCATGAAATATACCTGTGCCCTCTTGGAATATACACGCTTTCTGATAAGATCTCTCAAGTGTCCAAACAAGAAAAGGATGGTCCACCTGTCAGGCATGTGAAACTGAGTATGCTCCCGCATTTGGGAATGAAAGCACTCATGAACACGGGGGCCAGACATGTTTTGCAGATTGACAAAGTTGCTCGGGCGCTTGCAGTGAGTTGCAAAGAAGGAGAGGGAACTCAGTCAGAACACAAGACTGCAACGCTGTATAGATGCTCACGTGGCTAGTGTGGTGACTGCGGCGAAGAACGGGGGCTGCAAGTCGTTATCTGCCGGCATCAGCCTTCAGGCCAAGGATCACCGTGGTGCGATCCGTACGCACCAGCTCTTGTACGGCCGATTTCGACTGGCACAGAACTAGCAACTCATGATCCCTTGAATCCACTAGAGGCCTTCGACGAGAGTAGCAGTAGCTGTCTTTGGGGCCTGATCGCATCTTGTGCACAGCCACAGCATTTCAGTCGAAGCTGCTACAGCTGTTGGCGTGCACAAATACAAATTTTGTGCTGTTTGGCTTACATCTTCTTCTAGCCTCATCTGGGGCCCAGCAGATGACATCATTTTGCTGTGTCCAGCAAAGAGGTAGCATTCGTGGTGCTGGTTGCCGTGACTGCCGCCAGACTTGCTATACTGTGACAAAACGCTGCAAAACAGTTGCTTTGTGTGTTTCAGTTCTGCATAGTCTGGCATACTGCAGCTTGACGCGCAAGACAATCTGGTTGTATACATGTTGAAGGACGATTGCTGCAAGTCAGGTGGTCACAGCAAGAGTCTTGCAAGCAGCTGAAGTGCAACAGCAGCCCAATGAAAGTTACTATTAGCGGATCAGTCAGTGTGCCAGCATGATACCAGCAGATGGACTGCTTCTTACACGATACTTGTACTGTCGCAATTCCAATACACTAACAAAAAGTATATTACTTCCTTGCTACTCCACATCACACGACATCTCTCACAAAGACTCTAGCAGTTTGTCACACTTTGCCTCCAGTATGTCTATCGCTGTCAGAAACAGCTCCTCTGGTCGCTGGCCTTCAAACAACAGACCTTCTGTCAGTATAAGTCCTGCAAAATTGCGTACTCCAGAAAACATAGCAAGGTACAATACTTGCTTCAATGGCAATACCTGTTGACTCAATTGTCCAAAGAAAGTGGTCTTTGCGCTTCTGCAGCCTGAAATGTTTCTGCCAGGGCTCCTCCCCAGACAGCCGCCGAGCCTGTTGACACAAGAAGAGCTCAGCATTGCTTGATTGAATCTGCAATACAGGCTAAATGCTAGGCAGCCCCATTCTGACAGCAGCAGCATAAATAGCAGCAGCAGCTCTTGCTACAACTGCAAGAAGATTGGGCCTAAATGCAAGGAAACTGGTACAAAACAACAGCACACCCAGAGAAGACTGCCACCAACATCTAGCAACATGTAAACAGGTGTGCCTATGTGACAGCTCGCCAGCATGTGATGGTCGTGTGAAGCAGTACCTTCTCTAGCAGTCGAGTGTGTTCCCTTGCAGGTTTCACGCTAGCTTTCTTGTTTCTGCCTTTGCCCTCCACTTCAAACAGGCCAGGACACTCTTTTGCAATGGCATCAGCACTCTCACCAGTGATTGGCTGTCACAGATAACACACCCCATTAGCTTTGTCAGCAACTGCTGTTTGTGTATAGCAATCTGACCTTTGCTTGCAACACAGGCACACCCATTTTGAGAGTACGGTGCAGCATGCTTAGCTCTACCTTACACTCACTGAGCAGGAGTCATTGTCAAAATGCATGCATGGCATCCTCGTTAGATCTTCAAGCAAAACGTGCATGCTAGCTGTACATACAAAGCTTGAGCCAAAGCAGTCACACTGATCAGGGCTGCTGAAACCCTCATAGCATGCTTCTAGGTGAAGAGATTTGGTAGAGTAAGCCACAGGTCGACAGGTGAGCAGGATTGCACCTTGGTAATGACAATCTCTGGCAGGAGCTTGTACCAGGCAGTGGCCACAGGAGACCACTTGGCATGCTCCTTGCCCTGCCCTGCAAAGTCACTTTGTCCCTTAGTATGCATACTTCACAAAAGCTGCAGGTGAATGTGCCTGATACATGGATGGGGTGCATTGGGCAAAGCCACATCAGCAGCTGTGAGTAAGGCTGCTGGGCAGTGTCAAGCGCAGCAAGGTATGTTTGGGCCCATGTACCTTTGATGCAATGTGCTTCTAGGTCAATGATCTGGCCAGGTCGTAGCTTTGCTAACAAGATGTCATGGTTGACAGCCTGCACTCCCTGTGGAAGCATTTGCTGCTGACCCACAGCGAATCTGCAGCCAGTTTCATCAGGCATCTGGCTGCCCATGGGCAGAAAGTTGAGTTCTTTCGCCAGCACTGCAAGACACAATCCACCAGCTGTGTTTGTAACACATCCACAAACAGGTTCATGACACTAATCTCCTGCTGCAGGCCATTGATGCTTGCTTGAGCCCTAGGGGGGTTCCCAGTGACATTTCACCACTGCATCAAGATGCTTCCAGAGCCATGAACTATCAGTGCAGTCTTCCAGAGAACTAAGCAGTAGTGACAATAGTGGTCAGAAGTCAGCAGCACAGGCAAAGCAAACTGCTGCAGGGTTTGGATGGGTGCTGACCTCGGTCATTGACCATCTGAGCACCCTGCCGTGTGCACATAATTTTCAGCCTCAGCACAAAGGTGTTCTTCTCACTGGCAGTTTCTTCCCCTGCAGCAGTCAGCAAGGTCAGCAATGCATGACAACAGTGATGACAAGCAGACAAGAAGTAACAGGCTCAGGCACAAAATCAGCAGACTTACTGGTTTTGTACTCAAATAGTGTTGGATCTGCATCCAGTGGGATCAAACCCAGACGATGCGCTAACACTTCATCCTGCACAGTGCATGTGATTTATACTGATTGCATAATATGGTGCTAGGTGAGCAACATTGGCAAGGGGGAACTGTGATGTTTTGGATGATCTCAATGAATTACCGTGATGATGGACGTGTTGTTGATGTAGAACACATGCTCAATGGCCATAGTTGGAACCTCTGCAATGAGAATCCGTCTGAGGGCATTGGCTATCGCGGGGTCAATGCCCACCATATCAAACTTCATGTCCAAATCATCTTTCTGCTGTACTTTGATCCGAAAACTCTCCACCCAATCTCGAAAGTCCCATGCATTACTTATGCCAAGTGCCATGTACATATTTGCGGATGTCGCCGAAGAAGTCTGCAACGAACGGTGTTTGCAGCTTGCCAGCAGGAAGCGGACGCTGAGCCTGCAAAATCTCAGTACTCACATGGTAGTTGAGATCAGGCCCACAAATCACATGCGTCCGTTGTGTTTCCATATGCTCCGGCATCCGGGGATCAGAAGCAGACATGCCGGCGGCACCACCCTCCTCCGGCATCTGTTGTTTGAGTAAAGTTCGTGATGGCGCCCGCCGGGCTTTAGGCAGGCTTTGAAAGGTAAATGCGGTCAATCAAGCTGTAGGAGCACACGTTGATTTGTGGCCGTGGCTGTTTCGCAATTGCTGCGGCATTCCTTCCAAACGCAATACCATGTAACGCTCGCAAAGACGAACGAGGAAACGCTTGTTAGACCGTGCAACATCAACTGCGTACTGCTTTTAGTTGGACTGCTAATCGACAAACTGCTTTCACTTGAGCCGTGATTGTGCTGAGACATCGGCATGCTGCCGTCGACACCCGTCGTGACTGGTGATGGCGACCTCATCACTGGAATCCCCGCTTGCGAAGTCCGCAACGGTAATATATACTTGCTGTAACGTTGAATCCAAGCCTTGTGAGAGACAACGCAGACTGCCACGTGCTTTGGGTTTGGCAATGACACTGCTTTATGTTGGCAGGCTTGTTTATTGGTGGCCTGGCAGTGTTAAATTCTGCTGCTGAGCTGGGCATTTCTCATGTCCTGGTAATTGCCACTATCATGTCCTGGCTGCTCAACAAAGAATCGACATTTTTTAATTTTGAATGTTGGGCTGTTGTTACATGTCTGTAAATGGGTCTGGAATGTCTGGTTTGCATACAGAGCGTCATCAATGACATGCCAGATTTGTCAACGAGAGTATGGCAGCTGTCCATGAAGCATTTGCTGATTGACATGCCAGATATGGCTGAGGCAAACTTGCTGCCTCATTTCCAGCAAGCAGTCAGTTTCATCAGCTCAGCAATTGGCAGCAACGGCAAAGTCTTGGTGCATTGCCAAGCAGGCGTGTCAAGAAGTGCTTCAGTGAGTCTTGATGAGCTGCAGCGTCACTTCAGGCCATGACAAGCTGCTTGGCACTACACAGTGTAAAAATGTATCATGTACTGTGTAACATTCATGCAGGTGGTACTTGCATACTTGATGGCAACAGAACGGATAAGCATGGAAAGTGCGTTGGCATCTGTTAGGCATGTTTATCCTTATGCCAGCCCTAATGAAGGTAAAAATATATACAAAACTAGTTGCAGACTGTGATCATTGCTGTCAGCCACTCCTTGATGCGCCTAGATATTGCTCAATATCATACATTCACCTAGTTGCACACCACAGTCCTCATGGCACATTGCCATCAATCCCTTGAAATTTACACAGAGCTATCTCAGGATGTGTTCTGAAGATGCTATATTCCAAAGTATGACATGACGACATGATCTGCAGCATATGTGTGCCGTACAATGTGTATCTGCTCCATGCAGGGTTTCTGCAGCAACTGCAGCTATGGCAAGAGATGGGGTATGTGTTTAAGCCTGACCACCCAGGATACAACTTAGTCACCATGCGACAGCTGGCCATGCGGTATGATGCTGGTGAGGAGCTTGCCAGCATCACCGCCAACTTAGCTGTTCCCTCAGAGTCTACCACACAGGTTGACATGACATTTGCATCATGTTTGTTTCATTGTTTCATCCATGGCATAAACGGCACAAGATGCCTTCCAAATGTGCTGTTGGCAGCAGCTCACCCCTGATTGCAGTATGGTGGCTGTTCCTGTGCCATCAGCTCATATATAAGCTGCACATTGTGGTGTAAAAGCTGGGGTATGTTATTGTTGTGACAAGCTATTGATAATCTGATGTAGTTTGTACGCACAGGGCATGCTGTACAGATGTAGGAAGTGCAGACGGCTGCTGGCGACCCAGAACAATGTTGTGCCAGTCACTGAAGGCCCTGGCAGCATAGCTTTCAAGTACAGGTGCATAGTTCGACAATGCATGGTCATTCTCATAGCAACCAAGTCTGAGGCGCACATCCTGTTTACCTTTGAGCACATATCCATGTCATAGTTTAAAGTGGGCACAGCAGCAATGACTTGTTGATGACATGAGACTGCAGAATTAGGTCCTGTCATGCACACCTTGCATCAATAGATTTTGCATGTTTACAATGGCTGCATAGTGATTCCATCAATTACAGGCTGCAACAGCACCTGCAGTATGTCCCTGCCCATGTCAACATCAACCACTATTTTTATGTGGTTGTTGCAGGAAGCGGAGTAAAGGCGGGGGTGAGCAAGGTGAAGACAGGGGGTCCCTTTGGGTGGAGCCCATGCAGTGGATGCAAGAGCTGTCCGATGGGGCAACCCAAGGAAAACTATACTGCCCCGGGCAAGTGTCGCGTCTGCAGATATCTGCCTCACTGCTTGGGCCATGTTGAGAACCCATTTGCATCAGTACTGCAGTAAGGTTGCAAGCGTGCTGTCGCACTGTTGGAAGCTCTAAGCTTCCCCCAGCTCACTTGCAACTAGTCAATGCCATGCTTACAAGTTTTGGTTCAGCTTTGTGGGGATCTGTTTTCGGTGACCGAGCAAGCTACACCTGAGCGGTCACAGGCTTGGAGTGACATGCTGTCTGCGCTCTAGCTGACTCATGTTTGCATGCTGTGCAGGTGCAAAGCACGCCTGGGGTCGTACAATTGGGCAGGCAGTCAGTCAGAGAGTGGGGCTTGGGTGACTCCTGCCTTCCAGCTGCACCATTCCAAGGTCGATGCCATGTCAGCACAAGCAGCAGCACCTATGAACATCCGGCGGCCCCTTATTGCTCCTGCCACAACACGCAGCACTAGCACGTCACAACCCACAGCAGCCCAGGCAACATCTGATCCCATGTCGCAGACAAACAATGCGCAGCAAAAAGTGAGTCCACAAGATGGTGAAGCAACCAGCTTGGAGGATGACTCAGTTGTCCCTGTTGATGCAGCCAGGACGGTTTCAGAAGCTGCACACTCTGCTGCTCTGATAGCATCTGAGATCGACAGGCCTGCAGTTGTGCCCAGGAATGACAGCAAACATCCTAATTTAAACGCTTCTGTGGTGAGATAGCTCTAGTGCGCAGCTGTTTAAATGAATTTGACTACATGGGTAATTTGGATGGTGCGCGTGCTGCATGATGTACTATGCTTACTGGTCACATGCACAAACCATGAGTGACCCTGAGCATGCTGCGCATTGGGGTTGAGTGGTGATTAGCAAGATTAAGCGAGATCGATCTGGGCAAGTGCTGGCCACTTACCCACCTTGGTTGAGGTGTTTCCAGGATGCTGGGCAGGGACCGGGGTCAGCAGTGCGTCTCTTGGACATAATGGGCAACTAGTGGTGATTGACACCTGGTGGGCTTCAGAATTGATGATTGTCCCGCTGTTGGTCCAGTGATGTTGATAGGCCAGATGATACCGGTAGGCGATAAGTTCAAGGCGGACACATGCTGTATTTTTGGAGAAAGTCCCGTCGGAGAGCTTGGGTATGGACTTGTGCGAACGTCCGATCGCCAACAGAACGCTATCGAGGTTCAACCGATGCTGAACGTCCTACCGACCTTGTATGGGCAGTAGTCCGCGAGGTTCTGTTCACCCAGATCGTATTGATCACCATACAAAAGTGATAGCACTGTAAAATATATGCTGGGCAGCCTTTATGTCTCCCCAATATCCCACACGCCAAGTAAAGGTTTGTCAGATGCGTTGCTCACGGGTCCAAACGTTGTTTTGCCTTGCGTGCGATCCCAACGCACGAAGACGCAATGACTCGTGCCGTCACATGCATGTGTGTGCAGCAAACTGGTACCTTGCTTCAGTGTGAGGAAAATACTTGGTGACTTCAGCACACGCCAGGCATCGATCAAATGACAGGGAGTACCCGACAAAGAGTTCGTCATGCAGCGAGCACACAAGGTGCAGCAGACCACGCGTACGAGAGTACATCAACACGTATCATTGAACAGAACATGCATCTTGAATTTTACTGGATTGCTGCGAGCGTCCACTGATGCATACAGAGCGGACATGTAGGAGAGGCGAAAACAAGCTGGCCTGACAGGAGCTCATCAGGACTGCTCACACCAAGCAAAGATGTAGAGTGCTTTCTCCAGCTGCAGCTGAAGCTATGCCAAATTGCATATAAGCGTGACTGCCAGAAACAAGAGCTGATGGTGCCACATGACAGGGCAGAGCACTACTATCAGACGCCACTGATCTGCTTTCCTCAGTACCTGCATATGACATCATGTCAGCATTATCTGCTGAATGCACACGTCCAGCAAACAACAGAATATTTTTCGGTGCAATGAGCTGTCATGCTATATGTGGTCACTATGCAGCAAAAAAGAAATTGTGATGCATCAGACGCGCAGTCTTTCAGTTGTGCTTTAGCAGCAAGAATCAGCGTACCGATCATAGCGGCGATCATCATATCTGTCACCATAGCCCCTGTCATCATATCTGTCATAGCGGTCTCCATACCTGCCACCTCCTCCGCCACCTCTGTAGTCATCATACCTGTCCCTACAAGCACCAATGCTTCCAGTCTCAAGTAAGCATGCAACCATTGATTCACCAACTTGGAAGGCAACTAGGACACCAAGGGTACACATCATGCAGCCCTATGCTGCTCCTACTTGCATTGCATTGCTTTGATCTGTGCAGCTTGCCTGTAGGCACCAAAGGGCAATGCATTGTTGAGCTTGACTGTAGGTGCAGGTGCATTCAGCCTACCTGCCATAACCACCACCACCACCTCTGTCATATCTGTCATAGCCTCCTCTGCCACCATACCCTCTGGGAGGTGCAATGTCCTCTCTCAACCTCTTCACTATGCTGATCTGCAGGTGTATACATCAGTCAGCATGCAGATTAGACATTTGCGATGCTTGCCCACTGCAGCAGGTAGTACAAGTACTGATTCCATGCATAAGCACTGAAGCCACCATAGAATATGCCAACAACATCTTATGCAATAAAGTCTAGCTGTTGGCTCACTTCAAGACTGTGAAGCAGCAGATCAGGACGCAACTTTACCATGAATCCTGTCTTGTTGCGCACAGGCTCACTGGAAGCACGACGACTGAAGGTCTCAATGGCTTCAAGGCCCAGGTCTGTGGGTAAGTTGGCCAAGGCATCACACATGTTCACATGCAAGTCCTCCTTGGACAACAAACCCTGCAGACAACAGAGAGGTCTAACTGATACATGCCAATCGCAATGCACAGCATATGCATCTCAGATAGTGCACTTGGCTTGGGGAGGTCATCATACCACTGCGTGTCTCACGCAGCCCGTCCTTAACAAATGCGAAAAAGACAATGCACATGGCCATGCATGACAAAATGCAGCATATGAGCAGCAAGCTTGTGATCACCTTGTCAATCAGATCTGTGAGGCGATTCCTAACAGACTTGTGCATCCTGTCCAGGTCTGAAGTGCGGTGGGTTCTATCTGGGCCCTCAGTCTTGACACGCCTGATGATGCCCATCAAAAAAGCACCTTTGTTGTTGACACGGCGAAAGTCACTTTTGCCAAAGCTGTCTACAGCAGACTCTGCATCTGTATCAGATAGCTCTGCAGTACAAGCAGCGGTCAGCATGGAGCAGCATATCCCTTCATCACATCTATAACACAGCAGATGCTTGCAATGTTGCAATCCAGCATGTTTCTGCCTACCTTCAAGTGCCTGCATGATGTGGTCTGTAATGTCACTTCTATGCACATACCCCTTGTCCACCAGGTCATCCAGTTTGCTCTGCAAATGAAAGAGTAGTTAAGCACTGAAGCAAAAAAGACCATGTTTTACATTTTGATTAAAATCAAGCAGTGCGGTCACCTTCCAGTCTCCAGCCCTGACTCTGCTGCGGGATCTGCTGCGGGACCTTGACCTTGATCTTGAGCGTGAGGCAGCAGCAGGCCTCTCACGGCTGAGGCTTCTTTCCCGTGTGCGCCTGACAGATCAAATTAGGCGTCTGGTTAGCACAAAGCAGGGTTCTGAGCAGTGATTAGCTGGTGCATCTGATCAGCATTAGGACTGTGCATCTGAGGTCTGTGCAGTGCTGTGCTGCTCAGAAGCGTTATAAGATGGGCGTGTGCAAGTCTGTGATCTGAGGCCTGTGCATGTCTGAACTAGAGAGGCAGAGTCTGCAGCTGCTTGAGCTTGCAAGCCCTGCTGTAAGCAGGGAAAGGGTTAGGCTAGGCTACTCTGTGCTCATGGGCTCAAGTATTGCTGACCAGGCTTTCTGCTGACGAGACTTCGTACCTGGGACTGACGCTCATGGGAGACCTGTCCCGTTCTCGGACAGGAGAATCTACAACAGAATTTGCGTCAGTCCAACACTAGTGAAGGAGTCAGCTGGGCCCGATTTGATCAGACCCTTCGTCGCCAGTCAACTAAGGACTTCAAGACGCAAAAAAACCATGACATCACAAGTGTATAAGCTGATGAAGCGTACCTTTTCCATTTGCAGCTACGTCCCCGGCAGGTGACTCAGATCTCGCGCGCTCGCTGCAAAACAAGCAGAAACCCGGTCACACATTGTGACCTGTCTTGCAAGCCAGACATGAATATAAAAACTGCACTTGTTCAAGCCTTTGCCGTCAATCATGCAATTAACAGCAAGCTTCGAACAGAAAAGCATCACAAAGTGAGAGCAATTCACAGACCTTATCGGGCTGGACATATTTTTGCTGCCAACACAGGGGCGTAGGCAAGATGTAGGTGTGGTTTCTACAAGCCTATTGTAATGCAGAAGATCCGGCCGAAGCACTTGCCAACCTGCTCTTCGCAAAGCTTTGCTCAAAGCCTTTTGTCGGCAGGACCTACGCCGTATTGGCGTAACTGCAGCACTACGTAATAAATTGGCTTTAGCCTGAGGTGCTGTGAATTGCATGCCGGGCACTTGATGTTGAGAAGTGCAGATGAATCAATCTACTGAACACCACAAAGCAACTTTGAAGCTGCATGATCTGCAGTGAAGCTCAAACAGTAGTAAGTGAACAGAAAAGACCTAACAACTACAGCTAGCTGGCTGCTCCTGTCAAGCACTACGATTCTCCAAGGATCAAAGCTGCACAAGGTGTTACACGCAAGACTCTGCTGTTTCTTGTGCATTGACATGAAATATTTCAAGAGTCCCTGTTTTGTTGTTTGCAATGCCTGCAAGTGATCAGTCTCCAGAGGATCCTTTGGCATAACCAACAAGGGGATTCAAAACTGCAACCAGGGTAGACGAGCTTGTTCACAATCAGACGGACTGAATAAGACTAACAGCGCCTATGACAGGGCCAGTGCACCGTTGTTTTCCCGCTTGCCCTCCTTGAGGTTGTTGTACAACTCATGGGTCTCACCAATGACCATCTTGGCAAAGTCACTGTTCATGGGGCGTGAGTCATAGCCATACGCATTGGCAGGCTTTCCATCTGGGATCTTGTAGTCCCGGAACCAGATCATCACCTTCTCCAGTTCACCTGGCATCTCCCTACATGCAAAGTTTGAGATGACACTCAAAGCAAGATTGACAGCTGCAGCCATGCATCTGCCTGAAACAACCCTGCAGCTGTACCTTGAGCCGGAACACATTTCTCTTATGGTGTCAAAGACACTCATGGCAAACATAGACCAAGCACAGCTTTGCTGTCTTTTGTGTGATGCAGACTCACTTGCTTCTGGACTCACAGATTTTGATAATGCGTAAAACCCATGCTCATGTTCAGTCCAAAGACACACACAAGCATACTAACAAACCCTCAAGCATGAGTGTAGCAGCACACAGTGTACCTCTCCACATCCTCAATGTCTTTCAGGACATCTGCCTTGGGGTCATCTGTCCTGATGCACACGATCTTCCAGTCAAGCTCCCCATCATCAATCATGGCATATGCTCCCAAGGGCTTCACCTTGTACACTCCCCCCTGCTGGCACTGGGTGGTGCCAATTTCAACCACATCTACTGGGTCATTGTCTCCCTGCAGTCACAAAGCAGCAAAAATTGGATCAGTATTATCAGACACGCTCTTGCATGCATGGCACACTGAAGCTGCTAGGTGCAATCAAAGAGCAGAAGGTATCAAGCATAGGTGCTCAGAGTGCATACCGCAATGCCACCAAGCTCCTCACTCTTGTGCTCAGGGTCCTCCCATGTCTGGGGCAACATGCCATAGTTCCAGTGGATGTTGTAAGGGTAAAATCGCAGCTTGTCCTTCTTGATGTCCTGCTTCAGAGGGTTTGACTCCTCTTTCTGCAGATCATTACAACAAGATCAGCTGCAGCTTGAAAACAAGCTTGTCTCTCCACCATTGTACTGTGCATCATCATATCTTCTGATATCCCTGTTGCGTCACTTAAGGCCATCATTATGCAAAGCAGAACATATGCAATCAGTGTAGCCCAGGATGCCAACAAATTACAGCTGTGCCTTGCTGCATATTTGTATGTTGGGATCATAGCAACACTCACTGTAGCCACTTCCATCTTGGCAGACGTCTCCTTGGGAATCTCACATACAAAGTTGAAGCTGCCATCGTCATTTTGCAGGGGAATGTCATGCCAGGCTGATACATCCTTGCCCTCATGTTGCACGAACTGTCGGTACTCCTTTGTGTCGGCCTCGCCCTGCAGGGAACAAGTCAATTTTCAAACTGTGATCCGCGCAGCAACTCACAAAGCAAGCCAGCATACTAGCAAGACATTCAGGAACTTCAGCAGCAGGAGATGCAGCAGTAGTTGTTGATGTGGGAGCCACAGTTGAAGAGTGGTCAGAAGAGAGCTGACCTGCTCGCGAGTGCCAAAGCGGCTCATCTTGGGGGCCTCTGCATCTTGACGATGTTGCAGGACATACACTCCATTGTAACTGGTTTGCTGTCCCTTGGGTGTAGATGGATCAGCACTCAGGCCATCAGTGGGCAAGTCCAGCAGCTCTGCCAGCTGCTGGCTCCTATACAGCCCAAGGCAAAGGCCCATCAGATTATGCCTTTTGAGCCAGGTAAGCATAGCACTTCTGCTTTGTAAGATGATTGGCTTGCTTTAGTCCACAACACAGCAAACATTGCGAATGCATACTGTGCAATGTTGCATAGCAATGTACAAGCAGGCTCTGCAAGCAAGCACTGAACAGGACATCAGTACGGCCTGCCCCGGGACCTACTTGTTGACAGCACTGATTTTTGGACTCTGAACATTTTCCCAAATGGTGTCATTGTTCTGGGAGAAGCCCTTCTCAAGCAGCTGGTCAGTCAGATTGACTCTGTTCAAACTGCCGCTTTCATGCTTGTACAGGCGGAATGACAAGTCTACAGCACTGTCCAGACTAGCATGCTTGGAGTGCCGAGGAGCCAGCCCAGAGATGGCTCTGACAACCTGTGTAGCACAACAAACCCAGTCAGAGGAAAACACAGCGGAAGATCAGTATGCCACAATAAGCTGGCACAATGAGCTGCGCTGAGGGAGCAGGGCTTGCCTTAGTTGGGGTTGAGACACTGCCATGTTTGCTGAGGGTAGTAGCCTTGTGCACAGAACCAGTCCCCACACTGATGCTTTTCAGAAGCGTCTGCTGGGCAAGCACTGAATGTGCCATGGTTGCACAAAGTTCCTGCAAAGTCAGCAGGATCTCAAGTATGCCTCTTGTTGCTGGCTGAGGTTGCCTGCAAATTTGGCGATTGTCACAGAGAAGCACTCGCAGCGGACGATGGTGACACACAACGAATCGAATGCGGACTGCAACATCCCATACGAAGCGACATGTTACTTTTTGGAGTTGTCCAGCAAGCGTTTAGTATGGAGAAAGGGATTCTGATAGGGTTCAGGGACTTGTGCAAACCATGTCTCACCTGTTGGTGTAGCGTGGTATGTCTAGTCTTTTGGTTTTACACAATAGCGCTTCAAGTCGTTGACCCACACTAGCAAGGTGAACTGATTCGATGAGGCCGCGCAAAACAACGGGCCAACCGAGTCAATATGCTTTCAGAATTCTGAATGCATCCGGATTCTCAGACCCAGTGTTTCGTGCGGAATGCGAAACTTTCGCAATGCGAAACTGTGCGGAACGTTTCGCACGGCCTGCGTTGACGCCCCAAGCGGGCGAAATGGGCGAAACTAGTTCCGCACTGACTGTCAGTGCGAAAGCATTTGCCGCTAATTTGCCGTCTGGCAGTCACGGCGAAAGCTTTTGGCTCACCGCAAGTGTCTGCACCTGCCAACACCAAGCGCAAAGCAGCTGGCAGGCCTATATGTTTTTAGATGTATCATGTTTCATACGTAAGCTCATGTGTATGTCTACTGATCGCAGTACATAGGGTTTGGATTTGGGGTTTAGTAATGCGAATGCAGCCAAAGATAGCATCAACGTTGACTTGGACTTCAACAGCAAAGCCTTTTAAGTCAATCTATGTCAGCAAGCCAGCAACAAATTCATTTTTCAACTTTTAGCGAGGTGTCAGTCCAGATAAAAGCGGTTCTTGATGTTGCATGCCGGTCCGAAACATGGATTTTGATGAGAATGAACATAACTTCTTGAAGATCTAGACGGGACCAGCTGCCTTTTCGCTGCATTACGCACCTACTTAGAGAAAAAATGGTGAAGGTCTGCTATTTCGCCGGAGTTTCGCCCTGTTTCGCACATAATTTCGCCGGGCGAAATTCGTCCCCGAGTTTCGCACGACACACTGGGATTCTGGTCAATGCATTGGGAAGCATGCTTTGACTGCGGCCGCTTTGACTGCAGAGTTTGCGCATCATCGGCTCCTGCGCCTGCTGTGTGCAATGCGTGACAGCTTTGTTGTGCATGCACACCACCGCTGAAGGCGTTAGTGCTCGTCACGAGGAATGCAACCTCGTGCATGCTTGCGGGCTCACTTAAGTCGGCCAATCCTGACTGCAGGACAGCTTTGTCACAAAAGTCATTGTAATTTTCATGTCAATTATAGACGCAGTCGTCTCTGCCGTCGCGTCCATCGTGGTAGCTTGCGCGCTGTCGCTGACAGTTCGGGCAAGGTACGGAAACAACTCTCACAAAGATGCTGCACGGGAATGCCATATTTGATCAATACCACCATTTCGGGCATGCCTGTATTCACACACTTACAATGTTCCGGCATTGTGCAGCTCAATGTTCTAGTGGTGGGAGGTGGTGGTAGAGAGCATGCTCTGGCTTGGAAGCTTGCTTCTTCTCCAAAATGCAACGTCTTGTACTGCAGCCCGGGCAATGCTGGCATTGCAATGGAGCCTGCTGTGCAAGTCATCCCAGACTTACAGATAGCTGAGCATGAGCAGGTGTGTGCAGCCTAGTTTTCCTGCAGCAAAGTTGACATGGCATTTTTGAGAATGCTGCCTGACGCAGACAAACATCAGCCAGCTACAAACATAAGCTGCTACATCTGCTGCAGTGCAGGTGACAAATTGGTGCAAACAGCATCAGATTGGCTTGGTGGCTATAGGGCCTGAGCAGCCACTTGTAGATGGCCTTGCTGACGCTCTTGAAGCCGCAGATATTAGGTGAACTTTGCACGGTGTGCACTATCAGCCAAATCTCACTGCTTGCCTTGTACAAGGAGTCAAATCAGGTTGCATTGCATGTGATTGAAACAGTTTCCAAGAATGTATTCTGAATTGATGCTTCTTTCAAAATGAGCTGTTGACCATCCACATCCCTGAGAAAGTGTAGCAACATTACATCAGCAAGTGTTATCTGCAGGGTGTTTGGGCCCAGTGCAAAAGCATCCCGGTTGGAGGGATCTAAACGCTTCATGAAGGTGACTTGCCTGCAATTTTCATTTGCAGGGCGCTTGCTTGTACCTCCAGCATCTGCTTTGTTAGCCGCATGACACTGTCATGCCACAGCGGCTACACTTAATGTTCACAGGTTTCAGCTGTTGGTCAGATGGCCTGCTGCGATTGCAAGTATATTCACTGCCCTTTACATGTTTGCACCTCCAAGCAAACTGTTGTTTGAAACTGGCCCCGCTGTGCTGTGCTCCTTGGCAGTTGGACCACAAGCTTGTGTGACGTCCGGCTCACACGGTCCCTGTTCCTCACAGGACCTGTGCAGAAAGTACAACATACCAACAGCCAAGTATGAGGTCTTCAACAGCCCTGAGCAGGCAAAGGTGTACATCAGGGACCAGGCTGCTCCCATCGTGGTGAAGGCTGATGGGCTGGCTGCTGGCAAAGGAGTCATTGTGGCCACCTCCTCTGATGAAGCATGTGCAGCTGTGGATGACATGCTGGTCAACAAAGCATTTGGCGCTGCTGGTGAGGCATCTCTCTGACCAAGGTTACACCATTCCTGGTCAGCAAAGCCTTTTGCTGTGCACTGGGATGCAATCTGAGCAGTGATTGGTCAGACACTCATGTAGTTGTGAACCTAGGACTGTTGACGAGTCACCTATCTTTTAGCCTTGCTGTGAAGCAGTCTTGCCAGAAAGCTCAATGTAAGACTGTTACATCTTACGAACACGTCTTCAACAGCGTTTGGTTCTCCGGGCTGCCGCCTTGGGAGGCTCCCGTTATGATCGCTGAAAAGCGTAACCTTTTCTTTTCTTTTCTTTTCTTTTCTTTTCTTTTCTTTTCTTTTCTTTTCTTTTCTTTTCTTTTCTTTTCTTTTCTTTTTCAACAGCGTTTGGTACTATCACCTCTTAGACTGCAGTCGCTCAACTGGTGCTGCTGAGCCAACAGCAATCTTGGGCAACCTGCCATGTGCATAGCTCACTCCAGCAGCACTCAGCTTACTCCATGGCTCATCATTACGGTTATATGCAGGCAGCAACATTGTGGTTGAGGAGTTTTTGGAGGGTGAAGAGGCTTCCTTCTTTGCCCTGCTGGACGGCTCGACCTGTCTGGCACTTGCCTCTGCACAGGTACTGCTTCTTGTACCTGTCCTGTCAAAACATGCAACTGACAAATGAACCTGTTTGCCAGTCACCTTGTCAATTAAAGATCTTGAAGCGCTTGGACCTGACAAAGCGAATTTGCTTTTCAAGAATATGGGTAGGTAAGCAAGTGATGCAGTGTCCAGCATGCATCAAACTGCATCACTTGCTTACCCACCCAATTGTTGTTTCACTTTGTCAATGCTTTGTTGACACAAGTCTATGCATGATGCAGCACTGACCTGTAGAGCTTTAATCATATCCTTGCAGCAGGGTTCATTCAAGCTGTTCATTGCAGCATTGCTAAGTGTCTACTGGCAGCTGCAGCTTAGGGCAACCATGCTTTGTCACCTGATGCAATTCATTGCAGTCATGCACAGTGTCAGCACAACAGCGCAATATCAGTGTACAATGCCCAATTGTCATTACACCGTGATATCACAAGGCAAATGTCAGCTTTTGTGGTCAGACAGCTGCATCATGTTACAGGATCACAAAGCAGTGGGTGAAGGTGACACAGGCCCCAACACAGGTGGCATGGGGGCTTACTCCCCCGCCCCAGCTGTTACCCCAGTGATAGAGGCACAGGTGATGCAGAAGATCGTGCAGCGCACAGCTGATGCTCTGGTGGCTGAAGGCTGCCCCTACAGGGGGGTGCTCTTTGCTGGCCTCATGATCAAGGATGGCAAGGTAAGACATGCAGCCCTTCTACTGATGCCCTGAAGCTGGCAGAATCAACCCTGCAGCTGTGGTCCAAAACACACTGACATCTCAGGCAGATAAAGTCAATGTGCTTGGCCGGGTGTGTTGGCTGGGTGCATGACTATGTGCAAAATGCGCCGTGTCCCCGTGATAAGCTTACTAATCTATTCTTTGAGCTCGCACACGCATGGCTGTCTGCCACATCAGGTGTCATAGCTGCCCAACATGAGATGTTGCTGTCTGGACTGGGTCACGTGAAGTCATGCTACTGTTGACATGCCAGCTGCCAAAAGACGATTTCATCCAGGGATGTGCTCTCAAGTCTGTATGTATTTGACCCTTGGGGCAAACAGGCATTCAATTCCTAATGGGATTAGTGACTGCAAAATGTCACAGCGCAGTCAAGCCACAATACCAGACAGATTTGTTTGACCTTGCAGGCAAAGCTGCTGGAGCACAATGTGCGTTTTGGAGACCCGGAGTGTCAGGGCCTGATGCTGCGCCTGGAGTCAGACTTGCTGGAGGTACTCCTAGCAGCCTGTGATGGCAAGCTAGCTGATGTGAAGCTGCAGTGGTCGCCGGATGCTGCCCTCACTGTGGTCATGGCTGCCAAAGGTTACCCAGGCAGCTATGAGAAGGGCAGCATCATAAAGGATCTTGACAAGGTGTCCACTGCCAAGGTGGGCTCCCAGAGCAACATAGCAATGCATAGGGGGTTCCCCCTGAGATGAGCGTGCAGATGAGCATGGCATGCAGCCGGCATGCACCACAGGGTCATTGTGATGCCTCGCATGTGACACTTGTTTAGACTTAATTGTTGCAGCTTTGCCTGGACATCCTCTGGCATGAAATGTCCGTTTTACGCTCTGAGCCCAAGTGGCAATTGAGTACCAAAGGACAACAGGCAGGAAATTTTATTGTGTGCAGGTGTTCCATGCTGGTACAGCCAGAGATGCTGCACACAATATTGCTGCTGTTGGCGGCCGCGTGTTGGGCATCTCAGCCACTGGCAAGGATGTGTTGGAAGCGCAGCAGAATGCATACAAGGTACCTTTCAAAACATAATGGCTTACAGCACTTGCACCTATGTGCCTGCAGCTGTAGACCAGAGCTTGTCCGCCAAGGCAGTACAGCAATAACAACAATTATTTCCTGCAGGCTGTGGATACCATAGATTGGCCAGAAGGTTTCGTGCGACGCGATATTGGATGGCGAGCAATTGAGAGAATGTGAGTGTGCCACACCCTGTCATGAAGCTGCAAGGCAGTGTTAAAAGTTGTACAGATCGGCGGCGTCTCCTTGACAGCGTCAAGTCTTGCAGTGATGTCCGGAGACCTATTTATACACTGATGTGCTAGTCGCTGCCATGGCTCAAGTGCTGCAGCTTGGCAACCTCAACCGATCTACTGTGATATCCTACTGACCTCTGGGAGTGTCAGGCAAATCTGGACACAGGCAGCTGCATGCCAAAAAGTATTTAATTAACTTCATGAATGTATGGGTTCATCCCAATTTTGACTGATTCATAAAGACTGATCATCACACCCGCCTCATGCACATTAAAGCAATTGCATCTCGAGGTTCAAACACTGCTGAGTACCCCTCAGTACTTCTCTGTCAGCTGTATACTCCTTGCTCGCAAATCAAGCTGCTGGTGACTCAAAGGCTTCTCACACATGTCTGACTACGCTTGGGCTGAAGTCAGGTATGTGACTATGGGATGATGCATAGAGGTAGAGGCAAAGACTCACAGACCTTTGCCACAGAGCCTGGTGCAAAGTATCCTTGTTTAGGCTGCAGCACAACACATGTTAATTCAACATGAAACAGTGTTATTGCTGGGAGAAAGCATGGCTGCAGCTGAGCTCATGTTCCATAGGAGTCAAAGCAGAGGCATTGAACATGACATGGGGCCAAGTAGCTACCTTGTCGTGATGCGCCAGAACAACCAACGCTGGCTTGACTTTCTCTGCTGTCTTTTGAATGATGATGGCAATGTCAGCTGCATCACTGTTGACAGTGTCTGCAAAGAGATGAAGATCCCACTGTATACCCGCTTTGTCCAATTTGTCCTTTACCCTGTACAGGCCAGCGTCAGCATATCGTGTGGATGTAAGACCATATGTGAGCCAGAGGCCAGCACAGGACCTGCATCAGCAGCCCCACAGGACAGAGGCCCAACAGAACAAATGCAAGGCTACTGCATCGAAAGTAATACTTGGTTGGGTCTGCATACAGTACCTGCCCATGAAAAATTGCCGTGCAGATGCCAGCTCTGTTGATTCATTGTGAGGTGCTGGATCGGCCACATGCAAAGATGTCCCAGGTACACCTGCCATTCACACACTGCACCATCTTAACAGGTTGCCTGTGGATGCAAATCATGCAATGGTGAGACAACTTATTCAATGTGAGACTGCCAGCAAGCTGTGAGGGGCGAAATACATTACCATGGAAGACTTCCAATGGAGATGACATGCATTTGCAAACATGCACCATATGTACGATGTCCCCTGGCTTGTGAAAGTTGTCTTGCACCCAGTCCAGGGCCCTCAATGACTCCACCTCTGTATCCAACGCCACCACAACTGTTCGGTGCCCAGCCTCATCGGCTATCCCTACTGGTGAGATCTCCATGCACAGGACGTCGCTGTTTGCCTTTCTAGCAGTGTGGAAAACGCTGATTGACCTATCCCACGATGTACCTGGGCTTCAGCCTGGCAACGTGATCCTCACCTCAAAGTGTCAGTCCATGTAGGTGATGGATTGATCTGTCATTGTCTGCGCTTTGTTTGTTGATGGACGCGGCATCGCAGAGTTGATGGACCAGCAAGTGCCGTTTAGTCTTCAAGCATGTTTTGACAAAGTTAGGTTGACAAGGGTTGACAAAGCTAGGTTGACCTGCGGCAGCAGAATCATACATCCTGCGCATCGCAGAATAGCTGTCCTCCACGGCAGCGTATTGTCTTGTTGGCAATGTGGAACTAGGTGTGAGCCATGCAGGGCATAATACGCATCACCTGCGAGCAAGGTTTTGATCACTCCACATAGGATGACGACGACTTGGATTGAGTATGCCTCGAAAGGCCTGAATAATCTCGAGTTCCACACGCAGCCGTGGTTGCAATCCCTCAGTTTCTCGTCCGTCAGCACCTTACTGATCCTGAGTTGCATCCCTCCGTTGCACGTTCCAGTTCGCAACCTCCTAAGACCTACAGTCGTATACCATGTGGAACGGGGACTTCTGCGGGTTCATCAGGCTCAGCGATTTGAGAACTGGTTGCTCACCATTCTCTTTGACCTATCCAGTCGGACTGTCAGTGTCCCTTTCTATGTCACTTTCCTACCCTCACTGATCTGGTCGGGAGAGGCAGAGCTCGGCACTAGACTAGCTTTGCTAATGGGACTTTGTCTATATGTTGGCAATGCAATGAAAGATCTGATCAGCGCTCCAAGGCCTTTTGGATCAGAGTACAAGGGAAACAAAGTCAGACTGATTGGCGGCAGCGAGCTGGAAGCCAACGTCAACGCTCAGGTCTGTTCCGTATAGGAACACTGCACAAAGCATAGCAAATTCCCAATGGTTGCTGCTACATCCTCATTGTTTTGGATGTGCATTAGCAACACCATGGCATCATCATGCCAGCTAGCTGCTCTGCACACAGGCTCCTCGGTTCACTCATCTCTAACAAGGTTGACTGCTGTGCCGCAGGAGTACGGGTTGCCCTCTTCACACACCATGAATTCACTGTGCCTCAATTTCTTTGTTGTCCACTACCTGCTTGATAAGCATCTGGTGCCCTCCGAGTGGGCCTTGGCCATGTATTTGGGTACAGCAGTCTGGGTGGCATGGATAGGACTTGCAAGGGTGTACATGGGCCTGCACACTCCAATAGATATTGGGGCGGGGGCTCTGCTGGGCACCCTAGTGCTGGTGTTCTACCTGGCAGTGGACGGTACAACATCACTCTGGTTTGACTAGCATGCTTGAAGTATAGCTGACCTACTGACATTACGTCTCACACCTTAGTGTCTGTAGTGTTTGTGTGCACTGTATGTGCTGCGCAAGAGCTGTTGTGACAGTTTGTGCTCATGCACAATATCTACTATATACACATATAATGAGGGGTTAATGGTATGCAGAGAGGTATGAGGGATGGATTCTGTCAGATAGGCTGGCAATACTCTGGCAGGTGATTGCTGCCAACTGTGCATCTGAGCCCTTGTGTGTCTAGGGTAAGATCTGTATGCTGCTCACTGCCCTATCCCACCAGACTTCAATTGTGCATGTTCAGCAGACAAGTGGGGAGCAGACAAACTCTGGACCGCACGCAGAAAGTCTTCATGTCAAATGCTTCATCAAACTGGCATAGCAACGAATGTCTACTTTGCATCATAAAATGTTTCTTCTACTGACCTGCTAAACTTGTAGGCACACCAGAGCACATCACGCCAGAGCATGCAGCAGGCAATCATGTGAGTGATGATGGTCATGATGTCAGCACAGCTTGTCTGCAGGCTCTGGCGTCCATTGTTTTCTTGCGCCTTCACCCCAAACCTTTGAGGCACACCCCCTCCTATGAGTTTACCACTAGCTTTGGGGGTGTGTGCTGGGGTCTGGTGGTGGGCATGTCCAGGCAACACCTCATCTACAGACAAAACAAGCCAGGACAATTTGTCCAGATTGTACAGAGCAGAGCAGGCGTCATTGCACTGCTGCAGCGGGTGACCCTGGGTGAGCACATCTGAGCATGCAGTGATGCATTGCACCATGTCTGTGCCAGGCAAATGAAGGCCATGTGCTGAGCCCATGCCTTATCCAATGAGCTAGCACATCTGATGATGTCACTCTGTGGACTGCTTACCGACCGTCATCTGCAGCTCTCTGCAAGTCAGCACTGTGAGTGTCTTGACTGTCTTTGACAGCTGCATGTCAGCAGCGCTCATACGTGTGATGTGCTGTGCAGGCTTTGTTCTCGTGATTGTGATGAAACCATTGTCAAAGCAGGTGGTGGTCACCTTCTTGCCACTTGTGTATAAATTGGTCCCTGTGGATCTGCGCAAGCTCTGGCAGCCGCCATTGCATAGTCTACAACCTCCCAAACATGAGGGCATTCCTGTTGATGAGAATGGTCAATCCTGGGATGTGTCAGTGACAGCAAGGTTTATATCTTATGCCAGCATAGGCTGGACTGTGGTTGATTTGGCACCTTATATGTTTCAAGTTCTTGGGTTTTCAATCCCTCATGGTCCGTCCTGATAACCTGCACATGCTTTTTGCGTAGTCATGATTAGCCCTGTTGATTGACACAACCATTTTGTTGACTCTGATCATACCAGCATCTGTTAATCTACATGCATGAGGCCAAGCTATGACTATTTAGTGGTTGGAATATGCTTGTTAAGCAGCATCAGCTTTGAGCAAGTCTATTTTACCATAGCACAGTGGTAGCCTGCTAGCAGGATAAGAAATGCTTAGGTGCTGCGATACTATACCCAGCTTGCCACAGCCGCATAGCACCTGATTCTGTTTGAGTGACAGCTGCCACAACCCCCACTTGCATCACTGGATGGGGACTCCTGAGCAATCAAGACTGCGTGACATAGCCTTTGAGTCATATTTGACAGCTGAACCATTGTTGCTGTTTTTGTGCACACCATAGCATGCAAGCAGGGTGGCGTTGTTTGGTTTCGATGTAAGCTTAAATGTCAAACGACTGTCATGTAGATACACTCTTGTAGGTGTAATGATAAATCACCAGATGGATAGGTTGCATTGAGGCTGTTGCAGTCGGCAAGCCACCCCAATGCTTGATTATCTTCATTTAGCACGTGCGCAAAGCCACACGATGCATCACAAAACCTCAACTCTACATCCAACCATATGCCAACAAAAGCCAGGCCAGTGCACATATTTCGCACTTGCAGGACTAGACAAAGTGGGTGTGAAGTTCGCAGTTCTTGAGACGTGTTCTGCCCCCCAGGAACTCACACCAGAAGCTGCTGTGTCCAAAGGCCACAATGACCTTCTCAGGCCTGCTCTGAACCCACCGACTGAAAGCATGCACCCGATCCTGCACCCCACTCGCTGTTTTGCAAATGCCATCAGTTACAGTGGCAAGCCCATCAGCCATGCAGCCTATGTTGCACATGCTAGCAAGGTCCAGTCATGAACCCCAAGCCGCGAGTCTCATGATGATGTTACTTAGCTTGTGCTTGATGTTAGGCGGTCATCTCATAAGATCAAAATGGTTGCTTAGCAACAGGTCAGACTGGCACTGATGAGCTGTAGGCTCCAATGGATGTCTGCTGGCAGCCCACTCATGCAGCATGCACAACTGCAGGTGCTGCAGGTGCACAGGGACGAGATGCAGGGTGGAAAGCAGCGGTTGCTTTCAGTGCAGCACCTTCATCTTCTGCTTGGGCTCACTCCTATGGAACTTCTCCAGCTCAGCATTGTTGTCAGCCGGGCTCCACCACCAGTGCTCTGAAAGGCCCCTCATGGCCCCACACAACTGCAACACCATGCATCTGACTTTGCATGAACAGCATGAGTGAATCTTGGCCAGGCCAGGAAAACAGATTACGCGCCTGCTGGTCCTGATATCATTGATGGACAACAGGAAACAGGTGTACATTCAAAGGCGTTCACTGAGTCAGAAGGAGGATGTTGTATAGGTGGCTTGGCAACAAAGAGGCAGGCTACGAACTCTGTTGCCCAGGTCATAAGGTGGGACAGAGCACAGGGGCAGAATGGTCATACACAGTGGGAAGCACAGCAGCATCTGCACAGGTCCACATCAGATCTAGGGCATGCAGAGTCAAGCAGATTAGGTTGTGATTGGCTGCCAGCAAGCTGCTATTGGGAAGCAACCATCATGCACCCATGTGCACAATCGTGGTTTCATGCTGACAAGGGCAGAGGTGAGTTTCATAACAGGGAATTTAGGCTCTTCCCCCAACAGAACTCCCACCAGCTTGGTTTGTCGCACACCACATACACCTGTGCTTTCAAGCCAGGATGTCTGACGAGTCACAATTAGCTCCATACCCCAGACTGTAAGGTATAAAATGAAAATGAAAATGTTGCTGGGGGCTGAGGTGGGGTTACCTGGGGGTACCGGGAGCGCAGGGCAGAAGCAGGCAGACCCACATCACCAGTTGTCACCATGTGCTCTGACAGCTCACTGCACACCACACTTCTTGTCAGCCACGGTTAGGGGCTAGAGGATACACAGCATCAGGCTGACTTCTTTTCTGTTTCCTTTCTGTTCTTTCTGGACAGTTTCAGGCTGAGTATCTGCAGAACCTGTCATAAAAGCTCAAGCACTGACAGCATTGCATGGCCCCTCTGCAAATGCTCAGTAAATCACAGCCAACAGAAAACCAAAGCCAAAGACTGCAAGCTAATAGCCACTTGCAGAGACAGCACAGGAGCAGATTCTCAGGAGGTTGACACAGTGGGTCAAGGTTGCCTATTCATCATACTGCATGCCAGACTGAGTGAAATTCACGGCCACAGGAAGCAGGCTGGCAGCATGCAGCTGCTACTGACCAGACACACACGCAGATGCGGGCTGCTACGGAGCCTCAACAGCGCAGCAAATCCATGTAGGTTTTGTTGTGCAGTCATGACAACTGTTTATTCAAGCTGACCTGCGCACGATAAGTTTGAGGGGCCGTGACTGTCGGGATGTGGAGGCACTCAGGCCCGCCTCAGCCACAGGTGGGGGCCCCAAGCGGTGGGGCTGGGGGCAGGCCAGGATGAGGGTGTCGATGGCGCGGGTGAGGGGGGACGTCACCCATAGGGCTTCTTCCGGAATCTTCTGCTCCACCAACTGGTTGCGCAGCTTTGTGGCCTGCATGCCAGATTCATTGTGGCAACTAATGAATCTGGCATGCTACTAACTAACTAAAACATGACTGCAGACATCACCGATGCAGCTGATGGTGCTGGTCATAAACCTTTCATGTAACTGGCCATACTCAATCATACTTGATCAAGCAAACAAGTGTGTTTCAGATCAGACTGACAAGAGTCAAGGGTGCTCAGAACAGCATACTTCCGTGCAGCTACACTTAAGCTGCGGTATCAAGCATATTAGGCCAAGTTAGTGCAGGGTGACTGCAGCAGTGCACAGTGCAAATCTGTGCAGGAGCAGTAAGTACCGGTTGTGTTCTCCCTGGTGTGCCTGTTGTAAGGTTCAAAGTCTGTGTATGAGAACCAGGTGACAGAACAGTGCATGGCAGCAGGCGGTCACCTGACTTTGACCCTTGGCTGTGAGCTTGGGGTCATAGATCTGGGGGTCACTGAACCCCTTGCCAGTGTTGGTGGCTGCATTGAACTCAGACTCGCCATGGCGTATGATGTACAGGGTCTTGCGCTCTGCTTTGGGCCGGAATATGGGGAACAGCTTCTTCTCCTGAGATGGTGAAACGCCTGCTCCTGCATGAACACGTCACAGCTTGCATGATTTCTTGGCTGATTGCATCTCGAGTCGACTGAAATGCATGCATCTGTCTGCCATGCATGCTGCCAGCTTGTGCACAGCATGCATTGACTCAATGCCTGTCTGCAGAACCAACAAATTAGGCTTGTGTGTTGGACATGGGATCTGCCACTCAAAAGCTGCAATAACTTTGCACTGATCAGCCTATCCAACGCATATGTAAAGTCATGTCACATCTGTATGAGTGGCAGAGATGTGTCTGGCAGCATTTTACAATGGTGTGACCCAAGTGATTAGCATGTAGGATGATGCAAAGCAGATCAACATACAGAGCGCAGACATTCATGGGCAAGGCACCTGTTGCATCATTGGCTAGCTCGGGAGTAGTGTTGCTCCCTCCTGGCGCATTGCGCTTCTCTACCTCCTCTGCTTGCCTAGCGCTGCCACTTGCTGTGGGCCCATGTGAGCACTCAGCCGCCTGCAAGAACATGCAGCAGGTTCACATGTCATGCTGCAGCTTTGGTCAGACAAATGTTCACAATTTGAAATGCTACATCCTTCTTGCAGAGGTGACTGAGCTGTTCAAGCATTGCCCTGTCACCTGTGTCCTTGCTGAATGAAGGTATGAAGGCATGACAAGCAGTACATACAGGGCAATGATCTGCATTTGCACAAGGTCAAGGCACATCATGGTGCAACAGCTTGGGGTTGACATGCATGCAGTGTGCATGGAATGCACGGACCTGGGAAGCGTCTGAGCCTTGAATGCTTTGTGACGCTGTGCGTGTGTAGCTCTGGCTGCAGTGAATGATGAAGTCCTCATCTGTTGCTTCTCTCTCACTGGCGCTGCGTTTGTGCCCGGCATGCTGCATCTCTGCAAAGACACAACCATGTCAAACTCTGTTCTGGCAAACTGTGCAGGTTCAGCTATGGCTTCAAGTCATCAAGCTAATGCAAGCGCAAACTGGATCATGCATGGCTGTCAGCTAGGGCTGTGGATGTGATTGCAGCAGTGCATGGTAGTCTAGCGTACAGAGCTTGGATGCAAGTCGCTCTTTAACCACAGACATGCAAAGCTTGTGCACCTGGCGGTTCTATTGGGCTGGCTAGGCCTTGTGAGCAGAAAAACTTCTCCATGCTGTCCAGCCGCAACTTGGTCTGGGCACCTCCAATGGCTGGCTGAAGGCTCTCAGCATTGCCCCCAAATCCTGCAGCCGCGCTGATCTTTTTGCTGACCAGCAGAACATTGCAGCATGTGCTTTGCGCATCTGCTGTGATGTAACTTCATTGCAGCATGCATAGGACGGGAAATTCTGATGGTGATGATGATGGTGCCATGTAGAGCCTGATGATGCTCAAGATGGCACGCGTTTGTATTTCGCACCTGGTGTTTCGCACATGCTGTCACACTGTGAGTCATGACTGAGAATCTGCAGTCAGGTGGAGAATGAACTAGCTAAACATTTAATGTTATGTCCTGGCAGCAACGTCACTTGAGAGTGGTAGATTTACCGAAGCAGTTGAAGTGCGAGGCTTTTTTACTGCTGGCGCTAAGTATGGGCTGTGACTGGAAGGCATCTGCCACCTAGCCAAGCTTGCCAGGCTCATGTCGATGCGCAAGTTAGCTTCGCTGGCGTCATGCTGGGATTGGGACGAAGGATTTGCGTGTTAACGGAATGCAAAGAGCGCTTGCGCCTGCTGTAGCAGCTGTCGATACGTGCGGGCTGAACTCAGGCGCGAAGCAAGCACTTGTAACAGGTACAGTTTGCAAGCTGCATCGATTTCATAAGCTGTACGATGACTGTCTTTGGCTCGCACCGAGAAACGCAGTACATGAAAGGAATTGCTACAACAAACAAGTTGTCAAGTCTGTGACAGCTCGTTCTGCGCGCGTTGAACCTCGGGATTAATAGTGATTTTGGCACAACATCTGCCTTGCAGACTTCGGCTGATGAACAGGGCAAGGACCGACAACAAAGCTTGAAGTGTGGTGAAGATCAAGCGACGCAGCTGAAATAACCTACGTTTGTATTTTGTAGGTTTTGCTTTACTCAGGCTAAGACTCGCTCAGAGCTCACACAGTTGCTGATGTGGAGCATGCATGTTGGATAGGTTTGCCGTGCCCCAAGCTTTGTAAGTTCCACCGCCATCAAATATAAGGCATTGCTTGGTCTATGTTGCTCGTTTGCCGACCTTCCTCTGCAAGCCATAGTAGGGATCTGCAGGCAAGTAAACACAATCCATCAGGTACAGCAACCATCGACAGTGTTACCGGCCCGGCATTGACGCAGCAATGTAGTAGTCAGCTTCTGCATACTGGGTTCTGCATGGGGATGTCCACATCTGCAGCTTGACACATAAGGACGCATAAGGGCCTCCCGTGCATCGGTCTTCACACACCCACGGTGTTGTAGATGAAAACGCTGGGCAGAAGCCTCAAAAGCGGTCTGCTGCACCAGTCGCGACAAGCACAGCGAACAGCATCAGCTGCTCCGAGCCAAAATCAGTTCATCAGAACTTTGTCTGTCCTACCAAGTCAAGCTGGAGCTGAGAAACAGCATAAGCAGGCCTGGACACAACACCTGCTTCGATTAGGCCTGGGTCTTGGGGCAGGGGCAAGCCTCTTTGCGGCTTATGGTGGTTTCAGCTCATCTCAGTGTGAACAGCAGGCTTCTGCTGGACAAACGAAGGTCAGCTCTTGATTCAGCATACTGATGGGCGTGTTTTGACTTTCAGCAATCACAGGTACTCAGTGTCACAGCCTATATGTTGAGCTGACAGCTAAGTTGTCTGGCTGCAGACTGCACAGTCTGGCAGCCGGCCAATTTACTCTGAAGATGATGTGGCAGAGCATGCCACAAAAGACACAGGTGTCTGGGTCACCTACCAAGGAGGAGTATATGATGTCACAAATTGGGTATGTAGGCTCCGATCAGTTTTCAATCCTATTCAGCAGCTGCTATGTGACCAGGCATGCATGCATGATACCACAGGAGGTGCATCTACACAGTGAAATTGCTTGAGCTAACTGTGCGTTATCATGCATATCAGAACATGACCAGCGATGTTTCTGTGGCAATGGTGTTGCTCATCATGTTGAGTGTTGCTAGTTATATGTAATTTTATGGCTTGTAGCATCAAACTTCAAGGAGCCGTTGACATTTCAGCTGTCATAGTGAGTTAGGCTGGCCAAGTCATGCTGGCAGCAGTATGCCCTCAACAGCTATAGCATCTTGTGTGACATAAGTTGCTGCCCAGAGGCCTTGATGATTGAGCATACATGTGCATGTTGCAGGTAGATCAGCATCCTGGAGGCGGTGCTCGTATCATGCTTGCTGCTGGTGGTGCTATTGATCCCTTTTGGGCCATGTATGCCCAACACAAGACGGCAGAGGTGCGCAAGATATTGGAGACCTATAGAATAGGGGACCTGGTGAGCACAAGCCATCTGCATGCAATCTCATCTGTTGCCTGTGTCACAAGCACTACACTGCTGCAGATGTCTGGACTTGTACGCTGAGCAAATGACTACTTTGACTGGAAACAGATGTGCAGTGAGTGCAGGGGTAGATGGCTGATTGGCAGTACTTGCAAGACTTGCAAGTTTGTTGTTGCATGAAGCAAGTTCTGCAATGCTGCCAACATGGTTGTGCTGTAGCAGCTGCTACTGCCTGAGTATCTATCATGCTAAGCACCTGCCAGTGCACTTGTCACCCCCAACACAACCAAAGCATTACAGCGTTGACATTGCTGTTCAGCAAGGCAACAACAGGTGCAGAGGTGAGTTACAACATGAAGCTGCAGTGACAAAACAGTCCCAGCAGCATCAGTCATGACATTCTGCAAGAACAGTTTACGCTTTTCAGCGATCATACGGGGAGCCTCCTAAGCCGGCAGCCCGGAGCTTGACAATCTGCATCTGTGCATTCAGGAAGGAGGTGCTGATCCCTCTAAGCAGGTGGCTGATCCCTATGCCAATGAGCCAAAGCGCCACAAAGCCCTGCTGGTGCGGTCAGCAAAGCCCTTCAATGCCGAGACTCCTACAGATGCTCTGGGGAGCGGCCCCTCAACCCCCAATGAGCTCTTCTATGTGCGCAACCACCTGCCGGTGCCCCACGTGGAGCCAGGAGCCTACTCGGTGAGCACACCTTGCTGACACGTTTTACTATACAATTTCCAGCACTTTCTGAGGGCCTTCTGACATGTGCTGTGCATGACTGATTTAGTTCCGCAGCAAAGCTTTGTCTTGTCTTGACACCAGACATAGTGGTGACCCTCACAACACGTGGCACATCTATTTTCAGTTTAACATTTGCAAAGCTCTGGTTAGCTTGCTTGCTGTCAGAACAAGAGTTTAGGCAGAGACTTTCTCAGGACTGTGTGCAAGAATTAGGGAATTTGGGAGCAGCCGTGTGATAGATGAGTTAGTGACTGAATAACATGTTGTATTGTCTCTGGCTGCAGTTGCGGATAGAAGGGGAGGGGCTGCGGCATGTAGAGCTGAGCCTTGAAGACCTCAAAACCAAATTCAAGCGGCATAGTGTGTCAGCTGCAATGCAGTGTAGTGGCAACCGGCGGCATGGCATGAGCGAGGTGAAGAAGATTCAGGGCCTGGACTGGGATATAGGTAGCTGGCCTGCAAGCATGATGTTCAGTACTTGCATAGGGGTGCCTGGTATGTCTTGGTCAACAAGTCTGCAAGGACTGCACTTAACTTGCATGTAACTTTCACATGGAGCGTAAAATTGCGTCCGCAGGCAAATTGCCAGTAGATGAGCAATCGTGTGTCAAGTCACTGCCTGACTGTTGCATGGCATTAAAATGGCACATCAACCAACCCAGGTTGTCATCTGTTTCAGCCATGTGATGTGTGTGCAGGGGCCATAGGCAGTGCTGAGTGGTCAGGAGTGAAGCTACGGGACGTACTGCGGTATGCCGGCTTTGATGAGGACAGCAGCGATGGTGTAGCGCATGTTCAGTTTGAGGGGTTGGACAGCGACATCAGTGGCACATGCTACGGCGCCTCCATTCCTATCGACAAGGCCATGGGCAGTCACGGAGATGTCATACTGGCCTTCTCTATGAACGGCAGGTCAGAACATGCCACCCCTTGACTTTGTGTGCTGGATACCATGGATATGTGAGCAGTGCAGTGCATGACAGCGCCTGCCTGGTGCCTGCCAAACCCAGCTTTGATCACTACTTCTCATACACTTATACTGAGGTCGAGTTTGTATCTGTTTGTGTCAAGTCAAGCTGTGCACCTGGCTGTGTTTCTGTATCAACTTGCTGAGGTCTGTCATCTTGAGCACAAGCCTCAATTCAACAGATTTGTGTTCTGTCTCATTTTCCTCCTACATGCTGCAGACATGTGATGACAAAATGCTGTACCGCTGCAGGACCTTGTCGACAGATCATGGCTTCCCTCTGAGGTTGGTGGTGCCCGGAGTCACCGGGGCACGCTCTGTGAAATGGCTGTCCCGTATCATCACCAGCAAGGAGGAGAGCCAAGCCCACTGGCAGCAGGTGAAGCAGCCTCTGAATTGCTGAATGGACAATATGTGCCTCCCTGACTGCATTTCCTGCTGCTCACAAAGAGATGCGCATGATCAGTCTTTGTCTTTGTAAGCCAGCAGCAGAACTAAGAACAGTACTGCAAGTGCCTATCTTTGCATGTCGGCAGCAGAACTAAGGGCAGTACCGCTAGGTTTCTCAGCTTTTTTTGTGTATGCTGCAGCACGACTACAAGGCATTCTCGCCCGGTGTGACAATGGACACGGTGACAGAGGAGGACTGGAGGGCCGCACCCGCCCTGCAGGAGAGCCCTGTCACCTCTGCCATCTGTGAGCCTGCCAATGGGACCCACTTGGAAGAAGGCACAGAGGAAGTGGCTGGTCAGTTCCCTTTGCCAAGGGCTGTGCCCTGCTTCTTGAGGCGCTGAGCCCAAATTTTCACCTGTGATCAGCGCACCTCAAGCTCACCCCTATGTTTGCACCGTGTGAAGAGTGAGAGACAGTGTGAGACTTGTTGTGTGTTTAAGTTGTGCCCAGTGGGCAACCCAGCACATCTAGTCAATCTGTTAGCTGGTGTTCCCTGAACCTGAATTTGATTGTCCATTTCATACCCGGCTGCTGTGCTGCATACCGAACTGACAAGCATGTCTGTGGGGGTGCAGTTAGGGGGTATGCCTACTCTGGAGGGGGTCGCAACATCATCAGGGTGGATGTGTCACCTGATGGAGGCAAGACATGGCATGTAGCCACTCTGGATACTCCTGGCCAGCTGCCTTACCGTGCCTGGTAGGGCCCTGCCTGCACTGTATCTGCATGTGCCCAGATCTGCTATTGTGTCCTTGGTTGCTTTCTCTTCACATCTGATATGCATGGGGCCCATTTTACACACACTCTTGCATCTGTACTCCATGATTTTATACAGCAGGAGTGCAGTTCTTACATAGCTGCTGTTTATGGACAAAAAGACTTGACCCTTTGCGGGGAGAAGACAAGGTCTGAAGCTTGATCTCATGTGCAGATGGGTCTCTTGGAGTGGTCTCCAACCCTCCAATGTTTTCTCACATGCAGACATGCCTTGTGTATTGTAGCTTGAGCGTATAACAAGTTACAAAACACTTAGGGTGAGTGGCATTGCAGGGACTGGACAAGGTGGCATCTGGACTTGCCCGTGCCCAAGGGCCATTCAGGGCCTTTGGAGCTGTGCTGTCGAGCAGTGGACTCTTCCTACAATACCCAGCCAGACACTGTGGCGCCCATCTGGAACATGAGGGGCATCGTCAACAATGCTTGGCACCGTATCAACATCTCCGTTGAAGCTGAGGAGTGACAGACTGAGAACGAAGACTGTCCTTGTACCTGAAGCTTGAGTGATTTGTAGCTTCTATGCGTAGAGGAACACTGCACTGCAGAATGGCTGTCTGCATTTTTTTGGTGTCTGTGCAGTGGGCGCCAACACACAAATCAGAAACAGTACTGCAGTTTTTGTTTTGATTTGTTAGCTATGTTTTGTCAGCTAGCTTTGTTTGTGAGTGCTTATGTCAATCTTTCAATGTGTCCAACAAGCGTGGCCAATTTTGCGCTAAGATTAGGATGTCTAGCAATTCCAAATTGCATTTGTGATTATTTGTGAATTTATTTTTTGAACAAACTTGGCGTTGCAAGACTAGTGAGGGCATTGGGACTTGAGTTTTAAGCACTTGCAGGACAGTTTGGTTCTTCGCTGAATTTCATGTCAGTGAGCACGGTGTGCCACGAAACCTGGAGCCTGCCCCCCTTCAGGATCAAAGCATCCAGATGCAGATCTGCGTTGGCAATGACGACTCACAAACCAAACCCAGCCCTGGGTTCACTGGACAGCAGGTGCCAATTGGTGTTCACCCATGCAGGGCTCGTTGCCACATCTGTAGCAAGGACCAGCGCGAACAACCAAGTAGTGGCAATAGACAGTAGTATCCGGCAAGTTCACATGGAGGCGGGAGAGTCTTGGTAGTATCTCATCGTTGCTCCACTGAAGCTACCAAAAGAGGCTCCAAACCTGGTTCAAGGCATCTGTTGCAAAGCAATTGAAGGGGCCAGCACTACTATAAGTCAGTCAGTCATTCATTATACCACGGTGGGCAAGAACAGACTACCTACTACCGTATATGTACGTACCGGTTTCATGATGAAACAACAAGTGGGCGGAAAACGAGATCAGCGTCCAGATCAAAAGCAAAACAAGTCGCAAAAGCTTTCGTCAAAACATCAACGGTGTCCAGTCCAACCATTGCTCCATGCTGAAACAACAAAAGCAAACAGTGATGAGATAAAAACAAAAAATTGGGTGCACTCGAACTTGGGATTCGGCTTATATACTGCGCCAGGCGGGATTCGAGCGCCCCACCTCAGTCTCTCCGGTCAAGCCAGTTACGGCGACCATTGATACAGTAATGCAGCCTAATTTAGCATTATATGTTGCAGGTCAAATTCGGTCAGCGGTTTGCTGTCTTATTGTGTTTGACGTCAGGACGCCGCTTAACAACACAGATTGAGGCGACACTCCGCCGTGTGCTTCGTGACGTCTCAGCAACGTGTGGTGCATGTGCGCGCACGGCGGTAAGTGTCCATGGTGTAAATTATCTGCTGTACCAGCGATGTACTGTCGGGACCCAGTGGCTTGACCTGTATCACAAGACGGTACGACCTGCCTATACTTCACGTTGGCGAGACGTCAAGAGTACGGCGCAACAGCCGGTCGTCAAGCCTGATGTATGCATTCGCGTTGCAGTGGCTGAAACGCCTGGCTGTATTGGTCAAGTTGGGCAGTCAGACTAGAATATGCCGGCAAGTGATGGCTCTGTTCATGCATGATATCTGCACTACGCAAGCACAGCTCAAAGGGTTCAATGCTATACGTCTGGTTCAGATGCTAGTAGTACTGCAGAGTATTGAGCGCTATAAATGCAATACAGCACTGCTCAATGAGATGTACAGTAAGCCAGCTGTGCTAGCCTGGCCATGAATAAGGGCAGCTGTCTACAAGATGATACGCACCAACAGCTTGTAGTTCCACATTTAGGCAAGCCTGCCCCGTACACACATAGCAAAGGAGCACCATGAGACCATACCACAAACAAATTGCTATACAGCTCACACAAAAGTGCAAAAAAAGCATTCACGCACCTTTGGGTCACACGCTCTGTTGCTAGCTGCAGACAAGCATGGCATTGTATCATTTTCACCATCGACAATGACAGTGCTGTGCGCTGAGTTGGTTCTTGGTTTACTAAAGTACATATCAGCAAACCAGCAAGGCCTCTCGTGATTGAGGTGCATCTGTGCATCCTTGATTACTGAATCCTCAAGTGCCTTGGAAGACAGCTAGACACAGCCTCTGTCGCTAAGTGCATCAAGAAAATAGCTCCAGAAAGAGCTGTACTGCACACCGAGCAACAATACAAACCCAGCAGACATGAAAGCAGGACACAGATACAGTGTGGCACAAAAAGCATGAGCTTGCATCGAAAGCTTGAAAAAGTCAAAATCCCGGCTATTGTCTCTCAACTCTCACCACCATTGGTGTATATACTAGAAGGATGGTCTGCCCTCTTGGTTCAGTTCAGAATCTGGTCTCCAGAATCAGCTCAAGCACCTTTGCCTAGCCCCTGCAAGCCATATCACAAATGTCAACCCTTGCAGGGCAGGCAGGGTTGGAAATGTTCTTGCACATGGGCCAGCACCAGCAGTGGATCACAGCAAGTCCATAACATGGCACCCAGCGTTACATCGCATCAGAATTTCAATGCTGATTGCAAGCTGCCAGCACCTGAGAGGCTGAAAGCACCTGAGAGAGAGAGAGACTACAATGCTCTAGCCAGCCAGCAAGTCTGATCACATGTAGAAGAAGACAAAAGTCAAATGCGGAAGACATCAAGACAGTCTAGAACGGACTTGAAAACTTGTATATGATCTTGCTGTGCAACAAAGGATCTCGTGGTATTGGTGTCTGTGGAAAACAAAGGAGCATACCGCTGCCTAACTGCCTGGAGAGCTGGACACTCCAAAATCATGTGTAATTCATCTGCAACAGCCACACTACCACAATGTGTGCAGACCCTATTGGCTCTGGCAACATGCAGACCCCCAGCAAAACGTCCGAGAACAATAGGCGTAGCATACTTGACCCCACAGATGTGCCTAAGGTACCTGTCATAGATAGACTGTAAAGCAACCCATGCTTTCTGTGCCTCGCCACGGGGGGTATGCATGCCCCACAATTCACAGCCGTAATGCAGAGAGGGTGTAAGGATGCTTTGCAGTAGGAAGAGTTTGAGGTTGACTGTGTTGCCACACTGCAATTGAGAATATTCATTAATGCCTTTGCTGTACCACAGCCCAAGAGCCCGCTGCCTTTGCCTTCAGGTGGCATATACCCCCTGAATGAAAGTGTAGCCCCAAGTATTTGAAAGTGTCAACCTTCTCCACCAGAAGACCATTGCAAGTGAAAACAGTTGCCTCCAGAACAGGCGATCTAGTCAGAGATCTGGACACCACCATCACCTTCGTCTTTGCCATACTGATCTCCATGTGTAACGTGGCACAATAGCCAACCAAGGCATCAATGAGAGCCTGCAGGTGTTGAGGGCTGCCAGCCAAGACACAAATGTCGTCAGCATACACAAGGTCTGTGAGAAGAGTTTTACAAAATTGGCAAATGGGTTATTAGGGAATCTGAATACAAACGAACGACATGGAATGACTACGTGGTCGCAGCTTTGCAGAGATGTTTGCTTCAAAATACTGGCGCGGGCAGCAACGGACTGTTGCTCGAAGGGTGTTCGAGCGCAACTTGTTTCGTGAGCAACAGGTTCGGGCACTTGTAGCTTTCGTCTCCATATCAACCTGTCTTGCCGTCTGAATCCGCCGAGTTGAGTGATCACAACATGGCAGAGGCAGAGCCCTCACGCAGCATTGTCACCCTCGATGTGGCAAAGTCCAATCGCAGCACGTGCAAATCCACTGGAGAGAAGATCGAGAAGGGCGAGCATCGCGTGGGCGTGGAGGCGTATTCGGGTGGACATATAAGCATGACCTGGCAGGTATGCAGTGTTTGACGCTTGCCAGTGTAGCCGTTTGGCCAGGATTGAGTTTTCAATGATACGGGCATGTTTCGTATAGCAAACATATCCCCATTTGTAACGACCTGTCGCTGTAGCATCAACCGGGACACTGCTTGTATGCTTAGCCGTTGCTTTTAAGAGTAGTAACACATCCCACCGCACAAGACCTAAGCTGTGCCTCTCACGTCATGAACGTGCCACTGCAGAAAGTCGTTCCGTTCTTGGAAGGTTGCAGCCTGGAGTATAGCAAGAAAAACACAGGAGCAGACAAGAAAACGGGACAGAAATTCAGCAAGGTTTGTGCTATATATGCCTTGTCCAACCAAAATTCTGTGCTGACAGAGTACTTGTTCTGTGGGCACATCATAGCTGTTTACACAGCAGGGTATCAACATGCTGTCTTTTGCAGGGCGACCTGCGTTTTGTCATGACAGTGAAAGGCTCAAGAATCCTGCTGAGCGTGAAATCAGCAGCAGAAGAGTTGAAGCCTGTCCTTGCAGAGGCAAATGATTTCAGCCTACTGTCTTTCAAGGTATCTTGCAGCATGCATGTGCTTGGTGGCCATACAGATCGTGCTGCACTCTTCCAGCAAACTAGCTGTTTGACTTGACAGCTGATTCCATTGGATTAGCAACTAATCTAATATGAAAAGCACAGTTGCACTGCAATACATTGTACAGCAATCTGTCTGTGCATGGGTCAACAAGCCTGTGTTGCTCCATTTCCAACACAACATGAGTACTGCTGCAGACAGCATCATGCACAGCAAGCTTTTGAGGTCCCTTCATGCTTTTTTGCCCTTGCAGCTACCTATGCCAGGCGGTTTCCTTTCTGACTCAGACTGACAGGTCAACCAAAAAATTGAGTGCATGATGCAGGGGCTTGAAATTTTGCGAGAGGGCGATAGGGAGGAGTACTTCAACCAGTTTGGTGTCAGCACAAGCGAGGCCAAGGCTTACAACAAGGAGCACCCTCCGCCCGCTGAGCAGCCTGCTTCCCCACCTCCAGCAAAAAAGCGCAAGACAGTGTGTGCTCAGCTTTCCTGTGCTGTCTGATTCGCCTCTTGTTTGCATTCTGGCCTATGGCTTGCAACCCTGTGATGTTGCGTGCATGCATCCCTGTTCATTTGTCAGTGTGGCATGTCTTCTGTCCCTTTATTACACCATTGGGTGTTCTGCATTGCAGTTTTGCCATTTGAATGCAAATATCATCATACAAATAGCAAGCTCAGGTCCATCAAAGCCAAATTGATGGCTGCCAGATCAGATCATCAGCCTGTGCACGGGCTTGGTGTAACTTCTGCCCTGTTTTGCCAGATTTTGTAACTACACTGGCGTTCAACATGTAGCCTTATGTCATGACAAAAATCCGCAACGACAACCAATGATAATCAATCCCTTTGATGATCACACAGGTTGTGTATGTTGTAAATACCTGTCAGAACGAAATAAGCCATATCTACTTGACCTGTGTGTTTCTGTGCAGGCCAAAGCAAAGGCTGTGAAGGATGAGGAATCAGAAGAGGATCAGGAGAGAGCATCAGAGGAAGAGGAAGAACAGGAGGAGGCAGCAGATCATGCCGAGACAGCTTCTGAGCAGCCTAAGATCGGCAAAAAAGCTGTGGTGCGCCCCCCTTCCCCCCCACCCCCGGCCTCTAAGTCTGCACCTGCTGACGAGGACTTAAAAGACCTAGCATCTGATTCTAAAGCCCCTGATGACAGTCCTGGCAACACAAGCAAGGCAAAGAATCGTCCAGCCAAGAAATCAAGCAAAAACAAGAGAAAGACGGATAGTCAGGGTGGTTCAGTGAGAGGGTCAGCAAGAAGCAATGTATCTGATGGAGGCTGATTGTTCCAATATACACCGAATGCGTACAAACTTGAGCTTGGTGAGTGCTATTTTGGTACAGTCCTAAGATGTATCCACAATGTAGAAACGCCTTTTTAAGTCCCCGGCAACTTTTGGTCTAAACTTGCGCTATGGAAACATACGTTTCGCTTGAAACAGATTGCAGCTGCAGAGCTGTGACGGCCTGCTAAACAGTGTCCTCAGGCAGTCATGGAAGTAGCAGGATGACCTGTACAAAGCCGTTTCAGCAAGCAGATCTTGTACAAACAACATCAGCACACATAACTGTGCTATTGTGTGAACAGGCCATGCATCATGTAAGCTTTTGTGTGGGTGATCAGTTTGTGTAGGCATACTGACAAGTAACAGAAGCTTGGCAAGGTGGAATGCATTGCAGGCACAGACTTACTTTCAGCTGAAAGCAGCCCAATGCTCTGACTTACAGTCATGATGTACTGACCAGAGCTTCTATGCTGGACGAAATGCCTTGCAAAAACAGACTGGTCATAGAAAGTGCAGCAGTAATAAGCACTTCTTTGTGGGCTACCCTTGACAAGAAGGAATTACTGGCTCACAAGGCAACCATACTCACATCTGACCATGATGTGCAACAAGTCAAGGCCAATATTGAGGTGTTTTGAGAGGTCTCAATTCAGATGGCTGACACATGGAGGGTCCAGCAGCAACCTCTGTAATGCATGCAAGAGATCGTCGTCGTCAGGCGGTTTGATCTTAATGCCTCTAGGTGACATGAATTAGCGTAGGGAGGTGTGGTTGTGCCACATTATTTAGACTTGACATGTCATACATCTTTCACAAGTCAAGCCTGTTCAATCATGCCTCCCGTTGCTTCTCGTATAGCCAACAAGGAATAGGATTTCAGCTCTTGTTGATGCAGGCAACCATGGAAAGCCCAATTGCAGACGACATGATAGGTTTGCAATGTGAGCTCAGCAACTTTGAAGTGCACGCGCACTACAAGCATTGTTGCTTAAACATCAGCTGTACCATATTAGATTCAGGACTGACTATCTATCTGCCTTCTCGCCTCCCTCCCCAGGCCCCTCCCCAGGCGTGGCACAGGCACATCAGCTTGAGGCAACTTTAGGGCGCACCTGAATTCAGTGGTGTGGGAGACCAAAATTGCATTGCAGCTGGCCTAATGTTTGATGCATTGGGTGAGCCTGGTGCTCCTGGTGTCGAAATCACTGCTGTTGCTGCTACTGTTCCTGCATTTGCTGCTGGGGCAATCACATATGGTGCCTTTGGGTGGGAACGCTGCCCAACAGCACTTCTGTCAACATCACTGCTAAACAGCACTTCTGTCAACATCATTGCTAGAGTTCAATCCTATACTGCACAAACCACTTGTCTATGCAACTCCAAGCCACATTTCAACTATTTCAATTCATGATGGACTACTGGTTTGTGCGCATACTTTCAACATGAGGAACTACAGTAGCCACAGGTGGATGACATGCTTGCAGCCAGTAAGCGGTGAGTCAATGAAAGTTGTGGAACGATTAATGTATCTGTGTGCGAAGGCTGCTTTGTATGCTGCCTGCGCGCACCTGCAAGTCCAGTCCAGCAAGCTTGTCCTGCATACCAGAGGCACAGCATACTGGTCAGAGAAGTACTGCATTCTTGTCATTAGTCATGGTAGTAGTCATGGCACACGATGCTACTACCATGACCAATGACATGAATGCAGTATTTCTCCAAAAGGCTGGCATGTCACATTTGAAGGACTGCACTCACTACCAGCTGTGTGTCTCAGTAATGGCAGGCCTTTCATCTCTGTTCAACCCTGAAATGTCAAATTCAATTCAGAAACGGCATCCCTACACTGGAAATCTAAATAGAGAAACGTTTGGGGACAGTGAAATTCTATGCATGTGTCAACTGCCTTTTGCTCCCTGTGCCTGGGACCATGCTTGCTTCCTGCACAGAGAGAGAGAGAGCATGTAATTACTAGCGCAATCAAATCATGCCCTTGTGACCAGATGTAGTCATACCCTCAAGGAGCATCTCAGAAGCAACTTGTTGCCTCACTGATGCAGGGCACCAAACGAACAACAGGGAACCACCAACCAGCCAACATTGTTAAGACCCAAACCCAAATCTGAAGATGCCATTCTTTTTGTGGTATGACTTGTTATCTGCACGGTGATGATTTCTGAATGATGCAGAAAGTGGAAGAGATGTCAGCATACGAGCGGGAGCGTGCAGAGCACATTGCGCGCAACAAAGAGCGCATGGCTGCCCTGCACCTTCCCAGCCTGGCCAGCAGCATGGCCCCCAAGAAGGAAGCCCGCCCTGCCAAGCAGAGGGGCATTTCCTCCAAGAGGCATAAGGCTCCGGTAGGCACCCATCTCCCAAGCAAGCTGAACCTTTTTTCTTGTGATTTAGTCTTGATAGGCCTATTGTACAAGGCTACCCCGATGGTTGCCAGCATAGATTACAAATCCTGCTGAGGCTAAGGCCCTACCCCGTGAGGGGGCATCGGCTCTGTTTGCATCAGCTTCTGCTTTCAAACAGCTGCAAAGAAGCAATGCTTGGTGCTTCTGCAGCCATCTATTTTCAACGTGCCACCACTAGTCGTCTCTGCAGCCGTCACTTTGACATGGATGCAGCGTCACTCTGCAGTGTAACCACACGCCTTGACCACGTCACGCTGCAAGTTGCAACTGGGCATATGGGACGAAGCATGTCTCATGCCTATCAGCAATGCCTGATGGTGCAAGTAGCAGTAGTTGGCTGCACGGTGTAGATCATATCTCATGGCTTTGGCTCTGCCTGATCTGTCCAATTGCTTCTGTCCTGTATAGGTAGAGGAGGCTCCCAGGAGGGCATCCCTGAGGCAGAGGGGGGTCCAGGCAGACGGGGCGGCCGTGGACACTGAGGGAAGGGGGGGTCACATCACCCTGGTCAATGGGGAAGCCATTCGCTTTCCTGACCCCTCTGAGCCAGCCCAGCCCCGGGAGCGCCACCCCCATAGTGAGCCCCTGTCTGTGCACAGCTTTGCTTGCTGCTTGGCCCATCAGTTGATACGTGGTGCCTTCCTATCAGTTCCCCAACAGTAGGCCTGTCTGTTCCCTATCAGCCTTCCCCATCAGTTCCCCATCAGTAGGTCTGTCTGGTCCCTATCAGCCTGCCCCATCAGTTCCCCATCAGTAGGTCTGTCTGGTCCCTATCAGCCTTCCCCATCAGTTCCCCATCAGTAGGTCTGTCTGGTCCCTATCAGCCTGCCCCACCAGTAGGCCTGTCATGTGCCTGATAGCCTCACAGGCCTACACATGTTGTTGCTTGCTGTCTTTAGGAATGATGATGGAGATCCTTCTCTGATGGCTTTTCTGGCATGGCTTTGCTTGGCTGCTTGCGTCAAGCATCATGTACAATCTGCACAATGTGCAAAGATTTGTACATACCTTACCTTGCTAGGCTTGCACTTACCTAGCTAGAGATTTACGCATGTTCAGTCATCAACTGCATCCTTCACGTCAGCTTGCCACACTTGTCATGAGGCGACAGGACTCCAGCTTGCAATTGTGTTCCTAACTTTTAGTTGATATCATCTACCATCTTCTAGGTTTTTCAACAATTTCTTCACCAATATAGTTTCAGAACCTTTGGCTTCTGCTGTGCAACAGCTGAGCTCAATCCTGGGCAAACTCCCTGCATGACTGTGCTTACTGCTGCCCACATCCTGATCCCCACTGCACTGTCCCTGCATCCCAACCTCACTGCACTGTCCCTGCATCCCAACCTCCACTGCACTCTCCCTGCATGCTGTCATGTGTACAATGGTGCAGGTGCCAATGACTTCAGCAGTCTGAATGCTGCCACATATATAACGGTACAGGTGCAACTGACTTCAGCAGTCTGAATGGTGTCATGTATACAACGGTGCAGGTGCAACTGACTTCAGCAGTCTGAACGGGCGGCCTGGCAGTGATGCTGCCTTCCTGGACCTACTCAAGGCTCAGACTGGGCCCACCCTAGCAGGGGGCAAGGGCAA
>JAABUP010001734.1_pt1 | contig 44807 bp, 46 predicted proteins | sample 5559201 | NCBI WGS metagenome assembly JAABUP01 (sample SAMN10711887, study PRJNA513373) | rock metagenome | isolation source: Antarctica rocks | place: Antarctica
AATGCAATATGACACTCTTTTTAAAATGTTGTTGTATGTCAAAACATTTCAGTAAGTGTTGTGACAACTGCAAGTGACATGATCATGCTGCTCACTGCTCTGTACACAATAATGATGTACTTATTGTCATCTTAAACAATGAAAACAACAATGATGCTGATGAGGATGAGCACATTGCTAAATCAAGATGAATTGCACTGACTCTGCTGTCAACAAAGACAGTTGTTATCAACCTCAATCTTTAAATACATATGACTTCTTTTTCTTTTCTTACATTGTCTTTAATATAGGTTTAGTTGTATGAGCTGTGTATGACACCTAAGCTGTATGTCTCATCTCTGTGTAATGCTCAGAACAAGTAACTTCAGCAAAATCAAGAAGGCATCATTAGTAATTAGCATGAAAATAAATCAAATAAACTCAACACTAAATTTTGAACTCTGTATGATCTCTCAAACTCATGAAGCATCTCAGTTTTCTGTGACATGATCTCATTCTTTGAGCTTCTGTTCAATGTTGACAAGGTCTTTAAAGATCTTCTCATGTACAGTTAAGATTTAGTCATCTTAGGTTGCATTAACTTTCATCAGTTTAACATTACTGTGTCTTTCAGAACAGACACTGATTCTCATGTAAATTGAGTATAACTGACTCATTTCATCAAGTACTTCTTCTTGAATTCTTCTTTACATTATACAAATTTCTTCTTCAGAATCTTCTTTATCTTAAACTCTTTGTCATCACTTACAATTTGTGATGAAGGTTGTGAGTCTGTCATACACTGAAAAGAGAGAGAATCTATTGCTGCTGACTGAAGCATAACTGAGTGAAACACATTGTGAATCTTTAACAGTGTATTCAGACAGAAGAAATGTAAACTGATCTTTTTAACAATGATGTACTTGACATTCTTCACATCAAACTTCTTGCACAGTCAGTCTGTATGTATGTTCTTGAGATTTAGTCAGATTTTGTTCTCTTTCTTGAAGTTGTTTGACTGCTGTCTCTTTCAATTGATCATCTCTTTCTGCATCTGTTGAGCAACAGTCATGGTCATCTGTGCTCACTCTGTGGCTTTTTTAATCTTTTGAACAATTTGATTCACTTTTTGCACTGAACTCTTCACAGATTGTATGAGTCTCAGTTTCTTAAATAACTGCAAGAGCTTTATGTGATATTCATGAGATAAGAAGAAGAAGCTTATCTCTGTGAAGACTGAGTCATGATTATTTATAATGAGCTCAGTCATGAAGAGCAGATTTGCTCAGTTGTCTTGACTGTAGTTAAAGAACATACAAATGTAAAGTTCAACATTCTGATTCATACATTCTGTCACCTCATCAGTTTCTGAGTGATAAGTCATAAACATTCTTCATACAATCTTCAATAACTGACAGATTCTTTTTCACAGACTGCTCACAAACTGAGTTTCTCAGTCTGAGACTATTGTGATAAAAAGCTTATAAGCTCAATAAAAACATTGTATGAATGTCTGAGTCACCCATTCTGCAGTCATATTCTTGCACAGTTTCAGTATTATTCTCTTGCTAAGACAATCTGTAATAATCAAAAGATTTGTACAATCCTCACTTGATGATAGATCTACTACAAAGTCAATGAATATCTTTTGTCAAATTCGCTTCAGTACAGGTAGAGGCTTCAAGAAGCCTTGTCAACGGTCTTTTCAGCTGTTGTTTATATGACATTTGTTGCAATTTCAGCAGAATGTACAGACATTCTGTAGCATCTTGAGTCAAAAGAACTGTTGTGATAAGAGAGCATCAGTTACATTCCTTTTTGAGTGTTCAGTCATTGTTGAGTCATGTGTATACTGAATCAGTTCTGTACAAAGGGGTTCTGAGAATAACACTCAGTGTCTTTTGCAAAAGAGTAACTTTTCTTCATTGCTCAAGAAGCATTTCATTATGAATATCCTCACTTTTAAAACATCAGAAAATGATCTTTGTTTCTTGCAAATTGTCTGACAAAGCTCATTGTACAACTTATCTTTTACTTCAGCACTCACTCACATCTGTTTAAGATTTATGATCTCATCAAACAAGTTCTGATCTCATATGAGCACAGAGACCAATATGTCTGCTACTGTCATTGAGGCAGCCTGTATAGGCTTGCTTATCATCTCAGAACATATCATCTGTGTTGTACAATGTTGTACTCTGTCATCTGAAAGATTTATTGACACATTCTGCTTCTGTCTTAATAGAGCATTTGTTCTCTCATTCTGCTTGCTCAGTAAGTATAGTATAAAGAAGTTGTATTGCAACAGAATTAAAGATCACCTCATTTGTCACTTTGTAAGTTTTCTGACTGTCATAAAGTATTTCAGATTTTTGTGATCTGTACAAATCTGAAAACTTGACACACTTCTCAATTCTACATCTCACTCTTTCAAGCATTGTATGATGATCAGCATCTCTTTATCATAAATCTCATAATTGCACTCTGCAGGTGCATTCTTCTTTGAATAGTTGACACAGAGCCTTCACACATTATTTACTAACTGCAACAGGGTTTCATCTATGCATCAATTTGAGAAATCTGTTTTCATCACTGTCATACATGTGTGATCAAATGAAACTAGAATTGACACTGAAATAAACATGGCCTTTAACTTCATAAAACTCTGATCAGCTTTCTCTGTTCACTTAAAGAGTGTGTTCTTTTGTATGAGAGTCATCATTAACATAACCAGATTAGAAAAGTTCTTGATGAACTTTTGATAGAAGTTTGCAAAGCCTATGAAACTCTGTACACTCTTTACTGATTTAAAGACTTGTCAGTTCATGATTGCCTTCATCTTTTGAGGATTCATTTGTACGTCCTTTTTCACTTTCAGAATGAACTTTAGGTACTTGGTTGACTTGACTTCAAACTCACATTTGTCAATGTCAATTTGTAGGCCAGCTTCTCAAAGCCATAGTAGTATCTTTTGTACATGATTTCGGTGTTGATACAGCAATTCATCAGTGAAAATGAGAATATTATTCACATAGACAGAACAGAACTTATTCAGAAAGTTCTGCAAAACTCAGTTGATATATCTTTGAAAGATGCTCAGAACATTGACTAGCTTAAAAGAAGTCATCATTCATTCATACAACCTGTATCTTGTATGAAATGTTGTCTTTCATTCATCTTCTGCAGCAATTTGAATCTTGTGAAATACTGCTATGACATTCAACTTGATGTATCACTGAGCTCATTCAATGTTTTGCAGAGTCTCATATATTAATGGAAGAAGGTAATGATTCTTTTAAGTGATTCAGTTTAAATCACAGTAGTTCACACAGAATCAAAGTTCACCTTCTGACTTCTGTACAAACAAGACTGACACTGCAGCAGATGAATTACTGACTCATATGAACTGCTTATTCAAAAGTTCTGTTAGTGTCTTGCGCAACACTAGTAGCTTCTCTTTTGTCATGTTGTATAGAGGACCTCAGGGTACTTTTGACTCTTTTTCATTCACCTCTTCTAGTTCAATTTGATGATCTGTGTCTTCTCTCTTTAAGGGCGGCAACTTCTCAGTCATTGTACGATTGAACACATCTAAAAACTCATGATAATGATCAGAAAGTATAGTCCTCAGGTCAGTCTTCTTCTGTGAGGTTAAGGATTTTTTGATATTGATCATGCTGGTCAAGAACACCTCAATTTTCTTCTGTTTCTCTTCTTTCTTCTGTACAAGATTCATAAAGAATGTAGCTGACATCATAACATGATTGAACTCACTCTCAGCAGAAGCTTCTTTGTTCTGTACAATAGTTTCTGTGAATTCAATTGTAAGAAAGACTCTGCTTACATTCAATATGATCTTGTTCTGCTTCATTCATGATAAACCTAGTATAAGGTTGTAGAATGCTAACTTAAGAACAATATAAAAGAATGCCCTTGACTTCTGATGTTCATTAATATCAATCTGTACAACAGCTACTTCATTTACTGATGAATTTGAAGGTTCATCAAACCCTGTAATTGTACAAGGTCTTATCTTCATGCACTGTAGATTGTGATTTCTAGCAAAGCAAGAAGTGATTATTTCATAGAACAGACATTCTGTGTCATACAAGGTATGTGTATATGACTTCTTATTGATTAATGTTGACATAGTGAAGAGAACACTGTTCATCTGTTTCTCAAACTTCTTTCAGCTTTTATCACATCTTATATGTTCTCAGCTGTGACTTCTGCTAAAAGCTACTCTTTTTCTGAGTTTTCTTTTTCTTCTGTTGTCTTCTTCACAGTCTCAGCAGTAACAATGTTAATGACACAAGATTGTACAGCAGGCAGAAGTTTGCAGTTCTTAATGAAGTGGCTGTTGTCTCTGCAGTGCATGCATAGTTGTTTTGTATGATGTTTTGTCACTTTCTTCTCTGACACTCATTGTGCTCTGTGTCTCTCTTCAGTTTTTATAGCTGTGACAATGGTGTGCTCAGTGAGTTCTCAGTTCATGTTGTCTGTGTGAGATTATTGTGTGTTGATAGTAGTTATCATACAACACTCTTGAGTAACAGCCTTCTGAATTGAGTTTAAGTTGTGACTGACTTGCTGCAGTAGAATAATGTACTCATCATACAACACAGAGATTGAAAAAACAATCAGAGCTTGCATGAGTGTTGCATTGAGACTGTTACTAAGAAATGTTTTCTTGACAGCATCATCTCATTTTAAGCCTTCTGCTTCTAGCAGCATTTGTTCAAAGGTGGTCAGATGTTTAGTGAATGGTTTTTCTTTCTGTTTTAAAGCTTTTAAGATATGAGTCGCTCTCTTCTTTGATTCTGAGTTATTGTACACATGTTGAAGCTGATTGATCAGCTTCTCAATGATCATATGGTCTGAAACTTTGTTTGACTTAATACAAGCTGCAATTTAAGGTGTGACTTGACTTAAAGCCAGCTCTTTCAGCCAACTGTGTAAGTATCAGAACTGCACACTGACATTGTTGTTTGACATGTTCACATTCAACTTAGCAACAATTTGTTGTAGTCAAGATCTGAATTTCACTCTTTTTTCTTCAAATCTGAGTGGGTCAGAGAGACACCACTTTGAGTGTCAATTCACTCTCATTGCTGCAGTGAGCTGCTTTAAAATGAAACTGTTTGTACAATTGACTGATTCTTGAGAAGAAGATGATGTTGCAACAGTTGATGTTGAGATAGCTGTATTTACTGATGTAGCTGATGTGAGATTGTTCTAATTCATCACAAAGATGTAAAGAAGATCTGTATGAGCCTTCATGTTCTGCATGTTCTCTTCTGTATGACTTTTCATGCTGTGTAGTTCTGTCATAAATATTTGTGCTCAAGAAGAAATCTCCTCAGCAACAGTCTTCACTTCATCTGTCATAGAGATTTCTGTGCTCATTCTGCACTGATTTCAACAATTGTACAGCAAGGCCTTTAGTGTAGGTTAGGTTTAAATGAGAATAGTATTTTAATGTCACAGGTTCGCAATGAGACTGACACTCAATTGATAATTTTTAAATACAAGAAGAATACTATGAAGAGAAAAGAAAAGCTTCATACAGAAGCAGAAAGATAATGTGCTTTAGTCTTAGGGTCTTAGTAAGCAACTAGATCATAAGACCTTAGTATGAGTTCAACTCATGACAATTGTGAACACTTCATCAATCATGTTAATTTTAAGAAAATCAAAGAGTCTTGTAAGGTAGAGCCTTTGTCATCATCATTATTATTATTATCATCATCATCACTATTACTATTATTAAACAAATCCGCTATTCTCTTTTCTGTTTTCTTTTTTATTCAATACCTTTATCTTCAGTACATCAATCAACAAACTCTTATTTCTTAAGACTTTATTTGTATTATATCATGTGGCTATTTATATTACATCACGTGGTGTAATGATCTCACTTCACAACATGTGATTCTTAAATGCAAGCATCATCTCAGCTCTTTCTGCAGAACTCATTGCTGTCTTTGTTAAAGTGATGAACAGAATAGGCAAAACAACACTGAAGCAGTTTGTCAAACATGTGTGTCAATTCTGCTTTTATTTTCTCAACCACTCACACAAAGTTGAAGATCACATTGCAGCAGACTGTAAGGTGCTGAACATTAAGAATCAGTTCATCTTTATAAAAACAGATATGAGCCTTATCTGTACTGTGAATAAGGTCTGTCAAAACATCAAGAGAAAAGAGAAGTTGGTCAACCTTCTGTTTCTTACTCAGGGTTCACTGATTGTCAATGTTTATACATTTGCAATTTTATTCTATTATCTCAGAAAGAATACTGCTATTTGTTTATACAAAGAGCAATTTACAAGAGTAAAATAAAGTGTCTGACTACAACACACATGTAAAGACCACAGAAGGCCTTCACTACGTCATAGCCCTAGTTGTGCATAGGCTGGCTGTCAGTTTAAGTTAAATCAGGGTGAGGCACATAGGGCTCAGACCATATAAGGTTTCAGGTTGAGGCGGGTTTTTCAAATGCAGTTTAACCCACTATCAGTTTGAACTGAATTCTGTGACGTAACTCAGCAAAGATCATTGTTACTGTGATGTTCAGTATAATCAGCTGCATTAGTACTTTATACAGTAGTATAACTCTTATACATGCATATTAAGCTGAATAATGCAATATACAGTCACATATATCTGCATAAAATTGTCTTGACAGTTTGACTCAACTCATCAGGTTGAACCTCTGAACTTTAATTTAGTTCAAACCTCTTTACAGTGTCTGAAATATTCATCAACCCACCTCTAATTGAGGCCTCAAACCTAACCCAATCAGGTTGACCCACACTGCACAGTCTGTTTAGTTGTGCATTCTCACACTTGATTTATTGTTAACCTTTTACCACTTCTACAAAATGTCATCATTCTTTACTGTGTTGTCAGTGTATTCACAGGCATCAAAGAAGACCCTGTCAACATGAGTGACTTTTAAGCACAAAAGGTAAACTTAATGATGCAGTGAGGCCACATCAGCTCACTGATCATCTTGTCACTCAAAAGTCTTGTGAAGAAAGCACTGAACATTTCTTTTATTTACAACTTTTTAGAATTCATGAGGTCAAATATAGCGCAAGGTACTAAGGGCTCTATAATGATCATATTCAGAACACTCTTCATGATCATAAAGCCTATGTTCTATATACTGACTGTAGAGGCTGATGAGCATCACGTGTTTCTCAAAAGAAGTGTAAAATACTCAGTGAGCAGAAGCAGAAATACAGCTTCTAAGGTGTCATTGACTGATGAAGTTAGTGTTGCAAGAGAAACCATCAGCAAGGTTGAAACTGAGGTGTATTCTGTTGACATGCAAGAAGAAAGTGCAGATGCTCAGATGAAAAAGCTTTTGATTCAGTTTTAAAAGAAAGGTCTAGTGAAGAAGATGTGAAAACATATTATGAGTGAATTCATACACATCACTGAACAAGAAGTGGTATAGGTTAGTCATGGCCCTGATGCATGTTTTAAATTAACAGATTGATTTTATGTATTGATGTTTAATTCAGCTGAACAATAGCCTTAGACTGGTTGTCAGATTGAGTTAAATCAGAACAAGACACATAGAACTTAAACCATATGAAGTTTCAGATTGAGGCAAATTTTTCAAATACAGTTAAACTCACTATCAGTTTAATCTGATTTCTGTGACATAACTCAACAGAGATCTTTATCACAGTGACACTTTGCATAATCAGTTGCATTAAGACTTTATACAGTAATATAACTTTTATACATGCATATTAATGTGAATAATGCAGTATACAGTCACATATATCTGCATAAAATTATCTTAACAGATTAAGTCAACTCATCAAATTGAATCTTTAAACTCTATCTCAGTTTAAACTGACTTAACAAAGTCTGAATATTCAGCAATCTGATCTGCATCAAAGCTCTAAATTTAACTTAACTGAGTTAACTTAACCTGTACAGTCAGTCTAGATAGTCTGATACTTTGCTGTAGCTAAACATATACATTTGATTTTACTTGTTATAAAATTGAGGTTGTTAAATGAATGATTTAATATGTAGAACAATTATAAGAAATTGTTCAATTTTAAGCACACTTTTTATCTGTACACAAATGCATGCTTTTTTACTGATTGCTGTGCTGCAGACTATTAAGAACCTGTATTTAACAAGAGTTAAAGCATGAGTATTGAATATGTCTTATCTAGCTATAACTTAATGAAATGTGTATTTTCTTCAATTTAAAGAGATGTACTATGATTTATTACAGAGTGACTGCAGTACAATTAAAAAAACTCACAGAATGACTTATAAAGTAAATTATAATGTAACCTTTTACACTGACAACAAAGATACAAATTATCTTAAGAAGTTATAGACACTAGAAAAAAGCTTTAGCCTTGTATGTTATAAACTAAATTTTTAAACATCATATAACTATGTTATGTGACCTTAATAACTATCTATACTGACTTAACCTCTTGTTCTTCTTCTTCTTCTTCTTTCTTTAGCTTAAATTATTGTATTTTAGTTAATTTACCTCTTTGTTTATACTATTGTCTTTTGTTGAAATTTGAGCCTAAACACTCACTTGTTTCTAGTGTTCTTACATAGAAAACACACACATCTTTTTTAGTTTAACAATAACATCAACTCTTTCAACAGGTTATGAGCTCAAATTATGTGTAAACTGCATTAAAATCTGCTTGTTTGTTGTTCTGTTAGTAGGCTACAAGAAGTCCTACACCCACAGTCATTTTTTACCTCACTGTTGTCATTATCTTGAGTTCTAGCCCTATCACATACACAATGATTAATGTCATCACCTTCACAATTTCTAGACTCACAACAGACAATTTTATGAAGTGGCTTATTAATATACAAGCTCATTTACATCAGAGCAAGCTATAAAAGTACACTCAAAAGAATGTGATGAAGAAGATTAAGAACAAGAATAAATGAAAGAAGGCAGTGAACCTCATGATGTCAATGCTGTTCTCAAAGATCAAAAGAAAGCTGATGAAGAAGAATTTCAACAATGAGTATAGAATGCTCACAAAGCTAAGCTGTCTTCTGCAGTTTTGTTATGATTATATCAGTTTAAGACAGATGAGTCACATCAAAGATACACAAGAGAAGTGTACATAGAGATATAAAACTCAATGAGCTTGACAGATGACTTGATGAGTTGGCTGATTAAGTAGTTGACTCAACACATGAGATGATTGAGTTCTCAGTATATAGCAGAATGAATTCTCATACAGAATTGATTTTGTTTAACTTCTTTTCTCACTCAAGAATACTAGTTAGACAATAGTATTGAAATCTTCTTATCTACTTAGTCAAATTCTTGTTCTATATAAAGCTCTGCACTATTAAAATGTAATACTTTAAACACTTTAATGATAAGAAGATGATCATCAATACATCAAAGCAAGCTGGCTTCAGCTTCATGAATATTGCAAACTATGTAAATGAACAAGTAAACACACTTAAGATGAGAACATCTGACAACTTCACTGAAGAACAAGATAAGCTTTGATCATTTCTAGTGTAACTAGATGTTATGTTCTGATCTGAGATGCCTCAAATATTAAAACTAAAGATTTGTGCTTGTTGATATAAAGGTCTCAGTGTACAGTGTAGAATAAACCAGTAGTTAATAACTTGTATTGAGTTGAACACAATCGTTTTCATAAGGGAAATAATTCTTTCTATATAGAAAGAGGGTTGACCCTCAAAGAATTGACTCAATCTGTTAAGGGTTGACTTAACATTCTCACGGTTGAGTCAACACTCAACTTGTCATCTCATGTCAGAGACTACGTAGTCTTTATGTTCAACTCATTTCATTAGTTTTAACTGAGTATGGTTGTAACATGGCTGCTTTGCGACACTGAGTCAATGAAAAGACAGTATGAAGCATTTGACACAGCAAACAGGTGTGAAATTGATGTTCAGTCAGTTAACATTTGATATGTCATGAAGAATGACTGAGTCACTCTCAGAGCATAATGAGAGACAGTTGAGATATGACTACAGTGATCAAAAGTACAGTACAATGTGTTAAGAATTGCTGTGTGTGACGGTACAGCTTGTGAGATCTCTATGCTAGGTATTCTTGATATGATTAAAGAGACAGAAATGATTGACAAGTTTGAGTTCTCTACTGTGTCAGGCACAATTCTGTTAACTCATTCATGAAATAAGGCAGAGAAAGATTGCTGCGCTTTGTCAGTCTCTTGAATGCTACTTTGCTTCAAGAATGCCACATGTGAAGCTGATCACAGAGTTGATAATTGACGGGGTTTACGATTCAATATTTCATTCTGAGCTTTCTTCAAAAATGAGTAGATTTGATTTTTCTGAGACAAATTGATGTGTTTCACATCAAGAGACAGATGTTTACAGACATCAAATCTCAGTTGAGAGACTTCTTTAAATGAGTTCAGTTAAATAAGATTAAAAATGTTATGAAGATTAAAGAAGAATTGCTGGTTTGCTTGATCACTCTTATCAACAGCACTTGATGATCTTGAGAACATCATCACAGATGATGTGAGAATGAGTGCTTTAAAGCTTATTGAGCTCACTTTTGCATTGATGTCATTATCTGTTACTCTGAACAACTCTTATTGTCAGCTCTCATGTTCTCACTTTGAATTGAAAAAGTGTTATCACAGTTGTCATGATGAGTGCTTACACAAGCATATAAAAGAGCCTTAACAAAAAGAGCTTCTTGTTTCTGAGCTCTTTTGACTTTTTGATGCAGAACATTGTTCTTTTCTTCACAATTTACTGTGTACTGAGAGATCTTTCACTCATGAGCAAAGAAAGTTGCTTTGAATTTGTGAGAATTTCTTTTTGACTCATTTGTCATCATTGACAACAAGGTAGCATCAAGACATGAAATTTATGAAATGAGTGATGACTGTCAAGACATCATTACAACAAAGCAACATGAACTATCAAGTTAAATGAGATGAAGAGATGAGAAATTGCTTGCAAGGTGTGTAAACAATGTCAGAAAGTAGAATTTGATGAAGATGCAATATAAATGTAGTCATTGTGTCTTTTGGCCCTCTGATTTCCTCTCTTCTTTGCAGGTTTGATTTGAATTATCTGTTTTCTGACCTTATTGATGTCATTGATGAAATTAATTTGAAGCTGACAATTAGTGTGAGAATATGCAGATACAACATTGTTTCAGCAAACTACAGTTAATGTAATGAGACAAGAAGTGACAAAGAACAGTCTTCTCTATAATGAGTTTCTTGCATTCATATATGCTGATAAAGCTATCACACATGTCAGTCAATCAAATTTTAGACCATAAAGATAAAAGAACATAAAGTTGTTGACAAGAATGTGAAGTGCAGAGAAAAGCTCTCAAAATGACAGCAGACCTTAAATGATCGCGTAAACAGTTTATCAGATCACAAATGATTTGTGAGTTTAGTGTCTTCAGCAGAGAACCATTTCACTTATCAACATACTAAAGTTTGACAATGAGAATGTTTTGATTGATAGGCTCACAATTGATCCTTACATTGACCTCAATTAATGTGATTGATTCAGCTCAACATAAACATACAGACAACAATAACTGTCAGGTGTTTGTGAAGCTCATTATCTCTCAATGTGAAAATTAGCTGTTGAGTCTTTACAGCATGACAATGTCTGCAGATGAATACTCTTAATCTGAGGTCTGTATCTTTCATATTATCTGCATGCATGCTTTTCATATAAGACCCTCAGTCATTTCTGTTGTCTTCTGTCACTCTCTGTGTCTTTTAACATTCTTGTTGCCTTCTTTTTATGCTGAGTACATCTTGTTCAATTCACTTAACATCTGAAACACATGATATGAAGAATGCAGCTCTATCTTTATCAGGGCTCAGTCTCATCTGATCAGATTTTCAGAATGTTCAAATCAGTCAAGTAGTTGAGATCACTTGTGGCTCAATGAAGACTGATACAGAGATATGTGCTTTATTATTTTGATCAAGAGACTTTAATAACTTATAGATCATACTGTCTCATAAACATCTGACGCACTTCTGCTTAAACTCAGAGAACTACATTTCAGTTAAAACAAAGGGCTGTGAATTCTTGTCTGCTTATTCTTGAATCAAATTCTGTCAGAGAACTTTGACCTCAACTGACACTTTTCAGACTTAAGTATCACGGTTAATATGATACTAAATGTCAGTGAATGCAAAAACCAAAGGTCTTATGAGCTTATTGTTGCTGCATCATATCTCTCAGCTTTCTTGAAAAATTGTTGTGGGTTTCAATTGAACTCTCACTACAACTTGATCAAGTTAGCTGAGGGTGACATATGTATTTACAGAACTCTGAAGACAAAAAGAAGAGCTCAAACCGGCTTTCTTCACAACATCATCAAAGTGATTTGCTGAGAATGAGGCCCTGAATCTGACGTCTGCTATCATGATGCAGTCAAATTGAGTGATCTCAAGATAGTGCTCAAGTGAGTGATTCTGATTTAAGACATTCTTGTAAGACATTCTCATATTGACCCTTTAACATATCTGTTAATGATATTTAAAAGTCCAATTCTCAGATTCTTGAGCGTTTCATACAGAACCTCTTATTTCTTTGTCTCAATTTTCTGAAAAACTTCAATTTCTCTTCTGTTCTTGATCTTTTTCAGTGATGTCAAAATGATTGACTTCAACGATTTCAGAACAGTCAGACAGATCTGTTTAAGTCATTGATTGCTGCAGACACTTCAGTCAAGATGTTAAAATGTGTGAAGCTTCAGACAATCTCATTGTTTCAAAGCCTTCTTGAATTTTTCAACAGTAGAGTGATGTGTTGACAGCACAACTTTGACCTTCATCATATCACAAGCTGAAATGCATTCTTTTGCACTCAGTCTTTCAATGTTATCTGTTTAAGTCAGTTTGAACATTTCAATCTGAAGAAAATGCACAACACTCTGTTGAAGTTTAAACTTTTTGTCAATGCCTCAAACATTGACATTTCAAACACACTTGAGTGAAGTCAACACATGATGGCTTCATTTTCTATTGATTATTCAAACAATCACTTGATACAGTGCTCTTATGGTCAAGACTGACAAAAGCTAACAACAACTTAAAATCTTCTGTTGCAGCTACTGAGTGAATTTGGTGCATGACAAATGAATTTAATCAATATTTACTTGTAATTCACTGCCTTGTGATATTGAAAAGATAGTGTTAACAGAAAGCAGTGAGCAAATCTATCATCAATGTCTGTTTCTTCAGAAATTAGAGAATAATATACTATTGCTTCTCACTTGAAGCTTTACTTATCATGATCAAACTTTTGAAGTGCTGAGTGATTGAATAAAGTTGAAAGAAAGCTTGCATCTATATCACAGACTGCATAAAAGTGTTTGATCTTAAGAGACATCTGAGAACCTGATGTTGAGCCTAGCTGCTTTATTGTGCTGTGAATGACTTCTTTCTTACAATAAGACTGACACTGCTCATTCTATCTGAGACAGCTACATGACAGACTTCAATGCAATTTTGAATGATCAAGCTCTCAGTAACAGATCAACTGTCTTTGAACAGACTGTCTCTTCACTGCTATGTGTGTTGAATATTTTTGAGAATGAAAGTGAGAACACAATTCAACTTCTTGATGCTGTGCTCAACAAAGAAGTGTCAGTACTGAGATTGTTAAATGAGTGTTTAAATCAGTATTGAGCAAAGAGAATTCAGTATCAACTCAATCACAGCAGAGCTTTCAATGAAGTCAGAGATGAACTCTTGAAATCAATGAAGACAATGTTAAAGAAGAATATGAATGCTGATGCTGAATGAATAGTGATATTGAGATTGCCTCTTAAGCTGATCAGCTCATTATGAATGACTTAGAATTTCATTGTATAAGTAGACAGTATCTTTTGTTGACATTGACAAGTAGCAACTTCTTAATCAATCTGCAGACATTTTCTCAATTTCACTGTCTGAAAACCCTCTTACTGTAGCAGTTTAGGCCTTATCTTGTCACATGATCGTGTTAAGCTGACTTAAATACTCAAAACATCACTCTTGTGTCTCAATTGTGCTTTGACAATCAATGATCAATTATATCACAGCAGCATCTCAACATGAAACTTCAGTAAAGAAAGACATGAATGTTGTCTGTGTTCACTGAGTGGCTTGATTCTGTTGACTCACTCATGTTTGTTTTTGTTGAACTGTTGTATTAGACTGACAGATACTGTTTAAGTCAGTTGTTATTGACAAAGAAGTTACTACTTTTATATTCAATATAAAAGTGATGAATGTGATGACTTGCTTTAACTATATAGCTACATTTTCCCTCAGTTCTACTCTTTTCAAATATCTAGAAACAGGCTACAATACTCTCTTAATTTTCTCAACAAGTTTACTATCTAGTGTCTTTTCTCTTAAACTTCTTGAAAACAGGCTCAGTCAAGAATGACGAACACCTCATCAATGACAAGTAAGTATATTTAAGTGAGATTCATCAAAAGCAAACAGCAGATGTAGAATTAAAAAGAGCACAAGTTGACAACTTTAAGAAGTGAGTCAAGAATACAAGATTAAGTAAACACAGAGAAGCCATTTCTGAGGCTGAAGAAGCAAGTTCTCAGTGTTTGACTTGATGATATGATAGTGTCATAGTATGCCTTTTTCTAGGGCTCACCTCATACTAATTTTAGCAGATTGTTCAGATGACTCATCAACATTTTGCGATGTTTGATTAAATTACTAAGTAGGTATATAAGCTTGCACTATGGCCTTCATCTGTAAGGGTAAACCTATCTCACTTATTTGACAATCACAACATCAGTGTCAACATGCTCAAGACCAATCTCAAAAGAACAGCTAAAGAAAAATTTCAAAAGAGAAAAGCCAATTGCCTCAAGAAAGCTCATGAACTCAAACAATTGTGTTAAGCAGAAGTTTACATTCTAATCTATTGTAACAACAAGTACTATACATACAAATCAATCAAGCAATCACAGTGACCACCACTGAATTCTGAAATTGTAAGGCTTGATTTATTCAGATTGAAGAAACTATATGCTTATGTGTGTTACATCCTGATCTGAGATGCCTTGAATATTAGGGCTAAAGGTTTGTGCTTGTTGATATAAGGGTCTCAGTGCGCGTGTAGGGTAAATCAGTAGTTGATAACTTGTATTGAGTTGAACACAACCCATTTTCATAGGGGAAATAGTTCTACTATATACCATAGGATTGCTGTGCTCGCCTTGCTCACTATAGAGCAATAGAGCTGATAGACCTACCAAAGGTCTATCACCTTGCTGAGCTCGCTATAGAGCAATAGACTTGTGTGAGCTTATGTTCAGGTATACGCTTCCCTTGCGTATTCCTTAAAACATACTAGCTGGTTATGGTTTGGCTGTAACACTATCCCTTCTCTTCTAAACGCTAGTTCTTTAGTGTCTATATAAGTGAGAGTATAAAGACAGATAGCTTTCTCACTGTCATGCCTTCTCATAAGCAGCACAATTGTCTTTGTCTTGTGAAAACCATTGCAACCTTCAGCTTCACTTCTCTCACTGCTTGTGACCATTGTTCAGTTGTCTTTTCTTCCTGTATTATTATGACAGGTCACGCAAAGTGTTCTGAGTGCACTCATTGTGGTTGTCTGTGTGTGTCAGTATTGTTAGATTCTCTGAATCATGCTCACCTTCAGTTGAAATCTGAACTTGAGGTGGCTATGAATGAGCGTGTGGAACAGGCTGAGCTTCTTTTCAAGCTGAATGTGAAAGTTCTTCACCTTTTCAAGACTTTGAAACAGAATGAGTCTTGCACAGTCATCAAAGTTTGCTGTGTTGCTTTCAAACTGAGCAATGATAACAATGAAACTGAGAATGAGGAAAACTCCTCTGATTCTTTTAATCTTGATTTCTTACTGAAGTCAATGAGTTTTAGTTTCTTTATTGACTTTGAGCCTCTCTCTCAAACTGTTGTAGTGTTTTTGCACAGTTGAGTAGGTTCTCTTTGAGTTCTCATGTGTTTTCTGAGGTATTGTATTCTTTTTATTTGACGAGATAGTGGGTTTTTCCACTAATCATCCGTTGTTTTAAAATGTTCTCAACTTGATACTCTTCATTGAGTTTGACAGATGTTTTGATGATTTGAAGTGGTATGAACTGGTTGCAACACTGAAGCATGAATGCATGAAATATTGAGTGTATTCACATTTTCTTGAGTAAGTCTAACTCATAGCTTAACCCCTTGATGTTTCTCTTGATTTTGAACGGTTCTATGCTCTTGTTGTTCAATTTCTTGCTTCTTCACTTTACATGAATATTGTTTGTTCTTAGATAAACCCTCTCTTTAATCACAAAAGGTTTTACCTCTGTTGTTTGTTCTGTTTGCTGTTGAATTCTGTTTGTCAGATCCTTATGCAACTTCTTGATCTCTGCAATGTCTAGTATTGCTTTCTGGCTTTGTGATCTGTGTGCTCGCAGTTCTCATCATACCTTCAGGTTATATTCATAATTTGCTCAAAATGGTGTTTCTTCTGTGGTCTCATTTTGTGTGTTATTGTACACAAACTGTGCCGTCAGCAACAGTTGTACTCAGTTGTTCTGGTTCTTATTGACATAGTGTCTCAAGTATGTTTCAATCATTTGATTCATTTGTTTGCTCTGTCTGTCTGTCTGTGAATGATATGCTGTTGACATTTTGTGATTTATTTCAAGTTCTGCTGTGAGTGTTTCTCAAAACTTGCTTGTGAACAGTTTGTCTCTGTTGATAATAAACTTCTTTGATAGCTCATGGTTGTTAACCAATTCTTGCAGTATGATGTACATCAATACTGGTGCTGTTGTGGTTTTCTTGAATGAAATGAACATGGTGTACTTGGTCAGTCTATCAACTATAGTCAATATACTGTTGAACTTCACCCCTCATGCCGGATTCTTTGATGTTGACAACTTTGTTATGAAGTTCATGGTAACTGACTCCCATGGCGCATTTGGTGCGTTTAGTCATGTTATTCTGTCATATCTTTTGTCTCTTTGAATCTTGTTCCTGCAGCATGAATTGCACTTGATGATGTACTCAGTGATTTGATCTTTAAGGTTGCTGATATTGTGTCTTCTTTGTATGAGGTCCTCAGTTCTTTTGACTTCAAGGTGTTCATCAGCTCTGTCATCGTGACATACTCATATTAACTCTTCATCCGTCAAGGGGGCTTGCTTCACCTTGTATGTTGCTGCTAAGCCTTTTGTGAGAATTCTCTTGTCATCTTCACTCAGAATTTCGGCGTGAATCTTTTTCACTTCTTCATGATCAGGTTGTCTACTTAAAGCATCTGCTTTACCATTCTCATTACTCTTTTTGTAATGAATTTGGAATTTGTAATCAACTAACTGTTTGACTCAGCAAACCTGTCATTGATTCAACTGTTTCATTGTTGCAAAGTTTCTCAAATTCTTGTGATCTGTGTAGATCTGAATAGGCTTCTCAGTATCTGTGAGATAAGGTCTTCAATCTTGCAGTGCTTTCACTATCACAAGAAGTTCTTTGTCATGAACCTCATATCTTTTCTCAGGTTCTGATAGTTTTCTTGATTGATAGGTTATGGGTCTCTGCTGCTCATCTTCAATCTGGTACAAGCATGCATCTACTGTGAAATTTGATGTGTTGATTTTCAGTACCTTTTCGCATGTTGAATTGAGTATCCTCAGGTGTGCCGTTCTGCTAAGACTTTTCTTTAATGTGTGAAATGCATCTTCCTGCTCCTTATCTCAATGTCATCTCTTGTTCTTATGTGTTAGTTGTGTGAGAAGTTCTGCAATCTTTGCATAATTAGGTACAAACTTTCAGTAGTAGTTCATTAACTCTAGAAAGGCTTGTACTTTCTTGACTCATTTTGACGGAGACCAGTTCCTGACTGCGTTTGTTTTTTCTGGGTTCTTCTTGATTTGCCCAGATTGAATAACATAATCAAGGAACTTGATTTCCTTTGTTTTGAACCTGCTCTTTGACTTTTTCACATACAAAGCCCTCTCATTAAGCTTTCTCAGTACCTTGTGCACATGGCTGCGGTGCATCTCAAGGTCATCTGAATATATCAGAATGTCATCAAGGTATGTGATCACAAAATCATCAAGGTATTCTCTCAATGTATTGTTGATTAACCTTTGAAAGGTGGCGGGGGCGTTCTTAAGCCCAAACAGCATAACAGTGTATTTGTAGTGTCTGTATCTTGTTTGAAATGCCGTTTTTCATTCTTTGCCTTTCTTCATTTGTACTCAATAATAGGCTTCTTTCAAGTTCAGACTTGTGAACCACTTGGCTCTGTCTAATCAGTCTTGCAACTCTTTGATCAACAGTAAGGAATAACTGTCTCATCTAGTTATCTTGTTGAGTTGTCTGTAGTTGACACATAGTTGCTTTGTGTCATTCTTCTTTGATACAAACAGAATTGAGTATTCTGTCAATGACTTTGATGATCTGATGAATCCTCTCTTGAGATTCTCGTTAAGGTAAGTTCTGACTTTCTTGAGTTGATCCTCACTCATTGAGTACAGTGACATTCACTTCAACTGCTTGTCATTCAATAGCAATATTTCATGATCTCATGACTTATGCTCTGATAAGCTCATTTCTGGTTGTTCAGGGATCTCATACACATCTACCGTGATGTATAATTCTTTACTGATTCAATCAATTCTTGAGTTCTTTTTGCGTAATCAGGGCATCTCTAGTATAGCGTCATACTTGATTGAATTGAGGACATCAAACGTCAACTTCTGTGAATCTTCTAGTATTATGGCTTTGATGTGAACCTGGTCTGTTATTCACTTGAATTCTTCATTGACTATATATACCTGCATAGGCTTCAGCGCTTGCTGCAGCATTAGTTCTAGCATTCTTATCGCTTGTCGCAAAACATAGTTGTTGATTGCTTCTGAGTCTACCATTGCTTGAAGAAGTCTATTCTGTTCAACCTGAACGTCAACTCATATCTTATGGTTCTTGTTGTTCTTTTGAGACATTAAAAGCTTCTTGTTCTCTAGTCTCATTGAGAAAGCTTGCAGTTTTTTGACGGTACTGCGTTGCTTGCTCTTCTTCAGAGGTTTTGAAATCATTCAGGCTCTATCCCTTATATGATCAGTTGTATGTATTCCTCACTGTCTTTCTCAATATATTGTTCTGAGTGTAGGCACAGTTTGTACTGATCATATTCCCACTGAATCTGGTTTCAAAGTGCTTTCACTCTATTCAGGAACTCAGGTGGCATGTAGCCTTCTGAAAAGGTTCAACAACCACCACCTGGTGTCAGGTACCCTGTGGGTAAATGGGTCTTGATTTTGTGGCTCTTAGTTTTTTACACAAGTTGTTTCAGTACTGTGTTGATTGCTGTCTGTACGTCTTTCATCAACTTGTTGAGTTTTAAGCATGTTCTTGCTTCTTTTGTTTCTTCTTGTTGCTTCTTAAGGTCATTGACTTTTTTCTTGAGCTCTTTCTGCTGTTTTTCTAGCAGTTGTTGACACATCTTTCAGTGCTGATTCTCAGGGTGCTCATATCTCATTTTGAGTCTCATGTTGACTTCTCAGTTGTTGACATCCTTTGAGTTTGTGTTCAAATTCAGGGCTATTCAGGTGCTATCACTGTAGTCTTCTTCTACCTGAGTTTCGTGAGTATCAGTTTCTTTGATCTTGACTTTCTTTAGAATAGTTAATTTCTTCAGTTGACCTGTTGTGTCATAACTGTTTTGTTTCTTCTTGAGTTTCTGTGGGTACTATTCAGCTTCATCTTTGCTGCTCATATGTGTTCAGCACATGTTGTCATAGCAGACTGTTCAGCTCAGAGCGTTGTGCACTATACGTGTATCTGTTGCTGCAACTTCTTTTCTCTCTTGTTGAGGTTTCTTGCAGGTTCTTGCAAGGTGTTCAGGCTTTTCACAGTTATAACATTTGTGAGTCTCTGCTCATCAAAGTTGAGGCTTATAGGGCTTGCTCATGCGCTGTTCTTGCTTCACTCATGATTGCTGCTCATGATGCTTCTCAATTGTGTCAAGATTCATAGAGTCACCTCTTCTGAGAGTATAACATCTTTTTCACATCTTTGATGTGTAGTGCTCTGTACGCTTCATTCATTGTTTTCATTGATGACTGTCAATGTTGATGAAGATATTGATCATATTCTGAAGCTCTTCAGGTTGATCCATTCTGACTATCTCATCTTTGATAGTCTTGTTGAGTCCTCAATAGTATTGCGATACTAAAGTGTCGTCATCCCAATCCATTAGGGCTGCAATTCACTGAAACTCTGCTGCATACTTGACTGTCAACTTATTCATCTTTAGAATGTGAAGTCATCTTTCCGCTGCTTATTTCTTGTCAACTATCTTGAAGGCTCTTTGAAGCTCATTCTTGAACTTCTTATAGTTGTCAAATATGAATTTCTTATTGTTCATTCATTTCTTTAATGTCTTGTCAAAGAACTCATGCAGTTTGAGATCAACTCAATTGAATGCTGCATCTTTGAGGTACAATACAGTAAACAGGCCTTTGTTCATCTCAAACCTAAACTTTGCCTGGTTGAATTCAATATATAACTCAAGCTTGATCAAGAAGGCTCACAGCTTCTCTCTCTCATCTGTGAATGCATTGAGTGCCGGTACCTTAAGTACATCAATTGTTTGCTGAAGGCCTTGAAGGTTGACTTGACTTGTCAAAGCTGACTTCTGCGCAGTGATTGTCATTCTTATATTGTAAGAATGTTCAAAGTGTTACGTTCTGATCTGAGATGCCTTGAATATTAGGGCTAGAGATTTGTGCTTGTTGATATAAGAGTCTCAGTGCGCGTGTAGGGTAAACCAGTAGTTGGTAACTTGTATTGAGTTGAACACAACCCATTTTCATAGAGGAAATAGTCCTACTATATACCATAGGATTGCCGTGCTCGCCTTGCTTGCTATAGAGCAATAGAGCTGATAGACCTACCAAAGGTCTATCACTTTGTCAAGCTCGCTATAGAGCAATAGACCTGCGCAAGCTTATGTTCAGGTATACACTTCCCTTGCGTATTCCCTAGAACATACTAGCCGGTTATGGTTTGGCTGTAACAATGTGCATCAACAGAAAAGGCACTTTTCACTGTCAGAACACAAGTATTTTGCTGATTTTGAGGCACAAAAAGACTTTAGCAGCAAAGGGTCAGATGTTCTGAAGCAGAAGAATGTATCTGTAGTGAAACTATGCATGAAGAATGAATTGACAGCCTATCCTTGAAGCCAACAAGTGGTCAGAGTATTGATGTCATTGGTTTTGAAGTTATCACTCATTTTGAAGCAAGCAAGCAGGCAGAAGACTAATCACAAATTTAATTGTATACTATTAAAACTACTTTGATTGAAAATGAGAAAACAAATAACCAATTGCTCTTCAAGATCCTGACACATTCTTTACTTGTCACTATTTCTGCACACTGACTTCATCTTTATCATTCATGACTCTGATACTAGAATTGTATGAAGAAGGCTCATCATCATCTTTCAAGTCTTCAGAATTGCAAATAAAAGAGAACATGATTGAAGAAAGAGCTTTTCTGCAGATGTTGATGACATCAAATTGAGGATGACTTTGATGAAGTCAGCTTCAAAGCTTCATTCAAAATCAGCTGATAGGGCCTTATGATCTCTCATACTTCTTTGATCACAGCATTGAATGAATGCTAAGAACAAAGCACATGATGATGACTATAGATCATTAACTGAAATTCTCTGCTTTGGTTTTAAGATGTGCTTTACTCTTGAGACTGAGATAGTAATATAATGAGTTGTGAAAAGAGAGTTGCAGAGACAAGAGTAACAAGCTTGTCTATAAGTATGAGTAAAGCATTCAGTATCACAACACAGATTCACCTTCATTCTCAGCATTCAACCTCTACTGTTTGTAGTGACATAACATTCACAATCTTTCTCATGAGCCAGATTCTTTTCAGTATCAAGTCACTAACAATTCATTAGTGATTCAGCCAATCATGTGCCCATTGCTTAATTCAAGCCTTCAGCAATAAAGACTAGCTTAAGTCTCTCAGTTCATCTTCAATTCAAAAGAAGAACAATCACAATCAAGTGATGACGTCAGAAGTGCTCTTCATGTGTGATTAACTGAGAAGTCATTAAGCTCTGCACAAGATGATCAGTAAAGAAAGAATTCTTATTAAAGAACCGTTGTTTTTACACAGTGTCTTGATGAACTGAGCCACCTCATTGTAACAGACGGTCAAATTTCTGAACATGACTGAATCAGACTTCTTTGAAAGTTCTGTGTGTGCTCAGCAGATATGTATACTGAGAAAGATGAAAACCTTACATATCATTGTTGTCATCATAGTTCACTGCAAAGCATCAAAACAGAATCTGAGTGACATCTGCAACAAACTCATTGCAGTGAAGGTCAATGACTAGAAATTGATGCTGTTTAATGAATCTTAAGAGATGTGAATAATCAGTTGTAAAAAGGTTGAGCCTGCATCTCAAGATTGTGGCCACAAAGTTATAGACAAGTCATGAACACTTTTCTGTGTTCTTATTGAGAATGTCTTTTCATCTGCACCTGATTCAAATTTGTTCTGCAGATGTCATCTTGTCTGTGGCTTGTGCACTTGCAAATACTTAAACTGTTGTTGTTCTATCTCTGTAGTGTTCTTGATTTGTCTTTGACTGAACTGAGTTATGATGATGAAACCAATTGATGTAATACAACTAAGGTACAAGGTGTCTGACAAAATTGCGTGGCCCTTTCTGATCAGCTATACTATGCTTCTCACGTAAAAGATTAGTAAGTCTCAAGCAATAATGTAAGTTAAGCATAATATAACTGGCTTGAGTAAAGAACGCATTCTCATCAGAATAGTCACACACATGAGCATGAAAGTAGGTACTGTATGAATGATTACTAGCTTAAGACAGTAACTTCTTTAAGAATATAGGCTAAACACCTCTTGATCATTTGAAAAACTTCTGAAGCATTACATGACAATAAAGATTGCACATTTCAAGGGGCTTGAGCTTCTGATCTAACATATATTGTCATTAGATTTTGTTAAAGAGAGAATCTTGCAACACATAAGTTCTGTGATGTGTACAAGAACTCAGTGATGCATCTGTTTGTGTTCTGTCAGAGTCTTGTTGTGCATCAATGAGATGTCTGTTGCGTGTAATTCAGAAAGTGTTTGCTGAACCTTGAGATGTAGAATGATGATTCTGTTGTGCATGATGATCTGAACTTTGCTCAGGGTAAAGCTTCTCAAGTAAAATCTCAGTAGATGAAGAGAAAGTGAAACATGTCACACAATCTGTCACCATGCTGAGACCCAGTCTTTGCGCTGATTGATGATGACTCTCAGTCAGTGAGAATGGGTTGAGGCGCTTCTTGCTTTGCTGATTGATACTCTTTTTACTCATATCTCAAAGTCATGAATCTTGCAAGCACTGAGAAGCAGACGGTCATTGCAGTGGATCTTCAACAAGCATTCTCTTCAGTAAAAGAAAAATAGACTGTTCTTTGAGTTTCAGAGAGCTTTGAATATAATGATATCATTTTAATTAATCTTTTGTTTAACCTTTGAAGAAACATTCAAGAAGTTGATAGGCAACAACACTGAGCACCCAGATATCTACCTGATTAAAGTAAGTTTTGCGTCATTTATCCCTTTCTTTATAGACTTCAGGATCAACATAGTTCAATGTTTCACAAAAGCTCTCAGAAAGTCTCTGTAAACTAAACAAGTCAAAGTTCACTAACTTTATGAGAGGCTCTTCAGTCACTATCAGAATGTTCTTGAGCTTTATATCTCAATGCATTATGTCTGAATTGTGTAAATACTGAAGCACTTGTAGCAATTGATTGAGAATTAATCTGACACATGTAGAGTCTGACTAAGCTTCACGATACTGCTGCAGGTTGTTTATTGATAGATACTTCATGACAACAAAGACATTGTTTACTCAAATGATAGTCTTCTTGTACTGAACAATATGAGGCTTTACACACATTAGTCAATGATATTCAATGCATTGCAATAGCTCACTCACATGTGAGACCCTGCTGAAGATCATCATCTTCAGAGACATTACAGTACAACCGTCATTCTTGACACAGAGAATCTTCTTAGCAGCATACACACGTTCACATTTTCAATGTAGAACAGTGTAAATTTCACCATAGGATCCGTTTGTCACTGTCACCAAAATTGAATAATCTGTGTCAACATTTCTCAGTCAGGGTGTCTGTTATGAGTTGAACCCATACTAAAGGTCTTATGATCTAGTTACTGACTAAGACTTTAAGACTAAAGCACTTATCTTCTTGTCTCTGTATGAAGCTTTTCTTTTCTTCTTCATAGTATTCTTCTTGTATTTAGAAATTATCAATTGAGTGTCAATCTCATTGCAAACCTGTGACATTAAAATACTATTCTCATTTAGACCTGGCCTACACTAAAGACCTTGTTGTACAATTGTTGAAATCAGTGCAGAATGAGTGCAAAAACCTCTATGACAGATGAAGTGAAGATCATTGCTGATGAGATTTCTTCTTGAGCTCAAATACTTATAACAAAACTACACAGCATGAAGAGTCATACAGAAGAGAACATGCAGAACATGAAGGCTTATATGAATCTTCTTTACACCTTTGTGATGAATTGAGACAACTTCACATCAACTACATCAGCTGTTGCAACATTACCTTCTTCTCAAGAATCAGTCAATTGTATGAACAGTCTTACTCTAAAGCAGCTCATTGCAGCAATGAGTGTGAATCAACATTCAAAGTGATGTCTCTTTAACCCACTCAGATTTGAAGAAAAAAGAGTGAAATTCAGATCTTGACTACAACAAATTGTTGCTAAATTGAATGTGAACATGTCAGACAACAATGTCAGTGTGCAGTTCTGATACTTACACAGTCAGCTGAAAGAGTTGACTTTAAGTCAAGTCACATCTTGAATTGCAGTCTGTATCAAGTCAAATGAAGTCTTAAATCACACAATCATTGAAGAGCTGATCAATCAACTTCAACATGTGTATGACAACTCAGAATCAAGAGAGAGAGCAATTTGTACCTTAAAAGCAATAAAACAGAAAGAAAAGCCATTTGTGAGACACTTGACCATCTTTGAACAGACATTGCTAAAAGCAGAAGGCTTAAAATAAGATGATACTGTTAAGAAGACATTTCTCAGTAACAGTCTAGATGTAATGCTCATGCAAGCCCTGATTGCAACATCAATTTCTGTGTCATATGATGAGTACATTACTCTACTGCAGCAAGTCAGTTACAATTTAAAGTTAATTCAAAAGGCTGTTACTCAAGAGCGCTGTACAATGACCACTATCATCACTCAACAGTTTCACAAAGACTTTATGAGCTGAGAATTTACTGAGCATGTTAGTGTAACAGCAGCAAAGACTGAGAAGAAATGCAGAGCACAATGAGTGTTAAAGAAGAAAGTGACAGAGTGTTGTATGAAATGACTGTGCATGCAATGTGAAAAAAGTGAACATTTTGTTAAAGAGTGCAAACTTCTATCAGCTGTATGATCTTAAATCATCAATGTTACTGCAGCTGAGACCGCAAAGAAGACAACAGAGACAGATGAGAACTCAAAAAAAGAGTAGCTTTTAGTGAAAGTCACAGCTGAGAGTGTATGAGATGTGATAAGAGCTGAAAGAAGTTTGAAAAACAGATAAACAGTGCCCTCTTCACTATGTCAATGTTAATCAATAAGAAGTCATATGCACATATCTTATACAACATAAAGTGTTTGTTCTATGAAATAATCACTTTTTGCTTTGCTAGAAATCACAATCTACAGTGCATGAAGATAAGACCTTGTACAATTACAGAGTTTGATGAACCTTCAAATTTATCAGTAGATGAAGTAGCTGTCATACAGATTAATATTAACAGACATCAGAAGTCAAGAACATTCTTTTATATTGTTTTTAAGTTAGCATCCTATGATCTTATATTGAGTCTATCATGAATGAAGCAGAATGAGGTCATATTGAATACAGACAGAGCCTTTCTTATGATTGAATTCACAGAAACTGTCATACAGAACAGAAAAGCTTTGAGTGAAGACAAGTTCAACTATATTATGATGTTGGCTATGTTCTTTTCAAACCTCATACAGAAGAAAGAAGAGAAACAGAAGAAGATTGAGGTGTTCTCAGCTAGCATGACTGATATTAAAAAAACCTTGATCTCACAGAAGAAGACAGACCTGAGGACTATACTTCTTGATCATTATCACAAGTTTTTAAATGTGTTTGATCATACAATGACTGAGAAATTGCCTCTCTTAAGAAAAGAAGACACAGATCATCAGATTGAACTAGAAGAGATGAATGAAAAAGAGTCAAAAGTACCCTGAGATCCTCTATACAACATGACAAGAAAGAAGCTACTAGTGTTGTGCAAAACATTAACAGAACTTTTGAATAAGCAGTTCATATAAGTCAGTAACTCATTTGCTGCAGTGTCTGTTTTATTCATATAAAAGTCTGAAAGTGAACTTCAATTCTGTGTGAACTACTGTGACTTGAACTGAATTACTTAAAAGAATCATTACCTTCTTTCATTAATATATGAGACTCTGTGAAACATTGAATGAGCTCAATGATACATCAAGTTGAATGTCATAGTGGCATTTCACAAGATTTGAATTGCTGCAGAGAACAAATGAAAGATGACATTCTGTACAAGATATGAGTTGTATGAATGAATGATGACTTCTTTTGAGCTAATCAATGTCTCAAGCACATTTTAAAGATATATCAACTGAGTCTTGCAGAACTTTCTAGATGAGTTTTGTTCAGTTTATGTGAATGATATTCTCATTTTCACTGATGAGTCTTTGCATCAGCATCAGAATCATGTACAAAGAGTATTACTACAGCTTTGAGAAGTTGGCTTACAGATTGACATTGATAAATGTGAGTTTGAAGTCAAGTCAATCAAGTATCTAAAGTTCATTCTGAAAGTTGAAAAGAACATATGAATGAACCCTCAGAAGATGAAGACAATCATGAACTGATAAGCCTCTAAATCAGTAAAAAAAAGTACAGAGTTTTGTAGACTTTGCAAACTTCTACTGAAAGTTCATCAAGAACTTTTCTAATTTAATTATGTCAATAATGACTCTCATACAAAAGAACTCACTTTTTAAGTAAACTGAGAAAGCTGATCAAGATTTTAAGAAATTAAAGACTATGTTCATTTCAGCGTCAATTCTAGTTCTGTTTGACCATACATGTATGACTGTGATAAAAACAGATTTCTCAGATTGATGCATAAATGAAATTCTGTTACAGTTGATGAATGATGTGTGAAGACTTTATGCCTATTATTCAAAGAAGAATACATCTGCAGAGTGCAACTATGAAATTTATGATAAAGAAATGCTGATCATCATATGATGTTTGAAAGAGTAAGACACAGAATTAAGAAGTGTGTCAAGTTTTCAGATTCATACAGATCACAAGAATCTGAAATACTTTATGACAGTTAAAAAGCTTATAGAGTGACAAATGAGGTGGTTTCTTATACTGTCACAATACAACTTCTTCATACTATACTTGTCAGAAAATCAGAATGAGAGAGCAGATGCTCTGTTAAGATGTGAGCAAGATATGTTAACAGGTTTCTCAGATGATAGAGTACAGCATTATATAACACAGATGCTACACCTCAAAATGATGAGCAAGTCTATACAGGCTGCCTCAATGACAGTAGCAGATATATCAATATCTGTACTCATATGAGACCAGAACCTGTTCAGTGAAGCCACAGATCTCAAACAGATGTGAGTGAATGCTGAGATAAGAGATGAGTCATACAAGAAGCTGTGTTGAGCAATTCAGAAACAACAGAGATCATTTCTCACTGTTTTAAAAGTGAGGATATTCATAATGAAATGCTTCTTGAGTGATGAAAAAAAGCTACTCTTTCACAAAAGGCACTGAGTGCTGTTCTCAGAACCTCTTTGTACAGAACTGATTCAGTATACACATGACTCAACAATGACTGAACACTTAGAAAGAAATGTAACTGATGTTCTCTTATTATGACTGTTCTTTTGACTCAAGATGCTATAGAATGTCTGTACATTCTGTCAGAATTGTGACAAATGCTGTATGAACAACAGCTGAAAAGATCGTCAACAAGGCTTCTTGAAGCCTTTACCTGTACTGAAGCAAATTTGATAAAAGATATTCATTGACTTTGTAGTAGATTTACTGTCAAGTGAGAGTTGTACAAACCTTCTGATAATTATGAATTGTCTTAGCAAGAAGATAATACTGAAACTGTGTAAGAATATGACTGCAGAATGAGTGACTCAGACATTCATACAATGTTTCTACTGAGCTCATGAGCTTTTTATCACAATAGTCTCAGATTAAGACACTCAGTTTGTGAGCAGCCTATGAAAGAGAGTCTGTCAACTTTTGAAGATTGTACAAAGAGTGTTTACAGCATATCACTCAAAAACTGACAGAGCAACTGAGTGAATGAATCAGAATGTTGAACTGTACATTCATACATTCTTCAATTATAGTCAGAACAACTGAGCAAATCTGCTTCTCATGACTGAGCTAGTTATAAACAATCATGACTCTGTCTTAACAGAGATGAGCTCTTTCTTCTTGTCTCATGAGTATTATGTGAAGTCTTTACAACTATTTAAAAAGTTAAAGCTCATACAATCTGCAAGAAGTTCAGTACAAAAAGCTGATCAGATCATATGAAAGATGAAAGAAGTCACAGAGTGAGCACAGATGACTATAACTGTCACTCAGCAGATACAGAAAAAGACAGTGAATCAGAAGAGACAGCAGTCATATAACTTCAAGAAAGAAGACAAAATCTGACTAAACTTAAAGAACATATGTACAGACTGTTCATGCAAGAAGTTTGATGTGAAGAATGTCAAGTACATCATTGTTAAAAAGATTAGCTCACACTTCTTTTGTTTGAACACACTGTCAGGTATTTATAATGTGTTTCACTCAGTCATGCTTCAGTCAACAGTCATGAATGCTCTCTCTTCTCAGTGTATGACAGATTTGCAACTTTTGTCACAAATAGTGAGTGATGAAGAAGAATTTGAGATAGACAAGATTTTGAGAAAAATGCTCATATGACAAAGAGAAGAATCTAAAAAGAAGTACTTAATAAAATGAGTTGATTATACCTGATCTACATGAGAACTGACCTCAGCTCTGCAGAATACAGTGACAATAAACTGATGAGAGTTAATGCAACTTGAGATGCTAGATCTTAATCATACAAGTTGACATCATCAGTCTACACATGATTCAACAACAACTGTGCATATGTGTGCGTGTGTGCACACACACATGTGTACACATAGAAAGGTCTTCAAAGACCTTGTCAATAATAAGCAAAAGCTTGAAGAGAAGCATCATGTCAAAGAAGGCTGAGATGCTTTACATGTGTGAAGTGATTATATGAAGTTCATGATTTAGTGTTGAATTTATTTGATTTATTTCTATATTAATGTTGCCTTCTTGATTTTGCTGAAGCTACTTATTCTGAGCATCACACAGAGATGAGACAGATAGCTTAAATGTTGTACACAGCTCATGTGACTAGGTTTAGATCTAGGTGTTATGACAGAGAAAAAGAGATCATATGTATCTAAGAATTGAGGTTGATAACAACAACCTCTGTCAACAGCAGTGCTGATGCAATTTGTTGTTGTTGAGAAACTTGTTCACTCTCATTGACCTTATCATTGTCATCATTGTCATCTGAGATGACAATAACAACATCATTGTTGTGTATGAAGCAGTGAGCAGCATGATCACATCACTTACAGTTGCTGTAACATCTTTTGAAATGCTCTGACATATGACAACATTTCAAAAAAAGCATCATACTGTGTTTCTGACAGTCTGTACAACTGTCAGAAATCAACACATCACTTCTCTGAATAAGGATTTCATTTATGTACAATGACTGATGAGACAGAACCTGTTGTCTTAAAATTCATCTCTGTACAAAGAAAACATCATGATCAAAGAGAGCAAGAATGACAATGATCTGAAAAGAGTGAATGAAGGCGCGCAGCTGTTGCGCATTAATTAAAAGAACAGAATTTGCATCATTTGCTGCAGCAATAAGAGTGTGTTGATACAGAACAAAAGTTCTACATGCTGTCAGATCTGAGAAACAAATCTGTACAACACTTACATAATTGTTGTTGCTGCTGTTGTTGCTGCTGAATGTGTCATACAAGAGTCAGTGCTGAAAGGTGTTAACTGAAGAGAACTTTCACATATGAGAGATTGTGATGAAGAGGTTGAAGAAGTGAATTGTTACCTCATTGTACAAAACAGAAAATCACATGTTGACAAGTGATAAGAACCTTATTGTTACAACCATACCCGGTTAGAACTAACGGGATGGGTCGAACGCAAGGACTGCGTAGTCTCTAGCATGAGACAACAAGTTAAGCGTCAACTTGATCAGAAGAATGTTGAGTCAACCCTTAGCAGATTGAGTTGATTCTTTGAGGGTCAACCCTTGTTCTATATAGAAAGGATTGTTTCTCTTATGAAAACGATTGTGTTCAACTCAATACAAGTTACCAACTACTGGTTTACCCTACACCGCGCACTGGGATTCTTATATCAACAAGCACAAATCTTTAGCCCTAATATCTGAGGCATCTTAGATCAGGACGTAACACTTTGAACACTCTTACAATATAAGAATGGCAATCAGTGCACAGAAGTCAGCTTTGACAAGTCAAGTCAACCTTCAAGACCTTCAGCAAACAATTGATGTACTCAAGGTATCAGCACTCAATGCATTCACAGGTGAGAGAGGGAAGCTGCAAGCCTTCTTGATCAAGCTTGAGTTGTATATTGAATTCAACCAGGCAAAGTTCAGGTTCAAGATGAACAAAGGCCTGTTTACCGTATTGTACCTCAAGAATGCAGCATTCAATTGAGTTGACCTCAAACTGCATGAGTTCCTCAACAAGACATCAAAGAAATGAATGAACAATAAGAAATTCATATTCAGCAACTATAAGAAGTTCAAGAATGAGCTTCAAAGAGCCTTCAAGGTAGTTGACAAGAAACAAGCAGCGAAAAGACGACTTCACATCCTAAAGATGAATAAGTCAGCAGTCAAGTATGCGGCAGAGTTTCAGCGAATCGCAGCTCTAATGAATTGAGATGACGACGCTTTAGTATCGCAATACTATTGAGGACTCAATGAGACTATCAAAGATGAGATAGTCAGAATGAATTGACCTGAAGAGCTTCAGGATATGATCAATACCTTCATCAACATTGACAGTTGTCAATGAGAACAACGGATGAAGCATACAGAGCACTACACATCAAAGATGTAAGAAAGACATTATATTCTCAGAAGAGGTGACCCTATAAACCTCAACGCAATTGAGAAGCACTGTGAGCAGCAATCATGAGTGAAGCAAGGACGGCACATGAGCAAGCTCTATAAGCCTCAATCTTGATGAGCAGAGACTTGTGAATGTTATAACTGTGAAAAGCTCAAACACCTTGCAAGAATCTGCAAGAAACCTCAACAAGAGAGAAAAGAAGTTGCAGCAACAAATACACGCGTAGTGCACAACACTCTGAGCTGAACAGTCTGCTACAACAACATGTGCTGAACACATATGAGCAGCAAAGACAGAGTCAAATGATATTCACAAAGACTCAAGAAGAAATGAAACGGTTACAACACAACAGGTCAATCAAAGAAATTAGCTATTTTAAAGAAAGTCAAGATCAAAGAAACTGATACTCACAAAACCCAGGTAGAAGAAGACTACAGTGATAGCATCTGAACGGCCCTGAATTTGAACGCAAACTCAAAGGATGTTGACAACTGAGAAGTTGACATGAGACTCAAAACAAGATATGAGCACCCTGAGAATCAGCGCTGAGAGATGTGTCAACAACTGCTAGAAAGACAGCAGAAAGAGCTAAAGAAGAGAGTCAATGACCTTAAAAAGCAACAAGAAACAAAAGAGGCAAGAGCATGCCTAGAACTCAACAAGCTAATGAGAGATGTATGGACGGCAACCAACTCAGTATCAAAACAACTTGCATGAAAAACTAAGAGCCACAAAATCAAGATCCATTTACCCACAGAGTACCTGACATCAGGCGGTGATTGATGAATCTTTTCAGAAGGCTACATGTCATCTGAGTTTCTGGGTAAAGTGAAAGCACTTCAGAACCAGATTCAGTGGGAATATGATCAGTATGAACCGCGCCTACACCCCAAACGGTATATCAAGAAAGGCAGCAAAGAATACATGCAACTGATCATACAAGGAGTAGAGCCTAAATGATTTCAGAACCTCTGAAGAAGAGCAAGCAACGCAGTACAGTCAAAAAACTGCAAGCTCCCTCAAAGAGACTAGAGAACAAGAAGCTTTTAATGTCTCAGAAGAACAGCAAAGACCATAAGATATGGGTTGACGTTCAGGTTGAACGAAATGAACTTCTTCAAGCAATGGTAGACTCAGAAGCAATCAACAACTATATTTTGCAGCAAGCGACAAGAATGCTAGAACTAACGCTGCAGCGAGCGCCGAAGCCTATACAGGTATATATGGTCAACGAAGAATCAGAGTGGATAACGGACCAGGTTCACATCAAAGCCATAATACTAGAAGATTCACAGGAGTTGACGTTTGATGTCCTCAATTCAATCAAGTATGATGTCATATTAGGAATGCCCTGATTACGCAAAAAGAACTCAAGAATTGATTGAATCAGCAAAGAGTTATACATCATGATAGATATGTATGAGATCTCTGAACAACCGAAAATGAGCTTATCAGAGCATAAGCCATGAGATCACAAAATACCGCTATTGAATGACAAGCAGTCAAAGTGAATGCCACTGTACTCAATGAGTGAAGACCAACTCAAGAAAGTCAGAACTTACCTTGATGAGAATCTCAAGAGAGGATTCATCAGATCATCAAAGTCACTGACAGGATATTTGATTCTGTTTGTATCAAAGAAAGATGGCACAAAGCGACTATGTGTCAACTACAGACAACTCAATGAGATAACTAAACAAGACAGTTATCCCTTACCGTTAATCAAAGAGTTGCAAGACCGATTAGGCAGAGTCAAGTGGTTCACAAGTCTGAACCTAAAAGAAGCCTACTACTGAGTACAGATGAAGGAAGGCAAAGAATGAAAAACGGCATTTCAAACAAGATACAGACACTACAAATACACTGTTATGCTGTTTGGGCTCAAGAACGCCCCCGTCACCTTTCAAAGATTAATCAATGACATGTTGAGAGAATACCTTGATGATTTTGCAATCACATACCTTGATGACATTTTGATATATTAAGATGACCTTGAGATGCACTGCAGCCATGTGCACAAGGTACTGAGAAAGCTCAACAAAAGGGCTTTGTATGTGAAGAAGTCAAAAAGCAAGTTTGAAGCAAAGGAAATTGAATTCCTTAACTATATAATTTAATCTGGGCAAATTGAGAAGAACTCAAAGAAGACAGACGCAGTCAGGAACTGGCCTTCACCAAAACAAGTCAAGAAAGTACAAGCCTTTCTAAGGTTGATGAACTATTATTGAAAGTTTGTACCTAATTATGCAAAAATTGCAGAACCCCTCACGCAACTAACGCACAAGGATGAGAAATGACATTGAGATAAAGAACAAAAGAATGCGTTTCATGCACTAAAGAAAAGCCTTAGCAGAACGGCACACCTGAGGATACTCAATTCAGCATGCAAAAAGGTACTGAAAACCAACGCATCAGATTTCACAGTAGGCACATGCTTGTACCAGATTGAAGAGAGGCAACAGAGACTCATAGCCTATTGATCTAGAAAACTGTCAGAACTCAAGAAAAGATATAAAGTTCACGACAAAGAACTGCTTGTGATAGTGAAAGCACTGCAAGATTGAAGACCTTACCTTGCAGGTACTGAGAAGCCTATTCAGATCTATACAGATCACAAGAATTTGAGGAACTTTGCAACAACAAAACAGTTGAATCAACAACAGGTTCGCTGAGTCAAACAGTTAGTCAATTATGAATTCCAAATCCATTACAAGAAGAATAATGAGAATGATGAAGCAGACACTTTGAGTAGACAGTCTGATCATGAAGAAGTGGAAAAGATTCACACTGAAATTCTGAGTGAAGATGAAAAAGGAATCCTCACAAAAGGCTTAGCAACAATGTACAAGGTGAAGCAAACTCCTTTGACAAATAAAGAACTGATATAAGTATGTCACGACGACAGGGCTGATGAACACCTTGAAGTCAAAAGAACTGAGGACCTCATACAAAGAAGGCACAATATCAGCAACCTTAAAGATCAAATCACTGAGTACATCATCAGATGTGATTTATGCTGCAGGAACAAGATTCAGAGAGATAAAAGATATGACAAAGTAACACAACTAGACACACTGAATGCGCCATGAGAGTCAGTTACCATGAACTTCATAACAAAGTTACCAACATCAAAGAATCCAGCATGAGGAGTGAAATTCAACAGTATATTGACTATAGTTGATAGACTAACCAAGTACACCATGTTCATTTCATTCAAGAAAACCACAACAGCACCAGTATTGATGTACACCATACTGCAAGAATTGGTTAGCAATCACAGGCTACCAAAGGAATTTATCACCGACAGAAACAAGCTGTTTACAAGCAAGTTTTGAGGAACACTCACAGCAGAACTCAAAATAAATCATAAGATGTCAACAGCATACCATCCACAGACAGACAAACAGAGCAAACAAATGAACCAGACGGTCGAAACGTACTTGAGACACTATGTCAATAGAAACCAGGACAACTGAGTACAACTGTTGTCAACAGCACAGTTTGCATACAACAACACACAAAACGAAACCACAGAAGAAACACCATTTCAAGCGAATTATGAATATAACCTGAAGGTATGACAAGAACTGCGAGCACATGAATCACAAAGCCAGAAAGCGATAATAGACATTGCAGAAATCAAGAAGTTGCACAAGGATCTGGTGAACAGAATTCAACAGCAATCAAGACAAACAACAGAGATAAAACCTTTCATGATTGAAGAGAGAGTTTATCTAAGAACAGACAACATTTGTGTAAAGTGAAGAAGCAAGAAGTTGAACAACAAGAGCATAAAACCGTTCAAGATCAAGAGAAACATCAAGGGGTTAAGCTACAAGCTAGACTTACCCAAGAAAATGCGAATACACCCAGTATTTCATGCATCAATGCTTCAGTGTTGCAACCAGTTCATACCACTTCAAACCATCAAAACATCTGTCAAATCTGACAAAGAATACCAAGTCGAGAACATTCTAGAAAAACAGATGATTAGTGAAAAAGCCCACTATCTCATCAGATGAAAGGGGTACAACACCTCTGAAAACACATGAGAACTCATAGAAAACCTCAATGGTTGCACAAGAACACTTCAGCACTTTGAGAGGGGGAGGTGACAAGGTTAGACTGTCAAAAGTTGTTTGACATGTTATCAAATAGCTGAGACAAGGTCTCAGGCTGAGGAGTTTCCCCATCACCATCATTATCATTGCTTATTTTCTTCAACAGACAAAGAGTTTTCTGTTTAGCACAATCTTGAGTCTGACACAATGTTTTGTGTAATCAAGAAAGCTTTGCAAAGAGGCGAGCTTGTTCTTCTTCAGTTTGAAGAATCTCTGACTCTAGCTTGTTGTGGACATGGTCTAGTGATTTTCATGTCACACTCACACATGAATGACCTTGATGAGTACACTCAGCACATTTGAAATGTGGCTTCATCATCACACAGAGAATAGAGTGATTGAAACAGTAAACACAGGCAATGTCCAAGAAACTGCCAGCTACAGTGATCTCTTTTGCAGTGCGAAGGCAATTGTTGTACTCACAGGTGAGAGAAGGTTTTTGAGGCATGGCTGATGTTGAGAGGTTTCATTTATACCCTCACTTAAATAGAATCCTGAGAACAGGGATCATGAGAAGAGAAGATAGTGTTATGACCATACTTGATTAGAATTAACAGAATGGGTTGAATGCAAGAACTGCGTAGTCTCTAGCATGAGACGACGAGTTAAGCGTCAACTCAACCAGAAGAATGTCAAGTTGACCCTTAACAGGTTGAGTCGACTCTTTGGGGGTCAACCCTTGTTCTATATAGAAAGGATTGTTTTCCTTATGGAAACAATCGTGTTCAACTCAATACAAGTTACCAACTACTGGTTTACTCTACACCGTACACTGAGACCCTTATATCAACAAGCACAAACCTCTAGCTTTAATATTCAAGGCATCTCAGATCAGGACGTAACACTTATCTACAAATCTTACTTGAATGACATGAAAACCACATGCTGACAAGCAATTCACTGTACAATGTTCTTTCTCATTAATTAAGGCTTGATCTTGAAGAGAAAGAAGAAGTGATGTCATGAGTTGAACTCATACTAAAGGTCTTATGATCTAATTGCTGACTAAGACTTTAAGACTAAAGCACTTACCTTCTTGTCTCTGTATAAAGCTCTTCTTTTCTTCTTTATAGTATTCTTCTTGTATTTAAAAATTATCAATCAAGCGTCAGTTTCATTGCAAACCTGTGACATAACTGTACTCAGCTTTTAGTTAAGTTTACTCAAATAAGATTATGTTTCATTAATAAATACATTGACTGACATTCTATATTCAATAAACTCTGTTAAATATTATCTTTCAGTTATAAACAGTCTCATCTCATACTTAATCTTAAAAGTATCTCAGATTTTCTTTGCAGTTATTTTATCTGTCACATATTCTTAATCATCTGTGTTGATGCAGATAATGAGTCAGTACACAGTCTTTACATTATTCTGCTAATTCTTAAAATTCATACTGCTGAATAAAAGAGATGTACTGCTCATGAATGTATTAACTGCACTTTAAATTGAGAATCAGAGATTTTTACTTATCAGTCAGATTCTTATCAGAGCAAATCAGTGATTAGAGTTCTTATGAGTCAGAATTAAGACTGATTATCTTCTTATAATGAAGTTGTTAAAGTTCATTGTGAAATTGATACAAATGTTAGATGCATAGTATTAGAAATAAAATAAAGAATGTATTAAGAAGATAAGTAGTGAAAAGAGAAGTTATGTATGCTGTCTGCTCTTTACAAGACAGTGAATGCTCATTTATCTATCTGAAACACATATTAAGTTGTTATGTGTTTATTTGTCTCATTAAGAAACACATAATAAGTGCTGCTTGTTTATTTGTTTCTTTTGAGAACTCATATTAAGAATCATATGTTGTTTATTTCATCAAGAAACACATATTAAGAACTGAATAAGTAAATGTGATAATTATCTGCACTTTCTTTAAGAAGCTTCTTGTTAACTTAAGTTCATAATCTATTAAAACAAAGATCTTTAAAAAGATAATAGTTAATAGTAATGCAGTGTACAACATCTAGATAATATGAATGATGTTAACTGCAGTTATCTTATTTTAAATATCATGAAGAAGCAAGAGATAAAATTTCTGCACACTGTTAAGATCAACCTCTTACACTAAGACTAAAAGAATCAAAGAAAGCAGCTAGATCACTGTACTTCTTAACAAAATCTATTAATGTACACAGTGACTTTTAGCTGTCTGATGTCTGTAGTTTCATCATTATTATTAAATGTTAATATGTCTCTTTTATGTCATTTCAGCTCAATAATACAGAGATAACATTTACTGATCTCAGTCTTTTAAGTGCATTAAAAGATGATTTGAATTTAAGAAACAATAAGGCTTTATATGACTCTTTTTATTACAATTATAACACATAAGATTAGAATATGTCTGTTATTTTAACTGTAATCTGTTATCAGTGAGTCTGACAAATGCATCACTAATAACTGTTATAATAATAACTGATGCTTGTTTCTCAGTACAGTATGTCAGTAGTGAGGTTAAACATTATGTAATATTTATATTTGTATTCTTTCATCTTCTCAGTCAATTTACACTTAATTAACAGCACTTCTGCATTTCTTTTATCTTTATCATCAATTTTATTAGCTTTATCTGTGTCTCAAATGCTACTAAATGTTCAGTCAGTGCATTACTGATCTTAAATTATAGATTGTAAAGTAACTGATTGTGTCTCTGTATATCAGTGAAAGATTTTCTTTATTCTTTTAACTCATTTATAAATGCAACAAAATGACTGACACTCTGATTCTTAATTTGCTGTATAAATTTTCATTTATGTGTAATGTCAGATGCTAATAATGCAGCTAACTTAAGTTTATTAAGAAGAAAGTTCTTAAACTTAGCTTATATAATATGTTAATGATTCTTTTTTATTTTCTCTCAATAATATTAAGTGTTTTGAAAACCACTATGTAACAAATCTTTAACATAAAAAACTTTGACAGAGTCTTAATTATATAAATGAGATTATATATTGTATAACTGCTTGCATCTGCATAGAAATTCAATAAGTTCTTTATAAATTTTATTTAAATAGAATTTGAGATCAGTGATTTTAAGTTTTAACTCATCATTCTTTTGTCTTTTAATAGTTAATTCAGTATTAAACTCACTGTCTTCTTATTAATATCAGATTTAAGAAAAAAAGAGTGTTTTTAACAATTTATATCTTATAGATACATCTCAATCTGACAGTAATTTATGTAACAATTTAATGTTGTCTCACTGCACATGCACTACAGCAATACTTTAACATAACACTGTAACTCACATCTGTTGTTGTATCACTTTCAGCTTCACTAGTAACTGTGTTTCAGCCTTAATAAGTTAAACTAAAGTCATGTTCTTAAAAGATAACATTTTAACAGATAAATCTATCAGTGCATTATTAACTGCTTGCACATTTAACAACTTTATAACAGAAGTACTTTAAATACTTATGTTTATTGTTCACTGCTTTGTGATCATAATGAAAAAACTCTGTTACTGAACAAACTGTCTCTTTGAGAATAAAGTAATTAAAGCTGTAAGATTGAGCTAACATAACAGAATAAACAATAGCAGTCATAATAATAATGATGATATATAATGATTAGTCAGTGTTCTATAAACATGCAGCAGTATAGTGATCTTCATCAATAGATTAATTACTAAAGGTTTTAAATGTATGATGCACATCTTTTATATATATATGCAGAAATGAAAGACTTAAGTGAATGACAGATAGCTGAGGTAAAGCCTCATTGCATAAAGTTAATTCTTTAGCTTTAGTCTCTGACAATTATTGTTTTGTGATTGATGATAGATATTTATCAATGTTTAATTATAAAATCAGTGTCATACAAAGCAGAGTTAATTTCAATAAACTCATCTCACTTTTATATGTCTCTTTTCAGAATCTGTAACAAGTTCATGTCAGACTCTATTTCAAAGTTTAAGATCTGCTGTTAAACTAAATAATAATATAGTATTAAGAACTGTCTTATCACTGCATTAAGTCAATTTAGTTATTTATGAATACTATGAATATTTTACAATTATATGAAGACATAAATCTCTTTTCATAGAAGTAACATGTAGATTATGAGTAGTGTAATGCAATCTGTCAAATTATTTTTCTTGAAAAGATTCTTCTCAGTCAGTTCTTAAAAGTAGTTCTAAATATTTTAATTAGTATTTGCTCACTGTATAACACAAAGTAACTTACTCTTCATTATTATGTTTAACTTTTAAATATCTATGCTCATTAAATTTTAATTCACTAATTTAATGTGCTTATATTAAAGAAATAGCATTCATTAAAGAAACAGTTTTTACAATGTTATTTAAATAACTGAAAATGTGCTTCAGCACATAAGAATGTCTTTATTTCTCAATCTGAACAGAGAATTCTTGACTGAACTTTATGATTCTTTAAAATATTCAAATATTGCTGAAGAATACTGACTTCTGTATGAGCTGAAATACTTACATACATTCAGATAACATAGTGAGAGTATACATTAATGACAGCATAAATCTCAATCTTAAATGCTTTCAATTTATAGTGATCATCAATAGATCAGAGATAATTTAACTCAAAAATAATGTATTCTTTATAGTGATGTTATATGTTCTTCATATTTATATTTACATCTTCTGAATTTATTATACAAACTGCAGCATAAAGATAATCTTTATTAAATCTTATATTAGTTTGAGATGCTCTGTAGACTTTGATAAACAGAGAAAATGATAATAGAAAATTTATATAAACTTTAACACAATGCATTGTTTACTACAGAAGTGATAGTAAAGATTTTCTTAACTGTATTCAGTAATAACTTTCTCATCAAACTTCTTTTTAACTATATTAAGAAGCTTTACATTTAATTCTTCTTTATTATAAACAGAAACTTTACATTTAATATTAAGATTCAGTCAGATTCATATAGAACTGCAATATTTAATGAAAAAGTCTTTTTCATCTAAAACATATAAAATGTTCTGATCATTCAAATAAAATTAAAAGAATAAAGCAGCAATGTGAAGTCTTAGTTTATTATTATTAACAGTTTTGATCTGTTTAAATTATTGTCAGTCTCATAAACAGTTTATAATCATATAAAATTCAACTTTAATGTTATATTCTTTGTTTAATACTGTAGTGATCTGAGAGATAATGTGATTATGACAAAAAAGATCAATGATGATCTTCTTATATGCCTTCAGATTAATTACTGAATGAAGTATAATGTTGTTGTTAATCAATATGACAGGTTTACATGTGGTTTTAAGGGTTTAATCTCACAAATGTTCAAATGTTGATTCAGTTCTTCATATCATCTCACTTTTAGTTTATAGCATTATGTGTCTCAAGTTTGAGTAGTGTTTAAAACAGTATTGAAGATGATATAAGTTATGCTTTCTACTTTTAAAAGCAAGACTGAATACAGTTGTAGTCTAGATCAAGTTACACTAAAGCAGTTATACAGATCAGAGCAGTTATATTTAATGATGAGAATTTTCTCAATAGAAGAAATAGCAGTTTGTTCTTTCAGTTCTCAGAGTATACTTCATCAGCTTTAACAAAGCTTCTGTTCTTATAGCTCAATCGTCTTTGAGCATTTAAACAACAATGCTTTTTCGTTTGCTCTCTCTACTCTCTTACTATCAGTTCTTGCATCTGTGGCTCTTGAGCTGTCTCACAATGATCACTCAACTTCATAAAAGGGGTTCTTATTTGCTCTCATCAAATTCTTCACTGTTATCATTAATGTTGAGTCATCTTTAGCTTCAATTGAGATTTCTGAAGGCATTAAAATTGATAAGCAAATTTGCCCTGATTGAGGCTGATCTTGTTAACTTTCTTGATGCTTAAGATTGCACATTCAAATACTCTCACAAGTACATAATATTAGACTTCATTGCTAATCTCAGTGTTTTCTTAGTGAAGACTTACATCAATGAAAAAGTCATCAGTTCTGTCTTCAACAGAATCATTCTCAGTGAGGTTGAAACATCAAGGGTTTATGATCAAAACACATCAACATTTTTCAAAGTGATGCTCTACAGCATCATCAATGATGAAACTTCTTTTCTTGTACAAGATAATGAAAATGAAAACAGATCATTCACCTTTTCAAGAATTGTAAGATCATTTCCTCTCACTGTCATGTAGAGCTTCAGACAAGAAACTCTTTTTTGCAGCTATATTCAGCTCATAAAGCTAAAACTGTTCTTAGAAATTTGAGATTGAGGGAAAATATGCCAGCTATTTCAACAATTTTATTCTAAAAGCTGTTTTTGTTAGTGCAGACAGAAAAACAGTCACTGCTGAGGGTTACTTACCCTCACTTTAAACTTAAGAAAGATGCATGAAAGGTGAAATATATAAGTCTGCTTTAGCTAGTTGATTCTTTCTCTTTAAAATAATAAAAGTCTTTCATAAGTGTGTATTATTTAACAGTTACATGCAGCAACTGCATCTTTTACCTTGTCACTATCAAATCTTGAGAAGTTGTTAATCAAAAAGAACCACTTCTTCTCTGTCTTGCTATTTAAATGCTGTGATAATCAACAAGCAAATGATTCTGATTTCATTAATGCAGAAATCAAAGCTGTTTGCACATATTCTTTAATGCCTTTGTTAAGCATATTTTCTCTTTTCTTTGACAATTTTAAAGGGCACAACCAGGCTTTATACTTTGCTGTCTTAAAGAAGACAAAGTACTTTCAAATACAAAAGATTGAGAAATAAGTTCAGAATAAGAGATACCTTAAAGCAGTGAAGACCACCTACACAGTTGAAGATTTAGCTAATATTGAAACTGATATGACAAAGAAGTCTTAATTTAAACTAGTCAGATTTGTTCTCTCAAGCTTTAGCTCTATCTCATTGATCAGTTCTTGAAACATAATCCTAAATGTTTTAAATGTAAGTGATCAAGTACACTTCTGCCAGCTTTGAGAAGATCAATGACAAGGCTTAGACTCTCTCAACTCTTCTTCAAAAATTTATAATTCTTTGCTTGAAGGTATCTGATGGTATTGCTCTGTTGTTATGATTGTTAATAATAAGTTTAAAGTTATGTGATAATTAGGTGATACAACTGCAGCTTGTGTAATGTTGTAAATAGATTAGGTAATCACACTGAAATCATCATGTTACAACTCGCTGACTTCAAGCGCGCAAAGCTGCAAGAGCACATGACCTAGTGACCTATTCAAGTAGCTAGATCGCGATATTCAATCTCAAGGCAGAATACTTCCTCCTTTCTAAGCGGCCTGGCTGAACTCTGACAGGGTGGCTGATATCGCGCGGCTATGGCAGCTGACGAAGCTGTCTATCAACGAAAGAAGAGCTAATCTGAAGCCAGTCGCATAGTGTAGGCAACTGCAGCCGGGAGTCGTGAAGCTCGATCTGCCCCTGTGACCAATATTAATAAGTGATGAGGTCTTCAACCCCCTCAGTCATGCCCGTATCCGCCCCTGCTCACCTTCGTCTCACCAGGCACAGGTGATAAAACAGCCTTGCTCACCTCCTAGAACAGAAGCTTTGTTTTGATGAGGTAGTGATTCAAATAACACATTAGATTGTGAAAGAATATTGTGCTCATTCAGATGCTTTCAACTCATTATTCCAGCAGGCTTGTTAGCAAGATAGAAGGAAAGAAAGGTTCACAACCTCGTTATTGTGGGCCTTGACGTCCGCTGATGGTAAAGCCCTTAGCATCTCCCCTCGCTGGGTGTTCAGAGAGCACAAGCAACTTCTCACTGTGAGAAGAGGTTTACAACTAACTACCGTGCAACACTGGAGTCATCATGTGGGACTTTTGTCTTATTCGATCCGACTCTAATATATGTTTCTTCAAAACAGATCGCCAAAGCCCTTTTCAGAGTCTTTCTTGATCAAGTCGAGCATGCCCTAAGATAATGATCAGCAGCAAAAAAAGCGGATTTTGCCTTCGAAGTACTTACTTCTGGCATGATAGGTTCACCGTCTTGGCCTTTAGCATATCTAAATGGCATCTCCGTACTTTCGTGGTCGTCAATCCGCAGCTCTGGGTAGTCCACGTATGGTATTCGGTCCAGAGGCACTGGGTGTCATTGGTTCTACGTTAGCAAATAAGTCGATCTTCTTCGCTGCAATACAAGTAGATACCTTTCTCCTGTACCACAATTCTGGTGACACGCACCGCCGTGTCTGTCGTCATTTGTATGGGTCCAAGTCGCCGGCCTTCGAAGCCCATATTTCGCAACTCTGATGTTCGATCTAACGTATTCCTTAGTCATCATGACTGCTTCAACTCCCTCTCGGCTGGCGATACTCACCTCGAGGAGGGTCATCACCTTTTCTTCCGTGGCTAGGTCAGTTTTTGACATCGTAGATGGGCAGCGCATTATTATAGGCATACCCAAGATACCACCAAACAAGAATACATCGAAGGCCTCGCCATCTCCTGGGCTCAGCTCTTTCGAGGCGGCTGGGTCAAGTAGACAGACCCTGTTTTTCTGCTTTCCATATACTACCTCAACGCTACGGTATTCCACAACAAGTCCTTTGATATCCTGAAGCTCTGGAGGTAATCGTAGAGCTTGTGGTACTGACGATAGGCAGAATTTTGCTCGAGCGTCATGAGACTCCTGTGCGATTGCTGCATATTCCAGTACAGACCACGGGCCGAGCTCTTGGTCCAGGTGCTCCACGACATATGTCTTCGTCCCGGCTTCTGCGGAAGACATCATCGTCAAAGACACATCCACAGCTTGGACACCACATATGCAGGGTGTGGTCTAACGGGGACTTGGCGGCAATCGACAGTAAGCGACTCTGGGAACAACCAATGGGCCGTGATCTGACAAGCCAAGGGCTATTGACGCTGAAATGGAAACGCACGCTGCTGTATGCAAGTACCCGGCATCCAACGATCCAGACGGATGTTGTGCTCAACTTTGCGGGGTTCTTCTCTTTATCTGACTTTATGGATGTTTCCAATAACGCAGTGATTGGTGCTGCTGTTCGAGGTCGACAATCGCCGATGGGGGATGGTGCCACTGCCAACGATATATGCAGATGTGAAGATAATTCAACTGTATCAGTTATGACGTGCCCAACACTGTGTCAGGTTTGCAGTCCCTATCCTTCAGATGATCAAGTGACGAAATCTTTGTCCAATAACGCTAACGTATTTCCCTGTTACCCGAGCCACCCCCCTATTCGGGCCACCTCGTCGCAGCAAACACTGCCACTCACCTCGCTGTCGTCACAAATCCACAATGACTTCAGTTGA
>JAABUP010001735.1_pt1 | contig 44773 bp, 68 predicted proteins | sample 5559201 | NCBI WGS metagenome assembly JAABUP01 (sample SAMN10711887, study PRJNA513373) | rock metagenome | isolation source: Antarctica rocks | place: Antarctica
TAAAAGTATTGCTGCGTCGTCCCGAGGACCATTAAAAATATTAAATAATGAAACGAGGATCTATTCGATTAAATTTTATTCCAGCCGAGGCCGAGGAACATTAAAAACCGAGGAACATTCGTACCACTACGGTATGTTTGGGCCCACCATTGTGCATTTCGCACCTCCAGTACTTTGACACGTTTCCGTACCTACAAGCCAGTTGGCAGGGCAAAGAAAGCCGTGTGGCGAACGCGAGGAGCGCATGCAGCCTGGCGCACTTTGGAAGAAGCACAGTTGGCTAATCGCACGTGCAGACTGTACCATGTGCGCATGTCGGCACGTGCAATGCAAATAGACATTTGAATTGGGGCCAAAACGTGATGGACAGCAAGGCTTCTCCGAGAGGCAAAATTACGGTGCAGTCCGGGTAGTGTCATCTTTTGCCGTCGTTACCCAAAATGTACTGCAGCAAGTACTACGTCAGGGTGTCATTACACCGCCGCCTTTCAGCGTCGTCCGCGTCACGATGTTCGAAATGGATTCTTCTGAAGCCGACTAGGCTTTCAGGCTGACTGGAATCAAGCAGAGCATCAGGTCAATCCTGAGCACACGCATCAAAACTAGACTATGTTCGCGATCTCATCGTGACGATTCTGTGCCTGCATTTTGCGAACAGTCTGCCATATGCCTGGTCTGCGTAGACCATTAGTGGACCACTACTCCAAGACGATGGGAGAGAAGGAGCTGGGCTCGACGCTGTTTGACCTCGAGGTATCATTGCTGCCCCGATCTTCAAGGCATCTTGTCTGGCTGTTGCACATGCTGAAGTCTGTCATCTTCTGATGCCGCAAGATGCGCAAGCTCATGAGCTCTTCTTGCTCGATGCTCATGCTTCCTTGCTTCATGCTCGCAGATGGACGAGGTCACGGCTTCGCAAGTATCAGGAGCGAGTTTGCAGAATGAACTCATTGCCAATCAGCATAGGCTTGCGCCTTTGCTACAGCCACGCGAGACCTCGGAGCTGCGGGTAAGACCCCGCCTCTTGGTCATTGGATGCACTCTACGCACTTGTCTGTCAAAACCTTCGCAATCCAGTTTCGTTGCCCGAGCGTCCACTGAATCATCAGTGCGAGTGTCGATAGGCCACTGTCGTCAAGAGCGCTCGATCAGGGGTCAAATTGACTTTAGGTTAGAATATTCTGTTGTTTATTGTGCACCTGAAGCTATAGGAAGCACTGTTGCAGACCTGTTCTCATCAACAGGTCAACACAATGGTGCTGCACCCTGAATCATTGCCACATAGGTAGCCACAGCAGTTGTGCTGAGCCCTGTGTATGCACAAACTCGTGTTTGCACAGTCTCACAGATGCAGAACCCAAGGAGCCAGTTCCTGTGGCGGCTATCACCATGCCAACCTAGGCACTGCTGCTGCAGGTAGCTCGTGATGTGTGCTGGTTCAACCACACCACTGTCAAAGAAGATGGCAAACACGACACCACAGTGCTAGCCAGCAAGCTTGTCAACATCGGCTACAAAGTTGCAGTGCGCACAGCTATGGGTGGGGGACCTGGTCAGGACTGCTTCCACAACCTACATCATGAGTTCCTGGTTGTTTCAGAGCCCGATCAGGAGATCTTCATAGACTGCCACTTCAAGGATCAGTTCAGAATTGGTCACCACACCCAGCAGTATCAGCAGGTCCTGAGATGCCTTCCAGAGGTGTTTGTGGGATCAGCTGTTCGCCTTGCACCTTTGGTAGAGCTGTTATGCTCAGAAATGGGCCTTGCATTCAAGGAGCAGGGTGCCACATGCCCTCCTTGGCGCCAGGTCAGAAGTATGATCAGTAAGTGGCTTCCTACCAAGGCACAGGACACTCTCGTCGGCAGAAACAGCGCTGGCACTCCACAACTGCAGGGCACCAGCTCTGACAGTGTCAGCTCAGATGATGAGTTTGATGCATTGCTTGACTCTGGCGTCAGCCCAACTGGACCCCTGCCATCTTACCATGATGATGGGGGTGCCCCCAAGAGCTGGAGCAAGGTAGAGGCTCAACCTTTTGTCACTCTCACTGGCTTCAAGGTCAAGTCTCTGCTGTCCAGTGGCCTAGCGGCAATTCATAGCCACAAGCCTGGTCAGCCTACCTGGCAGCAACCTGCCATCCGTACTGTCAGGATGACAGGCAGGCCACTGATGCAGGCGCAGGCGGTTTAGTGTGTTTATATTCCTGGTCATTTGTCAGCTGCGTAGTTCTGTTCCCTTCAAGCAGCGGTTGCAAACAGTCGAGCTCGAGCCCTTGATACTGCAGTGAGAGATGTACATGCTGCAGCCAAATTTTTGGTGCTGACAGTTATGTTGTATGTTTTATGTGAGAGGCCCCCTTTTTGAAGTTTTGCTGTCATGCTATAAGGTCAAATCTGGCTTGCATGTGTATCAACATTGGCGTTGAACAAACTCCATGTTGTTTTTTTTGTCTATCTGAAAAACTCAAGCATAGATGGTAGGGTAGAGATAATTTTGATAAAACAGATGTGCAAGTTAATTTCCTTTTGTAGCTGGTGGCGAACTGCGCTTAGATAGCCAAACATTGATCCGTGAAGGTTGTCTGCAGCCCTGTCTCACAAGCACGTCAACGGCATCTGCTCCTTTCAAGCTAACCACTTGTAAACGCATGATGCACTGCTTGTATGAGTGCACAAACTTGTCATTGCATTGTTTTTACCACATAATGCCTCGCAGATGACATACGTACATCATCGATTGGCATCTTTGACAAAGTCAACACTGCTAGCACAGGCTGGGCGTGATATGATATGTGCAAGTCCTCAGCTGAGGTTCGAGCCATCAATGCAACCCCCGGAGCACATGTGCAGGAAAGACAGGCATTTATGCAGCAGGGGCTCAGTAGGGCTCTGCAACAGCAGAACCTACCTTGGGCTAAACAGAACCTGTCACATTATAGTGGCTGACTATTTGGCATGCCTTGCATCAAGCCTTGAAAATAAGATCGTGTCAATAGTAAAGCTGCCTGCTTGAGCTGTCAAGCTGCCAGTGCAGCATTGTCAAGCAAGCAGTCCAGCATTGTCAAGCAAGCAGTCCAGCATTGTCAAGCAAGCAGTCCAGCATTGTCAAGCAGGCAGTGCATTAGGCCTGGGATGATGGATCAAGATTGTCAAGCTGCCACTGCAGTGCGTACAAGCTGTTGGTGCAGTGTTGTCAAGGTGTCAGTGCATAGGTGCAAGCTGGGTAGTGCATAGATGCAAGCAAGCACTGTGGGCCTGATTGCTGGCGGTTTACCCTAGAGAATGCAACCATTCATCTACTTTAGTGGAGACTCCCTGGCCATTGTTGTACACATCTGTGCATGTGTTGACTGTCAACATGGTAGGTATGTATACATGCACGTTTCTAGAGTCGCATGTTCCAGTCTGGCGCAACTGATCGTTTTTCCTGATTAAGCAAAAACTTTAAGGGTTTGGGAGCCGGTGATAATCCCCACTTTTGCCACCAGTCTTGGCCTCCAGTCTGATGTGCTCAATTGTGATGCCTTTGTCCAGTGCTTTGCACATGTCATACACTGTAAGAGCTGCCACGGAAGCTGCTACCATAGCTTCCATTTCAACACCTGCATGCATCTGATGTCTTCTGGTCAATTTGGCATGCACACACACATTCACACAGACATGTGCAGTTCTGCAGTTGTCAGCATGGCAACATGACCAAGGCCGTGCAGTTATTTGTCATGAGAAGGACACAAGCCTTTTGATCTCGTGCGGGCATATAGCATGAGCGGAACATTGCTCACCATGCCATTGCTTGCATGATCAACACTATAGTATGCCGATGCACTGGCTGGGTCAGCGCGGCACATTGAGAAAGAAAGAAAGCATGGCTCAATGAAGAAAGCAAAAAGCATGGCACAATGACTGCACCTGTGTGCCCCTGTGTCTTTGCATTTGCTTCAATGTGTACACATTGCTCACAGGAGTCAAGGCTAAGCTCAACACTGACTTTGTCTAAGGGGATATTATGACACAGAGGAATCAGCTGGGCCGTCTGCTTTGCCCCCATGATACCTGCAGCAGACTCTGATTTAGCAAGGATACATTGAATCCAATATGATGAAAAACACTGTGTGCTGAACAGCCAAGTGAAAGACAGCCCATTGGACCCCTCTTTACGTCATACAACTACATTACATGTGGCAACAGATGTTGCTTCAGAAGTACGTGCCTGCAAGTTGAGCAACTGTGAGTGCATCTCCCTTGGCCGATTTTCTGCCTGATGCTATGGCGCTGAAAGCTGCATTGTTCAGTTGGACGACTGCCGATGCTGTTGCAGCTCTGGTTGTGGCTTTCTTCTGCAAGAAAAGGGATTTATCATCACAGGGCTGTTTGGCATGTCACACACCAGTCATACAGATGCCGCAGCGCACCTGTCCAACATCAACCATCTGAGCCCGTCCCTGACTGTCTAAGTGTGTCAGCTGCTGTGCATGTGCTTGTTGCACAGGCTGATCATTTTCAGAACTGAATGGAATGTTAGCTGGCGCAGCAGGGGTCCCTTGTGTTTGATCAAGGTGTGTCAGATCTAGCTCCTCTGGAGCAAAGCCTAAACTGTCATTCTGTAACACGGGTGCAGCAGATCTGTGTCAGCAAAAGTCTTGTTACTTCAGGCATAATCACGACGTGGAAAATGAAGCTTACGCCAGCTTCGCTAAAGTCGGCCTGCAAGTATCACTATGGCTTCGCAAGGCGACAGTTGGCTTGCTATCTTTGAACACTGAAGGGCTGATCAAAAGGAGCACCTGATCTCTCCTTGTCTTCCGCGTTAGCCTTTCATCCTCGTCAGGCCAGGAGTCCAGCCCGCCATGTTGCTGTCTGCTGTCCAGGAACACAGGCCACCGCCGAGCAGCAGGCTCGACTACTGCTGACGTTGCCAGCTTACAAAAGCGTTCTGGCACTCGATAGAATCTGGACAACATGCAGGCGTGGTCGCTGGCTATTCGGTCTGCTCTTGTGGATTGTTCTGACGAGCGTTTTGTACAGCAGGCTCCAAAGGTGACAGAGATACGTGTAGGCAGTCGAAGCTTTCTGCAAATGCAGTCTCTCAGACTTTCTGCTGACTTTGACCTGATCAGTCAACAGTCAAAATGAGGGGTGCTCAGTTTATGTCTGAAAGGGTGTCACTTACACCGTGTAAGGTTCGCTGAAGCGGACTAAGTAGAGCCGGTAACCTCAAGTGGTGAAAAGCTACGGCACTGAGGCTGAGGTTTTTTGCTGGGTTCTTTGCCTCGTTTGAGCAGCCTGCCCTTGTACACAAAGGTGTTATGCCATGCAAATCATGTGATCAACCTGTGATTTAAGAAAGTCATGGCCACATGCCATCCGGCCTTGCAGTTTTTCAAAGTATTGCAGAGGCTGCAATTGTTGGATTCATGAACCGGGCATTTTTGCATGCACAGCTTTGCATTTGCTAGACTGGTAAAGCATGTCATGACAACAGCAGAGCCTCTGTCTGCCTTTGACATTGAAAATGAGCAATTGCATATTCTGGTGATGTCAACTTTGCCTTGTTTGTACCAGCTGGGTGTCACAGTGAGGTGCGCATTGCTGAGTGGTTTTTGTCATGTCAGTCAGCTGTTCACAGCTACCTCACCCATTGCTCCTGAGGTGTTAGCGCTACTACCCTGGGCCGCTCCCACCCCCCCCCCAACTCGGCAGTCACGCTGGCTGAGGTTGTCACAGCCATCAAATGCCTCGAGAACAACAAACCCCCAAGGGTCTGTAACAAGTTGCCAGAGATGCTGAAATATGGGGTTGCCTCTGTGCATTCTGCTGTACAGAGTCATCCTTGGCATTTCGCGCACTCCCCAGGACTTCAGGCATGACATCCTGCTACCCAATCCTAAGAGGGGAGATGCTTGTCTGTGCAGCAACTATCACACCATTGCCCTGCAGAACATGACTGGGAAACCTATGCCAGCGTGCTGTGTTCGGCCTGCGCCTTCACTGCAAATGAGGCTTTGGACAAAGACCGGACTCTCGCTGGACCTGGCCAAAGCCGTTGACTCAGTGGACAGGGAGGTGGCCCGGCAGATCTTGCTTATTTGGGGTGCTCCCCCAAAGCTTGTCGCTCTCATCAGGGACCTTCACACGCATCACTCACCAGTCATCCGCAGCAAGGTTGACTCTGCCTCAGTTGGCACAAGTGTTGGATTCAAGCAAGGTTGTGTGCTTGCTCAACCCTTGTTCAATGTCTGTCTTGAGTCAGTCATTTGCCAGCTACAGCTGCAGCAGATCTGCTACAAGATAAACGGCCAACTCATGCATTGCAAGCATCTCAGGTGCTGATGTGAATTCTGCTGTATGCTGATGACATTTCCTTAGCATGTGACGCCGCTGAGAAGCTCAGGGAAACTGTCATCACCGTGAAAGCCACATGTCTGCGTTGGGGACTTGCAATCAGTGCAAAGAAGATCAAAGTGCTGATTGTCGGCAGAAATGCTGCAGCTCAAGCTGCAGATCTCAGTCATCACGCTACGTGGGGGATCAAGCAGAAGTGGTGTCCCACGGTAAGTACTTGGGCAGTGTTTTCAGCTGTGACTGCACCTCAGATGCTGAGACCTTACATGGCATAGCTGCTGCTAATAGTGTCTTCAGCAACTCAGACGGGCCAACATCTGGTCCTCTAGGGCTTTGACCTTGTATGTTAAAACACAATTTCTTTCAATGCATTCTCATGTAAGTGCTGCTATTCTCTGAAACTAAATAGGCTGTTGTGAAACAACACATTAGCCCTTTGGCTGTTTTTTTGGCAGCTTTGCCCACCTGGCCGCCCTAAGTCTAGTTTCAATGATGTTGCACTGCGCAAATGTCAAGAGTGTCGAATTGGTAGGCCTTAAGGCTGCTTACAGGGATACACAAGACAAGCTGCTCTGGAGAGACCAGACTTGTCCTGCATGTACCTAGCTCATCCACATCTGTGGCATACCCTTGCGTTATCATTTCATACTGAATAGGCGCAACACCCTATCTTTGGAGTCTCAGCTGCAAGGCAAAAGACTTAGGTGGCTTAGGTCATGTTTTCGGATGCCTAATGATAGATTGCCTAGGAAGCTTTTGTTTGGTGAAGTCAAAGAGCTGGAAAGGTATCAATGCTTGCTGTCATCATTACTTTTATCATTATGAACAGACATTGGCTGAGCACATGCCTGCACCTCACGTGTGTGTTGCAGAGTACTCAGCTTTAAGCTTGACTACTTATGTAAACAACAGGCTGACAATGGTGGCTGGCCTGCAGCTTGCTCTAGTTCAGAAGCATCAGCCACACATGACATTGGATGTGTGCTGGCATCAAGTGCTCTTCCCAGACCAGATCTTGATGATTTTGACACTGCGCTGTTCCCAAAACGCGTATGACCATCAGACGGAGAGGAGCTTGAAGACCCAGTGCGTAAGCTAGTTGATGCCCGCTGATCATGATGCTGGGACAGCCCAATTGATGTCACCCTGCTGACTCATAACCTTAAATTGTCCTATGTTGCAATGACTGTGGTTAAACTGTTTTGGGATTGAAGTCTGACTGCAAAGCAGAGCTTGAACAGGCTGCACTGTTGCCACTTATTGAGCAACTTCAGCACTTGAAAGTACACAAGAAGTTCAGCCTTGAGCTTGAAGTTCCTGACATGAACATCTTAGTAGACTCAGCACCGGTATTCAGTGGAACTGGTCTTATTGTGAGTTGATTTCACAGTAGTATATGCAAACCCAGCAGAAATGATCAATTGTGATGGCTAGCTTTGGCTGCCACAACGGCTATCCAGCCTGTCATATTTGATGACTCAGCATTGCTTTACACATGCACGCTGCTGTCTGCTATGCATGCCGTACTGCAAGAGCGTCCACGTCGGCACAATGTTTCCACATGCACATGACCTTGCATCCAGTGAGTACTCAACTTGCACAGCTTCAGAAGCATAGACAGTGGCACTTCTGTGTCATTCCAAGATGGGAAAGATGTTTTGCGTAATGATGACCACCCATCAGTCTTTCTGTGGAGGCACAATGTTACATACCTATACTATCAATTTTATACAGACAAAACGTTTCAGGACGCCGACTATATAAGTAACAGCTCCAGGAGATGCCCTATCTGCTTTATGCATCCTGTGTGATGTTGTCAACGCCAGTCTCTCTCATGATTTCGGAAGAAGCAGAAAGGGTTGGAGAGATGCTGCATCTTGGACCAAGCATCAGAACAGCTACCCTGCAGGACACATCCAATGTCACAACTTCTCATGCAAGACACACCCTGAGAAGCAGCGCATGATCAGGGACACCAGAAAAGAGATGAGTGCTGGACATACAGGAATACCCAATAGAGCAGGAAGACTTGATGTTGATGGGCTGTAACAATAAGTCTACCAGGTCTGTGTTCATGGTCCTGTTGGTGTGCACATGGTTGGGCAGCAAGCATGTGGTCACAGTCCTAGCCCTTTTCAACACCAAAACATCTATGTTGACTCAGAGAAAACCTAAACAGAGAAACGTCTGGGGACAGTAAAAATGCGTTTTTACATTGTTGAGATGTTTTGGATGTATACAAGTTACACCTCCCAGAATGACTGTTGAGCTGCACATTAAGAGCTTACCTCTCCTTGGACTGAAGGTCCTCCTGATCTTGTCCTTGAGGGTGGTCTTGTTGGCCTGCTGCACCACAGTGTCAGTACCACCCCTGACATCAGCAGGCATTTGGTCCTGGGTGTTGCGGTTCTGCCTTCCCCGCCTTGTGTTGCGTGTCTTGAACCTCTCATGAACATCCAACAGCTCGCTCTTGGCCCTCTGAAGAGGGGTCATGCCAGTTGACCCCTGCCTCTTGATCTTGGCGGTCTTCTTGGCTGCAGTCGCCTACAGGCAAAGCAGGTTGCATAGCTCAGAGGCTCATGACTTACGTTGGCAACTTTGCTGTGCAAGTCAATACTGCCGCACTGGTGTCAGACAGAATTATATGACTGTAAAGGTGCTACAACACAGGATTGATAGAAGTGCATAGCATACAACCGCACACACCTGCATTGATCTACTTTGCTGCAGATCCAGTCAATACGCACACTGCAAAGTAGAGGCACAGTGCACACAAACCTTAGGTTGCTACACTTGGCCTGCTTAACATGATGCAATGTGTACCAGCACTTTGTGACGCAGTCAGGTATACGCTGCACATGGCCTGTCAACCCAGTCAAAGCTGGGTTCACTCTTACCTCAGTGTTGCTGGCTAGGGGCTGCTTCCCAGCAGCTTCACTGGTGGTAGACTGCTTTGCGGAGGAGCTAGCAGACTTGGAGGTGGTCCTGACAGCAGGAATGTACTCCCCAGGCTGCTCTGAAGACCTGATGCCCACCTCTGCAGTGGACTGACCAGCTGCCCTCCCATGAGTCTGGATGTCCACTGCACTGTTAGGCTCAACGGCTGCCTTGTCAGCAAGGCTAGTGTGGAAGCCATGAGTAGCCTTGGCAGGCTTGGTGGCAGCCCTGCCGGTAGGAGTAGCAGGCGTGGTGTCGGCTGCTGAGGTAGACTTGGTAAGGTTGGTGTCTTCTGCTGAGGTAGACTTGGTGGTAGACTTGGTGAGCTTGATGTCTTCTGCTGCCGTAGACTTGGCAGGAAGGATGGCAGCATGAGTTGAGGCACCAGGGACCAGCTTGGGTGTGTTGTGTAGACAACTGACTTGACTGGCTTAGTGCGGCCGCCAGCACCATCACCTACACAACTGATGCAAGGTACGCAACAATGACCATGGTCAGCACTGCAGCGTTTGTAACACACAAAACATGTATTGACTCCCGAGGATGTGCAGAGGAGGTAAGAAGCAGATGTCAGCTGCGCCGCACTGTACAAAGAATGCAGGACATGATATCATGTTGAGATATTGACGCAGACACACAGACATGACGAGAGACAAACAAATCAGCTGGCAAAATGACAATGAGATCTAATGTTCACAATGGAAGGCTTACCAGTGGCTGCTGCTGCAACTGCCGGCAGAGCAGTGCGAGCGCTGGGGATGACCGCAGGGCCAGTTGTAGCAGATGTCAAGACAGGGGTGGAAGCTACCCCAGGAACCGGCTCTGTCTTGGTTGGCACAACAGGAGTAAAAGCTGCACCAGGAACCAACTTTGCCTTGGTTGGCACAACAGGGGTCCCAGGTCCAGGAGGGGGCACAGACATAGAAGCACCCCCAGCAGCCTGAAGGGTACCCCAAGAGGGAGTACCAGGAGCCTCAGCACTGATGGCAACACCAGTGGGGTTTTTTGCAGCAGTCTTGGGGGTAGTAGTCTTGGGGGTAGTGGGAGTCATCCCAGGGGTGGCAGGGGCAGTCCCGGAGATGTGGGTGGCCACAGAAGCAGTCTCAGGGGTGGCAGCAAGACCCCCAGGGGCAGGTGCAGCAGCCTCAGGAGCAGATGATGAGGGTGCATGAGTGATGACAGGTTCTCTGTGAGGTGGCGCAGCAAAGTGGGTGGTGCCTGAAGGTGATGCCGAGTCGACTCCAATTGATGCAATGTTCTTGTCAAACACACCCCTTGAGTGTGCCTGCAGAGCACATTCATTGTCAGCACTCATACAAAAGATCATTCAACATCTTATAGGTGAACATGCACAGGTGAGTGCAAGCTTGTCAAGCTGCAACATAAACACGTGCCTTTAGCATACAAGACCTTACTACAAACTATGGCATGCTGCATAACAGGGGAAACCGTGCCAAATGCTGCCTGTGATGATGCAACTAGACTGTACATGCAAGACACAGGTAATGCCATACCTGTGAATACAAAGAAGACCAGTGTGACACAGTAGGCACCACAGGTACAACATCACCATCATCGCCCTCAGTCATGTCACTCTCTGCTACTGGACCCTGCCCAAAAGAACTCAGGGCCCACGTCTTCCACACGACATTCTCTGCACCAAGAAGGATGTGTCAAGGACATATGCAAGTGGACTTGCATCAAGCCGAGCTTGTCATTCCTGCTGACAGCAGTGTAGAGTAGGTGTGTGCTGCATGTATGTGCAGACACTGTTCTTGCCAAATAGTAGTTACTGTGATGAACAATCTGTGCACCATCTCAGTGCTGTGGATGCAGTTGACAGCATGTTAGGCACAACTTGCAGCCGCTGTGAAACATTCAGTACATCTGGTATCTATTCCTTGCAATGGTACCTGAAGCAGTCTTAGCAGTGCTGGCCAAGACAGCGTTCCAGTCCACAGACATCAAAGGATCCTTGGTATCAATATGCTGCAGGCTCCACCAACTGTCGTCCCAGATGTAGGTGGCATGCGTGGCACCCCTTTGCAGCCTCAAGGATGTGAAGAAGTGGCAGTGTATACAAGATACTCAGGCGACACCACGGCAACCCTTGGCCTGCCAACGCTGTTACTGTAACTGCAGCAGCAAGTGCCAAAAGTAACGCTGTATGATAACTGCTGTAAAGTGCAATGTGCGGGTTACTCTGATGGAAAAGGATTGCAGGCTGCCATCCAAACAGTTGGAAGTTGGAAAGGCCAGTGCAAGACAAGCCAGAACGTACAGATTGCTATGCTCCACATCGGCACAGGCAAGAGGTGCGCCAGAGGAACAGGGTGACGCCAGCGCCCAAAAGTAATGCTGAGCGCCAGTGGAGATTTCATGTCCATGCCTTGGGCAGCCACGCTCAACAAGAGACCACCCAAACCTTGCAGAGCTACGAAGAGAAATGACCTGCAAAGACCGCCACGCCAACTCAATCTAGGGTACAACGGTCACAAAGGAATAGAGTTATGCAGAATGAGCACGGTGATGGGCACATCGGCAACACATTGTCCATGAGCGCGTCTGCGTACCAAGGCATTGCAGTCATCCAACTCCTCAGACGGCCACTTCGCGCCTTGGGTTGCGGACCCGAGGCCATGGTGCTTGTAGAGCAGAACAGCAATGAATAAGCGCTGCCGATTTGGCTCGACAAACAGCAACAAGTTGTACCTAACGAGCACGCCAGCTCAGAGCGAAGTTTGGCGTGCTCGTTAGGGTTGCACAGTTGATAGCATAGGGTCACAACTGGGGCACTCTGGCAGAACTGCATCCGCCATCAGTCATTTCATTTACGTTTTAACTCGACTGATCATTATACATATGATTGCATAACATGCATTGCATCCGAAAAGGCAAGTTGCGAATTTACGGTCAAACAGCTATGCCAGGAATTGTTCCAGATATGAGTATAGGAGCTGTAGTCAGCAACATTGACGTTGTGCTGTTTAAGCGTCTATGATAAGCGTAGAACCAGTCATAAATTCGATCGAACTTCGGTTGCTAATCTACCACACCTCGTAAAGAGAAGGCGCATAACACAGCCCATTTCTCATACTTGCTTTCCTGTTTTCGCTACTTTCCCGCAGGGCATTCTTGCATCCACACTCACACATCTAAACTAACTTGTGTCACAGACTTGGCGTGATTGCTCGTGCGGGTGAACGCGGATCACGTGCAGGGAGCGCTAAAGAGAGGGCACAGCATCACTGAACACCAGTATTAGCAAGGCTAAGCGAAAACCCAATTGTCTCAGCTGCCATGCCCGCTCTTTCTCACCGACTGAACAACAGCATATATAGTTTGTAAGCTGACCATGCATGTGCAAATTTCCAATGCTGCATACCCTCAGATGGACAACTTCTAGCGCAATCAGATACATGAAACAAACAGGGGAATTCACTAGCTACATAGTCCACTGTGTAGGCTCCTACGTCTGGTTATTCCGTCCGGAATCTTGTGTTGGATTTACTCGAAATCGACTTGATGCCTATTGTTCTGACTTCTGTATGACTTTTTTGAGTGCAGTGCTGAGCCTCTCCATGGCCTTCTCTAGATCAGCCATGGAAGCTGCATAGGAGATGCGTATGCAGTCTGGAGCTCCAAAAGCATCACCAGGCACTGTGGCTACCTGTCCAACTTCCAGCAGATACCTGCAGCAGCAGCATACTCTCCAGAAGGCTCGTCTCAATGCCGAAACATCTACTTGAATTCTACATTGTGGAGATTTGATGAATGGATCCAGGAATGCAGTCCTACAGACTGGCAATGGCATGTGTTGAAAAGGCCACTGAGTTGGCCACCAACAGCTCGACAAGCTGAATGTGGTATGACAGAATGAAGGATCTAAGAAGGGTTTCATTACTTCTTGTACACATACTACATATAACCAGAGCAGCAAGTCTTTCATAGCAAGTCATCCTGGGTACAAGAGATTGATCTTGTGAGTGACTACACTAGCAGATTTTGTTATTGATATCCTGTATGGTCAGTCTCACACAACTGGCAAGGCACCTGACTTACCGAGCAAGGATACAGAAATATACAGAATAGCTTTTGATGAGGTAAGCCCCATAGCTTGCCACAGGGAGTGAGGAAAAAGCTATTAGAAACTAATACAAGAAACTAATATTAAAATAATAAAAAAAGGCAGTTATGACAAGAAATGCACAGCAAGGTACAGGAGTGAGGCCCACCTGCACAGGGCATCTGCATCAGGAATGGCACCAAAGCCCTCTGCAGATGCTGATGGGCCAAAGAAGGTGGCCATGAGTGGCAGACAGTAGAAGGCTCCCTTGGGCTCTACCAGACTCACTCCACCTATCTGCTGCAGCTGCTTCACCACAAAGTCCTGTGTGCAGACATACATGAAAGTCTGTGAGCTGCAGAGCTGCCAGGTCCAAAATATCAAGATGCACCATGGTTGAGCTGGTGAGTGCGCTTGGCATTGCCTCCCTAACAAGGACACCTCATGGAAGGCGGGGTCTCTGGCCCTCACCACTCTGTGTCTTCACTCTGTGACATTTCAAGCAAGGCAAGCTGAAACAGACTCAAGACACAGCAGAGCATGCACGGGATTGCATGCTCCAAGCATGCTGGTTTGCTTGGGGGAGCTCATTGCTGCCAGTGCTAGGGAAGTGATAGAGCAAGGTTGGTTGTCCGCATGCAAAAAAAGTGTTTGGCTGCACATTTGGTACTTTGATAAAGGTGATAACTCAGACAAAGGTGATGAGTCAGAAATGGCAGGAGAGGCTCCACAGCATACATTAGAAAAATGGCAAGGGTGAGCAAATGGTGAGAGAACAGCCTTGGCGCAACAATATTCTCATGTATGTTGAGGCTGCCATCATCAAGGTTGCCTCAACTTGACGGGCCATTGTCAAGATGTACAACCAACGGAATTGCAAAGTAGTGTATCTGTTGCGAGGTCAGGCATGTACCCTTCTTTGTTGGAAAGCTTCTCGCATGTGCTGCACTGGCTGCCCCCCCTTGGGACCCAACTGAAGGGCAGCCACCCCAGCATGCTGCGCTATGGAGCTGGCACCTGTGTTTCAACAAGACACGCTGATCACAGATCAAGTAGTACTCCCCATGCAGCAGACTCAAAAGAGTGTCAGCTACAACAATAATAATGATAATAATGAAAACGTGTACTTAGCCAGCAGGCATCAGGTACGTGCGACGCAAGTCAGTTCCCTCCAGACAGTCTTGTTCAGAGAATCACGGGTGTAGCGGTTTAACTTTAACTTGTGAACATCAAACAAAACAACATTGTTCCGAACAGTCCTAGGTCTGCCACAACAGTTTTGGCCTACTGACTGTCCATGCATGAGTAATTTGGGCAATCTGCTGTCACAGCCATCCTGCAGATATGACCAAACCACCTAAGCCTCTTGCTTCTAAGCTGAGATTCAACAGGAAAAGTCTCACACCGCTTCAAGATGACAGAGTTTGTGATGTGATCCAACAATGAAATGCCACAAATCCGCCTTAAACAACGCATGTGAAAAACAGACAGCTGGTGGAGATGCTTGTCAAGTAAAGACCAGGTTTCACCACTATACAACAATACTGTCATGACAATGGTCTGAAGGAACTGAAGCTTGGTGGACGACGATAAGGCTTTTGATGACCAGATTTTTTCTTGATACAACACAAGACTTGAGACAAGGGACTGCTGCACGGCCAACATGCGTGGTTTCCCAAGACATGTGATTGTAATCGACAGTGACACCATCATGGAAACAATAATGTTGTGAGCAGGTCTTCCCAGGATGGCAGCATGAAGTCTGGCACGCTCAGCTAGGATGCTGCAGCAAAGGCCTGCAGTCACGCTGTTGTTCTAACACATGCAAGGTGCGCTCACTGGTGATATACAATTTGCCACTGTTCAGAACTTCAGCAGCAACTGCTGCTTGGGCAACATGCTGTAATATAGAAGGACCCCATAGTCATGGTGAACCACTGTCAGTCAGGTCAAACACTCAGGAGGAGGCAGGCAGGCACCTGATGTGCTCTGACTTTGGATGGCTGCTGCTGCTTTGGCAACATGGGGAGGTGCAGCAAGGTACCCCAGACGCCAGCCAGTCATGGCAAATGCTTTGGAGAAGCCATTGACTGTGAGTGTGCGGTCATACATGCCTGGCAAGGCTGCAAAGCTGTGGTGCTCTGCCGGCGCGTATATGATGTGCTCATAGATTTCATCTGAGAGGACCATCAGGCGAGGATGGTCTGCCACTATCTCTGCAATGGCTTCCAGGTCTTTCCTGCACAATAGGCTCCACTCAAGCCTGGTGGCAGAGTGAGGCTCAAAGAAGACGGACTTGCCAGAGGAAAAGCTGCTGAGGAAAGGCAGTAAGCGCTAAGTTCAGCTCTGCAGCAGGTGCCTTGGCGTTGTGGAAGTCCCTGATGTGTCAGATCCATGTGTGCACGCATGCGGTATTGGAGAAGTGGCCCAATGCAGTGTCCCCAGGCAAAGCTAAGCAAAACGGGCACGTGCCAAGATGCTCACTCCTCATAGCCCGTGTTTGCATGAGAGCTGGTGAAGGGTACCGCAAGCCTGGGGTGTCAGCATGGCAGGGCCACAGGGGGTCACAAGAAAGGGAGGGGGGAAGGGGGCAGGGAACGGGTGGGGAGTGAGAGCCAGAGGGCAATTTGTCACACACATGCAGAATCACACCAGAGGTTCCACACCTGGAGTAGACACTGCCAGTTGGGTTTGAAGGGGAGCACAGTATGAGTAGGCGTGAAGCAGGGGTCAGACTAGCTTTCAAGGCAGCAGGCGTCAGCAGGAAGTCATCCTGAGCAGGACAGTCAATAATGACAGGCTTGGCTCCTGCCAGTTTGGCAATCTCAGGGTAGCTCACCCAGAAGGGGGCAGGAATCAGGACCTGCATGCAATGGGCATGAAGTGATTGTCAATATTGTGCTGATCAGTGCAGCATTGCAGCCTGGAGCATTGGGTGAATAATGCTCACAATCTTGACTGATTGGATCTAGGATCAGGTCCTGATGGATACATTGATTTGCAGACCCTAGTCCAATGTCTGGATGATGGAAAACATGATCTCATCATCTTTGTAATGAATCAGTCAGTCCTCAATCAAAACTGGCATCATGGCACACCAGCACAGAGCAGATTGCACCTGTCTATGGTATGCTTTCACAAATGCTGCCAGTGCAAACCAATATGCAATGCATAGACAGACACTTGCTAGAGGTCGGGTGGGAGTACAGTGCTCCTGCCTCATGATAGGATGTATTGCTGCTCTAACATGATGCATACTGACAAGCAAGACAGTTGGAGCAACATCCATGGGCATCTGTTGGTCGGGCACAGAATTGCTGTCTAATGATGCATGCAAGAAGGAGGTGTTAGTTGTAGCTTGGCATACAGTACGCACGTGGTGCAAAATCTAGCCTGCAATATATTTGCCGCTGACCTCATCATCTTCTGAGCATACAGCCAAGACTGCTTGCCAGATGCTTTGCTTGGCTCCGTTGCTGACAACAACCTGGGCCGGTGTGTATTCAAGTCCATTCTCTTGTTCCAACTTATTGCAAATGGCTTGCCGAAGTGCATGGGTACCAGTATTTGGGGTGTAGTGAGTCTTGCCTGTCCTGCATGCAACCACTAGCTGAATGAGAGCAGGAGGCAAATTTCAGGACCTCCTGCTTGCATTGGCGGATCATGCCGCGGCATCAGTGTACCAGCGATTGTGGGGTCGCGACTTGCTCCCTTGCACTACGTGCACTTCTGTGGGAGATCAAAAGCTATGAGGGTACATCTTTTGGCAGCATGGCAATAGCATACCACATTGAGTCATGAGGACAATGAGGCTGGACCAAGAGCTTGCACAGGTTTGTGACATACATAGCTGCTAGCTGCTGTGATGCATGTCAAGGACAGTCACCTGAGGGCTTCAATGCCAGCGTCCAAGATTTGACTTGGGGTGTCAAAGTCAGGTTCACCAGCAGCAAGACCCACAACATCCATGCCTCTCTCGCGCATGCTGCTAGCCAAGTCAGTCAAAGCCATGGTCTTTGAAAGTTTGAGAGCCACAACACGTGGGTTCAAATTTGTATCGACTTCCTTCCTGTGCATCGTGGTCACGTACACACGTCTGCCTGCATGTTGCACAGACAGATTGCAGTGCATACTCTCTGACTCGATGTAATCGATTACGCCTGATCTCACCTGTCGTGCTTGTCCCAAGAGCTTCTGGACGCAGGAATTGCGGCTGAATTGTGCCTGCTGAACTGTGGCACATTACCGCAGGTTCGGCTGTCAAACTGCTGTATTTTATCGCATGCAAAGTCTTTTGGGTGGCACAGGCAGATAAACCCTCAGAAGCTGCAGACAACTACGCAGATAGCAAGATGTCACGTAAGGTGATAGGTAAGGTCTTAAGTAAGGGTGCCAGATAAGACCGTGCAGAGGCGCACTTTCGTATTGACTTGCCATCAAGCATGAAGAAGAATGACATGCAATGCATTGCACCAGTAATGTATCGCATCCAGCTGCATATAAAAGTGCAAAGGTCGAGCGGTCTGTTAGTGTTCATGCATAATGCATTGATGCATAGGTGCAAATGCCTGCGCCTTAAAGGTGAGGCTCTTCCTAATGATAACAATACAGTCTCCCCCATTCCTGCATGGCTGCTGAAAGTATCTTGTGAAGTTCGAAAATGTGCTGCACGGGGCCCTGGGCTGCCTGGGCATCTACATCATGATTTGTAGTCCATGAATGATCTCAGTATTGAGCAGACCTGTACGCTCAGAAGGGATTAGCCAATGATCTGCATGGCTTCCAATAGCTGCTGCATGATCAGAATGCCATGAACACTTTGCAAGCTTCATGCACCTTCATGCAGTTCAACCTCTACCACAGAGGCTCAGAAACTCATCTTGAGCTAGTTAAGATCTTGTAGATCAGTCAATGCTGGTCTGGGGAACTCAGTTTGATACTTGACCTTTTTGCGTGAAAAGACCTCAAGAACGAGTCTTTGCTGCTGTTGAGCGTTGGCGCCACAGAATGGCGCCAAAACTGATACTTCTAAGATGTCTGCACGTTAAGACCTTGGAATTCAGGGATTCGGCCTCAGATTCTGCCCTTAATGAAGCACCTAGGCTAGCTCTTACTAACCCTCAAGTGCAAAGCTTCTGCGCGCGGGAAGCGAAACTGCTGCCAGCTACCGACTTGACACTCGTAATAAAAGCATAACGACATGCGGTTCTCAGTTTTCAAAATGTTGACAGAAAGGCTCTAAGACTGACAGCGGCGGTCAGCTGACTCGCCTCGCTGTTGCATGACGGACATACTCTGTAACCAGCATTGCCCAGGCGTGATGTGGCTAGCCCAGCGGTGGCTTCAGGCCTTTGTCTACGAGGCCGCATCTCAAATCAGCGGCGGTAGTCCAGAATGTCTGACTAGGAAATCAATTTGCAGAGCAAGAGTCTATCTGTCAGGCTAAGCCCCTTGCCGCTGTGCATGCACGTCCGCATCTCTCAGCAAAGTCTCTTCCCGCTGTGTCTACTTTCGCCGTTTTCCATATCGGTCAAGGTGGCGTGCAGGCGTGTGAGGTAGGTCGTTGAGCGCTAATGTTGGCCACTGGCAATGCTGTGCCAGCTAGCTTGTAGATCTCCGTGCAACAACAGTTCGATGTTCACTCTTGGTCTATACATGTAGGCGCTGTATATGGATGGCAAGACCGAGCAAGACCGACTAGCAAAGGTCTTTTCAGGTGACGACTACTTGCGTGCAATGCCAGCATGGTTGCATGTTTTACGAACAACCTGGCACCTGACTTCTTGTCCATGCTGGAAGTATGCAGGACCAAACAAAGCATTCGCATTGTCTGCGTTGATTGTACTCAGCAGTCGGTGACATTGTGTGCGGCCCTGAGGTCTCGTTTAAACATTTAGCACATGTATTCCGACACAGCGCCGTTCACGACTTTGTCAAAGCCGCTTGTTTGCTGTATAGCATTTCCGAGATGTTTGTCCTGCAGTACATTCTTCAGGTTGTTTTCTCACACTTCGCTGCTCGCATAGTTCGTCGAGCTGTGCCAGACTGGCTCCGTTTTGTGCACTGCGTTTCACCAGCGTTACGGCACTGGCTGCCTTTGTGGTCTCATCTGTTTGCCGTGACTACCTATTGCGTGAGTTGCGCTTGCTAGGATCTTGCATTGTGCACCCCTGACTCACAGCTGCTCGGGACTTCCGACACCAGACATCCAGCTTCATAGTGCAGTGTTTGTTGCAGGCCCACAAGCTCAGGTGCAGGCGCATCCATCACACAGCAGGATGCGTGTTTCTCAGTCTGCCTCGTCTCCAAGGCACGTTCACACGTCAGAGCGGGCGTCAGTAGGAGATGTCAGTGCAGCTTCGCCTGCTGGTACCGCCCAGCAGCGCACTGATTCTAGCAGACCGACTCTATTATCACCTTTCGCAAGCTGCGAGGTGCAGGACAGCCAGGGACAGCTCGAGGAGATCAAGCCAGTGTCCTCTCGAAAACGATCTAGGTGCCAGTCAGCAGATCTCGACATCACCCCTCTTACTAAGCTCGCCCAAGTCAGCAGCAGGCAACAGCAAAAGCATGCCTTGACCGCTGGTGCACTTCCCATTCAGCATATAGTTACCTTGCACAAGCCAACTCCAAAGAGGCCCAATGCTTCCACCCCTTGCTGCTTTGGTGTTGCGTCAGCAACTCAGCCTCTACAGCATAGTCACCTCAGAAGTACCACAGCTCGGCCATCTGCTGCACAGCCTGCAGCCTCCACTGCAGTCCCCAGCTCTCTGCCCACAGCAACGCTGGCAAATGCTGCTACAGTTGGCAAGTCCACAGTCTCAGAGCCATCTGACGAAGACAGGGCCAGCCCTTCCAGGCGTGAGCACTCCCAGGAATGCAAACATTGCCAAGGTCAGTCATTTTGGGCTTTCAGCTTTGCTTTCCAACTTGAGGACTGCAATGCAGTTGTGCTGCCAACTTGGGTGTTTGCACTCACAAGCCCTTATTTGCTGGTGTCACTCTTTCCGTCACATAGCTTGATGTGCACACATGTGCTGGTGTACCTCAGTACACAAGTTCATTCTTGCTTGTCTTACAGCAGTGTATAGTGCAAATGCGGGCGCAAGATTGAGTCTGTCAGCATCAGTGCTGCTCTGCTCAGCATGTTCAATCACATTCCTTTCTTCCCAGTTCTCTGACTCTGATGCTATTGTCTGCAGCGTCCACTGCCTCAGATTCCTCTGAAGTCGTGTCTGACAACAGTCATCAGATGTCTGCGCAGCCACCTGTCAGTCACATCCAGCCATCCACCTCATTCCAGAATCTGACTCGCGTCTGTACCCAGCCAAGCATACACCTTCAGACGCAGTCCTACAACCCATCTCCTACCTACATCAACGCCCAGCATTTGACCCCTAGCCCCACTGTCATCCACAGCAGCATCACCCCCTTCACCACTTACGGGTACCCCTCTGGCTACACATCTGGCAGTCTGTCTCCTGCCACTACCTATGTTGTTGTCAGCGGGAACAGCCCCAAGCGCTCAGCAGGGCCCTCTGACAAGTATGTGGCAGCAGTGGTGCAAGATGCGCAAGGCAACAGTCAGCATGTGACCGTCGCTGCTTCTGCGATTTCCACTGGCGGCCCTAGCTATGTGCTGCCTACAACACTGGCCGTCCCATTCACCCCCCTCAACCCTATGGCCAATCCCATGGCTCATTCTCTGACTGCCACACAGCAGACAATAGCATTTGGGGGCGCTGCACAGCATGTTCTCACTCCTGGGGTGACGTATGCACACTCAATGGCTGGCCTGGGTGCAATGGGTTTGGGGTCAGCCGGGGGTTTGTCGGCTATGGGGTTGGGCTTGTCAAGCAATTTTGGCATGACTCAGGCTGGGTATAATATTCTTCCATGTGTGCCACTCACTATGGCCCCAAGCATGGTCCCCAGCATGCAAGTCAATCCCCAGGACAAGGCACAGTGTCTTGCCTCCTCAACAAATGTTCGCATCTACTAATGTCATGTTTCCGTATGCACTCAATAGATACCCCTTAATGACTGACATCGCTAGCTCCTGAAGTGAGTGACTTTGGTAGAGTAGCATCAAACAGATTACCCAAAATTTGTCATGGCGCTATATGAACTTAAACTTTGTAACTCAAGCCGGGTACGAATATCACATGCAGGCTGTTTTGGTTGTTTGCTGACATTCCTTCACTGACTTGATCCATCAGTACACTGAGTCATAGCGTTAGGTAGGTTCTGCTGCAGGCTTTTTGGGTATTGGCAGTTGGGGTGGCTCAAGTTTTTTTTTCAACTTGCTGTATAGTATAACCAAGCGCCCCCCTATCACTGTTTTCAGCTTGTTCATCCTTTGAAACCTGTACAAAGCATTTTACTTGTTAGAGTTGTGCTGGCATGAATGTGCATCTTGACATGATGCTGAGGTACAGGGTGTGCTTGTCTCAAATCTTCGAGGCCACAGACTTTTTGAGTCACAAATACTGAATTGGCCTGCTGCGGTGCATGTACAAATGGTCTGTTGTATATGCCTGGACGAAATTCACGTTAAACATGAATGTGACGTATACGTTGGCTTGCAGATGATCTTTGTGATGTATTGCAAGCTGCCTAGGAATGGCTGCTGACTTTTGCATCCCTCATGGGTTGTCAAACATCATCTCCATGTAACAATCTCAACCTGCAATTGCGCTTTGTCCTCATTGATAGCTCGAGTGACGAATTGCTCACTTGACTTGGCCAAGCAGGCCATTTTCTTAGTGGTATGAATCCGATGACCAATTCCCGAAACTGCACTCTTCAGCAAAGCTCGGTAAACTGTCGGGATCAGTGTGTACATAGCTATAGAGAGTGTCACTGCAAAATGTGTCGGTGGCATGAAGCAGGCCATTTGACTCTTTGACCTGCTAGTCTGTTTGTTGTCTGCTGGGATATACCACGCTTATACTGTAGATCGTATGATCATGTCTCAGTTCACAATGTCTGTCTGACAAACACTGGAACAAACCTCGTCCAGTCATCAGTCTGATATGGTCATCTAGTTCACACTCAGTCTTGACTCTCAGATGAGATGCTAGACATTGCAGATGCTGCACTGCAGTACTGATGCCAGTGAGACTGTCTCAGTGGGCAGGAGACAGCACAAATCAAATGACTGTCCAGGTTCCATAAACAGATAAACATATCCTCAAGCCATTGACATAAACGATCAATTTTGTCCATACATCACTCCTGCAACTGGCACTTCATCCTACTGCTGCAAAGAAGACTACGTTCTCACATCACTCAGACGGCTGCAGCTGCAAATAACACGCTGACCCAGGATCTTGTGACTCCAGACTTGGGCTACATGATGACACAACAGCAGCACTTAGCCATCTTCTTCTGCTTCGACTCTCCTCGTGGTGCGGGTGCATGCTGAGTATCTGCCAGTACATCACTTGGTCCACCAGATTGTTTCAAGCCAATGTCAACCTGATCGGGTGACACCGGCTCTTGCTTATGAAGCTCAGCATTGAGACCCTGTGCACACAAAGCCAACAGGTCACTGACTCACCACGCCTGCCATGCAGTGAACCAGTTGCTTTGCTGCCAAATTGAGGTGCTCAAGGGATCTTTGCATTCTTGCATATGAGCAGGCATTCACGGATACATGTGATGATTCTACACTGCATCAAAATGAGGCAGTCACCGCAGTGGCAATGCAAACAAGGCATGCTGACCAATGCCTGTTTCCATGATTTTGTGCAACGCACACTTTGTACGTTTCACAATTAAAGTAACATGTCCACACTGCTCACAAGCCATTGCTGCATTTAGTCAGTCTGCCTGTCAAGCATGCCAAAGACATACCATGTGTAGCTGCTGCTCCTGGTCTCTAGCCGCATCAGCTTCTATGCCATGCTGCTCCACACCTTTCACATGTAGCTGCTGCTGCTGCTGTGCATCTGCATGCTGATGCGCCTGCAGCTCCTCAGCAACAGGCTGCTGCATTGCGGACCCACTCAAGACAGCTGGCTGCCCTTCCTGATTCGAATCTCCTGCCTGAGCAAACGCAGAAACAAACCTGGCGTCAGGCCTGCCACTGCTAATTGGCTCAGCAGCAGCATCAGGGGAAGCTGCCCTTGGTGCTGCAGGGATCCTAGACTGGAACCCAGAGCCATCTGGGCTGGGCTCTTGGGCAGTAGGCCTGGACTGGGAGGGCAACATGGTTGGTTCCTGTGTGAGCTGAATGTCTCCCTGTACGGCAGGGGCTTGTGGCTTTGTTGAGGCCCTGCCGGCTGAGGTGGGTCTGGAGGTGGGTCTGGAGCGGGGTCTGTTGGAGTTGGCTCGCTGTGTGGAGTTGGCTCTGGGGAGCTGTTGGCTGCTGGAGCGCTCAAAGGGCCCACCTAAGGCAATGTCTGTCTGCTGTGTGTATTTGGGGGCTGGTGGCTTTGTGACTGCCCGCCAGACTGGCTGCCCATCTGCAGCGACAGCAAGTCATAAACGGTGGCATGTGATACAGCATATGCATGGCTGGCGTTCAGGCAGGCCATACAGAACCAGTGGCATACATGCAGATGAACAGATGCAGGAGTGATGACTGGTGTTGTGTTGTGTTGCTGTGTGCTGCACAGACACAAAGCTGTTCTGTGCTGTCAGCCATCACTATTGGCGTGTTGACTGCAAGGACTGAATGGTGCATGTAGTGTGATACTGAAAGCAAGGGACGACTGCCTGTACCACACTGGACGAGTACGGTGTAACAGCTGCAGCAGCTCATGCATGGCAACATGACAATTCAAGCAGGTGTGGTGGGAAGTAGACGCCAACCAATGCATGCATGCAAGCTCTACCTTCTCCACTGTCAGAAATGCTCTGGGGTGGGGATGATATTGGGGGTTTGACCCCCTTGACTTTGGTGGGTGAGGGCGCCGCCAGCTTGCTATTCCTGAGTGCACCAGATTTGGCCCTAGTGACAGGTTGAGTTCGTGTTGAGACTGCACTTCCTGCAGAGCATCAGCATGTCAGTGGCCCACTGAATCAAGCCTTGTTTGAAACAATAGTATCGCTTTGCAGGTGATCCTTGAAAGATGTAGTCAGTCCAAGAACTTAACACCTTCAAGTGCAGCATTGTGTTGCTGGTGAGCTGACAAAAATAGTGCTGTGTTGATTGCGTGCAGTACCACAGAGCAGGTCATGCGTGCATGTTTCATACTTGCGGTACAATGCAAAGAAATAACGATTGTGATGGCACAGATGCTGTGGAAAGTGCATCATGCAGGCATAGGCCGGTTTGCAGCGCAAGTCCAGCTTGAGTTGTAACAAGTAGCACTGAATACCTCTTGATGCCTGCCGTTGCAAACTGCCAGTGGATGTGCCGGCTTGATTGAATTTAGGGATTTTGCTTGGTTGTGCATATGCATCGGTCAGTGCTTTGCTAGGCGAGCGTTCCATTTGCCTGCCTGATACGTCAGCAGCATTCCCATTGGTCTCAGGACTGAGTGCCCTACGCACAGGAGCAGCTGCCATAAGACAGAACTGTGTCCACAATACTGCTGCAGGTGCTGCTTGAAGACTGTCTAACTTTGCTTACCTGCCATTTGCAGCATCAGCTAAGTGAAAGCCATTCGAGCCAAGTGCCAGTGCTGATGTGGGAGATGTGTATGGTGATGCCACCAGCCTACAACCAGACAGGTCAGTGAGCTACCTGCACTGTGCAGGTATTGATCAGGCAGCAGCCTGTAAGAATGAGGAGCAGCACCTAGGCAACTCAATGCACCGGGTGGCCTTTACATCAGTGGCATAGAGCAAAGCCTGACTGGCAGTACCAGTTGTCATCGGAAACATCCAAGCTCGCTAGCATATTCGGCCTTAGCTTCTGTGCAGCGTGCTGTGTATCGGTAAGTGCTGCGATGCCGCTGCCTGCACCAGCAGTGCAGCTGAACCTGTGTGATTCATGCAGCGCGTCAAAACAACAGCAAAGCACGGTGCATACCGCTAGCGCTGTGGATGTCGTCAATCCTCAGTTCCCTATCTTGAAGCAACTCATCTTCGGGAGTGTTGCTGAGCTCTCGCTGGAATTGCTCTGACAAGTGCTCGCTGTTGATCCGTCCGACAAGCTCGTGATCACCAGCGCTTCTGTTGCGAAAAGCTGACATGACTGTTCTGTGGTGTATCAGCCGCGCTAATCCCTAAAAGCCCGAGACGAGATGGTGAAGACTGTGCTTGGTGTGACAAACTACTACGAATGCAGTCCTGATGTCGGGCAATCGGACGACTCGGCATTCGTGAGCAGCGAAACACACCTACCTATCTGCCGAGCTTCTCAGGTGGCGAAGCATGCCTTCTTCTTCTTGGTCAGGTGTGACCATTTGAATTGTGTTGGACCAGCAGCAATTGCAATGGCGATTGAAAACTTTTCGTGTTTCAAGCAAATCATGCTATTGTTTGACATCATGCTGATGAGGGCATAGTGAGAGAGGCCTTACATTGTGAGGCCCTTGCTGCTGCCAGAAGCCGTGATGATCTACCAGGTTTAAACGCTTAGTTTGTGGCTACAAGTAGCACGAGACTCCTGTCGGCTATGAAAGCTGGCGTGATGTGTGGATTGATCTGGTGTAGCTTCTGTACATGGATTCTCTGCGACGAATTTCCAAGCATCAAATCTTTGTATGTTCATTGACTAAATTGCATGAGGCGTGTCGCATGGCATGTGTGGCCATCCAAGTAGGTGTGGCACAATAATGCAAAGCATGAACCCTATGCACACGCCCATAAACCATGTCCTTCCAGATGTCCTTCACCAGATATGTGCATAAGCCTAACATCCGATGCAGATAAATGCTTCCGTGCATGCGCTCAGGTAACAGATGTTTGGAGCGATATGTTCACTCAGCGAAACGCTTGTGTGAATGTCCACAACTGACAGAGCTGTCGTGGGAAGTCAGCCAACCTTGGCGGCATGCATATTGTCGAGCCCAAAAAGCAAGCTCTACCGGAGAAATGGCTTGCGGATCTGCTTTCAAGGGCTCTGTTGCTCGAGTATCAGCAACCTCTCAAGCATTCGAAGCGAAAGACCAAGCGCTCTGGCAAGAAAGCTCTCCTGCAGAGCAAGAAGGGCCGTGCGCCAACTCGCGAAAGCTTGGAGAATAACGATGCAGCCCCTGCTCAGCTTGGTTTGACCAGCAGTACCAGTAAGACGACATCTGGACAGCCTCAGCTGGGTCTTACTGCAGAGCAAGGCGTTTGGAACATTGAAGACGTTCCAGTTTTTCACCTGTTTGCGCAAGTCAAGCGACTGCTTGGCAGGTAATTCTATGACGCCTGGTCAGGCCACTAAGCACAGCAAGCATGCCTCCTCCTGCTGCAAGCTCTGTTTGCTTCACTGTTGGCCTGTCTTGCTGTTATGTCCTACATCCATCATGGCATACAGGGTGCCTGTCCCCGTCCACATAAACAATCTTGGCACGCCCAGGGTGCAGCAGATTGGCCAGCTGTCAGCCAAGCCTGCAGTTGCAGTCCTGCCAGAAACAGCTGGACTGCAACATAGCACAGACAGCAATGGCCACATGTGCAAGCTGCTGTCTCTGCCAAGCTTCGGCAAAGTTGTCTACAGATCCAGCAACTTTGGGCCAACCAGTCTTGCTGTCAGTAAGCAGCGCAGCTTGTCTGGCCCAGCCGCAAGGGTTGGGACAGGAATCGACAGTCAGCAGATGTTGCTGCAAGGCCATGCCAGCTCTCTCTCAAGGCCGCCAAGTCTTGAGTTTGATAGTCAGTTTGAGAGCGGCAATCTGCAGAAGGCTGTTCAGGCAAGTGATCACTTGTGTCACTTTTGACCACATCATATTGACAGGTTACTCGAGGTTCCAGGACTGCATACATTTGTGCTCACATGGTTGCTTCAGGTGTATCATCCATTACAGTGTTTGCTGAAAGACTGTCCTTCTGTATGTTGAAAAACTGTATGTGCAGGCTCCTATACATTAGTGTCACGCGAGACCTCTGGCAAAGAAAGCACGTGGCAATGAATTTATGCACACATAATAATAGTTTCCCATACCAAGTTTTGTCTTCTCTTCAGTCAAAACATTGACAGTGCAACACCAAAGCTGCCTTAGATAAACACATTCGATACAGCTTCCCAGCAAACGAGTCTCACTTGCACAATCACACTTCCGATACAGTATCGTAAATAGTACATGTCATAGGACCTGTTACAGCATGCAAGCGTGATGTAGGTGTCAGGTCAGGAATATGAGCTGTGGCTGTCCCCAGACAGCAGCACCAATGGGCATACGCAGTGGTACTTCTTCAGCATCGCCAAGGGCAAGCCAGGGGTGCAGTATCGGCTGCACATACACAACTTCCGCAAGGCTCACAGTCTGTACAGCCAGGGCCTACAGCCCCTGCTGCACTCTGCCAAGGAAGCTTCCCTCACGGTACAACCTCCCTCTGAAGGACTGTCACTTGCCAAGTTGCATGCATGCTGCTCTTGGCCCCACAATATGGCAGCCTCACATGTCCATCTGTTGCAGCCGGATGCAGCTCATTACCAATGCAACCATCACAGGCAAGGGCAACTAAATCTGCTTTCAGCTGAGATGCACACACTGCCAACTGCCAATCCATCCTACATGTTGCTGACCTGCCAGAGAGCTGGGCAAAGGAGGAGTAGCAGCAGAGGCTGGCCTCTTCCACCTGTACACACGCCACTTTGTGTTCACCTTTGTCTGTGCCCACCTTGCTCAGTTTGGAATTGATTGTATATGACATCTTCATCTATACCAGCTGCCTCCCGCTACTGAAGTGCTCTGTCATGCGCAGATTTCAGTGATGACACTAACGATAAAACCAACAGGCATCATGTCAGCGATGTAAAAGTTGGTCCTGTTTTGTGGCAGGGCAGGGGATGGTTCAGGGTAGGCAGTGGGGTTACATACCATCAGAGCCCTGTGGTCGGCAGGGAGGGTCCCCCCCAGTACACCCTTACCTTCAACCTCACCCTGCCCCATGACTGTGACGTGGTGCATCTGGCCCACTGTTATCCCTACTCCTACACTCACCTCATGCGGCAAGCTTTCTCTGCATGCCCTGCATACAATGCCATACTGTGCCATGCAACACAGCAATCAGACAGTTCATAAGTGCGGGCATTGACCATTGCATTACTGGTCTCAGAAAGGCTCAGTTGCACATTACGCCTGTGAAAACGATGCTTGTTCACCTGAGAAGGGCACTTGTGCACCTGAGCCATCCCTGCTTGCATGCTTGAGCAGCTGTTGTGCATCAGCCTTGCACATTTGCAAATGGTCAGGTAATGTGTCGTGTCCATGGTGGTTGGCAACAGGGTGTGGTGCACAGGGACTTGGAGCAGCTGTCATGCATCAGCCTTGCGTATCTTAGGTGTTGTGTTATGTTGTGTTGTGTCCATTGTTGTTGACAACAGAGTATGGTGCACAGGGACTTGGAGCAGCTGGAGGCAGTGCCAAGGCGGCAGCAGTGCATGCAGCGCAGTGAGCTGTGTCGCAGCCTGGCTGGCAATGTTTGCCCCCTCATCACCATCACCAACCCCTCCCCTGAACCCCACACCCCAAGGCCTGCTGTAGTCTTCACAGGTCAGTCCTCTCTGCCAGTATGCGTACACTGGGACCCATCAGTTGCTTTGTTGTGTCAGTGCATTTAGTGAAGACCAAATTTTGTGGTGCATGATCACATGTCAAGACATTTCTGCTCATCTGAAATAGCTGTGTTGGATACGCAGACACGACTGCATGTTTGCTGCCCTGAACATCTTTATGTCTTTTGGGTAGAGCGCTGCACATCAAATTTGTTTGACATATGCTTACGCAACCTGTGTGGTGTGAATTGTGAACGAAGATTCCGCACACATGTGACAGGCCATGCAACTTGCCTCCAAATCAGACTGGGAAATTGGATGTCTTTGCAGGCAGGGTGCACCCAGGGGAGAGCAACTCCTCCTGGATCATGAGGGGTCTGCTGGAGACCCTCACTGGACCCTCCCCTGCAGCCCATGCTCTCAGAGACAAGTACCTCTTCATGGTGATGCGCTATACAGCTCAGCCACAGTGTCAGCATACCCACATTGGCGCATGACAGACTCGTTGAAATCTGTGTGCACTGACAAGGCATTCAGTCTGCACATGTGCAATGTCTGCACACCACATGCATACACAGAACTGCTTGCACTATTGCACAAGAGCCAATGGCCCCTCACGGGTAGGGTCTTAGCCTCAGCAGGAATGTAAATGTATGCTGGCAACCATTGGGGTACGCCATGTACAATAGGCCAGTCACAACTAAACTTAAGTGCTTGCACAACATGTCCTGAAAGAGATGCAGTCATACAGGTAGTGCCAATGCTGAACCCAGATGGTGTAGCCATTGGTAACTACCGGTGCAACCTGGGGGGGTACGACCTGAACCGGGTGTGGCAGCAGCCAGACCCCTTGCTTCACCCCACCATCCATGCTACCAAGGCTCTGCTGAAGCAGCTGCATGCTGCAAGAGGGGTAGGCTTGTAATAGGACCCTCACACCCCCTTCCCATGGCATACCTGCCTGCCTTGTGGTCATTTTTGACGGGTTGGGTATGTAGAATTAGCATGTAGAATCAAGGCACGCTGCTGATGCTGTTGCTGTTGTTGGCACAAACTATGCGCTGCCGCATATTGCAAAAGTCTGCTCTTACACATTACACAAGCCTGGCTTTCACGTATGTAATAGGACACTTTGCACAAACCAAACATGGCAAGCCCAAAACACAAAATGCTGGGAAGGTCTGCATTTCTCCACTTTGGCAGTCTACAAATTTAGGCCACAAAGATTTTCAAGCAAGCGCTGCCATGCTGCTGTGCAGGTGGCCCTGTACTGTGATCTGCATGGACACTCAAGGAAGCATGGCACATTCATGTATGGCTGTGAGCAAGCACCAAGCCCACAGGTAAGTCGCTTGCTGCACTGCATGCACTTCTCAGCTCCTCCAGTTCTGTCCTACAGATCATAATCATGGTGACAGCACACTCACAACGTGTTCTTTGTCATCATGTATATGCCTTGCAAGGCAGATGGAGCTTGCAAGTTGTCAAGGCACCACATGTGAGAAGCAATGTACATATCAATGTATGTATATACGCAGGCCAGCAGCAGTAGCAGCAGCAGTGGTATCATTTGTGGGGAGGGGCAGAATAGGCGGCCAGGCAGCGCCCCAGCAGGACCCCGTCTGTTTCCTTTCATGCTTCAGCAGCGATGCCCTGATCTCTTCTCCTACACTTCCAGCAGCTTCAGGGTGCAGAGGAGCAAGGCCAGCACTGCCCGAGTGGTGTGCTGGCAAGAGCTTGGCATCTCCAACAGGTGACCAATAGTCATAAAGACCTTTCTCCATATGTTGACTTTGTTTTTGCCACTGTAAACCTACACCTATTGGCCAGAAGAGCAATATATAATGCTAGCATGTCACGTCTGTGTGTTGTTGGCTTCTGTATTTGAATGCGGCTTGCACAGAGCTAATTACTCTGTGACCTGCAGTTGCAGCTGTAGTGCAAGCACATTTTACATGGGTGAACAAGCAAAGTTGGCTTGATGATTGACAGCATGATGCAGCTGGACGCACACAGGACCTGCGTGACATGCACATACTCTCACATGACAGCAGCAACATCTGTACATGGCAGCAACAGACAATCGGTGTGTCACAAGCACTGCAAAATCTACCCTCGACCACCACAACCCTCTGCGAGCTGTGTAAAGCATGAGGGGTGATGCGAACCTTGTTGCTGTTGCTGCAGCTTCACGTTGGAGGCGTCCTTTGCTGGTCCTGACACAGGCGCATTTGCCGGCACCCACTATGACACCAGCCAGCTGGAAAGCATTGGCGCCAACCTTGCGTTGGCACTGCTAGACTACTCAGATCCAGTGCAGGCTACACAGGCTGCCACTGCCATGAAGACTGCTCAGCAGGTGCCCAGGCAGGCTGCTGCTGCTGGGGACCAGGCACCAGATTGTGATTGTGAGTCAAGTGGCAGCTTGAGTGATGGAGGCACAGCGGTATGCAAAATATTGCTGCTTTCAGAAATGTCAGCAGAAAGATGGGTTGCATGCAATGCTGTCTGTATTGACTGGCTTGCAAAGTTGTGTGCACTGGTTCGGAACACAGATTTGATCCTGGTGAGGGACTATGTCAAAGTGCACTAATATGGCTTCATGCACACTAAGAATGAACTTTTGTATGAGGTGTGTGAATCATGCAGTGTGTCATTGAGGTATGTTGGTGTCAGGGCAATGATGGCATCATGGTGAGAGAGGTTGCTGTATCCTGTTGTCAAATTATTTTGTTGTCTGCCATCAAAAACAGCGGCAGAAACCCATCTGTCACTCATGACCTGCCAAGTGGTGATGGAAGCAACATGCTGACTGCAGGATAGCATGTTGTCAGACAGCGATGCAGAGGATGAAGAATCAGAACAAGCTGTCCAGCAGCAGCTTGCTAGCCCTGCAGCCCGTGCTGCTCTGACAGCTTACTCCATTGCCGTTGCACCAGATAGGCACAAGCCAGTTGAGGTTGATGCGAACACAAGCGAAGAGCATGAACCGGCAACATGCAGTGAGCAGCCTTGCAATGATCAGACGGAATGCCCCAGCAGCAGCAAGCAGCAGCAGCAGAGACCGCCATTATCGCCCAGCCAGCAGAGCAGAAGGTCATGGCGGCCCAGCAAACGAAGGAGTGGTAGTGCGGGTGAGGCAGATGCTGATTGGCAGCCTTTACAGGTGCAAGGCAAGCATGGGTCATCCATGACGCGAGATCCAGCCAAGGACATAGCCAGGGCAGCAGCCCGAGGCAGACCCAGCGGTGTGACTACAATCACGGCTTTGAGTCTGGTCCCGCTGATCAGGCCACATACTGGTGACACAAGCTTCAGAGTGACGAGCTTTCAGCCAGCGGTAGCAGCTGTTGGCCCAGCTCAGTACAGCGCCCTTGAGCCTGTCGAGTTCGCAATTGACAGGCCACCTTGGAGGCGGATAAGCAGCTCACAGCGACGCCTGGACTCCCTTGCTGACCGCAGTCAAGCTGTTACGTCTGACACGTATGAGGAAGAGGTTGATTTTGCTGCAGCAACTTCGTCAGCGACACCGTCGGTGGTCACACCTATCTTGACCACCGCCCAGCTGGATGCGGACTCAATGGAAGCAGCTCGTGCAATTGCGGATTATCCATGGCATTACAACTTTATACCTGCAGCAAGGCGTGCACCAGCAGGAACAGCAGGTTTTGCAGCCAGCTGCTCAGTTGAGCAAGACAGGCGACGGAGTCTGCTGCAAGATGCTGCACAGAAGAGGCAAGGACTGTCAACGCCTGCTTTGGCCAAGGATGTCCCAGACGAGCCCTTGTCTAGCTTGCCACCATGCATGAATGCAAGCAACACAGCCAGGATGATGATGGGCTACAGTAGAAGTCTATCTGGTGTGGCACAGCAGCGTGGTCTTCCAAGCTTGGAAATCAATGGCCACCCTGTGAGTCTGTCACAAGACAGACCCAGCTCTGCAGCACGGGTGACCATTGGGTGACATGTGCATTGGTCCTGGTTGCAGTGGCTCAGATTTGGAGTGACTTCCAGGATCATGCCTCTGCCTTCTCATCATTTTGACATCATGGTCATTTAGACTGAAGCACATGCTCAGTGTGAGCACACTATGCTCAATTAATTATGAATTGGACACTTTGAATTCGATGCATTCGATGATGACTCTGAGCATGTGAGCCTCGTGGTGACCATATTCCAAAAGGCAACATCAGTATCGCCATGACTTTGCACATGGCAAGCACTACCATACAATAAGCTGGACGTGCCAAACAGGAATGCATGACATCTGTTGAGGCCATGCACTGTTCTACGATGTCTACAATCCCGCAGGGAAGTTCTTGACCTCTGCCTGTTCGACTTTGTTTGCACCACCAGATGTGAATCCAATTCGTAACCTCATCACCAGAGGTTTTTGCCCGTGCATGTTGTTTTTGACATGCAGCTTCTGAGTGACAGCATCAGAGCTGTTTGCAGCCAGTGTGCTGCTTGAAGCTGGTTCAAGCCGCAATTGCATAAACTTGGGCACTGCTGCCTGCATAGCCACAAACACGCTGTGGGAAAAACGCATTGCTGCCATTGTTCACTGCAAGCATTGATTTGCATAATCAGTGTTCATGGCAAGAGTGTCATTCGAATAAGTGTCCAATTCTGTCTGCATACAACAGTATAACATGTTTGCAGCTGCATGATTACCTGAAGGGAGAAATCTGTGACAGCTTCACTGCTGCTGTTGCTATATGAAGCCTCAATGTCGGTTACGGACTCCTGCCCAGCAGGTTTGCTCAGCTTGAAAACCACCCGTATGCCATCCTTTTCAAAGGCAGTGATTGGCTCAAACTGGGGTGTGCTTGAGGGTGTTGGTTGGCTCAGCAGGTCTGCAAATGCGCCTCCTGTCGACTCTGATGTGCTGGGGGCACTTCCGCCTAACAGATCTGCCAGGTTAGTGGGATTTGAGGCTGGCATCTGCCCCATTCCTCCCAGCAGATCTGCAATGGCTTGTTTGCCACCTGTGAGACATACTGCAACTGGGAAGCAGCCAATATAAGCAGGACAAAACCAAGAACAGCAGCATGATGGCATAATCTTTCTCGCAGCACTATCCCTCAAAAACCCACACATGCGCCAGAATATCTATGCAAACAAGAGCCACATCTGGTGAAAGTGAGCACTGCTGTGTGATTCAGGACAGACGGTGCTTTGGTCGAGACATCACCCACCAACAGTGACCTTGTAAGCACCAGTGAAAAATGACCTTGCAAGCATGTTTGTCAGCATAATCTTGACATTCCTGACCAGAGCTGCAAAGCGTGCATGCAAGCCAAGAGATCACCCCAATGGCAACAGATAGCCTATCGCTCAGACATTCTGCCTCACAGCGCAGCTTGTGCATGCTAGCAAGCTGAGTTCCAGGTTGACATACCTGCTGCAGCCACATCAGATGACAGGTCCCCGCTCAGCAGATCTTGTAGAGCTGTGACAGCTGAGGATGCGCTTGCAGATGCTCCTGCTGAGTCATCTGGTGCATCCAGACTGAGTAGGTCAGCAAGGTTGCCGGCAGAGGCTGGTGCATCTGCAATGTCACCATTTGCCACAACCTGCAGATAATCAAGGTAACCAGTCAGCATTGCTGCAATGCATGATGCCTCACACATGGCAGCTACAGAGCCTGCAATGCTTCCAGCGAGAGATTTGGTATTGTTTAAATGATATGGTGCAGCAGGTTTGACAGCAACAGTGGTGGAACTGACTGTGTTGTCAACGTCAGTTTCTGCTAACTGTTGCAGCACCTCTGGCCGGCTCTTCATTTGACTGTGACACGGCGCGGCTCAGCAAGTGTATAGCATGCATGACATGTCTGGCAGCAGCAGCAGCAGTGCAGACAGGAGAAGAGGAGAGGAGAGGAGAGGTGACCTGTGCAGCTGCCGCACCATCAATGACCTGTGAGTTGCCCAGGTTGCGAGTGTAGGTGGACTCATCCAAGGGAGGTATATGCTCCAGCAGTGCAGCGCGCATGCCATCCAGCTTGAACATGTGGCTGTACTCGCAGGAGCGTGCCTGCACCTCCAGGATGGAGCTGCCCCTATACTGCTCCACAATGCCCTGCGTACAACATGCGCTTGGGTTGTATGCTTTGCCTGTTAGCATCAGATGTGTTGCTGACACTTGTGCCAACCAGCTGAGGTGCAAAAGGGCAAGAGTCTTTAGGTTGACCGGCGAACATTTTTTTTTCCATCTCTTTTTTCCCTTTTTCTTTGGACTGCACAAGGGTTCAGCCATAGATCAAGACTACGAGGTCACACCACCTGCTCCTGTTCCCATGATGCAAGTCAGGCAAATCGTATGAAAATCATCAGACAACAGTCAGGCCTGGTACATTAGCAAGAATATTGTGCAGGCTCACCTGGATGTACTGCGAGTGATCTGGGAGGCGTGTGGAGAGCTTCATGAGGGCAGTGAGGGCATACTCACGCCCCACAGGCCCAATGGTCACCTTGGACAGCACTGACTCAAGCAGACTGACCAGCTCCTGGCTGCTCACTGACAGGGCCTGCTCACCATCTTGCAGGGGGGCATCAGCTGTGCCCAGCAGCAGCTCTCCATACTCACCTGTATGATACAAACTCTGCTGTCACAACCTATGTAATGATGTACCTAGGTAAGTGAAGGAAGTTGAGCACCAGTACTGACTTGGAATATCAATTTCGCTGATGCACATGTACTGAGTCTCTGACTCATGCTGCTGCATAACGAGTTGCTGACGCACATACACTGGACATTAGAGCTGTTTTTGCATCACGAATACAGAAAATGTTTGCAATTGGATGAAGGATGGCATCTGTCTTAAATTTGCAAACCTGTACCTGACCTGCTGCACTGACAATCATCTTAAAGGCAAGAGAAGGATGAGCAAGCTCACCCAGGAACCAGCAGGTGGAGGTGACAAGCGACAGAGTCAGCTCAGCCTGATCTGCGCTGTCCTTGAGTGCACGGTACATAGAGCGTGCTGTGTAGCCATGTAGCTCAGGGGCGTTGCTGATCAGCACAATTAAGGCCCTGCATACTTCCTCCTTCACATATGCACCTGCTTGTTGCATCACCTGCGCAGAGCACACTCTCTTCATTGCAGCTCGTGCAGGCTGCATCAAGCTATCAGTTTGTGCACTTGGGCTGCTGCTGCTAATGCTGCATGCATCTGCAGCCAAGACACACCTGGAGCACACACTACAGCAGTACGGAGCACAGGACAGGCAAACGCAAGGTTGCTAAAGAGGACATGCTGCAGCACACTTGAACCACCCTGGATGCAGATGGCTTCTGTCAGCCGCAGGCTCTTGCTAGGCACCCAACACACAGCAGTCCCTGATCAATCAAGGAGCTGCAGGACTTCAAAACGTATTGGAGAGGTCTGGAGCAGACCTGTAGAAGGCTATCAAGGTGCCATTGCTTGTCAGGTGCAAAGCGCTGCACCAGCATGCAGATCTTGCTGGTCAGGTCGGGCTTGAACTCCAGGTCACTGACTTTCAAGTAATCCAGCAGCTCCTTTGTCAGCGTCTTGATGTTGCCCTCATTCACCAGAGCATACACCAGCTCTAGCGCTCTCCGCCTGCCACAACATACTGTTATTATTGCTTTGCAGCTGCAACATTTCACTAGACTGTTATCAGATAGGAACATGTTGCTCACGCATGGAACACTAGTACACGAAAGGTGCAATTACACATGCCATAAGATGAGGCATGAGTGCCACAAGTAGTCCCATCATATGTTATCATACGTTACATACCCTGGTGTGCAGCAAGCTTGCTGCTGGCCAGGAGAAAGCTAGGAGGTGATTCATCTCACTGTTTGTGCATGTGTTGAGATGTGCACACCTGATGGAGACATCAGCATCCTTAACGCACTCCACAACGGTGGTGCGATGCCGCTGCACTGCCTGTGTGTCCACTCCCACAACCTTTGCCAATGTGTTGAGCGCCACATACCGAATGTTGTTGTCCCTGCACACGACACACATCAGCTGTTGAGCATGTCAAAGTGTACATGTGGTAAAAGCTGCATGCAGCGCAGAGTACTGCAGGATCTGCTGAAAGCTTTTTGATGCTTGAAGCATGCGCTTGAGGCTTGCATGCAGCTTTTACCAGCAGAGGGAATTTCCAGCATTCCAGCTAGCGTCAGGATGGAAATATGTGCCATCTGGACTCAGCAATTTGCTCCTGATGTGCAGATGACACGGACGCTCAGGTCACAGCTGCAAGGCTAAAGCACATGAAGGGATGGTCTGAAGTCGTACCTGTTTGCCAAGAAGCGACCCAGGATGTTAATGGCAAGAGTACGCAGGCCGCCTACACTTTCCACTCCCATGATGGTCTGTACACATTCATACAGAATGGCATTGCCAGCGTTGCGGGCCCCCTCTGTGTTGGTGGCAACTTGTGCCAGGATGTCACTCATCTGGTCGCTGGCATCCGCATGACCCTTGCCAAGCACACGCAGCAGCCGCAGCACCTGTGTGCAAAGGACAGCAGACAGTCATCCACTTGTCATGGCTGTCACAAGCGACTGATTGTCTGTGCATGAAGCTGTGCATGTTTGCAAACTGAATATGCAACATCAGAAATTGTGTACTTCATTTGCCATGTCAAAGGTTACTGCAGAGCATGATTCCGCGAGCGCGTGACGTGATTGTGTGTCAGTGCCGCATACCTTGACTTGCAGAAAGGGGTCTGTGATTCCCCCAACATCATGCTCTGGAGCAAAGCCACTCATGAGCAGGCTACGCAGGATCTTGCACAACATGGGAACATGCCGCCTATACTGCTCTATAGTGTTTGGCTCAATTGCACAGATCTCTAACATCAGGGTCGTGCCAGAAAGCAAGACTCCGTGATGCCGGTCAGTGAGGAGACCAGCAGCCTTGTCTGCAAAGGTCTCTACGGCTTCTGGAACCTTCCTCAACACCCTGCGCCAGTTGAAGCATCCACTGAGCTGTACGTTATGTGTGTGGTCCAAAGACCTTGCTTATCAAAGGCACATTTGCCACTGAACTCTCAGAAGATCGGCGCTGTCGCTAGTACAACCACACGCATGTGCTGGGAATGGCTTATACTTTCAGACTGCTGGGGGTGTTGCACACAGATGCATAATTTGATCGCAAAACATGACTGCATAGCATGATCCCTAACTATGACTGCAGCATGATGAAAAGTACTTAGAGGCAAGCGAACAAGCTGCAGTGACTGTGGTCCCAGCTGGCTCAAAGCAAGCACAAAGACAGACTGCCAGGTGTAATGGCAGCAGTAGGGACCAGCTTCTCATTTGCCTCTTTGCCAATTGTGTGCTGCCATAGAAGCAATCACCTGGTTGCACAGAGAGCAGCCTTCTTTCGCACATATGAGTTGGTGCTGGCCAGCAACTTCTCCACTTCTGGAGCAAGATCCCTAGCCATCTCGTTGCTGCATATGTTGCCCAGTGCACAAAGTGCCAGTCCAATGATGTACTGGTTTCTGGTGTTCAGATCGTTCTTGAGAGAGTTTGTCACCAGCATCAGCACTTCCTGGCGCTCGTCTAGCAAAATCATGAGCCCAAGGTACCCAATCCTCTGCATAGAAAGTAATCACAGGTTGTGGTCCACAAGTGTGGTTCCGCCCCTTGTTTGGAGCAAAGTTTTGCAGAGCTATATGCCTGGTTTCAGCCGAAAGTCGGTTGCATACCTTTTCAGGAAATCCACTTGCAGCAATCAGCTTGAGTGTTTCCATCTGGCCAAAGTGTGTTGGGTAACCCAGCATGTGAATGTACATTAGTTTGGACACATTTCTGTGCCGGTATGTGACGTCCTGGTCTTTGAAAGCATTTCTGAGAGCAGCACTTTCCTTGGCAATGACATTTCGCTCTTCAGCGGCTGTTTTTGCTTGCCGAACATTTCTGATCAGTTCCCTACAGACAGGAGCAAGTTTGCAACTGATTGATCAGCTGCAGAAGTGAAAGAGGCAGCTCCAAGTATGACTTTGCGAGAGAATTGAATAACCAACCTCAAGTGTGATGACATGATCGTTCCGACAGATGGTCTTTGCGAGGCCTGTCCGAGGGCAGAGGTGTCTTGTGCTGACTTACTCTGCCAGGTGCATGCTCAAGTCCGACACGCTACTGGGGAACGCCTGCGGGCACAACTCGCTGCATGTGCGCGAAGTGCGTGAGTTGCTTAATGGATGTTCAGTAAGTGTCGATTGCAGTGGCGCCTGATATTGGCATATCGCGCATGCTCGATTGCCAAAGTGCTGGAGCTGGGAAGTGCTTCTAAACCCCTCACCTCGCCTATTGCTAGTTACAATCTGTCCTTTAGAACGTCCAGGAGGAATTCAACCGCTTGGCAAGCGGAATTGGAACATCACTGTCTTTCAGATTGTGTCGGAACAATACGTTCTGACTCAGTCGAGAGAGGTTGCGAAGTATAGCGCGACGCGCTCACCATTCGGTAGAAATGAAGGTATGCCTTACGATCTGCACACGTGTCATCACTCTCAAACCGACTTCAGCCCTCCGTTATCATCTCCAGACATGTCTACTGGTGTATATATGGTACTGTATTCAGATGCAGTTGTTAGTATCGTTTTTTGGCAGGGTCAGAAGGCTTGTTAGCAAGCATGTGCTACAGTGACCTTGTTTTGTGAGCAGTCATTGCAATCTGGTTTTGCGTGGAATCATAACCGCTGCCTGTAGGCAACTCAATCAACACGCTCTACATGTTTGCGCTAAGTCTGCACCTCTTCCTGTCGACTTTGATCATAAGCCTAGTATGGTCAACTTTGCTTGCTGCAAAATATGTTCAAGCCAGGGTTCTGATTGGCTGCAGCAAAAATCATGTTGGCTCATGTGAGCTCGATATGCAGGCATGCACGAAGTGATCAGCTGATGAGGATAGTGTCCAGAAGTAGTCTCTGTCAGTGTACATTCCAGCCAACAGCCACAGTGTAATCTAACTTGCAAGCCTTGATTTTGTCACAGGTTGATGAACAGTCGGCCTGGCAAGGTACAATTTCAGTCAATGCAGTAGCCAGTCACTGTGACTGGAAAATATGCTTTGCACGTGCGTGCTGAAGGCAAGTCTTACAGCTAGATGCTTTACACTGTGCCTATATTTCTCAGGGCGTCAGCAAACGCTTTAGCAAAGGATTGGATGAGGCAAATACAGCTCGCTCAAGCTTGAGGCCAACTGAAAAAATCTTGGCTACACAGCGCAGCAATAGTGTTCAGATCAAGCTAGATGATGACCTGCAGTCATTGGTGAGTGCCTTGCAAAGTAATACACTGCATGCATTGCATGCATGAGAACTTTTGTGTCAACATACCACTCACCGCAAGCTTTGCATTGCGACAAGTAAGTTCTCACTGTTTCAGCATCTGGCATGTGCAACATAATGGCAGAATGCAGGTGTCTAGTGAGGCGGTTCAGCGGTCCTGATCTGTTTGCATGTACAGCATGTGATGATCAGGCCACAGCAAGATTGTGTTCATGGCAGGCTACAAGTTTGAGCAAGCTGGATGGACCAGGAGCAGATAAAGAAGCTGTGAGTCAGCAACTTGCAACAGTTCAGCAGCAGGTTGAGCAAGTGAGAGGAGAGAATGAGGAGCTGCGCACCTTCTTTCAGGAAACATTGCAGGCAAGTGTCTGAATGTTATATTGCATCTGGCATGCTGTCTTCACAATCTGCATGCTGCATGAACATATCCTGCCACTCTATGGTCGTGATGCACAGCCATTAAGTTGCTGGCAAAAGCTTGTGGTCTGCATACTGCTTTCAACATGTAGAACTCCATGTCAAATGGCATTGCTGTCTTGACCATGCTGTTTGCCTGTCTGGAGCTGCTTGCTTGTCTGTCTGTGCTTGTCTGTCTCATACCCAAACTTTCTCACAGGAGGCTGAGAGGTTGAAGCATGAGAATGAGGAGCTGCGTAAGCTTGGAGAGGACGCTGTTCTGGATCAGCAGCTCAGCAAGGCACTGCAGGAGACTGACAAGCTCAAGCTGGCTGCTGACGCCTACAAGAAGGAGCTGCTGCAGCAGAAGGTTGGTGAGCTGCAGGCAGAGCTGGCACAGACCACTAAGCGCCTCAAGGTGGCAGAAGAAGAAAAATCAGGTATTGGGAAAAGTCTGCATATGGCATGATGCTGTTGTGTGTGAGAAGGTGGCAGAAGTCGCCTGCTGTCCATGCGTGCTGTGTGTGTGTGAGCGTGTGTGTGCATACATGAGTGAGCAATGCAAAAGTTGGCATGCAGCCAATTTGACGCTGACACAGACAACAGGCCCCCATGTCATGCTTTGATATAGCGAATGCGAATTACTGTGTGCTTTAGTAGCATGCTAAATCAGGATCACCACAGACTAGCCTTCTGTTTGCCTGAAGCCCTTCAAGGCGCTAAGGGAGGCCGCAGGGACAGCTTCAAGCGTCTGGACAAGCAGGCCAGTCACCAGTCTCTCAATGGGTTAGCAGAGGAGAATGCTGCAAGTTCTGCCAGCTTGCAGACCAGCACTGAGGAGCGCAAAGACCTACTTGCTCGCCTTCAAGGTCCCCAACAGACCAGGGGTGATTTGGACCAATTGCTGGCTGCTGCAGCTAAAGTCCTCCAAGATGCAGGCATGCTGTGCATAACTGCTGTATTGCCATTTGCCACTTTTGGTCTAGAAAGGCGGTATTTCAGCTTGCTGCCATGCAACTGCAGCTGAAAAGTAGTCTGTTGCATGAGCAACATGGACGACATGCTTGCTGCTTGTGGGTGCGTTGCTACTCACACAAGCATACACATACTTATGGGTCATTAAACCCCTTCAATCACCTTACACAATTGTACAAATCAAAAGTAGTATTCTGTAGTGTTGCTACTAAAGTGGAAATTGTGTTGCAGAGACTCTGGACACCCAGCTGGCAGAGGCAAGGAGCAGAAACGCTCAACTGCAGGGTGAGGTTGAGAAGCTGAATGACACAGTCTTCAGCAAGACTTTCCGTGCTCCCAGTGCCTGGGCTGAGCGTGAGGTCAAGTACAAGATGGAGAAGAAAGACTGGGACACCCAGGTGATCTGCTGCATGCCTCATATTTATCCTAGTGCCTATAGCTCAGGCGGCAGGATTGCATTTCAAAACATGCTTGTGCTGCTTCCCTCACCAATACTTGAACTGCACGGAAGAAGATCTGCATGTCAGGCAGCTGCCAGTGCAGGTCATATCAGCACATTTCAAATACCAAGCTTGTTGTTCAAAATACAATCACTACCAGTGTGTGACTAGCTGTCCATCAGTACAGCGTCGCGGCATTGAATGGAAACAGCCCTGCTGCATGTGTCTTTCACTTACCCAGGCAACAACCTTATCTGCATCGGCGTGCAGGTGGAACGCCTGCAAGGCATCATTAACAAGTTGACTGCTGAGAATGTGGAGTACCGTGACAACAACAAGACCCAGCAGTTTGAGGTTCGCATTCAAGAGCTACAGCAGATGCTGAAGCAAACAGGTGAGCTCTTGAACCTGCTGTTCAAAGGGGCAATGCGTACACACTGTTATGCCTTTTTTTGCGTCTGCTACTTAACCATATGCTTCTGGCATGACAGATGCAGACTTACAGCTGCGTCAGGTGCTTAGTCACATTAGCAAGTCACTGTGGTGAAGGAAGGTGTTATTGACAGCACTGTGAAAATGCAGAGAGCAGCAAGGTGACAGCAGAGCGTGCACTGCATGAGTTGCAGCTGGACATGCGTAGCCAGATTGAGAAGTATGACCAACTTCAAGAAGCCCGCAGGTCAGATGTGCCGCTTTAAATTTGCCCTTGTCATCAGCATGTAAAATTTCAGACTTTAACAGCTGACCCAGCAAACATGTACACTAGCAGCAGCAACACCCAGCAATATTACATAGATGTTGCTGTGGGCACTCGCAGCTATCGCAGAATGCAATTCCTATGTATTGATGCTCTGATACGCTTGGCTGACGCACTGTCTGATGTACAGACACCAGGAGGCTTTGTCAGAGGAAGGTGTCACCTCGATGATAGATGGCTTTGACCGGCAGCAGATTGGGGGAGTGCAGCCCCGAAGGACACAGACCAAGGGCACTGCAAAGCAAGCCACCAGTGCTTTGGTGCCAGATGCCACGTCTGCTGAGCCATCAGCCTTGCAACACATTCAGGAAGCCGGTCCTCACACCCATGTACAGGTGTGCAGTTTGGCTTGTTTTTTGGTGGACTGATCATGCATACAGCATTCAAGGAACTACTCAAGTTTACTGTGTAGGTTTATGTTTCAAGCAGCGTTGGACAAAATCTCGTCTTTGTGGCCAGTCAAGCATGAAAAAGGGATGCGGGAGACATTGCTTGTACATCAATATGCAGGGCTTGCCTTCTTGCTGTACAAAGGCTGACTTTACCCAAAATGCTGCTGCACATGTGCCCTTTTGCAAAGCATGTACTGTCTGCCAAGCAAGGCCCAACTGGCAGTATTGACCTCCCTTTTGCTCCTTGCGTAGAGGGAACGCCTTTTACTCAGCGAATTTGCCTGCAGGAAGTAGTCAGTGACTTTGACACACACCATATTGGTGTCCAACAGCCACATGCATCCCCTCAAGATGAGACTGACACTCATCTGCACAACCAACCAGTCCCTGACGTCACCAGCCAGCAACCTGCCCACACCTTGGCAGCCACTCAGGACTTTGCTCCACACACCAGCTCTAGTCAGCAGCTTCCCATGCAGCCTCATGCCAGCAATTCTGGCGCTGGTCATGATCAGTCTGCTGCACAATCTGCACAGCCTCAAGCTCATGTTTCCGGCTTGTTGCCCACTCCCAGTCAGCAACAACAAGATCAGTCAGGTGTCGCTGTCTTTCCCCAGTCACAGGCAGACCAGCTGTCAAGCAGCTCAGAGGCTAGCATACCACCAGCAGAGCATCAGTTACAAGAAGAGGCCAGCGTCAGTGCTCAAGAAGCAGCAGGTGCTTTTGAGCAGCAGGCTCCTGCCAGTCACAATGACCCAGATCAGGCTTCGTCTTCAGGACAGTCACCACAGCAGCAGCAACTCAGGGTCGATGCATCTGCTGAGGTACCGTCATACACGCTGCTGCATCCTGACGGAGCTCCACACACTGTACATAGCAGCACAAATGCTCAGCAACAGCAAGCTGGGCCTTCAGCAGATCCTGAGTTACCATCGACTGCCCAGATGCAAGCTCCACCAAGTGATACTGCTGGCGTGCCAGTTGCTCAGCAGGAACAACATGCTGGACAGACCGAGGCTGCCGGCATGCCATCTGATCACCAGCAGCACCAGGCTGGAGTCAATGAACCTGCTCAGACATCATCAAGTCAGCAGGTCCAGACGTCAGAAGAGTCAGCCTCTCAGACTTCAGCTTTGCAGGCAGCACAGCATGAGCCTGGTCACCTCGACAGCCAGCAGGGTGACGCCACAGCAGCTGGTCAACAGCGTCAGGATTCTGCTGAGACTGCTTCAGCCTCCCAAGGCGTCGGTCAGCAACAGCCAGAAACAAACAGCGTTGCGCATGATGCACAGAGAGGTGGGTCTCTGACATTGGAGGCAGCCACAAGCTCTGGCGTGCAGCAGGAAGGATCTGAAAGAGAAGCTGAGGACAGAGGTGCAGGCTTTCCAGTTGGACCTCTAGGTAATCATCTTCGTCAGACGCTGTTCAGTGTTTGCAAGCATATGCCTTCATAAGCTGAAAGACGAAGCAGAATTTCTCAATGTCGGTCAACGCAACGCGCCTCTGCAGCATGGTTGCCAGCACACCTACAGGGCACTAGCTTCCAGTTGTCGCCCTGCCGTTCGATGCATTTTGCACGCAGC
>JAABUP010001736.1_pt1 | contig 44767 bp, 44 predicted proteins | sample 5559201 | NCBI WGS metagenome assembly JAABUP01 (sample SAMN10711887, study PRJNA513373) | rock metagenome | isolation source: Antarctica rocks | place: Antarctica
CAACGGACGCCTCGAACACCTGCGCGGATCCGCCCTCGGCTTCCGCAACCTCACCAACTACATCGCCCGATCACTCCTCGAGAGCGGCGGATTCAGACCCCAACTACACCCTCGATTGTGAAGAGCCTGATTGGCAACCTCGTGGCCAGCGGCCAGATACGCATCTTCGTTAGGTTCGGCGAAGGGCAGCATCATAGTGTCACTGGCGAGCGCGAGCAGGGCTGCGTAGTGTCTCGCGACTGGTCAGAGGTGAAGCTCTCCTCGTAGCCTTGGCTAGGGATTACGGCGTGCACCTGACCTCCTGCCGCTAAAACTGCGAAGGCGAACAGCTGGTCAGCGTCTTGGGCAAGGCTGGTGAACCCGACGAGGGCGTCCTCGGTTTGGCTAGCAAGGACGCTGGCGATGGCGGCAGCGACGTCACGCCGCGTGGATGGGCTCAGGCTCTGGTGTCCGGTGCACCCGACTCGCATCACAGGATCCCGCGAGCGGTCAAACGCCAGAAGTATCGCCCCAGCCCTGTGAGGTAGTGGTCGCGCTTGATGTCAGTCGTCACCAGGTTGGCGTTAGCGTCAGGCACGTCGAGGTCTTCCAGATGGGCAGTGTCAGAACTTCCATCATCGGGAGACCTCGACGCCTACCCCGCGATCGACGCGCCGCCCTGCGCTACACCGTCAACTATGAAGAGCCCCCAAAGGACAGACCCGCTCCCAGGAAGACCAGCACCCGGCCGCCACTGCCTAAGTCGTCACGCACGCGTCGCACGAACTCGACGCTGCTGGGGTCTTCGTACCAAGGGCTCATGCCGGCCAGTCTGCCTGTCAAAGAGCAAGCGGTGCAGGCACCACGCAGCCCAGGCTGTCGCCCGCCAGCGGGATGGGACCACTTTGAGGTGAGTTTCGCCACTGGGATGGGACCACCTGTCGCCAGTGATGGGACCACCTGGTGGGGGCCCTGGACCAGTCCCATCCGACAGGAGCCTCTAGGGAGGCCTCGCCCCCGGGCTTGATCGTGAGGTAAGCCCGGTTGCGGCATGACAGGCAGGTGCATGGGTGCATCTTGTCGGCGGCGCGCGAACGCCGCGTGCGGCCTACGCGGATGCGCTGTGCTGTGGGCAGAGCCCGAAGATCTCCACGGTGTGGCTGACCTCGGTGTAGCCGGCGGCACGGGCGACGCTGGCGGCCCAGGTCTCGACCTCGGGGCCTTCGAGTTCGACGCTGCGACCGCAGGCGCGGCAGACGAGGTGGTGATGGTGCGCCGCCTGCCCGCACCAGCGGTAGGTGGCCTCACCGTCCCCGGTGTTGACCACGTCGACGACGCCGCTGTCCGCGAGCATCTGCAGGTGGCGGTACACGGTGGTGAGACCGATGCCGTCCCCGCCGGCACGGAGCTGGCCGTGCAGGTCCTGGGCGCTGCGGAAGCCGTCGGCCTGCCGCAGGACCGCGTCGACCGCGGCACCCTGCCGGGTCGCGCGCACCCGTCCCCGCGGACGCGTCGACGCGTCCTCGGGTGCCGCCGCGGGAACCCCTGCCGTCGTCATGCGCTGTCCTCCTGGGCGCCAGTGTGCACGGACGCGTGGTCGGTGCGGCTGCTGGGTCGGCTGCCGGGGCGGACGAAGCGGCCGGCCACCCGGGCGAGGAGGTAGAGGGCGAAGCTGACGCTCGTCACGAACACGCTGGCCTTCACGTCCTGATACTCCAGGCTGGCCACCAGCCCGCCATCGGCGGCGATCAGCGCGAACAGCACGGACAACGCGGTGACGACGGAGGGCCGGGCGGACAGCCGTTGTGCAGCGGCGGCAGGGGTGATCGCCAGGCTCAGCACCAGCAGGGTCCCGACGATCTGGGCGGCCTCGGTGACGGTGACAGCGAGCGCGAACAGGAACACCAGGCCGACCAGCCGGGTGCGCACGCCCTTGGCGGCGGCGACCTCCGGGTCGACGGAGGCGAACAGCAGCGGCCGGTTGAGCCCCGTCATGACGATCAGGACGGCGACGGCGACGCCGCCGAGCAGGAGCAGCTGGTGGGTGCTGATGCCGAAGATCTGACCGAAGAGGATGTTCGTGGCCTCGCTGGCGAACCCGTGATAGTGACTGAGCAGCAGGATCCCGGCGCCGAGGCCGAACGCCAGCACCACCCCGATCGCGGAGTCCCGCTCCCGTTCGCGTTCACCGAGCAGCCCGATGGCGGCGGCGACCACGAGCGACCCGAGCAAGGCTCCGGCCACCGCGTCGTCGGCCACCACCAGCCCGGCGGCCGCGCCGGTGAAGGACAGCTCGGCCACGCCGTGCACGGCGAAGGCCATGCTCCTGGTGACCACGAACGGCCCGACGACACCGGCGATGACCGCCACGAGCGTTGCCGCGACCAGGGCATGCTGCGCGAACGGTTGGGCCAGGTAGAACGACAAGCCCATCAGCGTGTTGCCATCGCGTCAGCAGGGTGCGCCGGGTCGTGCGGGTGGTGGTGCTCGGCGTCCGGGCCGCCGACGACCAGCACCCGTCCACGGACCCGCACCACGTCGACGTCGGTGCCGTAGAGCTCCGACAGCCGGGCGCTGTCGAGGACCTCCGCCGGGGTGCCGACGGTCCACCGGCCGGCAACCAGGTAGAGGATCCGGTCCACCAGCGGCAGCACCGGGTTCACGTCGTGGGTGACGAACAGCACGGCGCTGCCCGCCTGGGCGCGGCGCCGGTCGATCAGCGCGCTGACCTCCTGCTGGTGGCGCAGGTCCAGGCTCAGCAGCGGTTCGTCGCACAGCAGGACCGACGGGTCGCCGAGCAGCGCCTGCGCGATCCGGAGCCGCTGCTGCTCCCCGCCGGAGAGCAGACCCAGCGGGGCGTCGGCGTAGCTGGTTGCCCCCACCGCCTCGATCGCCGCGTCCACGCGGGCCCGCACCGACCGGCTCGGCAGCGCCGTACCCCACTTGTGGCCGTCGAGGCCCAGCCGCACCAGGTCGCGGCCCCGCAACGGCAGGTCCCGGTCGAAGCCCTTCTGCTGTGGCACGTAGCCCACCCGGGGATCCCCCCGCCTCGGCGTGCGGCCACCCACCGTCACCGTCCCGCCGGACAGTGCCTGCAAGCCCAGCAGCACCTTCAGAAGCGTCGTCTTGCCCGCCCCGTTGGGACCCAGCACGGCCAGGAACTCCCCCGGGACCACGTCGAGGTCGAGCCCACTCCACAATGCGCGGTCGCCGAAGCGCACGCCCGCCCCCCGCAACCGCAGCGCGGGCACGTCAGCCGCCGAGGGCGGCGAGGACGGCCTTGGCCTGGTCGATCTGCCAGGTCTGGAAGTCCTTCTGGCCGGCCGGGATGGTTTCGCTGACGCCGACGACGGGGACCCCCCCGGCCTTGGCGAGGTCCTTCACCTGCTGGGTGGTGGGGCTGGTGACCTGGGCGTTGTAGAACAGCACCTTCACGGTCTTGTTCTTCATCGCCGCGTCGATCGCCGCCGTGTCGGCAGCGGTGGGGTCGTTGCCGTCCTCGATCGATTGCGCGAACGACGCCGGGGTGGCGAGCTTCAGTCCGGCGGCGGCGACGAGGTAGCCGGGGACCCGTTCGGTGAACCCGATCGGCGCGCCGGCGTACGTGGCGTTGATCGCCGCGAGGGTGGCGGCGTAGGGCTGGTAGGCGGCGAGGAACGTCGCCAGGTTCGCGCTGAACGTCGAGCTGTCGGCCGGGTCGGTCTTGGCGAGCTCGGCCTCGATGGCCCTCGCAGCCGCCGTCACGTAGGTCGGGTCGTACCAGAGGTGCGGGTTGGGGTTGTCACCGGTGACACCGACGACCTTGTCCAGCGAGAGGACCTCTCGGCCGGTCTTGGGGCTGGCCGACAGCAGCTTGCTGGCGAAGTCGTCGTAACCCACACCGTTGAGGACCACGAAGGAGGCGCTGCTGATCGCAGCGGCGTCCTTGGGATCGGTCTCGTAGGTGTGCGGGTCGGCATTGGGGTCGGTGATGATGGAGGTCACCGCCACGTGCGCCCCGCCGATCTGGCTGGTGATGTCGCCCCAGAAGTTCTCGGCCGCGACCACCGGCACGACCGTGCCGACGGCGGACGTGCCGGGTCCCGACGCAGTGGCTGCGCCGACGGCGTTTCCGCCGGCCGAACCGGACCCGCAACCGGAGATGCCGACGGCTGCTGCCGCCACCAGCGGAAGCAGCAGGAGGCTGGCGGTGGTGGTGGACCGGCCGTGGCGGCGCATGGTGCTCCTCGGGGTGGGTTCTAGGCGTGATGGGAACCATTTCGGTTTAGGCACACCCTAGCCGCTATTGACAACCGCTTCCACCAATGGCCAGGGTCACCCGAAGCGACGGACAGCTGCGGACTGGCCGGCGACGGCGAGGAGGGTGCCGTCCACGGCGAACAGCCGCGCCGAGACCTGTGCGACGTCGTGCACCACCGCCTCCACCGTGAGGTCGACGAGCAGCCAGGCACCGGGGTCCAGAGGGGTGGCGCGGGCATAGCGGATCGTGTTGTCCAGGCTCACCCCACCCGCCTGCTCCCCGATCGCCTCGCTGATGGCCGACGGCGCGAAGTCGGCGAGGACCGCCAGCATCCCGCGCGTGGTCTCCACCGGCTCGCGCAGGCGAGCCCACACCCGGGTGCGGCCGGAGCCAGGCACGCCGTCGCGGCGCACCGGCCGGGGCGCCTGTGCCCAGCGCTGCTCCAGCCGTTCGAGCAGGGTGCCCGAGAAGTCCAGCCCCACCGGCATCGTGCGGGGGGCGCAGTCCTCGGGAGGTGGCACGTCGTCGGGTGGGCGCACGAACTGCAGGTCCAGCTCGCCGGCGCCCCCGAGCGACCCCTGGCCCGCGATCGCGACCTCGCCGTCCACCCGGCCGGTCACCTGCAGCTGCGACAGCCGGCGCCCGCGCGAACCCCGCTCGACCGCGATCTGCAGGCTGGCGCCGACCCGGATCGGCCGGACGTACTGCACCGCCGACCACGCGCACGGCCGCCCGGCCGACCGCTCCATCGCGACCACCGCGGCCGCCAGCCCGACGCCGCCCCACAGGGTCTGCAGCCCGCTGCAGAGTCCGAGGGGTACGTCGAGGGTCCAGCGGTCGTCACCGGCTCCCTCCAGCTGGAGAAAGGCGTCGAAGCTGTCGGTCACGCCCGCGACCGTAAGCGGCCGGCTACCGTTCGACCACCGTCTGTCCAGCCGAGGAGCCGTGCGATGCGCTGGTGCACGTTCCGGACCGGCGGCGAGCCGGGGCCGCGTGCCGGGCTCGTCGACGGCGATCGCGTCCTCGGCCTCGACCTGCCCCGGCAGCTCGTCGACGTCATCGCCTCCCGCGACCTCATGACTCGGGCGGCGGAGCTGGCGATCCGCTCTCCGCGCGAGGTGCACGAGCTCGCCGCCGTCGAGCTCGTCGCGCCGGTGCCGGTCCCGCCGTCGGTCCGCGACTTCATGGCTTTCGAGGAGCACGTTGTCAGCTCGGCGCAGGCGCGCGGGGGCAAGGTCCACCCGGACTGGTACGAGATCCCGGTCTTTTACTTCACCAACCCGGCCGCCGTGCAGGGACCGACCCAGGATGTGCGGATGGCTCCCGGGTCAGCGGCGTTCGACTTCGAGCTGGAGGTCGCCGCCGTCATCGGCTTGCCTGGCGCCGACATTTCCGCGGCCGACGCCGAGCAGCACATCGCCGGCTACACCGTGTTGTGTGACTGGAGCGCACGGGACCTGCAGGAGCGCGAGATGCGGCTGGGTCTCGGGCCCGCCAAGGGGAAGGACACCGCCACCAGCATCGGCCCGGTGCTCGTGACGCCCGACGAGCTCGAGCCCTTTCGGGCCGGCAACGGCTACGACCTGGCGATGACGGCGAGCGTCAACGGGCGTCCCTACAGCGCCGGGAACCTGGCCAGCATCCACTGGTCGTTTCCGCAGCTCGTCGAGCACGCGGCCCGCGGCACGCGGCTGCGCACGGGAGACGTGCTCGGCAGCGGCACCGTCGGCACCGGCTGCATCCTGGAGCTGTCCCGCGTCCACGGCGGCGACGCCTACCCCTGGCTCACGTCAGGAGACGTGGTCGAGCTGACTGTCGACCACCTGGGCACCATCCGCAGCACGGTCCGCGCGTCGGCGACGGCTGCCTGAGCTGCACGTCCCCGTGACGAGGGCGCAGGATGGAGGGCGTGGCGGAAGCGGTGGACCCGGTGCTCGACCGGCCGCTCGGCCGACCGCTCGACCGACCGCTCGACCGACGTGGTCGCCCGCTGCGCGACCTGCGGCTGTCGGTCACCGACCGCTGCAACTTCCGCTGCACCTACTGCATGCCGCGCGCCTCGTTCGGCTCCGGCCACGCGTTCTTGCCGCGCGCGGAGATCCTGTCCTACGAGGAGCTGGCCCGGCTGGTGCGCGTCTTCGCGTTGCTCGGCGTCACCACCGTGCGGCTGACCGGGGGCGAGCCGCTGCTGCGCCGCGATCTGGAGACCCTCGTGCGCGCCGTCGCCGGCACTCCCGGGATCACCGACGTGGCCATGACCAGCAACGGCTCCCTGCTCGCGCAGCGGGCGCAGCGGCTCGCCGATGCCGGCCTCCACCGAGTGACGGTGAGCCTGGACAGCCTCGACCCGAAGGTCTTCCGAGCCATGTCCGACACCCGGGTGCCGCTGTCCGCTGTGCTGCAAGGGATCGCGGCGGCGCGCAAGGCGGGGCTGGGGCCGGTCAAGCTCAACGCCGTCGTCCGCCGGGGAGTCAACGACGCCGGGCTGCTCGACCTCGTGGAGTACGCGCGCGGTGGTGGACACGTGCTGCGCTTCATCGAGTACATGGACGTCGGCAGCACCAACGGCTGGCTCGGCGAGGACGTGGTGCCGGCCGCGGAGCTGCTGGACCGGATCGGGTCGGTGCACCCCCTCGAGGCGGTCGCCGCCTCGCACCGCGGCGAGACGGCGCGACGGTGGCGGTTCGCCGACGGGGGTGGCGAGATCGGGATCGTGGCATCGGTGACCTCGCCGTTCTGCAGTGACTGCAACCGGGCCAGGGTGACGGCGGCCGGGGAGCTGTTCACCTGCCTGTTCGCCACCCGGGGCACGGACCTGCGCGCCGTGCTCCGCTCCGGTGCCGACGACGCGGACCTCGAGCAGCTGCTCCGCGGGGTGTGGGGCGGGCGCACCGACCGGTACTCCGAGATCCGCGGGCAGGGCCGGGACGTCGACCTGCCGCGGCCCGAGATGTCCTACCTCGGCGGCTGAGCTGCGCGTCGCCCTGGTGTGCGGTACCTACGCCCCCGAGCGGGACGGGGTCGCCGACCACGTCCGCCTGCTCGCCGCGCACCTGGCCCCGGCGGGTGTCGAGCCGCTCGTCGCCGCGGCCGGGGCTGGCGCGCCGTACTCGCTAGCTTCCCGCTGGGACGCAGCCGGTGTCGCTGCCGCTGGCCGTGCGCTGGCCGCGCTCGAACCGGACGTCGTGCACGTGCACTGGGCGCCGTCGGCGTACGGATTCCGCGGCGCTGTCGGCCTGCTGCCGCTGGCGCTGCCGCGCGGTCTGCCCGTCGTGACCACGATGCACGAGTACGGCGGGTGGGCCCGGCCCGCGCGCCTGCCAGCCGGCCTGTGGCCGCGGGTGGAGCGGCACGGGTGGGACCGCGAGACGCTCCTGCTCGGTCCGCGGTCGGCCGCCGTCGTGGTGACGAACGAGGGCCACGCGCGGACCGTGCGGGAGCGGCTCGGGCGGGAGCCCACGCTGCTGCCTCTGGGGCCGAACGTCGAGCCGGTGGCCGCGACCGGGGCCGCCGCCCGGGCCGAGTTCGGGCTGCCCGTCGGCGTACCGGTGGTGACCTTCTTCGGCTTCGTGCACCCGGTCAAGGGGATTCGCTATCTGCTCGACGCTGTCGCCCGGCTGCGGGCCGGCGGGCACCCGGAGCTGCGCCTGCTGGTCGTGGGGGCGGTGCAGTCGCTCGCCCTGCGGGGGACCGAGGCCGCCGCGTTCGAGGCGGAGCTGCGGGCGCAGATCGCCGGGCTGGGTCTCCAGGGCGCCGTCACGCTGACCGGCTGGGTGCCGTCCCGGCAGGTCTCGATGGCGCTGCGCGCGGCCGACGTCGGTGCGCTGCCGTTCACCCACGGGGTCACCGCCAAGAGCGGGTCGCTGCTGGCCGCCTACTCCCACGGCCTGCCGCTGGTCGTGACCGAGGGCGGCGACGACGCGGTGGTCGGGGTCCGCTGCACCCCGCGTGACGCGCTGTCCCTCGCCGCCGGCCTCGACCGGCTGCTGCGGTCGGCGGCCCTGCGCGCGGAGCTGGCGGACGGGGGGCTGGAGCGGGCCCGCGAGCGCAGCTGGCCGCGGATCGCCGCGGCGCACCGTCGCGTGTACGACGCCGCCCGGCGGGCGGTGGCCGCCGGTGGCTGAGTTGCTCGTCGTCGAGCTCCTCGGGGGCATCGGCGACACCCTGCTCGCGCTCCCCGCCGTGCACGCCATCGCCCGCGCGCACCCGGCGGACAGCCTGCGACTGCTCACCTTTCAGCCAGCCGACGAGCTGGTGCGGGGGGACCCGCTGGTGGCCGAGGTGGTCGGCGTACCGGCAGGCGCGGATGCCCGTGCCGCGGTCGCCGCGCAGCTGGACCTGGTGCCACCCGATGTCGCCGTGTCCACCACGACGCACTCCGGTATCGGCGAGCTGCTGCGCGCCCGCGTCTCGAGCACCGTCACGGACCTGTGGCGCTCGCCCCCGGCGGGCGAGCAGGTGGGCGAGCGCTTCGTCCGGCTGCTCGCGGCCGCCGGCCTGGTCCCCGTGCCGGACCAGGCGGCGCTGCGCCCGTGCCTGCACCTCGCCGCGGAGGAGGTCGCGGCCGCGCGCCCCATGCTGCCCGAGACCGGCCCGCTCGTGCTCGTGCCGGCCACCGGGATGGCGGTGAAGCGCTGGCCGGGATCGCGGTGGCAGGCGCTGGCGGCGGCGTGGCCAGGGCCGGTCGTCAGCGTCGCGGAGCGTGTCCCGGGTGCGCGGCTGCTCCCGGCCCTGTCGCTGCGCGGACTGGCCGCGCTGCTGGCGGTCGCCGCCGGGCGGGGCGGCGTCTGCGTCGGCGTCGACACCGGGCCGCTGCGGCTCGCGAGCAGCGTCGGCTGCCCGGCGGTTGCCCTGCACGGACCGACCGTGGCCGGGCGATACGGGCTGAACGGGCCGGCGGACCGCTCCCCGCAAGGGCTGCCGGGATGCCCGGTGCGGGTGCCGGCGGACTTCACCACGCAGGAGTGTTGGTGGGACGCCGGCTGCCCGCTCGCGGCGACGCCGGCCTGCATGGCCGACCTCGCCGTCGACGCTGTGCTCACCGCCGCCCAGCTAGCGTCGGCCCGGTGAGCGTGCGGATCCCCGAGCAGGTCAGGAGGGCAGCGCCGTACGCCGTCGCCGTTGCCTTCTCCGTCAGCGGTGTCATCCACCTCGTCCGCCCCGGGGTCTTCAGCCCCCTGGTGCCGCGAGCGCTCCCGGCGCCCACCTTTGTGGTCTACGCGAGCGGCGTCGCCGAGCTCGGGTGCGCCGGTGGACTGTTCGCGCACCGCACCTGGGCCGGCCCAGCGGCCGCGGTGCTGCTGCTCGCCGTGCTCCCCGGCAACGTGCAGATGGCACTGGACGCCGGCACCGGGCGCCACCCCGGCCTGCTCGACAACGCCGCGCTGGCCTGGGCGCGGGTGCCCCTGCAGCTGCCGCTGATCTGGGCCGCCCTGCAGGCCCGGCCGATGCTGCAGTGGCGGGGGCCGCGCCGGGGTAGGGCAGCGGCATGACCAAGACCGCTGACCAGTTCCATCCCGGCGACCCGACCCCCGGCACGTCCTACGGCGACGTCAGCGGCGAGGGCACCGACGCCGTCGTCGAGGACGCCGTGCCCGGCGGGGAGGTGGGGGGCGGTGAGCGTCCGATGGACGAGTCCGCCTACGACGAGGACGAAACCGCCGACTAGGTTTCGTGGCGTGCCCGCGCGCCTGGTGGACCGGGCGCCGGTTGTCCCCCCCGGCGAGCTGGTGGCCGCGCTGGTGCCACCGCAGCGGTTTCGCGACGTGCGGTTCTCGACGTACGTGCCCGACCCGGCGCAGCCCAGCCAGGCGGCGGCCGTGCGGGCTCTCGTGACCTTCGAGGGCGGCTTTGACGACCGTGCCTCCGGCGGCCGGGCCCTATTGCGGCGCAGGCGCTCGGCGCCGGACGGGCCGGCCGGTGTCTACCTCGACGGCGGCTTCGGCACCGGCAAGACCCACCTGCTCGCCTCGCTGTGGCACGAGGCGCCGGAGCCGAAGTCCTACGGCACGTTCGTGGAGCTCACCAGCCTGGTGGGCGCGCTCGGGTTCGCTGCCACGGCGGACGCGCTGTCGGACCGGCGGCTGCTCTGCGTCGACGAGTTCGAGCTGGACGACCCCGGCGACACGGTGCTCGTCTCCACCCTGCTGGGCCGGCTCGTCGACGCCGGCGTCCGGCTGGCCGCCACCTCGAACACCCAGCCTGAGGACCTCGGCGCCGGCCGGTTCGCCAGCGACGCGTTCCTACGCGAGATCCAGGGGCTCGCAGCGACCTTCGCGGTGGTGCGCGTCGACGGAGAGGACTACCGGCAGCGCGGCCTCCCGCACGCCGCGCAACCGCCGGGCGACGACGAGGTGACGGCGCGGGTGGCCGCGGTCCCCGAAGCGACCGAGGACGACTTTGCCTCGCTGGCAGCGCATCTGGCCACCTTGCACCCCTCGCGGTACGGCGCGCTGGTCGAGGGCCTGCCGCTGGTCGGCCTGCACGGGGTCGCGCCGGTGAGCGACCAGGACGTCGCGCTCCGGCTGGTCGTGCTGGTGGACCGGCTCTACGACCGGGCCGTGCCGGTCGTCGCCAGCGGGGTGCCGCTGGATCGGCTGTTCCCCGCCGACCTGCTGCGGGGGCCCTACCGCAAGAAGTATTCCCGGGCGGTCAGCCGGCTGGTCTCCCTCGCCGGCGGGTCGTGATCAGGGCCGGCCGCGCAGGCCTTCGGCGAGCCGGCGCACCGGCCGGACCGCAGCTCGCAAGACGGGGGTGGGGGCGCCGGACCCCTGCGAGACGCCCTCCAGCGCCTCTAGGAGCACCGCCGTGCCGGCATGCGTCGGCGCCCAGCCCAGCTCCTCGCGGGCTCGGCTGCTCACCGCCGAGGTCGAGCGAGACCCAGCGCACGCGAGGGCGGGTCTCCTCCGCGGGAGGACGTCGGGCGAATCCCAGCACCTGCTCGACGCCGGCCTCGCCGAGCAGCCGCTCGACGAGGCGCACTCCGATGTTGCCGGTGGCTCCGGTGACCGCGATCCGCATGGGCGCCTCCTGCCCGGGCAGGGCTGGGCCATGTCGGAGTACGAGGACTCGCAGGTCCTGCCCCTGTCGGCCGCCGCCGCCTTCGCCCTGGTCGCCGACGTCCGGCGGCTGCCCGGGTGGCTGGACCTCGTGGACGCCGCCGAGGTGCCCGCGCCGGACGTGCTGCGCCTGACCGGCAGCCGCGGCGGCGTTCCCTATGTGCTGGAGGGCCTCTGGCGGGCCCGACCCGAGCAGCTGCGGGTGGAGTGGGGGAGTCGCGGTGACGGCCGCTACAGCGGCTGGGCGCAGGTCTCCGACAGCGGGTCGGACGGCAGCGCCAGCGAGGTCGTGGTGCACCTGTCCTTCCTCGACGAGGCGGCCCGCGAGGGTCGCGCCGTCGGCGCCGACGCAGCCCTGCGCATGGCGCTGGAGCGGCTGTCAGTCCTCGCCGCGCAGTGAGCGCACCGATTCCGGCGTACGACGCGGTCGTGCTCGCGGGGGGACGGGCCGCGCGGCTCGCCGGCGTCGAGAAGCCGGCCCTGCTGGTGGGCGGCGTGGCCCTGCTGGACCGGGTGCTGGCCGCCGTCGACGGGGCCGACCGGGTGGTGGTGGTGGGGCCCGTCGGGGTGACCGGGCGCGCCGTGCTATGGGCCAGGGAGCGGCCGCCCGGCGGCGGCCCGGTGGCCGCCCTGGCGGCCGCACTGCCGCTGGTCACCGCGCCCCTGGTCGTCGTGCTGGCCGCCGACCTGCCGTTCCTGACCCCGGCTGCCGTCGGCGAGCTGCTCGCCGCCGTCGACGTCGCCGGGGTGGCCGTCGCCGTCGACGACAGCGGGCGCGACCAGCCGCTGCTCGCCGCGTGGGAGACCGGCGTGCTGCGCGCCGCCCTCCCGGTCGACCCGGTCGGCGCACGCGCGCGTGACCTGCTGCCGCCCGGCGCGCGAAGGGTGACCCTCGCCGGCGACCCACCCCCCTGGCGCGACTGCGACACTCCCGAGCAGCTTGCCGCTGTGCGCGCGCTGGCCGCGTGGTGACCCTCGAGGAGTGGCTGGCCGCCGTCTGCGCCGAGCTGGGTCTCGACGGGCTCGACCGCACGCTGCTGCTCGATCTGGCCCGCGACGTGGCGCACGCGGTGGCCAGGCCGGCGGCGCCGCTGACGACGTTCCTGGTGGGGCTCGCGGCCGGGCGCGCCGGTGGCACGGGTGCCGACGTGCGCGCCGCCGTCGATCGGGTGCTCGCGCTGCTCCCCGGTGACACCCCGACGGCCGGCCCGACGACCGGCTGAAGGGGGCTGGGTCCGTGCGCGTGCTGCTGACCGGCGGAGCCGGCTTCATCGGCTCGCACGTCGCCCCCGCGCTGCTAAACGCGGGGCACGACGTGCTCGTCCTCGACGCGCTGCTGGCCAGCGTGCACGGGCCCGCGCCACGGCCGGTCCTGGACCCGCGCTCGACCTTCGTCCGGGCCGACGTGCGAGACGCGCCAGCGCTCGACGCGGCCCTGACCGGAGTGGACGCGGTCTGCCACCAGGCGGCCAAGGTGGGGCTCGGGGTCGACCTCGACGACGCCCCCGACTACGCCGGGCACAACGACCTCGGCACCGCCGTGCTGCTGGCCGCGATGGCGCGAGCCGGGGTGCGGCGGCTGGTGCTCGCGAGCTCGATGGTGGTCTACGGCGAGGGGCGCTACACCTGCGCAGAGCACGGCGTCGTCGCCCCGGGCCCGCGGACGGTGGCCGACCTCGACGCCGGCCGCTTCGAGCCCACCTGCCCGCTCGACAGGCGCCCGCTGACCCCGGGCCTGGTGCCGGAGGAGGCGCCGCTCGACCCGCGCAATGTCTACGCCGCCACCAAGACCGCGCAGGAGCACCTGTCGGCGGCCTGGGCGCGCGCCACCGGCGGCAGTGCGGCGGCGCTGCGTTACCACAACGTCTACGGCCCACGGATGCCGCGGGACACTCCGTACGCCGGGGTCGCGGCCCTGTTCCGCAGCGCGCTGGCCCGTGGGGAGGCGCCGAGGGTCTTCGAGGACGGCGGGCAGCGGCGCGACTTCGTGCACGTGACCGACGTCGCCGCAGCCAATCTGCTCTCCCTCCAGGACCCCCGGCCGCCGCCGGGCCTGCGGGCCTACAACGTGGGCAGCGGCACCCCGCACACGGTCGGTGAGATGGCAGCGGTGCTCGCCGCGGCGGCCGGCGGGCCACCGCCGGTGGTGACGGGTGCCTACCGGCTGGGCGACGTCCGGCACGTCACGGCGGACTCGGGACGGGCGGCCCGGGAGCTGGGCTACGCGCCGGCGGTGACGTTCGAGCGGGGGGTGGCGGCGTTCGCCGCGGAGCCCTTGCGCGGGCAAGCGTGACGCCGCCCAGCACGACCGCGGCGACGGCGTAGGAGACCTTGCCCCACACGGAGACGTCTCGGTCGAGCACGGCCGCGAGATACGGCGGGTACGCCGCGAGCCCGACCGCGAGCCACTCCGGCCGGCCGGCCAGGACGCCGAGGGCACCCAGTCCGAGCGCATACCACGGCTGCACCGGCGTGGTCAGCAGCAGCAGCGCGGCGTAGAGCGCGAGGGCGCCGTCGACGGGGTCGGGGCGACGCACCAGCACCGTCGCGACCACGGCCCCCAGCACCAGCGCGACGACCACCGTGGCGGCGGCACCGGACAGCCCGACGAGGTCGAGCAGGAGATAGCGCGTGCCGGTGGCGTAGTGCTCCTCCCGCAGGTAGCCGGGCAGGTAGCCGACCACCTGGGTGCCGACGGCGACCACGTGCGGCAGGTACGCCAGCGCGACGAGCGCGATCACGAGCGCGCCCGCGGCCACCCGGCGGGAGCGCACCAGCGCCGGGAAAAGCAGCAGCGGGTAGAGCTTCACCAGCACCGCTCCAGCGAGCACCGCCGCGGTGGACAGCGGCAGAGAGCGGCTGCGGGACAGCGCCAGTCCGACGGAGCCGAGGGTGAGCAGCACCGCGAGGCTGTCGATGTGGGCGTCGGACACCGCCTCGAGCACGGGCAGCGGCGACAGCGCCCAGACGCCGACGAGCAGCGGGTCGCGGCCGACCCGGCGCAGCAGGGCCAGCAGCGCCGCCAGCACCGCCAGGTCCAGCCCGAGGCCGGACCCCTCCAGCCCGAGGTCCTCACCCCGGGTGATGCCGGTGGCATGCAGCCCGAGGAACCACAGCTCGGCCCCGGGTGGGTAGATGGTGTGCACCGCCGGCCGGTTGAGCAGCGGGCAGGGGTTGGTCGGCAGTGGGTGCTGGCACTGCTGCAGATCGGGCCACAGCCATCCCGGGTCGCGCAGCCGCACCAGCTCCGGCGCGTCCGGTGGGTAGCGGTAGGGATCGATGCCGGCCGCCTGGACCCGGCCGTCCCACGCGTAGCGGTAGAGGTCGTCCGACAGGGGCGCAATGCGGCTGGTGGCGACCACCCGGGTCACCAGGCCGAGGACCAGCACCACACCCAGGGCGGTACGCCGGGGGGCGCGCAGCAGGCAGGCCGCCGCGAGGGCTCCCACCGCCGCCCACGCGCCGATGAGGACGAGCACCTCGTCGCCGTGCCGCAGCAGCTGGCCGACATGGGTCGTCCGGCGGGCGAGCAGCACCCCGACGAGCCCGAGGACGGTGCCGGCGGCCAGCGCCAGCCGCGGCCGGCCCGGCGCCGACGCGGGAGGGCTCACGGGCCGGGGTCGAGCACCTGCAGCGTCCCCGGCCGGGTGGCGCCGGCGACGTAGACCCGGCCGTCGGCGGCGCGCACCGCCACGCTGTTGGGCTGCCGCACGGTGGGGAAGCTGGGACCGACCGTGAGGGTGGGATCGGCTGGGGGGCCGCCGATGTCGATGCGCACCAGCCGGTTGTCGCTGCCGGTCGCCACCCAGAGGCGGTGCCGCTGGAGGTCCATGGCCATCCCGTAGGGACGGCCTGGCAGCGGCACCGTCGAGAGCACGGCCGGGGTGCCGCTGATCCGCGTGACCACGATCGCGCCGCCGGTCGTGTCGGCGACCGCGAGCACGCCACCACCCAGGTCGACCGCGTGCGTAGGGCCGGCGCCGGCCGGCACCACCGCGACCCGCGCGGCCGGGTCCCCGGCGTAGACGTAGGTCTGGCGACCGCGGACGTCGACGACACCTGCGCGGCCGCCGTCGGCGGCGACGCCTCCGGGCTGCACGGGGCCGGGGAAGGTCGCGACGACGGCGCCGTCGCGGAGCACGGTCACCGCCATGCCCAACTCGTCGGTGACCACCACGGACCCGCCGCCGGTGGACGCGGCGTCGTGCGGGTGCCGACCGACCCTGGTGGAGCGCAGCACCTTCCCGCCGGGGAGCTCGACCTCAGACAGCAGGTCGGTGTCCTCGCCGGGGACGAGCACCGGCCCAGCCGGTGCGGCGAGCTGCAGGTGCCGGGCGCTGCCGGGGACGGCGGCGAAGCGCAGCAATGTGCCGTCGGCGTCCAGCAGTGCCAGCCGGTCCGGGTCTCGGGTGGCCATCGCCACCACCCCCGCCGCGTCGACGACGAGCCCCTCCGGGTCGGGAGCGGCTGGCAACGTGGTGACGTGCCCGGCCGGCACGGTGGTCAGGGGGGGCGACACCGCCGGCTCGGGGGCCGACGGCAGCACCGAGGGCGCCGCCGGTCCCCCCGGCTGGCCGCCACCTCCGGAGCAGGCCGACAGGACGAGCAGGGCGGCGACCAGGGCGGCGGGCCTCGGGGGGACGAGCCGGTTCACGCGGCCCCCCGCTCGAGGTGCGAGCAGACCTCCCGCCAGGTCGCGGCGAAGCGCCCCCCCGGCGCCAGCGCGGCGACCTCCGCGCAGTCGGCGACGGTGTCGACGTCCCGCAGCACCGGAGCCGAGGCCACCCGCAACCCGTTGGCGCGCAGCCGCTCTCGCTGCCGTGCACCGGTGTCGCTGCTGGACATGGGGACGCCGAGCAGCAGCGCCGGATCCGGGGCATGCAGCCCGAGCAGCCACCAGCCGCCGTCCGCCGCGTCACCGAGGACGGCGTCGGCGGAGCACAGCTGACGGTGGGCGTCGGCGAGGTCGTGCGCGGTGAGCTGCGGGGTGTCCATGCCCACCAGCAGGACCGGGCCGCCAGCGAGCGCGACCGCGTCGTCCAGCGCCGCCGCGATCCGCTGGTCGAGGCCGTCGCCGCGCTGGGGGAGCACCGGCACCTTCGGTGGGCACCACGGGCCCGGGCGCCCGCGCAAGGCGAGCACCGGCCGGACATCCGCGACGGCCAGCACGGCGTCGAGGGTGTCCGCGAGCGCCGCCTCGGCCAGCCCGGCCGCCTGCGCGGGGGTGCACGGAGGCGTGAGGCGGGTCTTCACCAGCCCGGGCACGGGCTCCTTGGCCAGCACGACGACGGTCGGCCCGCTCACGCCGCACCAGCACCGGCGACGGCCGCCGCCACCTCGTCGAACACCCGCCGCATGTCACGGACCGCGGTGAGGGTCCCGCGGACCGTGCCGGTGACCTTGGAGCGGCCGGTGCGCGGCAGGTAGTCGACGTCGACCTCCTCGACCCGCCATCCCCGCCGGGCGGCGCGCAGCACCATCTCCAGCGGCCAGCCGCTGCGGCGGTCGGTCAGCCGCAGTGCGAGCAGCCCCTCGCGCCGGGCGGCCCGCATCGGACCCAGGTCGGTGAGCGGCAGCCCCGTCGTCCGGCGTACCCGGCCGGCCAGCGCACGGTTGGCCATCCGCGCGTGCATGGGCCAGGCCCCGGGGGCCGGCCGGCGGGCACCGAGCACGAGGTCCGCCGTCCCGGCGAGCACCGGGTCGGCGACGCGGGGGAGCTGGCTCGGGTCGAGCGAGCCGTCGCCGTCCAGGAAGCAGACGACCTCGTCGGTGCACGCCGCCAGCCCCGCCCAGCAGGCGGCGCCGAAGCCGCGCACCGGCTCGACCACGACGGTTGCGCCGTGCGAGCGGGCCACCTCGGCCGTGCCGTCGGTGCTCCCGTTGTCGACCACGACCGGGCGGTACCCCGATGGCATCCGCCCCAGCACCCAGGGCAGGGCCCCCGCCTCGTCGAGGCAGGGCAGCACGACGTCGGGCACTACACCGAACCAGCCGGGGCCGAACCAGCCGGGGCCGGAGCGGCGGCCCGGTGCCGCCCGAGTCGACCGGCGTAGGCGACAGCGGACGCCACGAACAGCAGCGCTGTGATGAGCAGCCATCTGGCGAGGAAGGGGTTCTCGTCGAGCCGGCCGCTGGCGGCGAACCGCAGTGACCCCTCCGAGCGTTGCAGGATCGGCCCGAGGAAGATCAGCAGCAGCAGGCCGGAGAGCAGCAGCGGCACCCGCACATGGTTGACCACCGGGACGGCGGGGCGGGTGGCAGCGCGTGGCCGCCGCCGCCGGGTCAGGCTGCCGACCGAGCGGTCGGCGAGGGCGTAGAGCGGGTAGAGCACGAGGTCGTGCCCGATCGCCGCGGCGGCGAACCAGACCGCCGTCCGCACCGGGAGCGGGCCGAGGTGGACGTGGTACGCCGCGACAGCGGTCAGCGCGAAGCTCGCCAGCAGGGCCACCAGCTGCAGCGGGTTGGCGCCGTAGAAGGCTCGAAACCGCGCGGTCACGCGGGGCTCCTGGGAACGAACTCGATCTCGCGCACCCACTTGGTGTTGTGCACGCCGGGCGCCGCCGGGATGATCGCCCGAGCGGGGTAGCCGTGGTCCATCGGCAGGTCGATCCCGTTGACCTTCAGGGCCAGCAAGGCGTCGCCGGCGGCCACCTGGTGGTGGTTGAGCACCACCGTGGCGAAGCTGCCACTGCGTTCCAGCGACCGCACGGTCGCGCGGTCGACGTCGGTGACGCCGGCCAGCGCAGCCAGGTCGCGGAGCCGCACGCCCGTCCAGGTCTGCACGGTGGACCAGCCCTCCACGCAGGCGATCGGCAGCCGCGCGGTGTGCTGCGGCATGGCCAGCAGCTGGTCGCGGGTGAGCACGACCGGGCGGGCGCCGGGCAGGGTGAGCCGCCAGCCGGCCCCCACTGCCGCCGGGTCGATGCGTGCGCCGGCCGCGGTGCGGTTGACCTGGAAGTCGCCCGACCCCGCGCCGTAGTTCCTGCCCCGCACCGAGAGCAGGGCGGTGGAGCGGACCCCGTCCCCGAGGGTCTCGCCGAGCGTCACGGCGGTGACCACCAGCGAACCGCCGCCGACCAAAGCGAGGGCGCCGCGGCGGCTCATCGTCGGGGCGGCCGGCTCCAGCGCGACCAGGCCGTCCACGTCGGGTGGCTCGGGCACCGTCTCCGCGAGCGGCGTTCGCAGCTCGTCGCGCAGCCGGCGGGACCGCAGCGAGCGCAGCATCGTCGGCAGCTTGAGCCCGACGTGCACGACGAAGGCGACGCTGAAGACCCAGGCGCCGTAGTAGTGCGCGGTGTAGAAGTCGAACTTGAACGTGTACCAGTACTGCGTGTTCATGACGCCGGTGACCAACTCGAATAGGATCCCGCCGACCAGGAAGAACAGCGAGACGCGCTCCAGCACCTGGGCGATCGAGCGGGCCGGCGGCCAGATGAACAGCCGCGGGATGACCGACCAGAGCTTGGCCAGCACCACCGGGATGATGGCGAAACCGACCGCGACGTGCAGTCCCTGCGTGAGCCGATAGAGCCAGGCGGGATTCGCCGGCCACGGAAAGGACGGGAAGTGCAGCAGTCCGACGCCACGGGGGAACGCATTGCCGGCGAACTGCGGCTGGTAGGCGTCGTAGGAGAGGAACCCGGTGATGATGACGATGGGGAGGCCGGCGAGGAGCACGCTGGCGAAGACCGACGTCAGCCAGGGCCCGCGGATCGGGCTGCGCCACAGCCGCCCCGCGAACAGGGCACGAGGCGGCGGGGGGTGCTCCTCGAGGCGCTCCCACAGGGCGCGGGGGAAACCGGTCTCGTCGTCCTCCGCCGCGCGCTCGCGCTCGTCGGTGGTCACGTCCCCACCTTCGCGCACGGGCGGCGCGCGGACGCACGCTCCTCGGCGGGGCTTGCCTCACGGTTTGGTGACGCCCACCGCCAGGCAGGCCATCTCCTGCGCGCACGGCTGCGAACGTCAGGTGATCACGTCCCGCCCCACCAGTGACCCCGGATGACCGAGAGGCCTCCCGTGACCCCTCGCAGGCACCCGGCTCAGGTGCTGGCCGCATCCCGCGTCGCTGCGGTGGCCGTGGCTGTGGCAGTGGCGACGGCGGTGTCGGCGTGCAGCACCTCCGGCAGCTCGAGTGCCCCAGCCACGCGCAGCGACGGCTCAGCCGCGCCGGCGCCCGGTGTCGGCACCGATACCGTCATCGCCATCCCCTACATCCACGGGGACCGGACCGAGGTCGTCCTCGACGCCGGGACGGTGGCGGCGCTGACCGGCCTGGGCGTGACCCTCGGCAAGAGCGGCGCCGCGATCCTGGACCTGGGCGCCGGTCCGGGCGGCACGATCAGCTTCCCGATCACCAGCGGGTACGCCGAAGTGCATAGCGACAAGTCCGCGACGCCGGGCTACATCCAGGGCTCGATCCAGCACGCCGGCAGCGGGCTCACCCTGACCAGGGGCGCCAGCAAGGTGCGGCTGGCCGACTTCGTCGTCGACCCCGGCAACTCCGTGCTCTACGGCACCGTGTCGACTGGCAGCAGCACCGACGACACGGAGTCGGGGCACACGGTCACGGTGCCGCTGCTCGACCTCGACGGCTCGGCGCTGACCATCACCGCCGGCGCCGGCACCATTGCGCTGTCGGGCACCGTCGCCAGGCTGACGGGCGGCGCCGCGCAGGCGCTGGACCGGGTGTTCGGCACCTCGGCGATCACCCCCGGGACATCACTGGGCGTCGTCCGGCTCACCGCGTCGACGAAGGGCAGCACGCAGTACGCCGCCAGCGACACCGCCGCCTCCACCCTGCCGCGGCTCGTCGGTGAGAGCACCCAGGTCACCGTCGACGCCGGGACGGCCGCAGCGCTGGAGTCCCTGCACGTCACGATCACTCCGCTCGGGAGCGCCACCGCACAGAACGGGCGGCTGACCTTCCCGATCACCGGCGGGTTCGCCACCGTCCATCAGAACATGTCCTACCGGCCGGGGTGGATCGCCGGGTCGGTGGTCCACCAGGGCAGCGGGCTGCGGTTCAGCGGTGCCGGCAAGAGCCTGGAGGTGCGTGACTTCGTCCTCGACCCCGGCAATTCGATGCTCTCCGCCACCGTCGGCACCCAGCCGGAGGTCCCGCTGCTGTTCCTCGACGGGCGCGACGTCACGGTCTCCACCGCGGGGGGCAACGTCGTCCTGGACGGCACCCGCGCGGAGCTGACGGCCCAGGCGGCGCAGGCGCTCGACGCCACCTTCGGCGCCGGCGCGATCAGCGCAGGCCTGCTGCTGGGCACCGTCCACCTGGTGGCGAAGCCGGCCGGCTGAGACCGCCCGGCCGCCCGGTGCCGTCGCCAGCCACCGATCAGGGGCTGCCGACCCACTCCTCGCCGCCGTCGGCGAAGCGCTGGTGCTTCCAGATCGGCACCGTCTGCTTCAGCGCATCGATCAGCCACCTGGTGGTGTCCAACGCCTCGGCCCGGTGCGGCGCGCTGACCGCGACCACGACGGCCGGATCCCCGACGCGCAGCTCTCCGACCCGGTGGGTCGCCGCCACCGCGGTGACTCCCGGTCGACGCGCGGCCAGCTCGCAGACCGCCAGCAGCTCGGCCTCGGCGCTGGGGTGGGCGGAGTAGGCAAGCCCGCTCACGTCCCGGTCCCCGTCGCGGTCCCGGACCACGCCGACAAAGACGCCGAGCCCGCCCGCGGCCGGATCGTCCACCGCGGCGAGACAGCCAGCCACGTCCAGTGGGGCGGGGCTCACGGCGGCGAGGGCCACCCGTCCCGGCGTACGCCCCGGTCGGTCGTTCACCATCGGTCCTGCACCGCCGGATCGGTCATCAGTGGTCACCGCCGTGGAGCTGGGCGAGCGCATGCCCGAGCAGCGGGGCCAGCGCGGCCAGCCCGTCGCGCACACCGCCGGTCGAGCCGGGCAGGTTGACGACCAGGGTGCGCCCCACGGTGCCCGCGACGCCGCGGGAGAGCACCGCGGTCGGCAGCCGGTCGCCGCCCGCGCAGCGCACGAGGTCGGCCAGACCGGGGGCGAGCCGCTCCAGGACGTCGAGGGTCGCCTCCGGCGTGGTGTCGCGGGGTCCCAACCCGGTGCCGCCGGTGGTCACCACGAGGGCGGCCCCACCGGACACGGCTGCGCGCAGGGCGGCGGCGACAGCCGCTCGGTCGTCGGGCACCAGCACCGGCTCTCCAACGGCGAAACCCTGTGCCCGCAGCAGCTCTGCCGCCAACGGGCCGCTGGTGTCTGGCCGTTCACCTCGGGCGGAGCGGTCGCTCGCCGTGACGACCGCCGCCAGTGCGCCGGGGGCGACCGGGGGGGTCACGGCCGCCCGCCGGGCGCTGCCGCGGGGCGCAGCCACTCCCCGCGCCGGCCCCCGGTCTTGCGCAGCAGCCGCACGTCGGTGAGCACGGCAGCCGGGTCGACGGCCTTGACCATGTCGTGCAGCGCCAGCCCGGCAACCGCGACGGCAGTGAGCGCCTCCATCTCGATGCCGGTGCGGTCAGCCGTGCGGCAGGTGACCTCGATGTCGACGGCGTCGTCGGTCACCGTGAGCACGACGTCGACGCCGTGCAGGGCCACCGGGTGGCACAGCGGCACCAGGTCTGGCACTCGCTTGGCGCCCAACACGGCGGCGATCCGGCCTACCGCGAGAGCGTCTCCCTTGGGCACCCCGGTGCCGCGGAGCAGGCGGACGACCTCGGGGCTGACGAGCAGCCGGCCGGCTGCGGTCGCGGTGCGGGCCGTGACCGCCTTGCCGCTCACGTCGACCATCCGGGCACCGCCGCCCGGGTCGAGGTGCGGCAGCGGGTGCGCGCCCGGGGTGCTCATGGGGCCCAGCCCGGTAGGAGCAGGGCGGCCGATGGTGCGCCTGCAGGGACGCCGGTCATGCCCTCGGGGACGACGAGCAGCGCGTCCGAGCGACCGAGCCCGGTGGCGAGATGGCTGCCCTGGCCACCCTCGGGGTGCGCGACCAGGGCGCCGTCCCTGGCCTCCAGGCGCACCCGGACGAAGGAACGGCGGCCGGCGGGGGAGCGCACCGCCGCGCCGGCCACGACCGGGACGATGGCCTGCCGCGCCGGCTGCCCCAGCGCGGCCCGGAGCAGGGGGCGCACGAACAGCTCGAAGCTGATCAGCGCCGACACCGGGTTGCCGGGCAGGCCGACGAACGCCGGCCCGTCGGCTCGCCACCGCCCGCACGCCTGCGGCATGCCCGGCTGCATCGCCACCCTTTCGAAGCGCACGCCGAGGGGGCGCAACGCCGCCTTGACCACGTCGAAGTCGCCCATGCTCACCCCCCCGCTGGTGAGGACGAGGTCGGCGGCGTGCTCCTCCGCCAGAGCGTCCAGCCGGGCCACCAGGGCGGCCGGGTCGTCGGGCGCGGGAGCGGCGCGCACGACCTCGGCGCCGGCGCCGGCGGCGGCGGCGGCCAGGCCGTGGCTGTTGCTGTCCGGCACCTGGGCCGGACCCGGGACGACGCCAGGGGCGACCAGCTCGTCGCCGGTGCCGAGCACGACCACGCGCGGGCGGCGTACGACGGGCAGCTGGGCCCAGCCCACCGCCACCGCCGCCGCGAGCTGTGCCGGCCCGAGCAGCGTGCCGGCGGGGAGCGCGAGGTCACCCTCGGCGGTGTCCTCGCCCCGGCGCCGGACAGCCGCCCCGGGGTGGATCCCCACCAGGACCTCGATCTGGTCGCCGGCGTCGCCCGCGGTGGTGTCCTCCACGGGCACGACTGCCTCGGTGCCCGCTGGCACCGGAGCGCCGGTCATGACCCGCACGGCGACCCCGGGCACCACCACGGCCGTCGGCAGCGCCCCGGCCGCGCCGTCCCCGAGCACGCGCAGCCGACCCGGCGTGTCGGCCACCCGCACGGCGTATCCGTCCATCGCGGAATTGTCGGCCACCGGCAGCGCCCAGCGGCTCCGCAGTGGCGCGGCCAAGGTGCGCCCGGCGGCGAGCTCCGTCGGGACCTGCTCGGCCGGCAGCACGTCGAGCAGGGCCACCACGTCGGCGCGGTGGTCCTCGACGCTGCGCACAGGCCGACCGTAGATGATGGGCAGGTGAGCACCACCGTCCGCTTCTGGGCCTCCGCCCGTGCTGCAGCCGGGGTGCAGGAGGAGTCCCACCACGCCGGCTCGGTGGCCGAGCTGCTGGTGGCCGTGCTGGCGGCACGCGGCGAGGGCGGTGCGGCGTTGGGTCGCATCCTGCCGGCGTGCTCGTTGCTGGTCGACGGCGCGCCGGTCGGACGGCGCGACCCGGCCGGCGTGCCGTTGCAGGGTGGCGAGGTCGTCGAGGTGCTTCCGCCGTTCGCCGGCGGTTGACCACCCCGCCTGGCGCCAGTGAACCTCAGTCGGGAGGGGCCGGCGGCAGCAGTCGCACCACGCACGCACTGTCGCCCTCGAGGTCGACGAAGCCGGCGCGGTAGGCGAAGCCGGCGTGCGTCGCCAGCAGCGACTCCACCGGTGTCCCGTCCACCGGCACCTCCCGCCGACCGTCCGCGAGATTGCACACGACCGCCACCGCCCCGCGTCGCAACACGAACCACCGGTCCTGCTCGGACCAGGTCGCATGGCACCGGTCCAACCGGCCGTCGGTGAGCTCGGGGGTGGCCCGCCGCAAGGCGATCAGCCTGCGGTAGACCGTGAGCACGGCGGCGTGGTCGTCGTCGTCGAGCTCATGCCATGGCAGCACCGAGTCCCGGAACGTCGACTCTGCCTGCGGGTCCGGCACGTCGGCAGCCGCCCATCCGTGCGAGGCGAACTCGGCGCGCCGGCCGTTGCGGACCGCCTCGGCGAGCTCCGGCTCCGGGTGCGACGTGAAGTACTGCCAGGGTGTGGAGGCGGCCCACTCCTCGCCCATGAACAGCATCGGGACGAACGGCGCGGTCAGCACCAGCGTGGCCCCGACCAGCACGCGCCCGATCGGGACCGTGGCCGAGATGCGGTCACCGGTGGCCCGATTGCCGATCTGGTCGTGGTCCTGCAGATAGCTGACGAAGCGCGACCCCGGGGTGAGCAGCCGGTCCACCGGCCGCCCGTGCCGGCGCCGACGGAACGACGACCAGGCGCCGTCGTGGACAAAGGCGCCGGTGAGCGCCTTGGCCAGCGTCGCGAGCGACCCGAAGTCGGCGTAATAGCCCTGGGTCTCCCCGGTGACGGTGGAATGCACCGCGTGATGCACGTCGTCGCACCACTGGCCGGACAACCCGAGGCCGCCGGCCTCCCGCGTGCGGACCAGCCTGATGTCGTTCAGGTCGCTCTCCCCGACGAGGAACAGCGGCCGCCGCACCTGCGCCGCCAGCTCCTCCACCCGGGTGGCGAGCTCCTCCAGCAGGTGCACGGCGCTGTCGTCGACCAGGGCGTGCACGGCGTCCAGCCGCAGGCCGTCGACGTGGAAGTCGCGCAGCCACATCACCGCGTTGTCGACGAGGAACGCCCGGACGTCGTCGGATCCCTCGTCGTCGAGGTTGACCGCTGCGCCCCAGGGGGTCTGGTGGTGCTCGGTGAAGTAGGGCCCGAAGGAGGACAGGTAGTTGCCGCTCGGCCCGAGGTGGTTGTAGACGACGTCGAGCACGACGCCGAGTCCCCGCGCGTGGCAGCCGTCGACGAAGCGTTTGAGCCCGTCCGGCCCGCCGTACGCCGCGTGCACGGCGTAGAGGTCGACCCCGTCGTAGCCCCACCCGCGGTCGCCGTTGAAGGCCGCCACCGGGAGCAGCTCCACGGCGTCGACGCCCAGCGCCACCAGGTGGTCCAGGCGCTCCAGCGCGCTGTCGAAGGTGCCGCCGGGGGTGAAGGTCCCGACGTGCAGCTCGTAGAGCACAGCGCCCGGCAGGTGCAGCCCGCGCCAGATGCCGTCGGTCCAGCCGAAGGCGGCGCCGTCGTAGACCCGGGAGCGGCCGTGCACGCCGTCGGGCTGCCAGCGCGAGCGCGGGTCCGGGAGCACGTCGGGGGAGCCGTCCAGGCGCAATCCGTAATCGCTGCCCGGCGTCGCGTCGGTCAGCTCCGCCGACCACCAGCCGCCGCCGGCCCGGGACAGCTGGTGCTCGGCCTCGTCGAGCACGACCGCCACCTGCTCGGCGGCCGGCGCCCAGACCCGGAACTCGGTCACGACTCCTCCGTCTGGCGCACCAGCAGGGCCACGTCGAGGCCACCACCGAGCAGGTCGTTCAGGGCGACCTGCCCACTGAACAGTCTGCCGCGCAGTCGGTCCCGCCACGCGCCGGGAGGCAGTGCCAGCGTCGCACCGGCGTGCCCGCGGCGCCGCTGCACGCCGAGCGCCAGCCGGGGCACCACCGTAATGGCGGCCCTCGCGCGCATAAAGGCCACCGCCGACGGACCCGCGTCCAGCGGCTGGTACGCGCCCTCTGCGCCGAACCATGCCGGGTGCGCGAACCGCAGTCGCAGCGCCGCCGCGACCACCGCCTGCTTGGGGTCGGACCCGTCGGCGAGCGAGGTCCGCCGGGCGTCGTAGTCGACCGGTCGCCGGTTGTCGGGGTCGACCAGGTCGAGGGTGACCCACTCGCTGCCTTGGTAGACGTCGGGCACCCCGGGCATGGTCAGCTGCACGAGCTTCATGGCCAGCGACGTCGCCAGCGCGGCCGGGGCGAGCTCGGCGACGTAGCCGTCGAGCTCCGCGATGACCACCGGGTCGGCGAGGCCGGCGTGCACGAGGTGCTGCACGGCCGCGTCGTAGCCGGCGTCCGGCTCGGTCCAGGAGGTATGCAGCTTGGCCTCGCGGCAGGCCTTCTCCAGGTACGCCGAGGCCCGGTCGGCAGAGATCGGCCAGGTCCCGACCAGCGTCTGCAGCAGGAGGTACTGCGTGCCGCCGTCGACGGCTCGGCCGGTCGCGGTCGCATGCGGCTCGAGCGCTGAGAGCAGGCGCGCCGCGACCTCGGCCCAGCCGGCAGCGTCCTCGGAGAGCAGCACCAGGCGGGCCCGCACGTCCTCGGAGCGCTTGGTGTCGTGCGTCGACAGGGTGGTCATCGACGTCGGCCAGGAGGCCTGGGCGGCGGCGCACGCGTCGTGGAACTCTTTCAACCCCAGGCCGAACCGCCCCGGGTCGCCGCCCACCTCGTTCAGCGCGTCGAGCCGGTGGTAGCGGTAGAAGGCGGTGTCCTCCACGCCCTTGGCCATCACCGGCCCGCAGGTCTGCTGGAAGCGGGTCACCAGCTCCGCCGGCCCCCGCAGCACCAGATCCGCGACGAGCCGGATCTCGCGCGCGCGACCCGGCGCGGCCACCACCGCCGCCTCGAGCGCGTGCGACACCCTGGCCACCGACTCCGGTGGCGGCTCGACACCGGGCGTCACGTAGGCGCGGTAGACGTCGAAACCGACGAGCAGCTCCACGACCGCGTCGTGCAGCCCGCGGTCGGTGACGTCGCTGCCGGCGGGCACGGTCGCGCGCAGCAACCGGACCAGCCGCGCGACCTCGGCCCCGAGCACGCGGTCCACGACCAGCCGCTTGCACGCGGTGACCACGTCGGCGTACGGCGCCAGCTCGTCGGAGAGCCGCTGCCAGAGACCGGTCAGCGGCTGTTCGCCGCTGGGGTCGACGAACAGGCCGACCACCCGGTTGAGCACGTCGTAGCCGGTCGTCCCGGCGGTGGCCCAGCCGGCCGGGAGGTCCTCACCGGGCTCGAGGATCTTCTCCACCACCGTCCACACCGCCCCCGACGCGGCGGTCAGCCGGTCGAGATACCCGGCCGGGTCGGCGAGGCCGTCCGGGTGGTCGATGCGCAGACCGTCCAGCACGCCGTCGCGCACCTGCGCGAGCACCAGCGCGTGGCTCGCCTCGAAGACCGCCGGGTCCTCCACCCGGATCCCGGCGAGCGAGGTGACATCGAAGAACCTGCGGTAGTTGAGCTCGTCGTTCGCGACGTGCCAGTCGGCGAGGCGGTAGTGCTCCTCCGCCGGCAGCGGCGCCTCGTGGTCGTAGTAGCGCAGCCGGTCGCCGTCCCGGCGCAGCGCGTCCGCGACCTCGTCCCGTGGCCTCCCCAGCACGGGCACCAGCACGCGTCCGCCCTGCGCGTCCCAGTCCACGTCGAACCAGCTGTCGTACGTCGAACCGCGGCCCTCGCGCAGCAGCCCCCACCACTGCGCGTTCTGCGACTCCGGCTCGCCCACCGCCATGTGGTTGGGCACGATGTCGAGCACCATCCCCAGCCCGGCGGCACGCACGGCGGCCACCAGCCGGGCGTGCGCGTCGGGCCCGCCCAGCTCGGCGTTCACCCGGGAGTGGTCCACCACGTCGTAGCCGTGCATGCTGCCCGGCGCCGCCTGCAGCCATGGCGAGCAGTAGACGTGGCTGACCCCGAGGTCGGCGAGGTAGGGCACCACGGCCGCCGCGGCGTCGAAGCCGAACGACGGCGTGAGCTGCAGCCGGTAGGTGCTGCTGGGCGTCGGCACGTCAGACCGTGCGGCGGAGCACGAGCAGCGACCTGGCCGGCACCTCGATGTCCTCGCCGGCCTTCAGCGAGCGCTGCTCGGCCTCGTCGACCATGGGGGCCGCGGTGTCCAGCGCCGTCTCCCACCGCTCGCCGTACTCCTCGCCCGGCACGCAGAAGGTGATGTCCTCGTGGTGGCCGTTGAAGCAGAGCAGGAAAGAGTCGTCGGCGACCCGCTCCCCGCGGCTGTCGGGTTCGCGGATGCCGTCGCCGTTGAGGAAGACCGCGAGCGACTTGGCGTGGCCGGACTCCCAGTCCTCGTCGGTCATCTGCTCGGCGCTCGGGCGCAGCCAGGTGATGTCGTCGATGCCGCCGGAGCCGCGCACCGGGTGGCCCTGGAAATACCTGCGCCGGCGGAAGACCGGGTGCTCGCGCCGCAGCCGGGAGGCCGCGGCCGTGAACTCCACGAGCGGGAACTCCTCTTCGGCTGCGGCCCAGTCGATCCAGGTCAGCGCATTGTCCTGGCAGTAGCCGTTGTTGTTGCCCTGCTGGGTGCGCCCCAGCTCGTCGCCGTGCGAGAGCATGGGGACGCCCTGGGAGAGGAACAGGGTGGCGATGAAGTTGCGCTTCTGCTGCTCGCGCAGGGCCACGATGTCCAGGTCGTCGGTCGGACCCTCGACACCGCAGTTCCACGAGCGGTTGTGGCTCTCGCCGTCGTTGCCGCCCTCGCCGTTGGCGTCGTTGTGCTTGTCGTGGTAGCTCACCAGGTCGTGCAGGGTGAAGCCGTCGTGCGCGGTGACGAAGTTGATGGAGGCGAAGGGCCTGCGGCCGTTGCCTTCGTAGAGGTCGGAGGAGCCGGTCAGCCGGGACGCGAACTCGCCGAGCCCGGCCTCCTCGCCGCGCCAGAAGTCGCGCACGGTGTCGCGGTACTTGCCGTTCCACTCTGTCCACAGCGCCGGGAAGTTGCCGACCTGGTAGCCGCCCTCGCCGACGTCCCACGGCTCGGCGATCAGCTTGACCTGCGACACCACCGGGTCCTGCTGCACGAGGTCGAAGAACGCCGACAGCCGGTCCACGTCGTAGAACTCGCGGGCGAGGGTGGAGGCGAGGTCGAAGCGGAAGCCGTCCACGTGCATCTCGGTCACCCAGTAGCGCAGGCTGTCCATGATGAGCTGGAGCACGTGTGGGTGGCGCACCCGCAGGCTGTTGCCGGTGCCGGTGTAGTCCATGTAGTACTGCGGGTCGTCCTCGACCAGGCGGTAGTACGCCGCGTTGTCGATGCCCCGCATCGACAGCACCGGGCCCTTCTCGTTGCCCTCCGCGGTGTGGTTGTAGACGACGTCGAGGATGACCTCGATGCCGGCCGCGTGCAGCTCGCGGACCATCGTCTTGAACTCCTGCACCTGCTGGCCGCGCTGCCCGGAGGAGGAGTAGGCGTTGTGCGGGGCGAGGAAGCCGATGGTGTTGTAGCCCCAGTAGTTGCGCAGCCCCCGCTCCACCAGGTAGTGGTCCTGCACGAACTGGTGCACCGGCATGAGCTCGACCGCGGTGACCCCGAGCTTGGTCAGGTGCTCGATGGCAGCCGGGTGCGACAGCCCGGCGTAGGTCCCGCGGATCTCCTCGGGGATCAACGGGTGCGTCTCGGTGAACCCCTTGACGTGCGTCTCGTAGACGACCGTGTCGGCGTACGGCGTGTGCGGCGGTCGGTCGTTGGCCCAGTCGAAGAAGGGGCTGACCACGACGGCCTTGACCATGTGCTGGCCGGAGTCGGCTTCGTTGACGGGGCCGTCCGGGCCGGCGGCGAAGGTGTAGGGGAACAGTGATTCGTCCCAGTCGACCTCACCCTCGACGGCCTTGGCGTAGGGGTCCAGGAGCAGCTTCGCGGGATTGCACCGGTGGCCGTGCGACGGGTCGAAGGGGCCGTGCACGCGGAACCCGTAGCGCTGCCCGGGACCGACGTTCGGCAGATAGCAGTGCCAGACGAAGGCATCGACCTCGCGGACCCGGACGCGTTCCTCCACGCCGGCGTCGTCGTACAGGCACAGCTCGACGCCCTCGGCTACCTCCGAGAACAAGGCGAAGTTGGTGCCCCCGCCGTCGTAGGTCGCGCCGAGGGGATAGGCACTGCCGGGCCAGATCTGCACGCTCAGGCCGCCGGGAGGGAGTAGCGCAGCAACGCGCCGACACCGTCGGCAGGGGCATCCGGGACGCCGGCCGGCACCAGCCGCAGGGTGGCGTCCTGCGCCAGCGCGGCCCGGGCCAGCGCGTCGACCAGCAGCGCCTCGACCGGCGCCGGCACCCCGAGGTCGGCGAGCTCGGCGTCGGTGAGCGCGAGCTGCAGCGGGTCGGGGCCGGTGAGCACCGTGCGATCCTCGTCGGCGCCCACGGCGAGCAGCACCGTGTCCACCGCCCCCATCCGCAGCGCCGCGACGACGTCGGCCACACCGTCGGCGGCCTGCAGCGCCGGCTCGTGCTCGTCCGCGCCGTCCGCCGTCTGCCCGGTGACGATCGGCCGGGCCCGGTCCTTGCTGGCCCGGCCCCGGTAGGTGGCGAAGCGGTCCAGCACGTCCGTGGTGTCCGCGGCGATCCGGGCGTCGAGGGCGGCCAGGATCTCGTCGGCGAGGTGCGCCGCCCCGCCGTCGGCCGCCCGCCCACCCTTCACCACGGCGACCAGGGGTGCCAGGTCGTGCGGGAGGGCCTCACGGAGCAGCCCCACCTCGCGGGCGTCGCCGCCCAGCAGCACGACCTGCGCGCCCACCTCGGCGCTCGCGGCCTGCACGGCGGCAACCACCCGATGCGCGGTCTCCTCCCAGCTGTTCTCCACGGTGCGCTGGTTGCGCTTCTCGTTGTAGCCGCCGCCCCCGGTCTTGTGCGCCGGCCCGTCGGCAGCCGGCACCGTCCCCGCGTCGACGGGCGCATTGCCGGCGGTCAGCTCCGCGGAGTAGGCCAGCACGTCCCCCCCGCTGTGGTCCACCAGCGCGACCACGTGCGGCACCCGGCTCTGCGCCCAGCCGAGCAGGGGCAGCAGGTGCGGCAGGGGGGCGACCCGGACCAGCGTGGTGTCACTGGCCGCCGGCAGGGCCTGCCGGAGCAGCACCCGTCCGCCGGCCGCGACCAGCGCGATCGTCCCCCCGTCGGTGTGGCTGCCGCGCGCGGCGTCCAGGGCGTCGATGGTGGCGGCATCGGCACCCGCGTCCGCCAGCTCCCGGTGCACGTCCTTCCACAGCACGTCGAACGCCGCGGCCGCCTGCTCGCTGGCGCGGTGGGTGGCCAGGTAGACGGTGGCGAACGGCCCCGGCGCTGCCAGCAGGGGGGTGAGCGCACGCAGGTCCACCAGTGGCCTCGCCTTCAGTCGGGAGCGGGGGGTCGTGCGTGGCCTACCCCCCGCCGGGCTCGGCCTACACGCCACCCCCGCCCGTGGCGGCTGCCGCCCTCAGGCGCGGCGGCGCCGGCTGGCCAGCGAGACCACCCGGCCGGAGCGGTCCGCCAGCACCTCGCGGAGCACCTCCGCCGGCAGCGGGCGGGCAATGTGGAAGCCCTGCACGGCGTCGCATCCGAGCTCCCGCAACGCGTCCAGCTGCTCCTGCTGCTCCACGCCCTCGGCGACGACGCGCAGTCCGAGCCCGTGCCCGAGCTCCAGGCTGGCGCGCACGATCGCTGCGTCGGACTCCGACGCCAGCATGCCGCTCACGAACTCCTTGTCGATCTTGAGCTCGTTGACCGCGATGGCCTGCAGGAAGCGCAGCGAGCTGTATCCGGTGCCGAAGTCGTCCACCGACAGCTGTACGCCGAGCGACCGCAGCCGCGCCAGCACGTCGTTGACGACCTCCAGCTCGGCCAGCGCCACCGTCTCGGTGATCTCCAGCACGAGCTGTCGCGCCGGCAGGCCGTGCCGGGCCAGCACCACGGCGAGGTCGGCCGGCAGCTCGCGGTCGAGCAGGTTGCGGGCGGACAGGTTGACCGCCACCGAGATGCGCCCGAGGCCGCGGCGCGGACCGCCGAGCCCCATCTCCCGCCACAGTGCGGCCTCGGCGACCGCCGCCTCCAGGACGGCCAGGGTGAAGGGCCTGGCCAGCCCGCTGTGCTCGGCGATCGGCACGAACTCATCCGGCGTCAGCAGCCCCCGGGTCGGGTGCTGCCAGCGGGCCAGGGCCTCCACGGTGCTGATCCCGCCGGTGGCGAGGTCCACCTGGGGCTGGAAATGCAGCAGCAGCTCGCCGCCGGCCTCCAGACCGGTGCGCAGGTCGGCGGACAGGGCGAGGCGGGCGCGACTGTGCTCGGCCCGCTCGGCCCGCCATCGCCGGGTCGAGCCGGGGGAGCGCTTGGCCAGGGTCATGGCCGCGCTGGCCCTGGTCAGCAGCTGCGCGATGGTGTCGCCGTCGGTGGGCGACAGGGCGTAGCCGAGGCTGGCCTCCAGCGACAGCCGCAGCCCCTCGTGCTCGACCGGCTCGGCGACGAGTCGCAGCACGTCGTGGGCGATCCGCTCGACCGCCTCGTCGCCGCGCAGCCCGCGCAGCAGCAGGGCGAAGGTGTCCCCCTCCAGCCGCACGGCGAGGTCGACCGGGCGCACCCGCTCGGTCAGCACCTCGGCCAGGTGCTGCAGCAGCCGGTCGCCTGAGTCGTGGCCGAGCACGTCGTTGACCTGCTTGAAGTGGTCGAGGTCCAGCACGAGCACCGCCATCGTCTCGCCGCTGCCGTGCACCTCGGCCTCGACCGTAGGCGCTACTTCCAGCAGGCCCTGCCGGTTGACCAGCCCGGTGAGTGGGTCGTGGCCGGCCTGCCAGGCCTTGAGCTCGGCCTCGGCCACCGCGTCGGCGTAGAGCCGCGCGTTGAGCAGGGTCGACGACAGCCCCCTGGCGTACGTCGCCAGCGCCTGCAGCTCCCGCTCCTCGACGTGACCCTCGCCCGGCAGGTCGACGCGCAGGACCCCGAGCGCGCCGGCCGGCCCGGTCAGCCCCACCTCGACCACGACGCCCCCCACGCCGTCGGTCGTCGGGCGCGGTCGGTCCGCGGTGACCGTGGGCACCCAGCCCACCTCGTCCACCCGCTCGCGGAGGCCGCGCAGCCCGCCCCGGCAGCGCTGCACCTCGCCGGGCTCCCCGTGCCGCGCGAGCAGCAGTTCCACACTGTCGCAGCGCAACAACGCCGCCGAGCGGGCCAGCGCGCGGTCCAGGATGAGGTTCTCGTCGAGCGTCTTCAGCTCGCGACCCGCCGCCTCCAGCTGGCGCCAGACGTCGCGTTCGCGGTCGGCGCGCTGGTTGCCTCGGTGCAGCAGGACCAGCAGCGCCGCCACGACCGGCAGGGTCGCGAGCGTGAGCGGGCTGGCGTGGGCGACAATCACGACGGTCAGCCCGAGCGCGGCATTGAGGACCAGCTGCGCAACCCGCACGCGCAGCCCGTCGGTGGCGACACCCAAGAACGGCACGTCCTGGGAGGCGGCGACGACCGCGTTGAGCGCGAGCTCGGAGACAATGGAGGCGAGCGCGACCCCCGCGAGCAGGCTGAGCGCGCCGCGGGCCGTGCCCACATGATGCCCGGTGTCGGAACCAGCGCCGGCGATGAGGCCGGCGAGGGTGACCAGAACGACGTCGTTGGCCACGTTGAAGGCGGTCTTCACGGCTGGCCGGCGCGCCACCAGGCCGGCAACCAGCGTCGCGAGGAGCTGCAAGAAGGTGGCCCACGGCCAGGGCACGGTCACCAGCGCGATGGTGGTGGCGGTGGCGCCGAACGTCAGCATCTCCTGGCTGCGGCCGAACCTGCGGTGCAGCAGCGTGAGGCCCCCGACGACCAAGGCAACGGCGGCGCCGGCAGCACGCAGCACCTGCTCGGGTGGGCTGCCCGGGACTGGGTGGTCCGTCAGCGAGACGCCTGCCAATACCAGACAGAAGGCGGCTACCACCGCCCACGCGAGCACCCGCCGCCGTACAGCGGGTGGTGCCGGTGTCGCCTCGACCACGGAGATCCTCGTCGGGTGGGGAGCACTCGGGGGCTACGCTGCTCCCAAGGCGACGGGGGAATCGCCGCAAGCCGCAGTCTGCCTCAACGTGGCCGGCGGCGTAGCCGTTCATACAAAAGAGTGACGAGATGAAAATCACTGGCTCCGGCGCTCAAGCTTTTCGCCGGCCTGTCCGAAGCTGAAGTTGAAGCAGCAGGGCGGGTGCGCCAACACCCGTCCCGCCACCTCGTCACCTGGTGCTCAGCCCCACTGGTTGCCACCGCGCATCAGGAAGTCACCGCCTGCCGTGTCCGGGGCGCGCGCCAACGCGCCGAAGGGTCCTTCGTCTGACTCTGAACACGGTAGGCGGGCTTCCGCGCATTCGGGTGAACTGCCGCCCACGGCCAGCACAGGGACTCCCCAACAGCGGACCAACGTCGGCGAGTCTGTGTGCGGGATGCCCGAGGCTGTGACCGTGGCAGGACGGCACCGCGCCCCCCGACAGGGTCTGAGCTACGCCGCGCCGCTGCGCCTGCCGGAGTACCGGGGCCTGCTGGTCGCCTACGTCACCAGCCTGGTGGGCGACCAGCTCGCTCGGTTGGCGCTCGCCGTGCTGGTCTTCCAACGGTCCGGGTCCAGCGCCCTCACCGCTGCCAGCTATGCCGTGACCTATCTGCCCTGGTTGGTCGCCGGTCCGGCCCTCGCCGGGCTCGGCGACCGGCTCCCCCGCCGCACCGTCCTGCTGGCCACCGACCTCACCAGGGCCGCGCTCGCCGCGATGATGGCCCTGCCCGACGTGCCGCTGCCGGCGTTGCTGGTCCTCGCCGTGCTGCTGACCGTCGCGCAGCCGCCGTTCGAGGCTGCACGGTCCGCGCTGCTCCCGGAGGTGCTGCCGACGGAAGCGACCTACGCCGCCGGCCACGCCCTGCAGTCCACGGCCATGACGCTGGCCGGGCTGTTCGGCTTCGGCGTCGGGGGAGCGGTCGTGGCGGCCGTCGGGGCGCGACCGGCGCTCGCCGTGGATGCGGCAAGCTTCGTGGTCAGCGCCGCCGTGGTGCGTCTGACCGTGCGCCGCCGGCCGCCGGCGGAGCCGCGCCCCGCGTCAGCTGGACCCGCGCGCACCAGACCACGACGAGCGGGTCCGAGCGGCCTGCAGGTGGTCCTTGCCGAGCGGCGGGCGGCGTACGTCCTGGTCCTCGCCAGCACCGTCGCCCTGTTCGACGTCGTCGCCCTGGCGCTGGCCGTGCCCTGGGCGGCCGAGATGGGTGGCGGGAGCACCGCGGCCGGGATGTTGTCGGCCGCGTGCCCGCTCGGTGCCGGCCTCGGCGGACTGCTCGTGCTGCGCCGGCTCTCGGCCGAGGGGCGGCGGCGCGCCCTGCCCGTCCTCGCCCTGCTTGCCCTGGCGCCCCAGACGCTCGCGCTCCTCCATCCGGGGTTGGTCGTGGCCGCGCTCCTGCTCGCGGTGGCCGGTGTCGGCACCGTCTGCCAGGTGGTCGCCAACCAGGCCTTCGTGCTGGCGGTGCCGGCCGAGCACCGGGCCAAGGCGTTCGGCGTCGCCGGCGCCTGCCTGATGTCGGTGCAGGGCCTCGGCGCGCTGCTCGCCGGGGTCGCTGCGGACCTCGTGCGCCCCTCGACCGTCGTCGGGACCGCGAGCGTGTTCGGGTTGGGAGCCGTCGGCCTGCTGGTGGCCCGCGCTCCGACGAGGGCCGCCGCAGTGGCTGTCCGGACTGTGCCGGCTGTGCCGGCTGTGCCGGCAGCCGCGGTGACAGCTGCCGTGAAGCAGCCAGGTCCGGCGGTCCCGGTGCCAGCGTCGACGCCGTCCGATGACCGGACCGAGGTGCTGCTCGACCTTGTCGCCCTCGAGCGGACGCCGATCAGCGCCTAGCTCGTCGAGGTCGGCGTCGTCGTCAGCGCGCCGACGAACAGCAGCACCAGCTCGTCCACGACCGGTCCCACCGGTGGTCGCGGCTCGGCGGCGGCCACCCAGTCGATGAGCAGCTCGTTGACGGCGCCGGCGAGCGCGAGGGCGGTGAGCCGGCCGGCACCAGGCCGCCGGTCCACCGCGCCGGCCTCCCGCTCCACGAGCAGCGCGAAGGACAGGAACGCCGCCCGCCGCTGGTCCTCCAGCACGCCGGCCACCCGCACCTCCCTGTGCACGACGCGGGCCCGACGGGGATCCTCGGTGACGAACCCGACGTACGCCGAAAGCCCGGCCCGGACCCGCTCGGGCATCCTGGGAGGGACCTCGGACAGCGCAAGGTCCACGGCGGTGGTGGCCGCCCCCAGCACCTCGGCATAGACGGCGAGCAGCAGCGCCTCACGGTCGGCGTACTCCTCGTAGAAGTTGCGGGTCGCCACCGAGGCCTCCTGGCAGATCCGCTCCACCGAAACTGCACCCCAGCCGATGGTGCCGAAGGCGTCCAGCCCGGCGTCGAGCAGGCGGATGCGCCGCTCGGCGCGACGCTCGGTGGCGGTGCGCCCGCCGTAGACCCGGCCGGGGGGGCCTGACGGGCTGCTCACCAGGATGATCGTAGGAGCCGGGCCACTACTCCCCGGGTGTCCCGGTCACCGGCTCCACCGGTCCCGGGCGCCGGTGCTGGCAGACGCAGTGCCCTCGGCCGGCGCAGCCGTCGTGACGGCGCTCGCGGCACGGCCCGCAGACCCAGGACGGCGCCGCTCTCATCCGTAAGAGTGTGCCGCCTGCGTCGCGCTTGCCGCCGAGGGCGGTGTGGGGGATCATCACCAACGCACCAACGCACCAACGCACCAACGCACCAACGCACCAACGCACCAACGCACCAACGCACCAACGCACCAACGCACCAACGCACCAACGCACCAACGCACCAACGCACGGGACCGACGTCGAGGCCGCTGGGGAAGGCGCCCCTCGAATCGGAGGTCACCGTGGTCGCGCTGCACCCGCCCACCGGCGGTCCGGGACGCACCGTCCCCGGCCGTCTCGTCGTGCTGTCCTGCCCACCTGCGCTCTGTCCGCACGTGGAGTTCGCGGTGGCCGGCGCGCTCGGCTGCCCCGTCTCGCTGACGTGGACCGGGCAGCCGGCCCTCCCGGGGGCGCTGCAGGCGGCGCTGGAGGTCGCCGTGCCGCCCGGCACCGCTGCCGCCCTGGTGGCCCGGCTGCGGCGGCTTGGTCCGGTGCGCTTCGAGGTCGTCGAGGGGCCGTCGGGCGGCACCGACGCCGAGCGGTATGCCTACGACCCGGACCTCGGGCTGCACCGGGCGCCGCTCGCCGCCAACGGCGACGTGGTCGTGGGGGAGGGGCCGCTGCGCGCGTTGCTGGCCGGCGCCCTCGGCGACGGCGACCGCGCAGACCTGTCGCTCGCGGTGGGGCTGGAGCGGCTGCTGGGCGTGGCATGGGACGCGGCGCTCGACCCCCTGCGCGCCGGCGGCGACGGCGCCCCGGTCAGCTGGTTGCGCGCAACCGGGTGAGCCGAGGCGGGCCTGTGGTGACGCGTCACGGCGTATCCCAAGAGCTGTGACGTGGTCGGCGGGCCGCCGATGGGCGGCTACCGTGCCGCGGGCACAAGCGCGCGACTCTGCGCGTTGGGGGGGCGTCGCGGGTGGTCGCACCCATCCCGAGCACCGATCCCAGCACCGTCCCGAGCACCGTGCGCCTGCTGGCGCACTGCACGACGCGGGCACCACTGCACCAGGACCGACAGGAGCATTCACCATGGCCACCGACTACGACGCGCCCCGCGCCAGCGCGGAGGCGGACGAGCAGACCGAGCAGAGCCTCGAGGCGCTCAAGGCCCGCCGCGCCGAGGCCGCCGCCGATCTCGGCGACGACGTCGACCCCTTCGAGGCCGAGCTCGACCTGCCCGGCGCCGACCTGTCCGACGAGGAGCTCACTGTCCGGGTGCTCCCGCGGCAGTCCGACGAGTTCACCTGCACGTCGTGCTATCTCGTGCACCACCGCAGCCAGCTGGCCGACGCCGGCAAGGTGGTCTGCCGCGACTGCGCCGCCTGATCCAGGGGCTCAGCCGGCCACGCCGGCGGCCACCCGCTCGGTGCCGCCGGCTCCCAGGTCGCGGGCCGCTATCGCGGCGGCGGCCAGTCCGGTCACGCCGGCCACGACCGTGACCAGCGCGAGCCCGGCGGGCCCGGGCAGGTCGTGCACCCCCTGTGACAGGGCGTAGCAGCACAGGGCGGCGGAGGCGCCGTAGCTCAGCACCGATCTCGGCGCGGCGATCCGCGCCCGGAGACTGTCGTAGTCGCTGGCGCTCGGGAAGCGGACCGACCAGGCCAGCGCGAGCCCGGTCAGCGCCAGGGTGCGGCCCAGCACGAGCGCGAGGGCCTGGCCGAGCTGCGCCGCCGTCGGGTGCACCGCCAGCGATCCCACCGCGGTGACGGCGAGCTGGCCGAGCAGCAGGCAGCTGCCCACCGAGGCGGCCTTCGCGGCGAGCACCTGCCGGGGCGGCAGCGCCCACGACAGCAGCAGCCCGGCCCCGCCGGCCTGGAAGGCGAACGCGTTGAGCCCCAGCACCGTGGCCGCCGCGAGCGCCGCCACCGACCCCATCGCGACCAGCGAGACCTGCGCGACATCCACGCCGGGGAGCCGGGTCAGCGCCGGCACGGCGAGCACGCCGGCGAGCGCGACCTGGGCACCGACGGCCCGCACCATGGACCTGATGTCGGCCGCGGTCAGGGCCCGCAGCGCCGACCCGCTGGCCGCCCACCCGACCTGCCCCCACGCGCTCGCCCCGGCTCCACCGCTGCGCGCCTCCCGGTCCAGCGCCGCCGCCGTTAGGCGTGGGCCGACGACGACGGCGACCGGCAGCGGGCCCATCAGCAGCAGTGACCAGAGCACCGAGGTGCCGACGTGGCCGGCCGCCGCGGCGTCGCCGGCCGAGCGCAGCCACCCGCTCGGCAGCACCGTGGCCAGTTGGTCGGCCTTGCCGAGCAGCGCGGGTGCGACGGTCAGCAACCCGACCACCCCGCCGGTGAGCAGCACCGCCGTGGCCCCGCTGCGCCGTCGCCCGGCCAGGGCGAGCGCGGCCAGCCAGGCGGCCAGCTGTCCCGTCGCGCTCGCCCCGGCGGCGAAGGCCACCGCCGCGACCAGTCCCAGCGGACCGTCCGCGGCCGCCTGCAGCCCGACGACGAGTGGAAGCACCACGACGTAGGGCACGTCGGTGAAGGTCGTCAGCCAGCCGGCGCCGAAGACGGCCCGCGGGGTGACGGGGTACGGCGCGAGCCGGCCCGCCGCGACCACCTCGCCACCGCCACCGCCCCCGAACAGCGGCACCAGGGCCCACAGCGGCCAGGCCGCTGCGGCCACGTCGGCGACGTAGCGGTGCTCGATCCGCCCGGTGTGCACCGCCTGCCAGCAGCCGGCGACGACGGCGGCCCACCAGGCGAGGTAGAGCAGGGCGAACCCCACCAGCCGGGTCGCGTCGCGGTCCTCGCCCAGCCACTCGCGGGACTGCAGCCACAGCAGCGCGCGGACCCCCTGCGGCCTGGCTACCCGGCTGCTCATCCCGAGCTGCCCAGCGGCGTTCCCACACTGGCCATCAGCGCGAGGTAGGCGTCCTCCAGCGGCCCCGGCCGCCCGGCGCGTGCCCGCAGGCTCGCGGCGTCCCCGCTCGCCAGCGTGCGCCCGGTGCGGACGATGACCAGCCGGTCGGCGACCCGCTCGGCGGCGTCGAGCAGGTGCGTGCTCATCAGGACGCCCGCCCCCCGCGCGGTGGCCTCCGCGATGAGCTCGCGGATCGCCGCGCTGCCGGCCGGGTCCACGCCGTCGAAGGGCTCGTCCAGCAGCAGCAGCCCCGGGCGGGCCAGCATGGCGACGGCGAGGCTGAGCTTGCGCCCCATGCCGTGGGAGTACGACGCGGAGCGGCGCCCGGCCGCGTCGCCGAGGCCGAGCCGCCCGACGAGGGCTCTCGCCTCGCCCGGCCACGTGGCCGGGTCCAGGCCGCGGAGCCGGGCCGCCAGCTCGAGATGCTCCCAGCCGGTGAGCCGGGGGAACAGGCCGCCGACGTCGGGGACGTAGCCCAGCGCCCTGCGCGCTCCCAGGGGGTCGGCGAGGGCGTCGACCCCGGCGACCGCGACGCTGCCGCTGGTCGGCCGCGCCACCCCCGCGACGATCTTCATGGTGGTGGATTTGCCGGCCCCGTTGGGCCCGAGGATCGCGACCACCTCACCGGGGGCGACCTCCAGGTCCAGCCCGTCGAGCGCCCGGTGCCCGCGGTAGTCCTTGACCACCGCCGCCAGCCGCAGGGCCGGGGGCCGGCGGTCCGCGGCAGGGTGCGCGGAGCGGGGGCCGGGCAGCGTCGTGGTCACGCTCGGTCCTCGGTCGGCGCGGGACCGGTGTTGAGCCCTCGCCGGTAACGCGGGCGGGGCCGCCGTCGATCCTGCCCGCACGGCAGCCCGACCGGGCGCCGGACTCGACGAACTCGACGGACGGAGCACAGGACATGGGCATCGGTGCCGGCATCTTACTCATCGCCGCGGGGGCCATCCTGGCCTTCGCGCTGCACACCACCGTCTCGGGCATCAGCCTGGTGACCGTGGGCGTCATTCTCATGATCGTCGGGGCGCTGGGGATCGCCCTCGACCTCGCGCTGTTCGCGCCCCGACGGCGCCGGGTTGTCACCACCCAGCCCGGCGTGGCGGACTACACGGGCACGACCGTCCGCCGAACGACGACGACAAGCGATGACGTGAACTGAACTGAACTGAACTGAACTGACGCGACGTGCATCGTCGCGACCGCTATGAAAGCCGACGCCCCGTCCGTGCCGTGGTCCTACCGCGGGACCCGTTGGCGGTCCGGTGGCGCACGACACAAGCGGTGTGCAAGAAGCCCCGGTGCCCGCACGGCGTTCACCGAGTGGCTGCTCGTGACCCGGTCGCTGACGTACGGGTCAGTCGAGCGCGCCGATCGTGGCTGGCCAGGTGGGCCACAGTCCGCTCGACATCGTCGAGAAGCTCTCGCTGTTCTCCGAGCACTGGTCGCCCCCGACCGTGGCCCGACTTAACGACTGCGAGATCAAGGTGGTCGACAGCCCGATAGCGCCAACCACCGCGCCGCACCCCTGTGCGTCAGCCGCTGGAGAGTGTGAGTGGATACAGGCGGCCAGCCGGGGGTTGGAGTCGGCAACAGCGGCTGGCTGCTGTGCGGAGAAGAAGTCGGCGTCGAGGCGTCGGAGCGTAGGCCGCCGGGACGACTATGCAGGTGTGAGCGAGCAGCCAGCCGTGGCCGGTGACCCCGGTACCGAGCTGCTCGCGCTCTACGACGAGGGGCTGCCTGTCGTGTACGGCTACTTGCTGTCCCGGTGCGGGCAGGCGGTGGTGGCGCAAGACCTGACCGGGGAGACCTTCCTGGCCGCCGTCGACGCGGTCCACCGCGATACGCCCGTCCGGATGACGACCGGATGGCTGGTTGGTGTAGCTCGGCACAAGCTGGCCGACCACTGGCGCCGGCAGGCCCATGAGGACCGCGGGCTGCGGGCAGTCGCCGGTGTGGCCGGCGCCATGGCCGATGACCCGTGGGACGAGCGCCTCGAGGCCCTACGCGCCCGCGCTGTCCTCGAGGAGCTGGGACCACATCACCGGGCGGCGTTGACGCTGCGCTACCTCGACGACCTGCCGGTGCCCGAGGTCGCTTCCTGCCTGGGCCGGTCCCTGCACGCCACCGAGGCGCTGCTGGTCCGCGCCCGTGCGGCCTTTCGCCGTGCCTACACCGCTGAGGAGGGCCCGCGATGACCGACCCGTTCGAGGTGCTGCGTACCCCCCTGATCCCCGTCGACCCGGACCCCGAGTTCGCCGCAACCCTGCGCGCGCGCCTGCGGCGCGCCCTATCGCTCTCGAGAGGGGTCAGCATGTCCGCCACCTCCACCCCCGTGTCGGCAACTGTGTCGGCACGCGCGGCGATCACGCCGTACCTTGCGGTCGCGGACGGCCGCCGCGCACTGCAGTGGTACGCCGAAGCGTTCGGCGCCCGTCCGCGCGGCGAGCCGGTCGTGATGTCGGACGGAAGAATCGGCCACGCCGAGATCGAGTTCGGCGGCGCCCGGATGATGCTGTCCGATGCGTATCCCGAGATCGGCGTCGTCGCACCCGAGCCGGAGCAGGGTGCGTCGGTGACTCTGCATGTCGAGGTGGCCGACGTCGACGCCGTCGCCGCCCGAGCGGTCGAGGCTGGAGCGGTGCTGGATCGGGCTCCCACCGACAACCCTTACGGGCGCAGTGCTGTCCTGCGCGACCCGTTCGGTCACCGATGGATGCTGATGACGCCCATCCCTTCACCGACGCCGGCGGCCGAGGTAGTCCAGTCCGGTGACGTCGGGTACGTCTCACTCTGGGTGCCCGACGTCGAGCGCGCCGCGACGTTCTACGCGTCGGTGCTCGGCTGGACCTACCCCCGGGGTGACGAGCACGGCCGGATGGTCGATGGCGCCACCCCGCCGCACGGGCTGGTCGGGCTCTCACCCCTGCCGCCGATCTTCGCCGGCTACCCGCACCCGACCCTGTTCCGGTCGCATGCCGTCGACGACGTCGACGCAGCCGTACGCCGGGTCCGCGACGCCGGCGGCCAGGCTGAGGACCCAGCCGAGACGCCGCACGGCCGCACTGCGGGCTGCCTCGACCCCGACGGCGCTCCCTTCTCGGTGCACGAGGTCTCGGGAGACGAGCCGCGTGGGCCGGTGAACGGAGCCCGGCCTGGCGATATCAGCTACCTGACCCTGCAGGTCATCGACGGCACCCGGGCTCGCGAGTTCTACGCCGCGGTCTTCGGCTGGGAATTCACCCCCGGTCACTCACCCGACGGCTGGGAGCCGCGCGACGTCGTACCCAGGACCGGCATGCACGGTGGCCACGAACGGGCGACCGCGGTGCCGATGTACCGAGTGGACGACATCGCGACCGCGGTCTCGCGGGTCCGGGCAGGCGGCGGCACTGCCACCGACCCGCAGACCCAGCCCTACGGTCACATGTCAGAGTGCACCGACGACCAGGGCACCCACTTCTACCTCGGCCAGCAGTGAGCTGGCAGGCACCGTTGACGTTGGGGGCTCATCAGCGCGTCTGACGGCAGATGCCCTGCGCCGCTAATATTTCAGTCTTGCTGAAGGACCCAAAGGCTCCGTCGGAGAGGGCATCTGTCGGCTGCGAGGATCGCATGAGTTGAGCCGGGTAGCGGTGAGCTTCGACGACGCGGCTCTGGTGTCGCACGCGGGGCTGTTGCCGGCCGCGTCGTTGTGGCAGCGCCTCGGGAGGCCAGCGGTGATCGCCGATGGCCTGTCGTTGCCGGGCAGCGCCGGCGCCAACGGGACGACTGTTGGGAACGGCGAAGACCCCGTCCACGATCGGGATGTGGCTGCGCAGCTTTCACCTGCGGCCACGTCCGGCAGCTCGACGCGATCGCCCGACAGTCCTCACCGGGTCGTGGCAGGTGGGGGCCGGCCCGCACCGCTTGGACGAGCTGCCGCACACCGACTGCGACTCCACGATCATCGAGTCCGACGGCTAGCCAACGGGGCCGGGTTCGGCTACACCAGGATCCGCGGCCACCGTCCGCTGATCGGGCGGGTCGGCGAACCCGGGCAGCCCGGCTGGATCGCGCACACGATTCTCTGGCCGAGACGATCAGCCGGGTCCGCGCCGCGGGCTCGACCGGGCCGCTGCTCGTGCGCGCGGACAGCGCTTCTACGCCAGCCGGCTTATCGGCGCGGCCAGACGGGCCGGCGCGTCTTCAGCGTGACCACCCGGATCGACCCCGCGGTCAGTCGGGCCATCGCCGGCATCGACGAACAGACCTGGCAGCCAATGGCTCATCGAGACGCTGTATCGCCATCGGATAGGGCGGGGACAGGGAACTCTATGGGGCGATTCGCCGTGCCGCCAGGCGGTAGATGGCGTGCTCCTCGCGTGGGCCGATGGCCAGGACGTCGCGTGTCCGTTCGTCGACCTGGCCATAGACCAGTCGGAACCGCTGCGGCCGCTGGCCGGCCACGTCGAACTTCACCCGGGCAAGCCCAGTGAGGTCACCGCTGACCTGCCTGTCACCGAGCAGCTTGCCGGTCACCCGCCCGTGGGCGAGATCATCCAAGATCGCCTGCGCCGCGTCGAGTACGGCCGGGTCGATCGCGTGGAGCGCCGCCAGGTCGGTGGCGATGCCCAACCCGAAGGTGAGCGTGTATGGGGGAACCGACGCCTTGCCAGCGCTCACACGCTTCGGCCGGCACGAAGCCGATCGAAGACGTCGTTCACCTCCGCGCGGGTAAACCGGCGCCCGTCATCGCCCGCGAGGCGATCGCGGGCGAGCCCAATATCGAGCTCATCCTCAGCCTGCTCGAGCAGCTTCTCCCACACGTCGACTGGCACTATGACGCCCTGCGCACGACGATGCGAGCCGAAGTACACCGGCTCACCTCCACCGCTGTCGAATCGCTTGGCGATCTTGTGGAGCGCGTCCCGGGCCTCCCCGGTGGTCACTACCTTGGCCATACCGTGAGAGTACGGCAAGCCGTACGGATTCCGCGACCTTCGTTGCCCGAATGACGATCGGCTACTGGGACGCTGGCGGTCGCGGGGAAGATCCGCTAAGGACTCGCGACGAACTAACTCCGGTGCTGTTAGAACGGTCGGCCTCGCCAGTTCATGGTGATCTGGCTGAACAGCGGGTGTTCGATCTTGTTCCACTTAGGGGTTCCCGCTGGCAGGTGGCAGACGGTGACCTGGAGGCCGGTGTCGGCGGCGAACGCGGCGAGTTCGATCTTCCAGGTGCGGACCCGGGACCCGTTGGAGCCACCGCCGTCGGCGCAGATCAGCAGCCGGTCGGCGCCGGTGTAGCGGGGACGCCCGACGGTGTCCCGCCAGCGGCGCAGTGTCGCGACGGCGAACGCCGAGGTGTCGTGGTCGCGCCGACGGTGACCGAGCCGGTGTTGGCCGAGACGTCGTAGATGCCGTACGGGATCGCCGTGCCCAACTCCTTGTCGGGGAACTCGTGCACAGTGACCTGCTCGGGCTGCCCGGTCGGCTGGTACTCCCGACCGCCGTTCTTGAACTCCCCGACCAACTCCTTCTTCTTGGTGTCGCCCGCCAGCTTGAAGGGACCACCGGTTCGCCAGTGTGAAGGGACCGGGTCGGGGTCTGGTTGAGCTTGGGTGCGGTGATCATGCCCAGGTCGGGGGTGGTGGTCAAGGGCTGCTGGTGAGGAGCT
>JAABUP010001737.1_pt1 | contig 44765 bp, 55 predicted proteins | sample 5559201 | NCBI WGS metagenome assembly JAABUP01 (sample SAMN10711887, study PRJNA513373) | rock metagenome | isolation source: Antarctica rocks | place: Antarctica
CCCCCCAACACTTCCATCCCCGGCTGCGACCTCTGGGACGACATATTCTACGCCGCCTCAGCCATCAACCCCTGCTTCGACATCTACCAAGTCGCCACCACCTGCCCCCTACTCTGGGACGTCCTCGGCTTCCCGGGCAGCTTCGACTACCTCCCCGCCGGCGCAAGCGTCTACTTCAACAGAACCGACGTCCAAACCGCCATCAACGCCCCCCACATAAACTGGATGGAATGCACATCCACAAACGTCTTCGTCAACGGCACCGACTCCTCGCCCCCCTCCGGCCTCAGCGTCCTCCCCTCCGTCATCGAACGCACTAACAAAACCATCATCGGCCACGGAATGCTCGACTACATCCTCATCGCAAACGGCACCCTCCTCATGATCCAAACCATGACCTGGAACGGTGCCCAAGGCTTCCAATGCCCGCCTCAGGATGAGTTTTTCGTCCCGTATCATAGCGAGCTGAGCGATTCGACGTTGGCGGGCGCGGGCGTGTTTGGAACCACGCATACGGAGCGCGGACTGACGTTCGTGGAGGTTAGTCTCAGTGGGCATATGATCCCGCAGTATGCGCCCAGTGCGGCGTATCGGCAGTTGGAGTTTTTGTTGGGGAGGATTGGGAGTTTGACGCAGAGGGGAGATTTCACGACGCAGACGGGGAATTTCACGGCGGGGTAGGAGACGGGAGGTGATGCTGTGGATGCGGAGTGGGCGGGTAGTCGGGCTTTATAGGAATAAGAAGTAATCGATAGGAGATGTACATACTCATCTTGATCATCCTCTTGGAAAAACTCCAGTCGTGAAAGCGTGTGGCAGGCACCTACACCGACACCTACACCGACACCTACACCGACACCTACACCCATCTCCATCCATCCGCCCTTTACAATCACCCCCGAACTCACAAACCTCCACTCTGCCCGCACACTGCCCGAACCGAATACGACATATCTCGTCCCACCCCTACATCTGACTCATTCACCGAATAGCCCTCTCAAGAACAATAACAGTCAGCACTATTTGAAGTTGAAGTTGAAGTTGAAGTTGAAGTTGAAGTTGAAGTTGATCGTGAGAGGTTGGTGGTCCCGGTGGTGGTCATGAGTGAGTGAGTGAGTATCTAAAGAGGAAGTTGGAGAAAGGATCGTGGTGCTGAAAGAATAGAGAATGGATGGCTGGGAGGTACTGTGTTTAACGTGGGGAGCGGGTGATGAAATGAACGATGGATGACTGGTAAGGGATAAGAGGAGGTGGAGGTGGAGCTATTGTGTGTTTGAGAGGTGCGAGTTGAGAGGGAAGAAAGGATGGAGTTGGGGAGGTACGGTTTGTGTGTTCAGGTGCAGATGCAGATGCAGATGCGATTGTGATGTCTCGGTTGATGGGAACAGACGAGCACGTATGTATATGGACGACGGGCACCGTGTTTGTCCAGGGTGGGATGATCCCCATCGGTTGGTAGACCGTACTGCGGACATATCCTTAGCTCCATCTGACACCGGCCTTGACTCAAACACCGAAGAGCAAGCGCTTGGAAACATCCACATCATCGGCTCAGCCAGCTGGGGACTCCCAACACCGAAAGAGCGCGCAGTCAACTATCTCCACAGAACCGACTCAGACGTCAAACAGAGGAAGCACCCCCTCCCACCTCCCATGCGCCCTCTCCTCCCAATACCCGTCCTGCCCGCTCTTGAGCCTCCACACTTCCTCCTCACCGCCGCCTTCGATCCTGGCGAACCACCTCGGCACCCACGCCTCGCCCTTCTCCTCCGTCGCCTTGCGCCTCCGTCGTTGCGCCTCTTCCAACTTGGTCTTCAACGCCTCGGCGCGATCGAGATCGCCTTCTTCGGCGGCACGTTGGTCAGGGCGAAGACGACTGTCTGTGATTGGGATTCTGCTGTTTTCGAGGGGAGTGATTTCGTTGAGGGATGCGGCGAAGGTGGTTAGACCGTAGTGTTTGGGAGCGTTGGCTACGAGCTCTCCTACCTGCCATACGGTCCTGGATGTCGGGGTGCCGTTTTCCGTGAAGTCGAGGTGGGATGTCCATTTGCCGGCTAAAGCTAGCGGGAGTTCGTTTCCGTGGGGGTCGAATGTCTGGACGATTACTTCTTCGCTGCGGCCGGAGAACATGCCCTTGCTCTTGAACGTGACGACTGCTTTCTGGCCGGTGGTTTCGTGGATGATGGTCATGGTGCCGACGGGCTCGACGTATTTCTCCCCGGCGATGATATTGCGAAGGAAGCAGGTCGCTGTCGTCCAGCTATACCGATCATCTGTCGCGTGAAGCACGACTCGAATACGACCGTCGGTGTTCAGCTCGGCGGACTTGCCCCAGAACTTCTGCGTTGGCATCGGTGATTGGGCGAATGTCCAGTCTTTCGACTCGCCTTGGCATGCCATGCGAACGGGTCGGTGTGAGACTTTCTCGGCGACGAAGCGGAAGCCTTTTGTCTTCTCTGATCAACTCGAAAGTTTCGCCGAGCATTGGGTTGAATGGTTTGCGGATCGCTCGCTCCTTGACTCGGGCATTCGAAAAGGAGGATATCGCAAATGCTGTGATGTAGAGGAGACGCTCTCCGGTATCTGCATTGGCCGATGTAGCAGCATCTAACAGCGACGTGTACTCTAACTGCTCCGCAGAACGCTGGAGGATGGATATCGGCTCGTTGGCAGAGACAGGCATGGAGATAGTGGAGAGATCTTTCCCAACGTTTTTGCGAAGAAAGCCAATAAGAGATGGAGGAAGAACTGTGGGTGCTGGTATTGTGGTTCTCCGTCTCACAGCTTCAACGGGTAGCGGTATCAGGGAGTTCGGCTTGGGTGGAAAAAGAGAGGTCGATGCGTCTTGTGAGATCTTCTTTCGCTCGAAACTCCCTAGACCGTCGATGTCACTCGATGAGGCAACATCATCATCTTCAGAAGCCAAGTCTTCCTCAGTATACTGTGCTTCTTCGTCGCTATCTCTTCTGATCAAGAGTAGCTGTGACTTGTTTCCATCATCTGCATCAAAGAACTCCTGCGAGCCCATCGAATCAACGCTAAGCCGAGACACGCTCGATTCAGGCACCGGCATTCGTCTTTGCTTGCTCTCAGCAATGAGGGATGCAAACTCGGCGACTACCGAGTCTAGATCACGAAGTAATGCCATGCAGTGTTCGTGCATACTGTGTTCTTGTTGACCGCTTCCTGAAGGCCCGCGGCTTGCCATAATACCGTCAGGTAATGGCGGGATGCTTGAAGACACAGGGACCACTAGTTGTGTAGACACGCTGCGACGAAAATTTGCAGGAGTCGTGGTTGTATAACTTGATTTGCGTTTCCAAAAAAGTCTCTTTCCCTCCTCTTCTTTGAAGTAATCACTGCCTTGTTTCGGCTCCATAGGGCTAATGTTCGCGCTTGATGGGGCCGAGGGATCAAAATGCGATAGGTACTTGGGGTCTGTGTCCTTGGCAAGCCTACGCACTGCATCACGCGAGCCTGCGACTCTGCCCACCAGTCCCTCGACCCTCCCCCACTCCCTCTCCTCTGCAACATTAATTTCCGGTGGAGGTAAACCTTTCGTACGGATCTTCAGGCCGTGTAATGGCGAGCTTGGGGTTGCTACTGTTTTTGACGCTCTTTCCAGGGCGTTTACCCAACCTTCGAAATCTTTCTGATTTCTGGCTTTGAGATGCCATACCTCTGCGCCAGAATCGATAGAAATTTCTCTACTTGTCGCGTTCGCCCCAACGGCAGCAAGCGATAAGGGTATTGCACCTCGTAGGGCACAGGAATTGCGATTGTGGTAGTATGACAAGGTCGATGAGATGTAGTCAAGAGAAAAGAACCGACGCGCATAACCCTGATGTCGCTTCCTCCGCCTCTTCCGCAGTACGCCAGTGTAAAAATCAGATCCACTTGAACCGTCAAGGCCCAGCAGCGGCACACGGCCATTGGATGCTGCTATCTTCCCAGTCCCGACCTGTCCGAGCAAGTTTGTTGATTCGCCATCGGTTGGTGTCAAGTTTGGACTGGGCTTGCCGGGAAGGGTACTGCTACTACTGGAAGATGAAGCCTGCAAATGATGGATATGATGACTAGATTGAGGCGGCGCATTTGTAGGATAGGTCATGAGGACAAAGGTAGCTGTTTTGGAGGTTTGCTTCGAGAACGTGTTATCGAAGACCAGCGCGTACATTGCACCACTATTCGCGGGCACATCATATGTTCCCGTTGAGACTTTGTCCGCTTCACACTTCCCATGCCATGAAACTAACATGAGTCCTATGCTCTTGAGCTTCTCAATCGCTGCGGATGACGAGCTTCCTAGGCTAGGAAAGTCTTTAGGCGCATCACTGGGGCGGATGCCAGGAGTCGGCGGAGCCTCGAATGTAGAAGTCGCAGAGGTATTAGGAGTAATGGAGAGGCTAGTGCCCGGATGTTTGAAGAGGCCGAAATTGATAGACTTCTTGTGCGGCTGGACGCTCCAAGATATTGTATGTTCGCCTTTGACGTGTACCCATCTGACGAGGTATGACTGAAATGTTTCTCGTCAGCGGCGCGGTTCTTCAGAAGCCGGGTAGTCTTCAGGGCAGCATGCCTTGCTATGAATTTCAAGCTGCTCCATGCCCACCATTGTGAGTATGTTTCCAATGTTGTCATTAACCGTTGTGAACGATGTTGCTGCGAAGATGCTTTGAAAAGCTGGCGCATAGCCTTCCTTGATATGCGCTTTCCTGACAGTCTTTTGAGCCTTGTCAATACACAAAGACTCCCAGCATCCTGATGGGCGCAGCTGCTTTCCAGGGCTGAGGCGAGCTGGCATGGCGAAGCAAAACACGCGATGCCGTGACTAGCGCGAAAATCCGCACTTATGCTCCCGCTCTAGCTTCAGCTTGAACATCAAATTCGAGTCCAAGCATTCATGTATTATACAGTCTATGGATGTACTCTACAGCCCCTGTGCAGCAGTCTCTTCTATCACTTCAGTCGTCCTTGATTCAATGGTACATCTGCTTGGCAGCATTGCCCCGGAGCACCGTCTTTTGGTGGCTCAAACCTTTCCTAGCAAGACTGATTCCTCAGGCTTCAACGCACCCTCTGGTGAAGTTATCCGGGCTGTTGTAAGGGGGTGAAGATGCGACTCTGGCGTTGTGTGCCTTTGAACTCATGTGGTTCGGTACCTTTACCACGGATTTATGATACTGTTATCTTTGAGCTGTTTCCTCCCACCAAAGATGACTCCCGCCTACACGACACATTTCCTGAAGTTCTCATCAATATGGCTGATTTATGCGGCGGGACCCAGATGCTTCGAATACGCCGATTCGCCATGTACGGAACCTTCGAGCCTGTTGATATGCTGGAGAGCGGTTAGGGTTAGAAGAACGCTTTCTTCGGATAAACCCAGAACGTCAAGGCTTTTCAGAGTTAGCGCTTGCTGACAGCTTCTTAAAGTGGATGCATAGACAGGTGGAAGCTTGCGCCGGGAGGTTACGCCCGGAAGACTTATATTGACAAGTATCGAATTCCCTATGATTTGCAGATAACAGCTCCGATAGAGTTACTGTAACCTAGAGCCTTTTAATAATCTATCTTTGACATCCCCGGCGTCGGGGCATTGGTTGAATGATGGTCATCCAGGGACAAAGGCTGATGCTGAACATGTTTGTCTAGCAGGTGTCAGTCATGTCGCGCATTTTATACCCAATTTCCATGCGGCTTGCTGGTGCCAGTTCTCATCGCTGCAACTGGGGAGTAGGGGAAGTGATTGGTCAGTACCCTAGCTCAACCTTCTAGACGTCCATGATGAGCTGCCTGACTTAAGAACAATGGCAGGTTGCAACATTCTCAGTGGTGCAGAGCTTGTTTGAGCCGGCAATGTTGTTCTTTAGGATGCTGTGTCGCTATCAGCATAGCGTGCCGGAAGAGTGACCCACCGCTGATTTGGGGTGACAAGACAAAGCATACTTGCGCTACTCCACATGCATGAGATATGCAACGGTAGTCCACGGTACTGAGACATCCCGCCGATGGACTCTACACTCAGGCATAAAGCGCGAACAATGCTATGAACGTCTTTCACAGTTCTGATGGTGTTTGCGAGTAGTCGTACCAGTCATTTTGCACGGCGATGACCCGAAGACCATAAGCCCACTTATGCGCCCATCTGTCGGACATACGCCTGTTTCAGCTTCGTTGAAGGAGATACGTGGTGAAATCTAGCTCCGACTTTGCAAGAGCGTCATCTAATGGTTTTGCAATTCACATAATTTGCCACGATGTCATCCAATTTAGGGCATTGCCCGCAATTCCGAGGTCAGATCACAACCCTCCGATATTTACACTGTTTCCGTTTGACATGCCCAGCAATGCATGAGAATTCGAAGCAATCTCCGTAATCTACTTTACTTTGCGTTCTTCAATAAAATATTCACTGTGTGTTCGCCCGTGCAATCTACATTGGGAGAAACTACTTCACTCGCCACTTCCCATTTCGCCTTCGTCACGTCATTAAGAAGAGCGAGCTTCCTTGTCAAACATTTCGACTTCCACTACACATCAATCGTCAACGTCAACATCAACCCCGATATCACCTGAAATGTTAGCTGCAATGCCACAACACTCGTTTCTCATGCTGGCAGCCATCTTCATGGCTTGCCAAGTTCAATGTCTCCCTGAAGGCTCATGCCTCGCATATCAACCACCAGCTCGGACAGTTACCTATACAGATTACACCAGCTCTATCAGTTCTACCAACTTCGGTGCTCAATCGCAGTGGAGCACTTCCAGCTCCACCACTTCTAGCGTCATCGTACCTAGTTTGCATGCGTCTCCAGTGTTCATTCCCTCCACCGTCACTTCCTCCAGCTTCACCACTTCAGTATCGACTATATCCAATTCCACCACGTCAAGCTCTGCCGATGTCACTTCTACCACTCTCACCACTTCTTCTTACAGCCTCACTATCTCGGCCCCTCCCACTGCCAGCTCCGACTCTCCTATTAAGCAGATCACCACAACAAAGTATTGGAATGGTTGGAACAGTGTTCGTTTTCTCTTCACGTTGTGAGTACCAGAGCCGAACAGAACTGCAGTAGACTATGTTTGATGTATACTAAAGAATGAACAGTGGCGACTCGTACACTACCACCGTCTTCGACATTCACGGAGAACAGCCGAACCCTAGCAACCCTCTTGGCAATCCTTCGTATCCTGGTACCACTTCGTGCAACGGCCCTAACTGGGTTGACTTCTTGACCACTACTTATAACGAGAGCTACATTCAAACCTACAATATGGCTTTCGGTGGTGCCGTTGTCGATTCGTCTCTTGTTGGAGAGATATTCCCATCAGTAGTTCGAGACCTGCGGCAACAAGTTGCTGATGAGTTCATTTCAATCTATGGCAATAAAACGATTGCACCATGGACGTCATCCAACAGTCTATTCGCTATCTTCATCGGTATCAACGATGTCGGTAGCACCTATGGAAGACAGAACGCCACCCTCAATGGGGACATCTTTGTAGTTTATAGTGGGCTGGTTGATCAGGTACGTTTACCCAATCGGTTAACTCGTATGACTGACTGACGATATCCACAGCTCTACCAAACTGGCGCGCGTAACTTTCTATTGCTTAACGTACCGCCTATCGATCGCTCACCAGGAACAACTGTCCGAGGAGCCTCGCCTGAACACGTGGAAGCGGCAGATGTGGCAGACTTCAATCTCCGCGTTGCAAATCTGGCTAAGAACCTGAGCACCACTTACGCGGATACTACGGTCTATCAATTCGACACGAATTCACTATTTACAGAAGTCTTAGATGACCCAGCTTCGCACCCACAGACCGCTGGCTACAAGAACACCACCAATTACTGTGTCAGCTATGAGAAGTAAGTCTTGAAAACCTACTGTCCTGGCTTGATGCTCACAGAGTCCCTTAGTGGTACGCCGACCATGGACTATTTCAACGCGACCTGCGGCATTCCAGTGAACCAGTACTTCTGGTTGAATACTCTCCATCCCACATATCCCATGCACAATGCCACCGCTTCGGAGATTGCACATCAGTTACAGGGCTGAAGAAACATGTCATCAAGAGTATGTACCAGCAGCTTAGGAGCAGTCTCTAGATTTCAGCGTTCAATCTTTGCTTCATCTTCTTATGCCTGTATGTAATTCAGGGCCACGGGTTAAGCTCGGGCTGCTTCTCGGAGCATGAGCATGGCAGAATGAGAACACCTGTCATATTGTTTCATGTCGTATCACCAATCCTTGGCAGAGGGTCCTCAGTGTAGCACTCTAAACGGTATTGCGAATCTCAATGACGTCTTCTGCTACTATCTGCAAGATATAGGAATTGCGCCGTCCGATAGTAATTCCTATGGCGGTGAATGGGTGACGGAATACTCATATGATGTGGAACCGCCCGTGAAACAGACTTCCTTACGGGAAATGATCAACGCGATTGCAACGGCTCCTGGCGTTGGCCTGGCATTTGTGCCAGGGTTGACCGGTATTTCGCCGATAGTGAGCGGCGTTGCTGGAGCCATTATCGGCGGCATACAAGCCGCAAGGTAAGTCGGTCACCCTTAAACAGAAAGATCTTTCGTTTTAATAACCAACACAGCGACCTCTGAATCAACAAACTAGCGGAATATGGTGTCTAGATGGGAAAGTTATCCGACAACGCGAGGGCAACGTTGTTCAATTCCAGTACAAATCTCCTTGGAGGACTTGCAGATGACAACGGGGAGCATGTTTCGGATTATCTACAGAACGGGTCAGTGTGGATGCCTCTCCGGTGTTTCATTGCAGCTTGAAGGAAGCTTCTAATCAGGAGACACAGATCGTTCGCGCAGCCATATCAACTTTCCGGCCAGGAGATTGGCAACTACATCAAGTCACAATACCTCGCCGCTTCAATCAACTACAGGTACTTGTGGAAAAGCTAGCACACGTACATCATCAAAGCGGAAACGCAAGACTGTGGGAAAGCCAATGCAGGGCCTTCGGAAAGGTGAGACAATCTCAAACCGAAATATGCCGAGCTGACCACAAGGATAGTAAATTCTGCATGGACGGCGATTCCACGCATGTATACTACGCGTACATGTGAGTGTCGCCTGTGCCGAGACCGAGGCATCCAGCCTGACATTGACCAGGATTTCTGACTCAGGCCACCCATATCCTCAAGTCTTGGCACCGAAAGGATATCAGCGCATGTCTCTTCATCGGATCCAGCTCTAAGCCCAGAGGTTAGTGAGAACAACTCCGTCTTCATCACAGATTTACTCCAGCCATCTTCCAACAGCAGACCCCATTTCCCACCCCACTCCACCACCCTGCCGACTAATAAATCCCACTCACGTGCCACAGGCCGTCATGACATCCTCCATCCGCGCCTACGAAGTCTTGAAGAACAACTACTCCGCCTCGCGCACCCAACGTTGGACCAATGCCCTCATCAACTCTGGCAACACGCCGTTCGACCAGGGCTACAACTTTGAAGGCGTCTTCACCATCTCCGTATGCAAGGACCCTCCAGCCCGTTGCCTATCAACGCTTAAGTCCAACAAAGGCCGGCATTATCCGTGCCAGTGTGGCTGTGAGGGTGACTATTCAGAAACGCAAGGATTCCTAGAGGCGAGTGGCATGGCAAGATGGCAAACTTGGGTGGATTTTTGTGCGGATGCGAAGCAGGAGGGATGCATTATAACAGCTAAGGTAAAGGATAACGGAAATTTAAATAAGTTTTGTGCAGTGTAGGCGTAGGTCCTCGTAGTCTGAGCTTGCGGTTTGGGCTTATGTTTTTGTGGCCAATATGATATCTTTCTGTTATGAGCTATCACCAAGGAGTCTAGCGTCACTTTCACATGCACTGGCCTCGGAAGACCAGCCACTTACATATCCAATAACCATTTTGAGTGCACACAATAACAATATTCAATATTGTCTATTCATCCAGGCTGAAGCGCAAACAGTAGGACGAGATCCTTATACTCTGCTCTATGGAACCTCGAATACATCTACCGCTTCCAGAAATTTACCGGTCATCTTTACCTTTCCAATAACCCAGAAGAGCACAGCGCTGCTTGACGCCTTATCGATAAAGCAGCCCGCCCCGCAGAGCTTCCTAGTGAAGCGCTCACAATGCATGATCTCAGGCGACAAGCTCTTGAGAGCGGTAAAACCGTTTCTAAGAAGGCGCAGTCACGACAGTCCTCACGAGCCAGCTCTAGGGCCAACTCTGCCCCAAATTCCCGCGTAACCTCCCGGAATGCAAGTAGGCACGGGTCTGACGAAGAGGAAGGTGGCAACCTTAGTGACGGGACAGCTTGGAGGTAAGGCCTGCGCTTCCTTGCAGTACATGCGCTGCTGTGGAAAGCTAGGAATAATCGTCTGCAACGGCGCTTCCTAAGCATCGAATGCTAACTATCGTCTTATACTGTTTGCTAAGTCTTCTTGTTAGTGTCAATTCTATCGACGAGGTCCTTGCCCTGGAAGACTCTGAGCAAAGTCCAGAACAATGGAGCACCGAGCTTGCGGACCGGATAGAGCAGCTTATTGATCGCAAGAGGAGCAGCGTACAGGGACGTGAAGAAAGTCTGGCAGCATACGCGCGGATTCTTACGGCACATTATGCGAAAGGGGACATCCGTAGTAAGGCAGCAGAGCTGGTTACTGCGTTCCTGAAGAGTATCAAGGCGGAAAGCAGTGAGAAGGAGACAATCTTCGCCCTAAAAGGTACTTCTTGGCCCCTCAATGTTTAGTTTTCCTGTACTTGATGTTGACACTATCAAAAATAGCCCTAGCTATGACTCTCATCACACTACCTTCTGAAGCGGTTTACGACAATGTTTCCGCTCCTCTAAAACGCACCATCGCCGACTCGGGCTCTATACCTACTAAAGTTGCCGCCATTCATACTCTTGGCACCTGCACTATCTACGGCGGTGCCTCTGACGATGAAATCTTCGAAAACCTGGCATACTTGCTCGAGATAATTTCCTCGGATGGACATTTTGTCGAAGCTGGTGACGAAGGCGACGTAGTGACAGCGGCTCTAGAAGGATGGGGATTTCTTGCAACCCACATAGAGGACCTGGAAGATGAAAGCGAGGGTGCAATGGAAGCCTTCGTAGAGCAACTGGAAAGCAGCGATCCAAGCGTCCAGATCGCCGCAGGAGAAAACATCGCACTCATCTACGAGAAATCCTATACACCACAGGAAGAAGACGAAGAAGTCAGTGACGACGGAGAAGCAATGTCGGACCCAGAGGACGAATCCATGCCCGGTGCACCCAAGCTCGTCAAGCGCTATACACCTTGCCGCCGCACCGACCAGTTAGTCCATACTCTCTCCTCACTGGCCTCGCTCAGCACGCGCAAGCTATCTAAGAAAGACAAGAAATCCCTGCACAGCAACTTCGCCGACATCCTCAACAGCGTCGAGAACCCTACGCGGGGACCACGGTATCAGAATGCGGTATCTCATGAAACGGGGAAGAGGTACGGCAGCAGGATGGTAGTCCGGATCCACCAGAACGGGGTCATGAGGATAGATAAGTGGTGGAAGCTGCATCGTCTGAAGGGACTTCGACGGGTGTTGCAGGGGGGATTTGTAGGGCATTACGAGAAGAATGAGGTGGTTTTTGAGAGTTTGCCGTATGTGCAGATCTCATCACTCCGCTTGGAAGAGCTACTAATAGCTTACGTACGGGTGTTGTAGGATTATGATTACAAACGATAAGTAGGCGGAAAATTGGTGTTGGAGTTCATGCAAGGACCGATCACGAAAGTGGAGCATCCCTGCCCGGGAGATTGAGGGATTGCCCTGAGTAGGGTTCATGCACTATTGGAGTTATACTTGGGAGGCTTCGGGAAGGACTCTTGTCATTAAACATTTTGGGGTATGGACATATTTAGTAAGACAACGAACACTGGTATCACCTGACCTGTCTTTGTAGTAATCAAATCTCAAATACGAGGCTTCAAAGCTCTAACAGTTCAGTCAAGTGCCTGGTTTGATGAGCATCGTTTGGAGCTCGAACCTATCCTACGATACATAGAGCAACAACGTAGTATAAGAGCCGTAATAAAGACATGGGATGAAGGTAGTAGAGAACATAATGCGAGCGACGCCGCGCTGATCCCGGTGCGCCTTATGCACCCATGCCACCGAAGCGCTATTGGGCGTCTTCGGGTCCAAAGAATGCCCAACCCAGCACCGGATAGAAAGACATTTGTCCAACCCTTCAATCCTCGTCAAAAGGATCACCTCGTATTCGAGTATCATCCTCGCCGCCACCTTCCCGACCATGCTGCCAAACTCGTTTCCACGGTCCTTCGGGCCCAAACGCTGCCTCTCGATCCCGCCGCATACCGTCCAGCACTGCGACTAGACCGCCCTGACGCAGCCGCTCCAGTACCACGTTCATACCATCTTTACTCTTCACCAGAGCATCTCGTGTCCTCCGCATGCCCACCAGCTCGATGGTTCGCTGGATCGAAGACGTCGACCAGGACGCAAAGAACCCTTTCTTCGCTGGTGCTTCGTCTTCGCTATCGCTAGACGAATTCGAGGTTGGCGTGGACGCACCACCTTTTGCTCTATTGCCTAGAAGTCTTCCCTGACCAAGCCGCGAGTGGAAGGTTACTGTTGTCGTGACGTCCGTTGGCTCGTCCTTTGCATGCTCCACCCGCCGCCCCGATGCCGGTGATCGTCCGTTAATCTCACCCAATGGCCTTCGGTACACTTGTTTCTCCACCACACTCAATATCCGCGTCCACTCGAGATTCCGCGTTTCGGTCTTCATCCATCCTTCCTTTACATCCACGACGCTCTTTTCTAGTATGTAGCTCTGTCCGGAATCGCTACTTGACCCTAGGATTCCCTTCGGTAAGAGTTTCACCACCGCCGGTGGCAGTTTTGAACGTTTCAGGTGTAGGCGTGTAGTGCTTAACGTCTGGCTCGAGGGGTCGAAGTGCCGGTCGATGACATCGGTGGAGAGGACGTGGGTTGCGTAGGGATTAGGGTAGCGGAGGAAGTAGGCGAGTGTCACGGCGGGGAAGGGGTAGTCGTAGCTGAAAGAGCTTTCATAGAATTTCACCATTGCCGATATAGGTTGGGTTATGGGGGAGTAGTGATGGCGTGCGTATCATGATTGTCGTTGTGAAGAGTCGCTCAATGAGGTCAAGTGCCGGATGGCGCCGCCATTAGTGGGGAGGCTGAGCTGCTATCACGTGCAACTTTGTCTTCAGAGCCGCATTTCAATACGGTCAGGGAGCCAGACTGCTTTGGCAATGATTCTGCCGGGTTCAACTGAGTGTACCTGTGCCATTCAATTCTAATCCCCTATTTGAAGATAATTCGAAGTACCATCAGCATCGGCACTTGAGCTACTCTCTCACTTTGAACGGAAGATAGCCACGGCCACAGGGCGGAAAATCAAAGAGTACCCCAGATCCAACGGCAGCACCAGCCGCTCTACTGTATCCACCATGACCAACGAAACCAACCAACATGATGGAGAGGATCCTCGGGGCGATACTTCTACCATCGCTGAATTGGAGGCCGACATTGCTGGTCTCTCAGCCAATCTAGCAAAGATGAACCAATTGCTCGCTCAAAAGCGTAGTACAGCTCTTAAGGATCACCAACAAGCTCCGAAAACGCAAATTGCAACAACCGTGGACGAGCCAGGACAGCCGCCCGCTCTCACGTCTCTGTCATTGACAGAGAGGTCTCAAAATACGAAAGTGCAAGAGCAGAACATTACGCCTTTCGACGTGTCTGGCGGTGTTGACGAGCATGGGAAGCTGTTACCAGTCGATTATAACAAGCTGACCGAGAAATTCGGCGCTACACCTATCAGCAAAGAACTTCTGGCTCGGTTCGAGCGCGTCACTGGTCGCAAAGCTCATAGGTTTCTTCGGAGAGGCATAGTGTTCACCCATCGTGAACTCAATCTGATATTGGACCGATACGAGAGAGGGGAGCCATTCTATTTATATACAGGAAGGGGACCGAGCAGTGACAGTATGCACGTGGGCCATGTGGTTCCTTTCGAGTTTACAAAGTATTTTTTCTAGTACCTCTCCGAGTTCGTTGCTGATTTGTGTCTAGGTATTTGCAAGATGTCTTTGACGTACCTCTGGTTATCATGTTGACCGATGATGAGAAGTTCATGCACAGTCAAAAGCTCAAGGTAGAAGACGTTAAGAAATTTACGAAGCAAAATGCGGCGGATATCATTGCTGTCGGGTTTGATATGAAAAAGACGTTCATCTTCAGCGATTTTGACTACATTGGCGGGGCTTTCTATGAGAACATGTGCAGAATGGCGAAGCAAATAACGATAAATTCTGTCAAAGGTACTTTCGGTTTCCATGACAGGTGCGTGCTGTGCCAGTCGCCTTTCAAGCAGCCGAAAGTGCATGCCGAGTTCAAATTAATGAGTGACCTGCTGAAAATCGACGGTAGTAACAATGTTGGAGAGTTCTTCTTTTGTGCCACCCAGTCGGCTTCGTCTTTCGCCACAAGCTTCCCGCATATCTTTGGCCATGACCAGAAGAAGACCGCTTCGATACCATGCCTGATCCCCTGTGCCATCGACCAAGACCCTTACTTCCGCCAATGTCGAGAACACGCCGAGAAACTGAAGTACAAAAAGCCCGCGCTCATCCACGCCATCTTCCTTCCCGCTCTACAAGGACCTGGCTCGAAGATGTCTTCCAGCGTCGACATATCGGCCATCTTCATGAGCGACACAGAGAACGCGATCAAGAAGAAGATCAACAAGTACGCTTTCTCTGGAGGCCAGGATACGGCGGAACTCCAGCGCGAGAAAGGCGGCAATACGAAGGAGGACATTTCCTTTCATTACCTGACTTTCTTCCTTGAGGACGATGAGGAGCTGGAGAGGATACGGCTCGCGTATGAGAGCGGAGAGATGTTGACTGGAGAGCTTAAGGCGATTTGCATCAAAGAGTTGCAAACTTTTGTCCGGGGGTTCCAAGAGCGGAGGAAGAAGGTCACGGATAAGATAAGGGATGAATTTATGCGGCCGAGGAAGTTAGAGTATAGGGGAAATCCCAACCCCATAGCGAAGGAAGCAAAGGACGGCGAGAAAGTGGGAGCGAAGAGCTGACTCGGCGATTATGCTCCTGGGGTCATTCTACGTGCGTTTGGCATTATCATATGTGATACCGGGATATTGCCGGCATCCGATAGATGGAACATTCGGCATAGACCTGCCATCATGAGTTCGTGTAATAGATGGGCTCAAACCCTATTGCATCTAGATCTTCTCAGCCACGTCCATTACTGCGAGTACCGAGCTTGGTTGCCTATCTACTCGCGTTTCAAACTCACTATCCCCCAGATAAAGCCTCTAACGCCATTACTAACCCACACCCCTTCCCCATCACAAACCTCCTCTACCCTCACAACCCCCTCTTCACACAGTCCCCTCTCCAACGCCCACCGTCTCGTCGTGCCCTGGTTCCCGCCACTCTTCACCGGGGGCGTCACCCACCGTCCCCTGCGGGAAAAGTACACACTCGTTAAGCTGCCTTCCGTGATTTCGCCAGAGGGACTGTAAAGAATGACCTCAACGGGGCAGGCGAAGGAAGGAATACCGGAGCGGGAGCGGGCGTTTGTGTAGGGGTCACGAAAGATGGTCTTGTGGCGCGTGTAAGGGGTTGATATGGTTCGTTGGTTATCGAGGATGATGCGCCAGGGCTGGATGGTGTTGGTCGCAGGTGCGTCGAGGGATGTTGGGAAGAGGTTGCTTAGTGGGACTGGAGGGGTGGGAGATGGTTCGATGGTGATTTTGCCGGAGTGGGAGATGAGGATGCGTAGCTGGGTCAATGGTTTCAGCTCCAGCTATGAGCGAATGGTGAGAATGGCTACGGACTTTCAAGGGGCCCAAACAGCGATCTGGGCCGCTCCGTTTTGAGAGACTTTGCCGCAAGAGTTGCGTGAGGGATTCGAGTCCCCTGTCGTCTTCGAGCGTGGCACTAGCGCGTTCTAAGCCGAAATGTTGTGCCGCGTTGAGCATCCTATCGCGGTGATATCGTAGCATATAGAAGGGACTGGAAGATCCTGGGGGATAGTTGAAGTGATCGTTGGCCTCGCAGTTTTCTAGGTCGGGGTCATAACGAATGGAAGAGAAGATCTGGAATTCGTCGTCCGTAGACGGCGGCTGAGATGTCTCCACCATAGTGGCGTCGATGGCTTTCAATCCAAGAAGTCTTCCTCTTTTTGAACGTGTCGATATGGCCAGGTTGAACTTCAAATGCTCGAAAGCTACCCAGGTAAATGGATCATACGCTTGACGCTTCTCAGTCTCAAAACGCTATCAAACCAAATTGACGATTCCCCAATTGTAATATCAAATTATCTTGAGTGCAAAAAGCCACAGATATAGGACGTAGGGAAAGAGGGGACGAGAATACAAGATGATTGCGACGCCCTGGAAAAAGGGGGGCCGTCTGGGCCCTCCGTTCTTGAAGTGCTACCCTGCGGAGTCAAATCCTAGTAAAAGGAAAGCAAGATAGTACTTGCACCCAACATATAGCCGATGCCCTATTAGAGAATATGTGTATTCACGAATATCGGGTACAATGGTTGGCGTTGGAGAATTGATATTGTGGCAGAACAGTTCTAACACTGCGGCCAATCCTCGCTAAAATGATATAGTTTGCCAAGACTTTTCTGGGGCAAGCTGTCCGTGACAGTTTTGAGCAATGCTTAAGTCCACTGTCGTCTCTAATTGATCGACGAACGCGTATCATCCTCCCTTGGTGATTCTTTCTACCACTGTATTAACACCATGTCTGGAGAGCCTGTACCAATAGCTCCGGCACGAAATGTTGCTCTCGACACATCCTCCTTCACCTCATCGTCATCACCATCACTGTGGGATCGATTATCAACCTGGGCATCAGAAAACAAGGCAGCGGTGTACACAATTGCAGGGGTAGCGGTTGTTGTGACAGGTGCTGGCGTGGTATACTACTTGTCAGACTCGAGAAGAGGCCCGAGACCTGCGGAGTCGAGTGCGGCCGAGGAAAAGAAGAAGCAGAGCAAGAAGGACAGACGAAAAGCGAAGAAGCAGGCCGAAGAGGCAAAGAAAGAGGTTACGCCAAAGTCGGACACGGAGCCAGGTACATTGGCTTATCTGTGTCTCAGACAAACTGCTGACAAGGCTAGCAGAGGAGGTTGTGAAGAAGGCACCGACAGTGGAAACGGAAGACGAATTGCCTCAAGTAGACGAGTCAACCGTCGAAAGTCTTTCAGAGCAGGTAAGAGCGATGTAGATAAGCGCCTGGCGTTATGCTAACTTGGAGCAGGATCGCAAGGATTACGCTGCAAAGTTGAAGGCTGCGGGCAACAAAGCTTACGGCTCGAAAAACTACAATGAAGCTATCGATTTGTACGGAAAAGCCATTATCTGCAAGCCAGATCCAATTTTCTACTCTAATCGAGCGGCCTGCTACAACGCCTTGGGCGATTGGGATAAGGTCGTCGAGGATACTACGGCGGCGGTTGCTCTAGATAACGAATATGTGAAGGCACTCAACCGTAGAGCAAACGCATACGAGCATCTTGAGAAGTACAGCGAGGCATTGCTGGATTACACGGCCAGCTGCATCATCGATGGTTTCAGAAACGAACAAAGCGCGCAGAGTGTCGAGCGACTCCTGAAAAAAGTGGCCGAGTCAAAAGGGAAGGCTATCCTCGCTGGGAAAGAGAAAAAGCTGCCTAGTCCCACTTTCGTCACCAACTACTTGCAAAGCTTCCGACCACGGCCAGCTCCTGAGGGCTTGGAGGAATCGGCAGAGTTGGAAGAGGAGAGTGGTAAAGGGCAACTGCAGGCCGGCCTGCTTGCAATGGGCAAGAAAAGTGGCGACAATTACGACCATGCAGCCAAAGCATTCGACAAAGCCCTTGATCTCGGCGACCTAGGAGATCACGAAGCTTTCGCGTACAACATGCGAGGCACGTTCAGATACCTGCGGGGCGAAAACAGTGATGCATTGTCCGATCTTAGCAAGAGCGTTGAGCTTCAGCCCTCATTGACACAGAGCTATATCAAGCGAGCCAGCATGCATCTAGAACTAGGTAGAGAGAGTGTTCTCGCTGTATTGCAAACACAATGCTGACCATGACCAGGAAATCGAGAAGCTGCCGCAAACGACTTCGAGCAAGCCATGGCACAAAATAAAGATGATCCTGATATCTACTACCACCGTGCTCAGCTACACTTCATCCTTGGAGAATTCGCTGAAGCAGCCAAGGATTATCAAAAGTCCATTGACCTGGACCGCGACTTCATATTCTCACACATACAACTAGGTGTCACACAATACAAGATGGGCTCAGTCGCCTCCTCAATGGCCACCTTCCGAAGATGCATCAAGAACTTTGACAAAGTGCCGGATGTGTACAACTACTATGGGGAGCTATTGTTAGATCAGCAGAAGTACCAGGAGGCAATTGAAAAGTTTGATACTGCAGTAGAGATGGAGAAGCAAGCGAAGCCTCTGGGAATGAATGTGCTGCCACTTATCAACAAAGCCTTGGCCTTGTTCCAATGGAAGCAGGACTTCCAAGAGGCGGAGAAGTTGTGTCAGAAGGCTTTGATAAGTATGTGTCGTCCCGCCTTCGTGTCATACTGTTGGAGCTGATGGCCTGCTAGTTGACCCCGAATGCGACATTGCTGTCGCAACAATGGCCCAGCTTCTGCTGCAGCAAGGAAAGGTTACCGAAGCCCTCAAGTACTTCGAAAGAGCGGCGGAGCTTTCAAGAACAGAGGGAGAAATCGTCAACGCGCTTTCATACGCAGAAGCAACAAGGACCCAGCTCGAGGTGCAGGAGAAGTACCCGCAACTTGCTAGTCGGCTACAAGGAATAGGCGGTGGTCTTGGTGGAGCTCCGATGCGATAAGATGGGGTCACCGCTCATTTCTGCTGGGAGTTCATCATGTAGGAAAGCACCATCATGACATGCTCCATTCTCAACTCAACGTACAGTTCTAATACCTTTGGTGGAAATCTTGAATTTCCTTACATTAGTGTACCTACTTCTCCCCTTCCATCACCTTTTAGTCGTGCGGCTGGTTATCTTGCTGGGTCGCCTGGCAGCCACGCTCTGTCACAGTGCTATTGTGCCAGTCATGTACAATAAGAGTCTCAATCCAAAGTAGCAGTCCATCTCGAACACATCGTAAGACCTATCTCAGGACACTGTACGTAAATCTTCCGAGCGTTAAATAAATCTCCCGCTCGCTTCGTAAATCTCCCGCTACATAAATCTCCCGCGCGCCTACTCGAATACTTAGATTTCCCGATCGCCTATCTAGCTTTTGACATATACAAGCTGTCCGAAGAGTTCCTCCCACCTTTGTGGCGAAGCTTCACTGAGAACAAAGCCGCAGAAATTGAGGCGAGAGACCTCTTTTCCACCCTGTCTGTCTCAACAGAGTTCACTGCCGTATGGTTCCAGGTCATAAGTGATTGCCCACCGTTTCCAGATGAGCATAACCACCAATATGTATGGAGGACCCCTCAACAACGTGTATTGGGATCTGGAACAGTGAGATCCAATAAATTCAATGCTTGCTGATAATGCCTAGATCATACGTCTAGATACACATAGCGTCGATGTGCTTTGTGTCTGTCTATAGAGATACTTAGAAAGGATCGGTAAATCATTTATGACCTGGAACTAGACTAGTTATAGCTTGTAGTTGACGAAAACATGCCCGCCAAAAAATCTCTTTTCACCACTCCCGTATAGCCAGCTTCGATCAACTTAAACTTGAATATTCAAATAAAGATTAAAAAAAATTGACCTTGCTTAAATTCAAGGTCAAAAAAAGTGATGATTTGACAGAGGATTGAACTCTGAACCCTGAGTGATTGAGATATGATTCTGTTAAGCTCAGATAATTAAACTACACCATCAGACCCATATATTGAAAGGTTTTCCGGGGTAGATTATAGTATGTTGCAAGGCATGGTCTAGTTAGCTGTGGCCTTGGAAAGTCGACCGGGCGGGGGTGTCCCTGGCAAAGCAAGAGTACCTCAAGAAACCTTCCCTATACGGCAGGTTTCTTTAGCGCATCATTGAAATCTGCCTTACGAGGAGGGTACCCATGGACCCTCGGTAGACGGTGAACCCCGGTAGGATGAGGATTTTAGGATTGGGATGGGAGTAGAGCTCAACACGTCTTGGTTCCGGCTTCGTTTATGGCTTTTTGTCGATTTTCGCTGGCATTGTTCTTTCTTGGCCGCTCCGGGTGTTACGGAGGTCGATGATCCACGGCCGGCATGTATACTACACTGGGAGAGTTCGAGTTCGAGTTCGGAGATCAGAGTCATTGTTGGGATTCTCAACCCATCACTCTCTTAAAAGCATTCATTTCTACGGTCTGGATCAGAAATTTTAGCAGACACAGCAAGAACGATCAATCTCTATTCGTTCTTAGATATGAAGGGAAAGAGGCGCTCGAAAGATGGCAAGTCTTTTCAATAAAGAAGAAGTGGATACCCTCTCCAGCTCTACACTTTGTTCTTCGCCTCGAATACGGTGGAGAAAGAAAGAAGAGTGCCTAGGCTCAAGCACCCCTCCCCTGCATAGCAGGGCCAACATTACCGTTCCATCCTCCGCTCCCGCCCTCACTCGGCCTGCGATAATGGCTTCCTCGAGTCGATTGGTCACCAGCCCCGGCGCTCACACTGGCTGAGGTACCGAGGTGTGCCACCACTGGGTAGCAGTGCGTGCACCGGAAGAGATTGAACCCTCTACCTTCGCACGTGATGCAGTCTCGGCCTCTGGAAGGACGAGATGTAAGTACATGCTCGAAGCCGGTGAGACGGTAGCGCGAGCACGAAAGGATGGTGAAAAAATCCATCATTGGTGAGGCTTACCTGGGAGGATTGCCGGCGCAAGCACCACAGGTGACGATGGTCTTGCCGCTCATACAGCGCGTGTGATTGGGGTCCAACATTGATGGAGGTTTGGAAAAGGCGGCTCGGGATCTGCTATCCGCCATTGTTCTTGGACTATTGGAACCTCTCCGATGACTTTCACACAATACTATAAAGCTAGTGCTTGGGACGCTGACTGAGATGGAAGACTCGAGGTTCCGCTGGAAAGTCACTTGTTGTTTAGAAGGATTGCTGCTGCCGCTGGACTCGATGATCGAGCTTCTTGAAGCCATTGCGGCAACTTTATATATGTATCGCTAGGAGCGGCCTCGTTTCGACTGCGAGAACCCCAGGAGAATCGCGCGCTGCGTTCATGACGGTGTTCGAAGGATCTCCTGCCGTGTCACTGTGCTAGGAACAGACCGAGGATGACAGCCTGACTGAATTTGGTGTAAGAGGTCTGCCTCGCGAAGGTGTTATGACCACCAGATCGGTGTCACTCATTGCTGACGTTGGTACTATGTCGCATAGCCCTAATGTAGTACTAGGCCACTGCAACTGCCAGCCTCGTAGGCCGAATCGGTACCATCAGCGTAGTTCCCGACAATATACTAACGATAGTGAGGGAAACACCCATGATCTCGCGATGCCGATGAGTCTACCGGAGGATGCCAGAGGTATGCTGCATGGCTGACGGCTGGAGGAGTTCTTGACCCTTGACGGCCTAGCGTTTGTTTCAAATCCATGATAGGAAGACCTTGAAGAAGCTTGGAATCGGCGGACTCTCATGGATAGAGGATTATTGATAGCGTCATGGCGTTTTGTCGCATAAACCTCGTATCTAGAGCTACCTGTCAGGGACTGCCAGATCATACTCGTTGATCTCACGACGTTTCAGTAGTTGTGCCGTAATGTAGTATGACGGAGGTGATTCCAGCGCGGGAAATATGAGCTAACGGAGATACACAGCCTGCTTCTGCGTGTCCTCGTACCTTGCGTCAATCTGCTGCCCGTGTGTCTCACCTGCTACCTGCATGATCGGAGATTCTGAGCCATGTGCTCGGCTTGCAGAACATGATGTCTGGACTGAAAGCCTCATAGCAAATGCAGGGACTGCAGGTTCGAACTGGGGAATGACCCATTACGGGTATCCTTCTCTAGTACATGTCAACCTCTCTGAGTGTCTTCTCGGCACGATCAAGGATGCTTCGCGATTGAGCGCCACTTCGGAGACCTATCGGATGTGTTGCTCAAGCTGGAAGGTAGTCACCTTACGCGATATAATGTGCATCTTGAAGGCATGACTTTCGGCCTAGCCCAACCTTAGAGGCCGAAGATGATGCGACCGGAAGTACGATCATCGCATTCGGGACACAGCTTCTGCATGCAGTCACCCGTTGCACAGCCTTTGCTGGATATGGGGAGCAGATGTACAACATACCCGCGCACGAGGGACCGGAAGTGAGCCCAGCCCATGGTACTGGCATCCTCGTACCAAGTCATCTCGGCATGCCTGAAGCGAACCTTTCATTGGCGTTGACGAGCACGCACGCAGTTCCCAAACGACGCTTGATCTCACCGCTCATAGCATCACCCAATGCACTGAGGGGTTCGCATTTGCAGTGAACACGCTCGTACAACGGAATACTGCTGACCTGCAATAAGCCGACGTTTTGGCCGAGGTTGTTAAGAAATCTTCCTGGTTGGGCTTGATGCTCAACCAAGCACGTGCATGACAGAGCCACGTGGCAGTCCCTGCAATACGTAAGTCTTTGTGTTTGTATCACTGAAAGCTGAGCCGTGGTATGTCTTGATTCCCGTCGAGAGGAGAGGCGTCATATTTATTTCAGTAAGCTCGTAAAAGTAGTACTTTGACCGAGAAGATATGCCCTTGCAAACTCCACCTCTAATATTCCAGAGCAATACACAGAGGAAGCCGGTCATACAGAGATCAGCAAGCCATAGATTGAAATTTCCTTAGAAGATGAAGCCGAAAATGTGCAAAGCTCGCATTCATGTCGAAATTCTCCCTGCTGGTGCCCACACGTCCAGACGGCACCCTAGTACTCTGGCCATCCGAATGGCGCAAGCCTGAAACCCTAGCGCCTCCATTTCATTCTCTGAACACCTTATGGCATTGGCTGTAAATGACGTGGATAAATCTGAAAAGAGTGTAAACCGGAGGCTAACCTCCTGTGATGTGGCTATTAGATGCCCATCTCACGCTCGACCTCGTCCCAAACAGACTGTGGGGCAGTGGCCGTCAAAGCAACGATGGCGCCAACGCCAAGCGCCATTGTGGTGCCAATCCATTTTGCGATAGTTTTGGCCCTCTTTTTCGGCCGAACCTCCTGAGTAACCATCGACGCAGTAGAATAGCTGTGTTTCGACGAGGTTTCCGTAGACTGTGAGGAACTAGCCTGAACGGCAAGATCGCTCACGTCTCTGGGCTGGGCGTCCGGGAGACTGGTGTTCTCAAGATCGATGCCAGCGTTACTAGACTGAGAGAATGAAGGTGAGTAGGTTAGCTCTTCTGGGGTTGAAGAGATCTCATCCGCTTTCCTCTTAGTCCCAACGATTTGCGTAGTACTTTTCGAGGAGTTCTTTTCAACGAGGGCGTCTATTGACAGTCGTGAGGCCGCTTTAGCCGCTATTGGAAAGGGGGTTCCGTGTCCTTCCGCTTTGCACGTGCTTGTATGAGGGGTATATGGCACGGCGTTTCCAGGTCTGTGGGTCTGGGTGTTGAAGTATGAATTGACAGAGGCATAGGGATAACCCTGCAGCCACTGGTGCCCGAACTCACCACAAAGAGAGCTGAAGTTGGTTGGGGCGACTTGTTCTTCGTCGAAGAACCTGTCGTAAACCTTCGTTGCTACATTTTCTCTATAGAAACCGTCTGTAGCATTGTGACCAGAGTGTTGCAAACTAGACGAGGTGTCTTGACCGACAAGAGCAGGCAGGCGGTCAGGAGCGACCATTGGAGGAGGCATCGGAGGAGCGTCGAGTTTAAAAGGTCCGTCGCTGTAGTGTGTCTGGTCTGTGTCGGGAGCCTCCCAAGCTTTGTCATGTCTGTGGCTAGTGCCGTAGTTCACCTGGATGGACCCGCGAGGCTTGATTTCAACAAAAGGAGCACTTCTTGTGATATGCGAGATATTCTCGTTGCCGGTGGCTATGTGAGTAGTAGCGGGTAGCTTACTGTTGTTGTGATTGTTCTGTAGTCTCCTTAGAGCGTTCTCGCCATAAGAGTATCGCTCGTTCGGGTTATGGAGGGACTGTGAATCGGTTCCGGCACTCGTCTTGGCCAATGCAGCATCAGAAGGGCTTGGGGCTCGCTCAGAGAGGCTTGGACGACCAGGCTCCAACCTATCGTCCACATGGAGCTGATAGCTGACATCCAAGATCGCACCGGTACTCATTCTCGGAGCACCGTGAGCCTGGGATTGACTGTCCTCGACCAGAAGGGTCGGATGAGGCTTTGATTGAGATGTTTTTGAAGCGTCAAGTGACCTCTGAGCCTCAGCTTTATCACCGTAGTTCGGTAACGCTGCTTTACTCGAAGCAAAGGCCTCATCCTCAGTCCCATCCACGGAACTACTAACATCATCATCCTCATCATCAGGCTCATTGTAGGTTGACCTATAGACACGATTCGATACCAAAGGTGGCCTGTCGATCATGTTCCTCTCACCGTTATTTGCCTGGGTTTGAATATCCTGGTCGGTCTCTCCTTCGTTCATGTGCTCGGGATCCTCCGCAGTAAAGATATCGGCGACTTCGATATCACAATCTTCCACTAAGTCGGATTCAACAGAGTCCTGATCCATGTCACTCCCAAGGCCCTTTGTTTGCTCTTCGGCAATCGGTGCTTCCAAAATGTAACCGTACGGCAGAACATGACGCCCAAAGTTCATGGGAAAAGTACTAGAAATTTTCCGATTGGGTACGACTTCAGGTCCTTCTTCATCGCTTTCATCGATAATCTCACTCCGTGCACAAAGATCATCGTCTAGATCAATTGGGTTATGTTGTGAGCTTCCAGCGCCAAGCTTTGACGAATACGTAGGGCCCACCTGCTTTGTGGACGCCATCTCGGAATAGGCGTTTTCATCGGCATCTTTCTCCTCTTGACTCAAGCCGGCAGGGCCTTCGAATTCCAGGTTAACAGGACCTGAAGGCCCTTCAGCTACCCGAGTAAGGGGTTCAAACCCATCCTCATCGAGATCGTCATCTTCGGCCACGCTTGCAGGATTAGAAGAGTCCGATTCAGGCATTGAAAACCCGTGTGAGGAACGACCACGAAACCGGACGGACGGTTCTTGTAAAGGTTTACTGACGATTTCCGGAGTCCCGTCTGGCACCACGTACCGGTTGTTCATAGGGCTAGACAGTGCAGGAGAGTTCGATTTTGGGGTTGGAGGGCTGCAGAGACATGAGTGTTAGGCATCAACTGACGGCAGTCTCGCATGGTGAATGTAAAGGAGAAAGAAGCTTACGTCCACTCCTGCCATTCGTAATGTACTCGGAATTCCCTTGCGGGAAAGGTCTCTAGAAGATTCATGGGATCAGAGAAGCGCTCGCGTAATACGCCATACTCCCGAGGCAGAACATGACTTATTGGTAAATGTACAGATGCTGGTAGAAACAGACCACCCGGAAGTGGCAGAACATGATATGTGAACGTACCTTGCCCACGTGTCACTTCGATGCCAAATGTGATGATCTCTCCATTCTTGAGTATATGGTCGATGTTCTTGTTAAGTGAGCGGTCTTGAACGGAAGTGCCATGCATAGATCCAATGTCCTTGAGGTAGACGAACTGAATAGATGAGCAAGTCAGCATGATCATAAGTACAATGAGGCTACGTGAGCTTACTCGTGAGTCCGGTGGAGAGATCCAGAGCCTTGCATGTTCTCGAGACATCACAGGGCTATCAAACCAGGCGTTATCCTCAGCTGCAATAAGATTTTTACTCTCGCTCTTGGAGGATCTCCCAATGTTTATAACTCTAAGGGCGGGCGTAAGGGTGATGACCCGTTGACGAAAGTCGTCCGGGTAGTTGACTGCCGTCAGGGTGATAACGACTGTAGGTATGATGATCAGCGAATTCGTTCTCCGTAAAGCGGTGTTCCTCGATTAGATAAGCCCCAAATCGCTCGACTGGATGATTCCTCGAAGAAGCTGGATTACACCATATGAGAAGGGGACTGACCCTGATGATTTACCGCCATGGTCGATGAAGAGAATGTTCAACCCTTCGACAGCGCTTCTTGACAATGCTCGTAAGTGAGTGATCCGTTAGAAGTGTCTCGAGTCACTCGTACAGTGGGGACTTTGCGATCAGGCTGAGTCAGAGTGAAACAGCAGCGGCACTGGTACGGTGACTGTCAGGATCTTGAACTGTAATAACGTCGGCTGGCGTTGATGTTTGACCTGGCTTCTGAAGCTCTAGCTATCAGAGTCGCAGCATTTGACGGAGAGAACGCCCTTATGGTCATCTAAAGGCCGGAGGTCGAGGGAGGGGAGGACAGCTCGAGGCAGCACTACATACATTTAGCGCGGGGTCAAGCGAGGCGTGTCGTCCCACCTCTAGACAGTAAGCGGGTGCCCGTAGTACCTTACTCTTACATAGGTATCCACCACGAGCCATAAACAATATATCGTTATTTACTTTTGTCAATCATGGCAGCTCAACCACAGCAACCAGACCTTCAACGTCTATCTGACGGTCTGACCATGATGGCACAAGAAGTAGTGCGTGCATCCAATCTTCTACCAAATTTCCAGCAGCACCAACATCAGATCATGGAACAGTTTCAGATCCTCAATGCACGATTTGACGGTCTAGAGCTCTACATGAGCGCTGAGTAAGACTATAGACTTAACTTCAACTCTCATTTAATTAACAATACAATCTAGGTCACGTAACCAGGTTGCCAGGGTCTTCAATTCGCATCTTACCAGCCCTGAGATACCATTCCAGCCATTGCATAATCGACAGAATCGGGTGGTGGACGGCTTTCCATTGAATCTAGCTGCACTGGCGAGGCTCAACGGTAAACTTCCTTTTATACTATATATTCATCATTTCACTAATACAGAGCAGACGCTTCAATCACTACACTGCTTAATGCATATGGACTAGAAACGGATGGGACTGTGGCTATTAAAAAGCGACGGTTCAAATACTTCATTGGGGTTGTCATGGAGGTTATCAGGGAATAGGTGCTTATGAGGAGGTCAGAGGGCAGGTGTTATTGCTTATACTTCATTAAAATTGGCTTGTATAGCTTCAATTGAACCAGAAATTGGTTTCTAAACTCTCCAAATACTGATCCCGAAACACCAAAAAGTAAATATTGGCTGTAAATTGCTTGTTCACTTCTTTCAAATCCAGGTGCCCTCTCAACTTGTGGTGCTGCCTCGCCTAGCTCAACTTCAAGTAACTCATTCATAAATAGAACTTCGATCTTTGCCGCACCTTCATCCTTCAGGATTTTGACCGCATGGCCGCAAGCTCAAATCCTATCCAATGAATCCATCTTCCTCAATACAGTAGTCCTATATGCGCAAGGCTGAATGATGGAGGCTGTTATTTCACTTCATCCCGCAGAACGTTTCATATTGTGGGCTTTGCGAAGAGGCTGAGGGCAGAGGCGCACCCAGCAGGTTAATCTTTTTGGCCTTCATAAAGTCCAACTGATTTAAGTGCTCCGTTTTTCTCTTGCTCGTTGTATCTTCATCTACAATCCCTCTTCTATTGATCAATTGATCAATACATCCTTCCCTTTGCCTTATCCTCCTTCGTCGAGGCACTTTCAGATCCATAGGAAGATTACAGACGTGAAGAACGTCAGCGATCTCATATCACAGCATAGCACACGTGCTCAGCACCAGCCCTTCTTCCTGTGACCGTGACGATGGCATCACAAAAGCACCAGCCGTGGTACAAACGAGTCCTGATAACCTTCTGGATCATCCAGCTCGGCTTCATGCTCTGGCTCATCTGCTCTACCTCCATTCTCACCACCGTAACTAGAGGAACCCTTCTTGTGTACGTCCCCACTTCCCCAAAAGCACCCACCTACATCAAGAGATCATCAATTTAACAAACACCGTTTCCGCAGGGCCGAAATCGTCCTCCTGATAATCTGCGCCATCTGCGTTCTTCTCAACGTTATCGAGATCATCCTCTTCATCCCGGGCAAACTAGGACCCCTAACCTATTTGACCTCCCAAGTCGTCAAGACGACAATCTGGCTCATCCTCTTCGTGATCGGCATCGTGGACGTCGGGGAGAGCGCGGCGAGACACCTCCGAGGGACAAATTCGACGGTTGCCATAATCGAGATCGTCGTCATCTTGTAAGCCCGCCCCTTTACTCCCCCTTTCCCTTCCCCCTTCCATTTCGCCCCTCCCAACCCCTCTGAAAGCTCCCACTCATTCCCAACACAGACTCTCCTTCGTAGCAACCCTAATCTACGCCTCCACAGTCTACCACCGCGCCCGCCACGGCCGCAACAACCGCTCCTACACCCCCGCTGCCGAAGAAGACGGCATCGCTCCATTCACGCTCCGTTCCGCGATTGCGCCCACGCCTGCACCTGTGGCTTATGGCGAGCTCGGACGTGAACTTGGGCATGGGCATGAGACGGCGTTTGAGATGGGGCCCGGGGAGAATGTGACGGTGGGTGGGGGTCGGGGGAAGCGTTAGTATGACAGATTTGCAAGGGGAGGATTGATTGCGAAAGGACCCAATCGGTGTTTTGGATGAATGGGTAGCGATCTTGGCGTTTGGTCAAGGTATTCCGATGATACGCTGTTTCTAGATACCAACGCGAATATAGCATATACGCAAAATGCTGGAACAGTTCGACTTCTCTTTGCCTCCTCGTGTTTCCCTCTTAGCTTGCTCATATGCTGCTACTGTACTAATCCGAAATGCTAGGTCTTCACATGGTGGTCTGCTTTGAAAGCAACGCATACTTTCCACAGGCTCAAATCATTGTGTCAAAACGCCCATATCCTTACCCTGACCATACCATAGCACAATATCCAGTTTCAGAGAGCGTCGTGTGAATTTGCATCAGTCTAGGCTGCATCTCGGCATTCACAGCAAGCGTCATGACTCTGCCTTCACACACATGATTCTCGTACTGTCTTCCAGCTCTCCATCTTGTTTACAAACTCTTGCATGTCTTAAAACCTCAGTTAGGTTGGAGATCACGACCACCGGGCCACCACCACCATCGACACCAGACAGAAAACAGAACCTGGCACATACGGCAGCATACCAACTCGAAGGTGCAACACACCCACCGGCCTCAGCAGAACCTTGCGCCACGCGTGCTAACCGAGCGTAGCAAAGCACAGCAGCATGTCTGATATCCCCTCGTCCACCTCCTCTCCCGCCGCTACCGATACCAACAAACAATCACCCACCCCCAACATCTCCACAACCACATTCTCTCCATCCGAAATCGCACACTGTTCAAAGGAAAGGCCCGGTGCGTGGACGGACGATGACGGGGATGACGGGGAGGGTGAGTCAAGTGCAAGGGCAGAGAAGCCCTGGCGTGGAAAAGTCGCAGAACACAAGGGCAAAGGTCCGGAGGTGGCGGAGCCGAGGAAGGGAAACTCCGCCCTGGGTTCTGCACAAGATGATACCGAGAGTGAAGATCATGACTGAAGAGGTATCGATGAAGCGCTGCGACGCAGCCGAGAAGACCGCCGGTCTCAAGACACGCCACTATCGGCAGCGTTCGTGCACGTAAGTTTGGAAAGGAGAGACGCGGTGCACGCGCAGAACCAGCGGAGGAGATGGAATACGTTGCAGGAGATTCGTTGCCCGTGCTCGACGATAGCGCAGCTGTGGGGGGAGTTGGAGCGGGAGCCGGAGATCCAAGAGGAAGGGCGTATGTCCAGGCCTGCGAGGACAGGTCATGTGCGGGGAAATGCGAGTCGGAGACAGGGGAAGCGGCAGGTGGACAGTGCGCGGGTAGGAAAGAATGGGTTCGATGAACCTGCGGAAGAGGAGGTCGAGGCTGCGCTTCGAGTTAGTGAGCTGCAGACTGCCATTGATGAGAGCTTTGCAGATCAGAGACGAAGAGAGAGGCTAGATGCAGAGCTCGAAGAGGTGATTCGCCTGAGTCGAGGAGACAGCGGAGCTGAGAGAGCGAGGGCCAAGGCGCTCAAGCTGGAGAAAGACATTGCTTCCGAGGCCAGGAGCGCGAAGTCGAGGCCGAAGGTGAGGTTCACGGATCCTGTTGAGAGGAATACCAAAGGGGAGAATAACCATAAGCGTCCCGCACCTAAGAGATCCATCTGGGATAGAGCGGCTGCAGGTGAGGAAAGACGTCCTCATCACTTCAGGTACTGAAACCGGGAGAATAGAGAAAGGAGAGACGGGAGGTATGACGGGATTCAGATCGTCCGCATTCTTTGAGAGCTTGGTAATGTGAGATGTAATGAAGGGACTTCTCCTATTTCCTTGGTGGTCATTTCATTGTAGTTCAGCTATCGTGATACGAAGTAGACTGCGAAGGCATTGTAGATATCAGTTGATTAAAGTAATCGCTTTCAAATCGCATGTTCATAGCTTGGATGTGCAACTTAATATCTTTCGATTACAAAGTAGAAGCAGGTCTAGCAGGAGTATCATCTGGAACATCAAAGCTCTGCCTTATCGGAGACCTCGAATTTGTCTCGGAAGGAGGTCGCAGGGTTTGCATAACTGTGCTGTTGGCACTGTCTTTCCTACCTTGCAAAAGAGTATGGTTCTCTTCCACGCTTGGAAGCTCCCATCCTTGAATGATTTGTGGCAGACCGTGATGTTGCTTGGTATTGCATTTCCACACAACACTCCTCCTATCATACCGGACCTTGCCTCTGAGCATCCTGAATCTCACATCTTTGACTACCCCAATGACCGCATTTGGCGCGTCACGCAGCCAAGCTGTATATTTCTTGAAAGTCCTCGTCCGCCTCAATCCTCTCGAAGCCTTCCCACAATCCTCCGTGCTGAGATGGCTTTGCGTGCACCATTCAAACACGATATATGTGAGACTGATGGCCATTATGGCACATGATAGAGCCGTGCCAGAACCCCAGTAGTACTCTACGCCGTGCGCTCGATACCACAACATGCTTTCGAAATCGATGTAACCCCATGCCCACCCCAAACAGATGCCATGCATTTGCAGTTTCGGTATGAGCCAAAAGTCTGAGCAGAGACAATGTAACACGGCCACACGGAATTGATTACCTCGCCAGGGTCAAGGAGTAAGACTTCGATACGGTCCCGAAGCGTCAGCTGTGACCAGAACGAAAGCATACAGTGAACGGTACGCCGAGCAGTAAGCGTCCACTTATTGCTGTCTGCACGATGTAATCGTCGCTCGATGTTTGTCCCAAATCTAGTCAAAGGGTCCCCTGGAGCGGAGTGTCGGAGCCAGTCTGATGACATCGAGCTTTGCGGAACGAGCCACCATACCACCAGCTCTATGATCAACAGAATAAGGCCGTTGACGACGAAGATCATGTAGCCACCGCTTCGGCACCCTAGTCCAACCGTAGGCGTCCAGTAAGATAAGATGAACGCGCCTCCAGCCGTACCCATAACCACTGCAATAGCACTAACAATCTGCCAGATCTCGCGTGGATCAAACCAACGGAGACCGGAAATTGTCTTTGGTCCCAATCCAAGATTATTGCGGGCTTGTTCAGCGTCTCGGAGCCAGCCTCGACCGGAGCCAGCCTCGACCGTAGTCAGCAACGAATGAGCTTTCAATGCCTGCCAGGATCGGATGGGCAACTCCGTAGTGCCGGCGTATCCGACCCTGTCCAGCGAAAGCGGTGAAAAAATCTTCTCGGAAGTAGTCTTCATTACTAAGATGCATGGTCCAAGCAAAATCTTGTGGTGTCCTTCCGGTGTCTCGCATGTAGGTGTTTCGAAGATTTGGATTTAAGAGTGCGAGTCGTATTGCGTCCAAGAGACGATTGAGTTTGAGACGGATGTCATCTGTAGCTACCGGGTTTCGACCGATGATACCACTCAGAAGCAAGACAGGAAGCTATCCAAGAAGTAGTCCTAGGGCTAGATCGTGTGCAGTTTCGTTTTCACCTAGCTGGCCGAAGGCTGCTTGAACAGATAGGCCCAATGAGAATAAAAACCACATAAGAGAGATAAAGACGGGTACAATGCCCCTCTTCCGTCCTTCTCGTAGTGATTTGGCGAGCTTTCGTCGTCTCTTGACCAGGCTTCGCGTTTCGTATTCAGATGGTACCAGTTTCAAGCTGTCACTGAACAGTGCGATCCTCAATAATTTCTCTGCCTCTGCTCCAGGCATTCGAGCCTTGATGGCATACTGGTTCATGACACTCAGTATGTAGGATGAATCTCGCATCTGCGAGAATTCAGGTTCTTCGTCGGGCACCTCTTCGTATCTCGTCGCCATGTCGACCAGCAACGCGCACTTGCTCGTGACCTTAACATTCCACAGGACATAAGACAAAGAAGCTATCGGCGACCCGACCCATCTGCATAGTGCGTACATGGTTTTTCGGAACTGGTTGCTCTCGAAGGGCGCTTGAAGAAGCATGCCCATCACTGGGAGGATCCATGTGGTAATAGTATTTGAGGCATCTTTCCAGGGATGGTATTCGTTACCAATCCCGCAGAGGTGTCGGCAGCCATCGAGTGTGATTAGTGCTGGCCGATCGCCGGTTTGGAGGACTCCACGGACGGGTCCGGAGTAACTGTAATTGGCGTAGAGATCTGTTGAGACATTTTCGAAGAGAGTACCACAGGCGGTCAAATTTGGTGCCATTCAGGGCAGAAAGGCATGCTCTCACTATTTGTGGTTGACGTTAGATGAAATACAAGACAACAAATATTTGGTTAGATATGGATTTCCCCCGCAATCAGAGAAAGCAATTATGAAAGTAACAGTGTAGAATGTAGGAGACTTGTCAATGATGGGTCCCAGTGGCAGCTATCAAGTCCTTCTGTCGGAAAGCCTCTTGGCATCGTAGCCCATTTTGATATCTCGTGCGGCGCTGTTATTGCCTGAAGGAACATTCAGTCGACACGCTTTGCCAAGATTGATGCTGTGCATGTGCCCTATTCGAGTCAGTCATCGGTAGCCGATGCAATGCGCCTCTCAACACCGCTCAGAGCTTGAGACTCGGCCAGGCCGAAGGAGAAATTCATAAAGCTGCCGGGCGCAAAAGTGCCTCAGTCCGCAGTCTGGTTAAGCGAGCAGGATGATGATAAGTGTTAAGCTGCATGCCAAAAGTGTGATAATAATAACTTTCGAATGCTATACTCGAGTACTCGTACGAGTGGATAGCACTTCCAGAAGGGCTTTTCCACTGACCAAGAGCTATTTTCTGAATAGAAAACTCACAATCTATGAGGTCTAAATATGTTGATACGGTGTCATTCCAGCTAGTCCTGCGCTACAAGAACACCTCGATACCTTATGTCTCCTTCATTGAGTTTCCGCATAGCCTCTGTAATTCCATCCACGTCCAATGGGAATTTCTGGATCATAGGCTTGATGCCATGAAAAGCTGCAAACTCCAACATCCGGTTGTGGATTGCCCGTGGCGCAATAAGGGAGCCTTGGATCCTGAGGCCGTTGGCAATAAGAGGCATATATGGAACCTTGAGGTCATCCTGGGAAACGCTGAGCGGGTAGATAACTCCAGATGACGCCATGATAGGGAGATAAAGGTTCCAGTCTGGCTGTGCACTGGTCGTGACAAGAAGACGGTCGATTGGTTTCTCAATCTTCAATTCTTTGAGGCCTTTCGTCGCGTAGAATTCCTTCGCACCCAGTCTCATAGCCTCCGCCTTCTTACTCTCCGTTCCTGAGAACACCGCGACTTCGCAACCCATCTTCGACGCAAATTGTATCGCGAGATGGCCTAGTCCACCAACTCCAATAACTCCAATTCTATCCATCGGCCGCACATTGTACATGTCCAGTACGTTGAAGACAGTTGCACCACCACACATCAGTGGCGCAGCGTCCTCGTTCTTCATTCCGGATGGTATCGTAAAGAGGAAGGCCTCGCGCCTGATGGAGTGAGAAGAAAAGGAGCCCTGGTCGAGATCGCCGTAGCCATAGACCACACGCCCAGGGCAAAAGGTTTCCCTGCCAGTCAGACATTGTTGGCAGTGACCGCAAGAGTCGTGCAGATAGCCATATCCGACATTGTCGCCGCTGGAGTACGCGCATATGTCAGCCATGCCCATTCTAGTAGGACCAACGTACATACACTTTGAGCGTGGTGACACCCGGGCCAATAGCCTTAACGACTCCGGCGAACTCGTGACCCAATGTCATTGATTTATGCCTATAATGTTCGTCGGTGCCACAAACACCGCTGTGGGTGGTTTGGACTAGACATTCGTCTCCTTCCAGATTGTCCCTGTGGGCTGTATCCTTGACGATATTGCCCTCCTTCGAACCTTTGAAGATAGTGAAGTCGATACCCATGATGGCTAGCTGTATGACGCTGAGTTAAGCAAGAATCTTGTCTGGAAAATCTGTTATCAATGCTGCAAAGTCAGTGGCTAACAACGGGTTCATATAGTAAAAGAGCCCCATGTCCATGCGCAGCCATAAGCTCTAGGGATTAGCTCGAAGTAGAACGCCATAGATATTGCATTATCAAGCAACGGATTGCTTGACAATTACTCAACATGCCATGGTGCTGCATCCTATCCATTGGTTCTTGCGTGTGGATCCGGATAGTGGAGCTGCAGAAATTGTAGAAAAGACTGTCGAGACGCCGAAGAAGCCGAGGTAACAAACCATAGGGCTGAAGCTTATCAATTCCTGCCTGCCTGATGCCGGAGGAATTTCAACTACATGTATGTAATCACAAAAAGCTTGATGAATTGTGCCTCGCAGTACAAAGTACATCTACTGCCTCGGCATTTTATACATGTAGTGGGCTCGGGACCCTTGCAGTCTGCTTGAATTATCATGCTCTCCTGGTGCGTGTTGCACTTAGGAGACATAGCAACGCCACGTTCGTTTATGTTCAATAGTACAGGCTATCAATTGTGTTGATAATCAACCTTTCTGTGTAGATGGCCTTCCGCTTATCAAGAACCCTATTATCACCCTTGTGCTTCATGCTAAGCTATTCAGGGTCCGTCAAAGCCAACCCAGTCTGACACGTCGCACGGAGGGATAAAAGTAAGGTAACCTGTCATCAACACCCTGCCACTGACTCAAATGTCTCCCCATTGTCTAGCCCATTGTGGAACGCCCTCTAGACGACAAGCAGGAAAAGCTCACTGCCCGGCGCTGAGCAATGATCTCCTCCAAGCGGAAAGCGGTGAGCGAAGAACCTGACCAGAAAGAGCATGCCGGCATGAGCCGCTGGCGCTCGTTGGAGACCTGCGAATGAATCTCCGTAGAGCCCGAAGCCTTTACTGCACCGGGCAGAAGAGAGCCATTGAAGACTTGATGAATTCACCAAGAGATCGAATAGATACGTAACGCCAGAAAAGAGGAACAATAAACATATAGACAAGAAGAGACATAAAGAGCTCAGAAACGCAAGCAGCTAACGCATCGGAGTCAGGAGTCATCCGTTAGTGGGTAAAGCAATCCTTGAACCCGCTTTTGGAACACTGTTGAGAGCACCCACGGCTGTTGTTAGGTGAGGAAATTTTTTTGCTTTATTGTTGATGCCAGCAACGGCGGTTGCATCTTATTACACAGATGCTAGGCTGGGTATTAAATATCAGTCATGGATACTGAACCAGAAACCATACCTATTGAGCTACTACAGTGTAAGCCAACGATGGAGGCTAGCTTTACCGTTATCAGAATACTTGTTCTCTCTAAGGGACCAATCTCCAAGCTTGCCATTGCATTCAGAGCTCGGACTTCGTTCTTGAGTGCCATAGTGTGATAATGAATAACGAAGCATCAGTACTTGAAAATCCTGACCAGAGTGGTAAGTTCGAAAGCCGTGGTGAGGTCGAGCAATGGCGGGTGTTTTGGGTGAACCATAGCTGACTGGCGTTCATGATTCCACCATACCCCCTAAAGCGGCAGCAACGATTTGTTTTCCCTTATCTCCACCTAGATAATCCCAAGACTCTCCTGAGTCCTCTTCTCGTTCCTCATCCCGAACATCAAGGCTTACTTGGTAAGCCCTCATTACCATCTCTTCATCCACGCGTACACCGCCCTCTACTAAGGCTGTGATGCATCCTGCAAGTCTTGCTATTTCTCGTCTTGTAGCCGGACTTATCTCATCGTTCTGACTTGAGTAGATTGAGTTGCTCACGGTCTCTTCTAACTTCGTGATCGACACCTGCGAGCTGGCTGCTTCCGAGGAGACGTGTTTTGAGATCCAGATGTACCCATTTACTCCAAGCACAACGTCTACTTCTCCTCCTCCATTGCCTGTGTGAACAGTCCACACCTGCCGTCGTGATCTGACAACCCCTCCACCTCCTCCGGTACCAGAAACGGCAAGAAATACACCATTACGTAGCTTTCCATACTTCAGAGACCGTGTATGTAGCGCCGCTGAGCCATCTTGAAAGAGTGACTGGACCTCAGCAACCAGAAGATCTCCTTCGGAGAAGAAAGTACGGATTTGTAGCTCATCCGTGCTGGTACGTTTTCGTAAGATACCTCCGGGAAGGTTTATGGCGCTGAGAGGCAGATTGGCAAGGAGAGCAGCTGATACGTCGACTTTCCACCTCTTCGTTTGAACCTCAACGATACGCCCAACAACCAAGTCGCCAATCTCTGGTGTGTATCTCGCGCGTAATGGTCGTACGGAAAGTAGTTTATTGGTCTTTTGCACTGTGCCTGCAACGGTAGCTACGATGCTGGTCGACTCAGGAGTGATGTAGGTACCATGTCCTCTAAAGAGTATGAGATTAGCATGCAGATTAACACCTCCCTGATCTAACATACCTCATCCACTGGGGGTCGTCAGTGACGGTTTCGCCTGGTGTGACAATGTTTTTGCCCAACGTTCTTGCTCGTTTCGCAGATCGGCGGCTCTCGACCATGTCAACATCGCCCTCAGAATCGAATCTGCCATGGTTAGACGAGTCACTATCATACTCAGGTGCTGCTGGAGCTGGCGGCAGGATTGTGATGGCCATTGCAACTGATCGGAATGCGCCGTTTCAAGATTTGTATACTGTAAGCGGAGCCGCATGGTACGGAAGACTATATCGAGCTTACCGACAATCAAAAATGAAAATTGAAAAACAGTAACCCCACACCCGAACATACCCACACAGTCAACATGGGAGATCGTCGTACGATAGATCTAGATCCTTACAAGGACTGGATCATAGATCTTTTTCACAGTAATCACACATCCAAGGATATCTCAGCAAGACTTTCAAGAGAACACAACGTCACTTGCAACAACTGTACGATTGAGCGACGACTTAAAACCTGGGAAGTCTCAAAGCGAGTCAGAACAGAAAACTCTTCAGATCTTGAGAAACGAGTGACTGCTTTGTTCTATGGATCGTGCCTCAGTGATAAGGAGATTCTGCATATTCTTTCAGAGGAGAAGTGGACAATCAGTTATTGAGAACTCGTACAAATGCGTCAAAGACTTGACATGCGACGAAGAATCTCTGTCTTCAATCAAGAGAAAGCAGATGCAGAGCTAGCAAGAGTGGTATCTCAAGAGCTGAATACTGAAGCAATAGATGAATATGGACGAGGCTTATTGTACACCCACTTTCGTACAAATGAACATCTGACAGCACGGTATGTTCAATCATAATTATAAAGAGTCATGACTGACATTGACCTAAAGATAGACTGTTCAGAATTGTCAAGGAGCTTGATCCTCAAGGCCATCAGTGTTGTATGAAAGACATGCAACATCATAAGGAAGAATATATTGTACCAGGACCTAACTATTGTTACGTCCTGATCTGAGATGCCTTGAATATTAGGGCTAGAGGTTTGTGCTTGTTGATATAAGGGTCTCAGTGCGCAGTGTAGGGTAAACCAGTAGTTGGTAACTTGTATTGAGTTGAACACGACCGTTTCCATAAGGAAAACGATCCTTTCTATATAGGACAAGAGTCAACTCCCAAAGGGTCGACTCGACCTGCTAAGGGTCGACTCGACATTCTCACAGTTGAGTTGACACCCAATCCGTCGTCTCATGCCGGAGACCACACAGTCCTTGCGTTTGACCCATCCCGTTAGTTCTAACTGAGCATGGTCGTAACACTATCTCCTCTCCCTGTGATCCCTGTTCTCAGGATTCTATTTAAGTGAGGGTATAAATGAAACCTCTCAACGTCAGCCATGCCTCAAAAACCCTCTCTCACCCGTGAGTACAACAATTGCCTTCGCGTTGCGAAAGAGATCACTGTAGCTGGCAGTTCCCTGAACATCGCCTGTGTCTACTGTTTCAATCACTCTATCCTCTGTGTGATGATGAAGCCACATTTCAAATGTGCTGAGTGTACTCATCAAGATCATTCATGTGTGAGTGTGATGTGGGAATCGCTAAACCATGTCCGCAACAAGCTAGAGTCAGAGATTCTCCAAACTGAAGAAGAACAAGCTCGCCTCTTCACAAAGCTTTCTTGATTATGCAAAATGTTGCATCAGACTCAAGACCGTGCTAAACAGAAAACTCTCTGTCTGTTAAAGAAAATGAGCAATGATAATGATGGTGATGAGGAAACTCCTCAGCCTGAGACCTTGTTTTAGCTTTTTGATAACATGTCAAATGACTTTTGACAGTTTAATCTTGTCACCTCCCCCTCTCAAAGTGCTGAAGTGTTCTTGTGCAATCATTGAGGTTTTCTATGAGTTTTCATGTGTTTTCAGAGGTGTTGTACCCCTTTCATCTGATGAGATAGTGGGCTTTTCTGCTAATCATTCATTTTTCTAGAATGTTCTCAACTTGATATTCTTTGTTAAGTTCAACAGACATTTCAGTGATTTGAAGTGGTATGAACTGATTGCAACACTGAAGCATTGATGCATGAAATATTGAGTGTATTTGCATTTTCTTGAGTAAGTCTAGCTCATAGCTTAATCTCTTTATGTTTCTCTTGATCTTGAACAGTTTTATGCTCTTGTTGTTCAACTTCTTGCTTCTTTGCTTTACATGAATATTGTTTGTTCTTAGATAAACTCTCTCTTCAATCACAAAAGGTTTTATCTCTGTTGTTTGTTCTGGTTGCTGTTGAATTCTGTTTGCCAGATCCCTGTGCAGCTTTTTGATCTTTACAATATTCAATATTGCTTTCTGGCTTTGTGATTCATGTGCTCGCAGTTCTCATCATACCTTTGGGTTGTATTCATAATTTGCTCAAAATGGTGTTTCTTTTGTGGTTTCATTTTGTGTGTTATTGTACACAAACTGTGTTGTTGACAACAGTTGTACTCAGTTGTTCTGGTTTCTATTGACATAGTGTCTCAAGTATGTTTCAACCATCTGGTTCATTTGTTTGCTCTGCCCATTCATCTGTGGGTGATATGCTGTTGACATCTTATGATTTATTCTGAGTTCTGCTGTGAGTGTTTCTCAAAACTTGCTTGTAAACAGCTTGTCTCTGTTGGTAATAAATTTCTTTGATAGCCCGTGATTGTTAATCAACTCTTGCAGTATGGTGTATGTCAATACTGATGCTGTTGCAGTTTTCTTGAATGAAATGAACATGGTGTACTTGGTCAGTCTATCAACTATAGTCAATATACTGTTGAATTTCACTCCTCATGCCGGATTCTTTGACATTGGTAACTTTGTTATGAAGTTCATAGTAACTGACTCCCATGGCGCGTTTGGTGTGTCTAGCTGTGTTACCTCATCATATCTTTTATCTCTCTGAATCTTGTTTCTGCAGCATGAATTGCACTTAATGATGTACTCAGTGATTCAATCTTTAAGGTTGCTGATATTGTGCCTTCTTTGTATGAGGTCCTCAGTTCTTTTGACTTCAAGGTGTTCATCAGCCCTGCTGTTGTGACATACTTGTATTAATTCTTCATCTGTCAAGAAAGTCTGCTTCACCTTGTACATTGCTGCTAAGCCTTTTGTGAGGATTCTCTTTTCATCTTCACTCAGAATTTTGATGTGAATCTTTTTCACTTCTTCATGATCAGGCTGTCTACTTAAAGCGTCTGCTTCATCATTCTCATTACCCTTTTTGTAATGGATTTGGAATTTGTAATCAGCTAACTGTTTGGCCCAGCAAACCTGTTGTTGATTCAACTGTTTTGTTGTTGCAAAGTTTCTCAAATTCTTGTGATCTGTGTAGATCTGAATAGGCTTCTCAGTACCTGCAAGATAAGGTCTTCAGTTTTGTAGTGCTTTCACTATTGCAAGAAGTTCTTTGTCATGAACCTTGTACCTTTTCTTGAGTTCTGATAGTTTTCTTGATTGATAGGCTATGAGTCTCTGTTGTTCATCCTTGATCTGGTACAAGCATGCACCTACTGTGAAATCTGATGTGTTGGTTTTCAGTACCTTTTTGCATGTTGAATTGAGTATCCTCAGGTGTGCCATTCTGCTAAGACTTTTCTTTAATGTGTGAAACGCATTCTTCTGCTCCTTATCTCAATGTTATTTCTTGTCTTTGTGCATTAGTTGTGTGAGAGGTTCTGCAATCTTTGCATAATTAGGTACAAACTTTTGATAGTAGTTCATCAATCTCAGAAAGGCTTGCACTTTCTTGACTCATTTTGGTGAAGGCCAGTTCCTGACTGCGTTTGTCTTCTTTGAGTTCTTCTCAATTTGTTCAGATTGAATAACATAATCAAGGAACTTAATTTTCTTTGTTTCAAACCTGCTCTTTAACTTTTTCACATACAAAGCCCTTTCATTGAGCTTTTCTAGTACCTTGTGCACATGGCTGCAGTGTGTCTTAAGGTCATCTGAGTATATCAGAATGTCATCAAGGTATGTGATCACAAAATCATCGAGGTATTCTCTCAATGTGTCATTGATTAACCTTTGAAAGGTGGCGGGGGCGTTCTTGAGCCCAAACGGCATAACAGTGTACTCATAGTGTTTGTATCTTGTTCAGAACACTGTTTTTCATTCTTTGCCTTCCTTCATTTGTACTCAATAATAGGCTTCTTTCAAGTTCAGACTTGTGAATCACTTGACTCTGTTTAACTGATCTTGCAACTCTTTGATCAACGGTAAGAGATAACTGTCTTGTCTAGTTATCTCATTGAGTTGTCTGTAGTTGACACATAGTTGCTTTGTGCCATTCTTCTTTGATACAAACAGAATTGAGTATTCTGTCAGTGACTTTGATGGTCTGATGAATTCTCTTTTGAGATTCTCATCAAGGTAAGTCCTTACTTTCTTGAGTTGATCTTTGCTCATTGAGTACAGTGGCATTCACTTTGATTGCTTGTCATTCAATAGCGGTATTTCATGATCTCATGACTTATGCTCTGATAAGCTCATTTCTGGTTGTTTGAGGATCTCATACACATCTACTGTGGTGTATAATTCTTTGCTGACCCAATCAATTCTTGAGTTCTTTTCGCATAATCAGGGCATTTCTAGTATGGCGTCATACTTGATTGAATTGAGAACGTCAAACATCAACTCCTGTGAATCTTCTAGTATTATGGCTTTGATGTGAACCTGATCTGTTATCCACTCAGATTCTTCATTGATCATATATATCTGCATAGGCTTCAGCGCTCGCTGCAGCGTTAGTTCTAGCATTCTTATCACTTGCTGTGAAATATAGTTGTTGATTGCTCCTGAGTCTACCATTGCTTGAAGAAGTCTATCTTGCTCAACCTGAACGTCAACTCATATCTTATGGTTCTTGTTGTTCTTCTGAGACATTAGAAGCTTCTTGTTCCCTAGTCTCTTTGAGAGAGCTTGCAGTTTTTTGACTGTACTGTGTTGCTTGCTCTTCTTCAGAGGTTCTGAAACCACTTAGGCTCTACCTCTTGTGTGATCAGTTGTATGTATTCATTGCTGCCTTTCTCAATATATTGTTCTGAGTGTAGGTGCAGTTTGTACTGATCATATTTTCACTGAATCTGAATCTGAAGTGCTTTCACTTTACTCAGAAACTCAGGTGACATGTAGTCTTCTGAAAAGGTTCATCAATCACTGCCTGATGTCAGATACCCTGTGAGTAAATGGATCTTGATTTTGTGACTTCTAGTTTTTCACACAAGTTGTTTTGATACTGAGTTGGTCATCATTCATACTTCTTTCATCAACTTGTTGAGTTTTAAGCATGTTTTTGCTTCTTTTGTTTCTTCTTGTTGCTTCTTAAGATCATCAACTCTTTTCTCAAGCTCTTCTTGCTGTCTTTTTAGCAGTTGTTGACGCATCTCTCAGCGCTGATTCTCAGGGTGCTCATATCTTATTTTGAGTCTCATGTTGACTTTTCAGTTGTTGACATCCTCTGAGTTTGTGTTCAAATTCAGGGCCGTTCAGGTGCTATCACTGTAGTCTTCTTCTACCTGAGTTCTGTGAGTATTGTTTTCTTTGATCTTGGCTTTCTTTAGGATAGCTAATTCTTTTGATCGACCCATTGTGTTGTAACCATTTTGTTTCTTCTTGAGTTTCTGTGAGTATCATTCAGCTTTGTCTTTGCTGCTCATATGTGTTCAGCACATGTTGTTGTAGCAAACTGTTCAGCTCAGAGCGTTGTGCACTATGTGTGTATCTGTTGCTGCAACTTCTTTTCTCTCTCATTGAGGTTTCTTGCAGGTTCTTGCAAGATGTTCAGGCTTTTCACAGTTGTAACATTTGCAAGTCTCTGTTTGTCAAGGTTGAGACTTATAGAGCTTGCTCATGCACTGTTCTTGCTTCACTTGTGGTTGCTGCTCACAGTGCTTCTCAATTGCGTCAAGATTCATAGAGTCACCTCTTCTGAGAGTATAATGTCTTTCTTACACCTTTGATGTGTAGTGTTCTGTACGCTTCATCTGTCATTCTCATTGATGACTGTTGATGTTGATGAAGATATTGATCATTTTCTGAAGCTCTTCAGGTCAATTCATCCTGACTATCTCATCTTTGATAGTCTTGTTGAGTCCTCAATAGTATTGCAATACTAAAGCGTCATCATCTCAATCCATTAGGACCGTGATTCACTGAAACTCTGTTGCATACTTGACTGCTGACTTATTCATCTTTAGGATGTGAAGTTGTCTTTTCACTGCTCATTTCTTGTTGACTACTCTGAAGGCTCTTTGAAGCTCATCCTTGAACTTCTTATAGTTGTTGAATATGAATTTCTTATTGTTCATTCATTTCTTCAGTGTCTTGTCAAGGAACTCATGCAGTTTGAGGTCAACTCAATCAAATGCTGCATCTTTGAGGTACAATACAGTAAACAGACCTTTGTTCATCTCAGACCTGAACTTTGTCTGGTTGAATTCAATATATAACTTGAGCTTGATCAAGAAGGCTTGCAGCTTCCCTCTCTCATCTGTGAACACATTGAGTGCTGATACCTTGAGTACATTGATCATTTGCTGAAGGCCTTGAAGGTTGACTTAACTTGTCAAAGCTGACTTCTGCGCACTGATTGTCATTCTTATATCATAAGAATGTTCAAAGTGTTACGTTCTGATCTGAGATGCCTCAGATATTAGGGCTAAAGGTTTGTGCTTGTTGATATAAGAGTCTCAGTGTGCAGTGTAGGGTAAACCAGTAGTTGATAACTTGTATTGAGTTGAACATGACCGTTTTCATAAGGAAAACAATCCTTTCTATATAGAACAAGAGTCAACTCTCAAAGGGTCGACTCAACCTGCTAAGGGTCAACTTGACATTCTCATGGTTGAGTCAACACTCAATTTGTCATCTTATGTCAGAGATCATGCAGTTCTTGCGTTCAACTCATCTTATTAGTTTTAATTGGGCATGATCATAACAACTATCTGTGATCAATTGATGATCATGACAAACTATGAGCTTGAGGCATTGAGATATATGCAGACATTGATGCATTCTCACACTATGTGCCATGAATTTATGTGAGTACAACAAATCATACAAAGGTCAGTGTGACAAGACAATATCTGCAGACAGTTTAAGAGCTTAAAGTTCATTCTCAAGTGTTATGCTCTGATTGTAATGATGAGATCACAATTTGTGCAGAACTTCATCTAGTCTTCTGTTATATGACTGAAGCAGATGTTGATTTTGCAGAATGATACTTCTATGAAACAAGTACAGCAAATCAGCAAATTGAGGCTTAATGGTCTCAACTTACAAAGAGTCAGATGTACCACTGACAAGTATGTTGTTACAACCATACTCAGTTAGAACTAACAGGATGGGTCATACATAGAGACTGTGTAGTCTTCAGTATGAGATGACGGGGTCAAGCGTCAAGTCAACCATGAGATGCATCAAGTCAATCATAAGATATGTTGAGTTGACCCTTTGAGGAGTCAACTTCTTCTCTATATAGAGAAGGTTGTTTTTCTTATGAAAATGATCGTGTTCAACTCAATACAAGTTATCAACTACTGGTTTACCCTACACCGCACACTGAGATTCTTATATCAACAAGCACAAACCTCTAGCCTTAATATCTGAGGCATCTCAGATCAGGATGTAACACTTTGAACACCCTTACAATATAAGAATGACAATCAGTGCACAGAAGTCAGCTTTGACAAGTCAAGTCAACCTTCAAGGCCTTCAGCAAATAATCAATGTACTCAAGGTACCGGCACTCAATGTGTTCACAGGTGAGAGAGAGAAGCTGTGAGCCTTCTTGATCAAGCTCAAGTTATATATTGAATTCAATCAGACAAAGTTCAGGTTCAAGATGAACAAAGGCCTGTTTACTGTATTGTACCTCA